>OBWJ01000626.1_pt1 | contig 19963 bp, 18 predicted proteins | sample 1495181 | NCBI WGS metagenome assembly OBWJ01 (sample SAMEA2580041, study PRJEB22360) | human gut metagenome
CCAAATATCCTTTGAATGTTTTGATATGAAAATTTGTATTGTAGAGGATAATTTTTGGGATTGTTTATCTAGATTAAAAAAACAATATCCTGATATATTGTTACATTGTAAAGGATATAAACGAAATGTTTATCCATCGCGCATGCTACTACAGATGGGAAAGGGTGTAAAAGTGTATGAATACAAACTTGGTAAACAAGCTACATTTGAAGATTTAGTTTTTATTTTTTCTCCTGAAGATAGTGAACTGACTTCTTCCGTAGATGAACAAATTGTGTTTTTTAATAAATGGATTAATTCGTTAGACAACAAGTAAAATGTTCTAAGTATTTATCCTATAAGAGGGCAATAATGATAGTTGAATTTGGATATTATGATTCTTTTGGCAAGCTAGCTCCTATCTGTGCAACTAAGGATTCGTTATTTGATTCAAGTGTTATAACTACATATATATCAACATTAAATGAGATAGATATTGTTCGCCTTGTTTTAGATGACTTAAAAAATTTAGAACTCACATGGGAATATATCGGCACGGAAGCTTTTGATGCCTATATCGATCATGATAGGGTGAAAGTGGGTTTCGATCTTTTAGATGGATACGATAAATATGATGAAATTGATGATGAAAGAGATCATACAGAGTATTTAATACCTCGTAAGGAACTGACTTATCTTTTAGAAAGATGGTTGGCATTCATACAAAAACCAATAACAGAACCGAACTACATAGAAATTGTTGATTCAATTGAATTTGGATATTGTGATTCTTCTGGCAAACTAGCGCCTAGGTGTGTAGCTAAAGATTCGTCAGACAATGCAAGAAGAGCTATAGCCACATATATATCAACATTAAATGATATAGATATTGTTCGTCTTGTTTTAGATGATTTAAAAAATTCAGAACTCACATGGAAATATATCGGTACGGAAGCTCTTGATGCCTTTATCGATCATAATAGGGTGAAATTGGGTTTCGATCTTCTAGATAAATGCGATGAAATTGATGATGAAATCGCTCATACAGAGTATTTAATACCTCGTAAGAAACTAACTTATCTTTTAGAAAGATGGTTGGCGTTCATACAAAAACCAATACCCGATCCGAACTACGTAGAAATTATCGATTCAGAGGATGCGTATAAATAAGCATAAGCTATAGAAGCTCCTTCTACCTGCAGAAGGAATCATAACAACAGTTAAAATTGAAGTGCGGTTAAAAATTACCACGTTTTTAACCGCACTTTATTTTCAGCCATTTAGCTTAAGTTTTTTGCGATTTTCGTCAAAATATGCTACTTTTTACGCAGTCAATCCGACAGTAACACATTTAATTTTATGAACGAAGAACATTCGAGTAATCAAACTGAAACAACTAAAAAGTCTTTTTTCCAATCACTTATTGGCCGATTTTTCCAAGGTGAGCTGAAAAACCGTGAAGAACTCGTGGAAGTGATTCGCGATTCTGAACAAAACGATTTAATCGATCAAAATACTCGTGAGATGATTGAAGGGGTAATGGAAATCGCTGAGCTTCGAGTACGCGATATCATGATTCCACGCTCGCAAATTGTATTTATTGAATCGAATCAAGATCTTGATGCTTGCTTAAACACGATTATTGAATCGGCACACTCTCGCTTTCCTGTGATTGCAGATACGGATGACCGCGATAATATTGAAGGTATTTTACACGCGAAAGATTTGCTCAAGTTTTTACGTGAAGATGCGGAAGAGTTCGAACTTTCCAAGTTATTACGTCCTGTCGTGATTGTGCCGGAAAGTAAACGAGTCGATCGTATGCTAAAAGAGTTTCGTTCTGAACGTTTCCATATGGCGATTGTGGTGGATGAGTTTGGGGCGGTATCAGGTTTGGTGACCATCGAAGACATTCTCGAACAGATTGTGGGTGATATTGAAGACGAATTTGATGAGGAAGATGTCGCAGATATTCGTCAGCTTTCTCGTCATACTTATGCGGTGCGTGCGTTAACGGATATTGATGATTTTAATGCGCAATTTAATACGCATTTTGATGATGAAGAAGTGGATACCATTGGCGGTTTGATTATGCAAGCTTTTGGGTATTTGCCTAAGCGAGGTGAAGAAATTACCTTAGAAAATATTCAATTTAAAGTAACTTCTGCCGATAGTCGCCGTTTGATTCAGGTACGCGTAACTGTGCCGGATGAGCATTTATCGGATATGGAAGGCGTGGAAGAGCAAGCTGAATAAGTTGCTCAGTTGACCGTATTCTTAGCCCCCTCTTTGCTGAAGAGGGGGAATGTTTTTTTATAGTATGGATAAAATGAATAAATTTTTGATTTATCTTATTGCCCTGATTTCTGGTGTGATTGGTGTGTTTGCCTTTTCACCGTTTGATTATTGGGGATTAGCCTATGTATCCTTGGGCGGATTGCTTTTTGTGGCAAAAAATGCCAAAAAATCAACCGCACTTTTGGCTACCTTTTTATGGTCGATGGGCTTTTTCTGTTTTGGTGTAAGTTGGTTAAATGTCAGCATTCATCAATTTGGTGGCGCTTCCCTTGGCGTGAGTTATCTCTTGGTGGGCCTGCTTTCTGCTTACCTTGCACTTTATCCAATGCTTTTCACTTATTTAGTGCAGCGTTTTCAGGTACAAAGTGCGGTCATTTTTGCCGCGATTTGGACATTGACTGAATTCTTGCGCGGTTGGGTGTTTACCGGTTTTCCATGGTTGCAATTTGGTTATACCCAAATCGACAGTCCGTTCTACGGGATCGCGCCGATCTTTGGTGTCACGGGGATGACATTCTTTACCGTTTGGGCAAGTGCGGTCATTTTTAATCTTGTTTTTTCACTATCGAAAAAACAATGGAATTTAGTCGGTGTGAATGCATTGCTATTATTGGTTGTGGGTGGATTAAGTGCTTATGCAGGTAAGGTGAATTTTGTTCAACCGAAAGAAGAGAAAGGGCTCACTGTTACACTTGCACAAGGTAATATTGAGCAAAATTTAAAATGGGATCCTGAATATCTTTATGCCACGGTAGACATCTATCAAAAACAAATTTTGGCGCATTTAGGCAAGTCGGATTTGATTATTTTACCCGAGTCGGCATTGCCTACTCTTGAAAATGCCATTACGCCATTTTTTGAAGCTTTAGATAAAGTCGCGAAAGAGAAAAACACGGAAGTGATGATTGGTACCGTATATCGCGATGAGCAAAGTGGTAAATTATTAAATTCGATTGTGACGGCAGGGAATCCTGATTTCCCTTATGAGCTGACGACAAAAAATCGTTACAGCAAACATCATCTCGTGCCATTTGGTGAGTACGTGCCGTTAGAAAGTTTGCTGCGTCCGCTTAATTCAGTATTTAATTTGCCAATGTCAGCGTTCCAAAGTGGCGATGCGGTACAGCCATCTTTTATGGCAAAACAACATGCTTTTGCGCCAGCTATTTGTTATGAAATTATTTTTGGTGAGCAACTTCGTGAAAATCTGAAAAAAGAAACAGATTATTTGCTGACGATTTCTAATGATGCATGGTTTGGTGATAGCATTGGCCCTTGGCAGCATTTACAAATGGCTAGAATGCGCGCGCTCGAATTAGGTAAACCATTAATTCGTGCAACGAATACAGGGATTTCAGTGTTTATTGATGCAAAAGGCAACATTGAAGCGCAAGCGCCTCAATTTGAGGAAACAACGCTGACCCATAAAATGGTACCAACAGAAGGCAAAACGCCTTATGCAGTATTAGGTAATTTACCTATTTATGTGCTGTCATTGATTTTTGTGTTATTACGTGGCTTCACGGTGCTATTAAAACGTCGCTTGAACCTTTCACAAAAATAGCAGTCAAAACGACCGCACTTTTTTAACGTGAGAAAAAAATAAATTTCTTCTTATAAAACCAATGAGATTTTAATGAATAAAAATCTAATCGAAGTCAAAAACCTGACCTTTAAACGAGGTGAGCGTGTGATTTACGATAACCTGAATTTGAAAGTCCAACAGGGTAAAATTACGGCCATTATGGGGCCGTCAGGGATCGGGAAAACCACGTTGCTGAAATTAATTGGTGGTCAGTTGTATCCTGAACAAGGCGAGATTTTGTTTGATGGACAAGATATTTGTCGTCTTTCAAATCGCGAGCTTTACGAAGTACGTAAACGCATGGGAATGTTATTCCAATCAGGTGCATTATTTACGGATATTTCAACGTTTGATAACGTGGCATTTCCGATTCGCGAGCATACCCGTTTACCGGAAAGTTTAATTCGTCAAATTGTGTTGATGAAATTAGAAGCGGTGGGCTTACGCGGTGCGGCAGATTTAATGCCTTCGGAGCTTTCTGGTGGGATGGCGCGTCGTGCCGCATTGGCTCGAGCGATTGCACTTGATCCGGATTTAATTATGTTTGATGAGCCGTTTACAGGGCAAGATCCAATCAGCATGGGCGTAATCGTGAGTTTAATTAAACGCTTGAATGAAGCACTGAATTTAACCTCTATTGTGGTTTCCCATGATGTGCAGGAAGTATTAAGCATTGCGGATTATGCCTATATCATTGCGGATAAACATGTGATTGCCGAAGGAACATCAGAACAACTGCTCGCGAGCCAAGATCCGCAAGTGGTGCAGTTCTTAAAAGGTGAAGCAGATGGTCCGGTAAAATTCCATTATCCGGCAGGTGATTATGTGGAGGAATTATTTAAATGATTGTTGATATGATTTCTTCACTTGGACGAAGCGTAATCAAATTTTTCCGCGCATTAGGCCGCTCAGGCTTTATGCTGTTTGGTGCATTAGTGGGTAAGCCACAAATTCGTCAACATTTTCCTTTATTAGTGAAGCAATTACACGTATTAGGTGTACAGTCTTTATTAATTATCCTGCTTTCAGGTTTATTTATTGGAATGGTGTTAGGGTTGCAAGGTTATGTGGTATTAGTCGATTTTTCAGCAGAAACCAGCCTTGGACAACTTGTAGCGCTGTCTTTATTACGTGAATTAGGCCCAGTAGTGACCGCACTTTTATTCGCGGGTCGAGCAGGTTCTGCGTTAACAGCTGAAATTGGCTTAATGAAAGCCACAGAACAACTTTCCAGCCTTGAAATGATGGCGGTCGATCCATTACGTCGAGTGATTGCACCACGCTTTTGGGCTGGGCTGATTGCGATGCCAATTCTTGCGCTTCTCTTTACCGCGATTGGTATTTGGGGCGGTGCGCTTGTCGGCGTAGATTGGAAAGGTGTCGATGCTGGTAGCTTTTGGTCTGTGATGCAAAATGCCGTCAGCTGGAGCTATGACATTCTAAACGGATTTATTAAAAGCGTATTTTTCGCCATTGCCGTGGTGTGGATTGCGTTATTCAATGGTTATGATTGTATTCCGACATCAGAAGGTATCAGTCAAGCCACAACCAGAACAGTTGTCCACGCATCACTTGTGGTTCTTGGGCTCGATTTCATCTTAACTGCCATTATGTTTGGGGCAGGCTAATAGGGTATTTTTATGCGACAAACAATTAAATATGAATTTTGGGTAGGCTTATTTTTACTACTCGGTATCGCTGCGTTAGTATTTTTAGGCTTACGTGTGGCAAATGTACAAGGTTTTGGTGAAACAAAATCTTACACAGTAACTGCAACTTTTGACAATATTGGTGGACTAAAAGTCCGTGCACCACTTAAACTTGGTGGGGTAGTCATTGGTCGCGTGTCTGACATTACGTTAGACGAAAAATCTTACTTGCCAAAAGTAAGCATTGCGATTAATGAAGAATATAAAGAAATTCCGGAAAACAGTTCGTTATCGATCAAAACATCGGGATTATTGGGCGAGCAATATATCGCCTTAACAATGGGTTTTGATGATGGTGAAACCGCAATGTTAAAAAACGGTAGCCAAATTCAAGACACAAAATCCGCAATGGTATTGGAAGATTTAATCGGCCAGTTCCTTTACGGTGATAAAAAAGCCGACGGCAATGCTGACAAAGCAGAACCTGAAGCCAAATAATAATCTTTATTTAGGAGATTTATGATGAAATTTACTCAGTTTAAAAAATGGTTTAGCGTAATGGCATTTGCAGTGACTGCACTTTTTGTGACTCAAACTGTACGTGCAGAAACAAGCCCTTATGTGTTGATGCAACAAGCATCAGATAAGTTATTTGCCGATATCAAAAACAATCAGGCAAAAATTAAAAAAGATCCAAACTATTTACGTACCATCGTGCGTAACGATTTATTACCTTACGTGCAAGTAAACTATGCAGGTTCTTTGGTGTTAGGTTCACACTTTAAATCAACCACACCAGAACAACGTGAAAAATTCTTTAAAGCATTCAGCGATTTTATCGAACAAGCTTACGCACAAGTATTAACTGCTTACACCGATCAAAATATTCAAATTGAACCGGCTAAAGAAGTCGGCGACAAAAATCTTGTGAGCATTCGTGTAAACATCATGCAAAATGGTGGACAAGCGCCAATTAAATTAGATTTTAAATGGCGTAAAAACAGTAAAACTGGCGAATGGCAAGCTTATGACATGGTTGCAGAAGGCGTGAGCATGGTTGTCACCAAACAAAACGAATGGAGCGGTATCTTACGTCAACAAGGTATTGATGCTTTAACAGCTCAAATTCAAAAATCTGCTGCAGCACCTGTGACATTGAGCAAATAAGCGAATGACTGCGTTAAAGTGGGATTTAATCCAAAATAATGATAAGATAGCTCTCCAATTATCGGGGGAGCTATCCCGCAACACGTTGTTACCATTATGGCAGCAACGTGCTTCTTTTTTATCAGAAAAGCTGGCGAATCAAAGTACCATTGAATTTGATTTAACGAATATTAAACGAATTGATTCGGCTGGTTTCGCATTGCTGTGTGATTTTCTACATGATAGTGAGCAGTTAGCAAATAAAAAAGTGCGGTTGATAAATCCGCCAGAACAGTTATTAACCCTTGCTGATTTAGTGAATTTATCTCATTGGATTGGCACTTTTATTGATCATCATTAAAACGGAAATCCGAATGGAACTGCAAGAAATTGAACGTATTTTAAAAGAAAGCCTGAATGTAGATGAGGTTTATGCTCAAGGTGAAAATGCACACTTTGGTGTGATTGTAGTGAGCGATGAGATCGCTGCACTTTCTAAATTAAAACAACAACAAACTATCTACGCGCCATTAATGCCTTATTTCCAAACTGGCGAAATTCATGCTTTAACCATTAAAACCTATACCACTGCAAAGTGGAAAATGGATCGTCTATTACATCAAGCAAGCTAGGATTTTCTATGGAAAAATTTCGTGTTTATGGCGGGCAATCTCGCTTAAGTGGTACTGTAACCATCTCTGGTGCAAAAAATGCTGCACTTCCTATTCTTTTTGCTGCAATTTTGGCAACTGAGCCGGTTAAATTAACAAACGTACCAGAACTAAAAGATATTGATACCACTTTAAAAATCTTACGCAAACTTGGCGTTGTGGCAGAGCGTGATGCTGAAGGTGCAGTATTATTAGATTGTTCTAAAATTGATCACTTCGTTGCACCATATGAATTAGTAAAAACCATGCGTGCCTCTATTTGGGCATTAGCACCATTGGTGGCTCGTTTTAATCAAGGTCAAGTTTCTTTACCTGGCGGTTGTTCAATTGGTGCACGTCCAGTCGATCTTCACATTAGTGGCTTAGAAAAACTCGGTGCGACCATTGAGCTTGACGAAGGTTATGTAAAAGCAGTTGTTGCTGATCGTCTTGTAGGTACGCGTATTGTGATGGAAAAAGTGAGCGTTGGCGCGACTTTATCTATCATGATGGCTGCAACACTTGCAAAAGGTACAACAATCATTGAAAACGCTGCTCGCGAGCCAGAAATTGTTGATACAGCAGATTTCCTTAACAAAATGGGCGCGAAAATTACAGGTGCCGGAACAGATCACATTGTGGTTGAAGGTGTTGACCGCTTAACAGGCTGCGAGCACAGCATTGTGCCAGATCGTATTGAAACCGGTACATTCTTAATTGCGGGTGCCATTTCTGGTGGTCGCGTGGTATGTCAAAATACCAAAGCGGATACCATGGATGCCGTGATTGATAAACTTCGTGAAGCGGGTGCAGAAGTTGAAGTGACTGAAGATAGCATTACATTGGATATGCATGGCAATCGTCCGAAAGCCGTCAATATTCGTACTGCACCACACCCAGGCTTCCCAACAGATATGCAAGCGCAGTTCACCTTGTTAAACATGGTGGCAGAAGGCACAAGTATTATTACTGAAACCATCTTTGAAAACCGCTTTATGCATATTCCAGAATTAATTCGTATGGGTGGTAAAGCTGAAATTGAAGGCAATACTGCAGTGTGTCATGGTGTTGAGCATCTTTCTGGTGCCGAAGTGATGGCAACAGATTTACGTGCATCAATCAGCCTTGTATTAGCAGGCTGTATCGCAAGTGGTGAAACCATCGTAGATCGTATTTATCATATCGATCGTGGGTATGAACACGTTGAAGATAAACTTCGTTGTTTAGGTGCGAAGATTGAACGTTTCTCTGAAAAGAGCGAAGAAGTTTAATGAAATCCAGATAAAAAAGAGCGGTCAATATTGACCGCTTTTTTGTTTTCTATCCATTATTTTTTCGAATAATCTCTTGCGCCAAAAATGGCTGTACCAATACGTACCATGGTTGAACCACATTTTATGGCACTTTGCATGTCATCGGTCATTCCCATCGAAAGCGTATCAATTTGTTGATGAGGGAAAGCGACTTTAAGTTGCTCAAATAATTGTTCCATTTGGCTAAAAGCCGCTTCTTGTTCAGCAATATTGTCTGTTGGAGCAGGGATCGCCATTAATCCACGCAAACGTAAGTGCGGTAGATTTTCAATGTGTTTTGCCAGTTCAATCATTTCACTCGGTTGGATACCTGATTTACTGGCTTCGTCACTGATATTAATTTGAATTAAAACATTCAGCGGGGCTTTATTAGCAGGACGTTGTTCATTTAAACGATCAGCAATTTTTGCACGTTCTAGCGTTTGCATCCAATCGAAATGTTCAGCCACAAGACGCGTTTTATTGGATTGCAATGGGCCAATAAAATGCCATTCAAGCTGAATATTCTGTGCTTCAAAATACTGAATTTTATCGACACCCTCTTGAACGTAGTTCTCCCCAAATGCTTTTTGTCCTGCATGATAGGCTTCTAAAATCGCTTCATTGGGTTTCGTTTTAGAGACCGCTAATAAAGTGACCGCATTTTCAGGGCGATGAGCGAGTTGTGTGGCGTCTTGGATTTTTTGATGGATGGTTTCGAGTGCTTGTTGAATTGTCATAATTCCCTTCCTGACCAATGTGAAACTCTCTTCATTCTACACCAAAGCGATGATTTTTAGAAAAAATCTTCATTTTTTTGATTTTATGTTTGACAAGCCCGCGCTTTTTCGGTATTTCTAAACACATCTTTTTTCAAGGTTAAAATACAATGAGAAATAACCGCACTTTCACGATTACCACCATTATTATGACCATTACGACAATTAATGGGGCGGGTTAGTGCGTAGTAAACAGGATTAGGAAAACCCGCATTCAGTCTAGTGCGGGTTTTTTAATATTTAAAAATCACAACATCTGAGGATATTATCATGCGCGTATTAAAATTTGGTGGCACTTCATTAGCCAACCCTGAGCGTTTCTCGCAAGCGGCTCAATTAATCGAAAAAGCTCATTTAGAAGAACAAGCAGCCGGTGTGTTATCCGCTCCTGCTAAAATCACCAATCATCTTGTTGCCCTCTCTGAAAAAGCCGCATTAAACCAACCTACTGATACCCACTTTAACGAAGCCATTGAGATTTTCTATAACATCATTAATGGTTTACACGCTGAAAATAATAAATTTGATCTAGCAGGCACCAAAGCCCTCATTGATGCAGAATTTGCTCAAATTAAAGGCTTATTAGAAGAAATTCGCCAAGCTGGAAAAGTAGAAGATAAAGTTAAAGCGACCATTGACTGCCGTGGCGAAAAATTATCGATTGCGATGATGAAAGCGTGGTTTGAAGCGCGTGGATATAGTGTTCATATCGTTGATCCTGTTAAACAATTATTAGCACAAGGTGGTTACTTAGAATCTTCAGTTGATATTGACGAATCGACAAAACGCGTTGATGCGAAAAGTATCGGTAAAGATAAAGTCGTTTTAATGGCTGGTTTTACCGCATGTAATGATAAAGGTGAATTAGTGTTATTAGGCCGTAATGGTTCTGATTATTCAGCCGCCTGTTTAGCCGCTTGTTTAGATGCGTCTGTTTGTGAAATTTGGACTGATGTGGATGGCGTTTATACTTGTGACCCTCGTTTAGTGCCAGATGCACGTTTATTACCAAGTCTTTCTTACCGTGAAGCAATGGAGCTTTCTTATTTTGGGGCGAAAGTGATCCATCCACGTACAATTGGTCCATTATTACCAAAACAAATCCCTTGCGTGATTAAAAACACCGGTAATTCATCTGCACCTGGTTCAATAATCGATGGACATGTGAAATCTGAAGGGTTACAGGTAAAAGGGATTACTAACCTTGATAACGTGGCAATGTTCAATGTTTCAGGTCCTGGTATGCAAGGTATGGTAGGGATGGCAGCTCGCGTATTCTCAGCGATGTCAAAAGCCGGTATTTCAGTTATTTTAATTACGCAATCGTCCTCTGAATACAGCATTAGTTTCTGTGTACCAGTGAAATCAGCGGATGCAGCAAAAGCGGTTTTAGAACAAGAGTTTGCGACAGAATTAAAAGCGCATGACTTAGAACCTATTGAAGTCGCAAAAGATCTTTCTATCATCTCAGTTGTAGGTGATGGAATGAAGCAAGCTAAAGGTATCGCAGCTCGTTTCTTCTCTGCCTTAGCGCAAGCGAATATCAGCTTAGTGGCAATTGCACAAGGTTCTTCTGAGCGTTCAATTTCCGCAGTTGTCGCGCAAAACAAAGCAATTGAAGCCGTGAAAGCGACTCACCAAGCCCTTTTTAATAACAAGAAAGTTGTTGATATGTTTCTAGTCGGCGTTGGTGGCGTTGGTGGTGAGTTAATTGAACAAATCAAACACCAAAAAGAATACCTCGCAAAGAAGGACATTGAAATCCGAGTTTGTGCCTTAGCGAATTCAACAAAAATGCTTTTGAATGAAAACGGATTGAATTTAGATAATTGGAAAGCCGATCTTGAAAATGCAACCCAACCATCTGATTTCGATGTGTTGTTATCTTTCATTAAATTGCATCACGTGGTGAATCCAGTCTTCGTAGATTGTACAACGGCTGAATCGGTCGCAGGACTTTATGCTCGTGCGTTAAAAGAAGGCTTCCACGTGGTAACTCCAAATAAAAAAGCGAATACCCGTGAATTAGCTTATTACCACGAATTACGTCGCAATGCACAAGCGAGCCAACATAAATTCCTATACGAAACCAACGTAGGCGCTGGCTTACCGGTTATCGAAAACTTACAGAATTTATTAGCAGCGGGTGATGAGCTTGAGTATTTTGAAGGCATTTTATCGGGCTCACTTTCTTTCATTTTTGGTAAATTAGAAGAGGGACTTTCTCTTTCAGAAGTGACCGCACTTGCACGTGAAAAAGGGTTTACAGAGCCCGATCCTCGTGATGATTTATCAGGACAAGATGTGGCACGTAAATTGCTTATTTTAGCGCGTGAAGCAGGGTTAGAACTTGAGCTTTCCGATGTGGAAGTGGAAGGCGTGTTACCGAAAGGCTTCTCTGAAGGCAAATCAGCTGATGAATTTATGGCGATGTTGCCACAATTAGATGCGGAATTTAAAGCACGCGTTGAAGCCGCGAAAGCGGAAGGCAAAGTATTGCGCTATGTAGGCCAAATTAAAGATGGCCACTGCAAAGTATCAATTATCGCTGTGGATCAAAATAATCCATTGTATAAGGTAAAAGATGGTGAAAATGCCCTTGCATTCTACACGCGTTATTATCAACCAATTCCGTTGCTATTACGTGGTTACGGTGCAGGTAACGCAGTAACTGCAGCGGGCATCTTTGCGGATATTTTAAGAACATTACACCACTAAAAAGGACATAACATGTTAAGAATTTATGCTCCCGCATCGAGTGCAAATATTAGTGTAGGGTTTGACACATTAGGCGCAGCCATTTCACCGATTGATGGTTCATTATTAGGTGATGTCGTACAGATTGAGTCTATTCCAAGTGGTTTTGAGCTCGAAAGTGCGGGCTATTTTGTGCGTAAATTGCCAAAAGAGCCACAAAAAAATATCGTGTATCAGGCCTATGTACTGTTTAGTGAGCAATTAAAATTACGCAATGTGAGAGTCAAACCATTACGTTTGACTCTTGAAAAAAATATGCCGATTGGTTCGGGATTGGGGTCAAGTGCGTGCTCTATCGTGGCTGCATTAGTGGCGTTAAATAAATTCCACGATGAACCATTCTCAAAAATGGAATTGTTAGAGATGATGGGAGAGCTAGAAGGTCGTATTTCAGGTTCTATCCATTATGATAATGTGGCACCTTGTTACTTAGGCGGTGTGCAATTTATGGTACAATCTCTCGGTAACATTTGCCAAAAACTGCCATTTTTTGATAATTGGTATTGGGTCTTAGCTTATCCAGGCATTGAGGTTTCAACCGCCGAAGCACGTGCAATTTTACCGAAAAGCTACACACGTCAAGATGTGATTTCTCATGGTCGTCATTTAGGTGGCTTTGTGCATGCATGTCACACGCATCAAGAAAACCTTGCAGCGATGATGATGAAAGATGTGATTGCGGAACCTTATCGTGAGGCTTTATTACCAAACTTCGCAGAAGTGAAACAAGCTACTCGTGATTTAGGCGCGTTAGCGACCGGTATTTCAGGCTCTGGCCCAACGATTTTCTCCATCGCACCTGATTTACAAATCGCAACAAAACTGGCGACTTATTTAGAAAATCATTATTTACAAAACAATGAAGGCTTTGTGCATGTTTGTAAGGTCGATAATGATGGCGCGAGAGAGCTAGGTTAAACAACAAATCGCTTTTATCCCCTCTTTTATAAGAGGGGAATAACATTTTATTAAAACTCTATAATTAACGGATATACAATGAATTTGTACAATATCAAACACCCTGAAGAACAAGTGAATTTTGCGCAAGCAGTACGTCAAGGACTTGGAAAAGATCAAGGTCTGTTCTTTCCAGAAACGATCCCCGCTTTAACTAATATTGACGAGTTATTAGCCTTGCCATTGGTTGAGCGTAGCCAAAAAATTCTTGGCGCCTTAATCGGTGAAGAATTGCCGAAAGCCACTTTGGATGCGATGGTGAAAAATGCGTTCACCTTTACGGCACCATTAGAAAAAGTGGAAGACAATATTTATGCGCTTGAATTATTTCATGGTCCAACTTTAGCATTTAAAGACTTCGGTGGTCGCTTTATGGCGCAGGCGCTTGCTGCAGTGCGTGGTGATGGCAAAATCACCATTTTAACAGCGACATCTGGTGATACTGGTGCGGCAGTTGCCCATGCATTTTATGGGTTGGAAAATATCAATGTCGTGATTTTATATCCGAAAGGCAAAATCAGCCCATTACAAGAAAAATTATTCTGTACTTTAGGTGGGAATATCCGCACTGTTGCAATTAATGGCGATTTCGATGCGTGCCAAGCGTTAGTCAAACAAGCGTTTGATGACGCAGAACTGCGTCAAGCGATTGGTTTAAACTCAGCAAACTCCATTAATATTAGCCGTTTATTGGCGCAAGTTTGTTATTACTTTGAAGCGGTCGCGCAGTTACCAAAAGAAAAACGTGATAATGTCGTGGTTTCTGTACCAAGTGGTAACTTTGGTAACTTAACGGCTGGTTTAATTGCAAAAACATTAGGTTTACCAATTAAACGCTTTATTGCATCAACCAATGCGAACGACACAGTGCCACGTTATTTAGAATCAGGTAACTGGGCACCTAAAGCGACTGTAGCAACGCTTTCTAATGCGATGGATGTCAGTCGCCCGAACAATTGGCCACGTGTCGAAGAGTTATTCAAACGCAATGGCTGGAATTTAAGTGATTTAGGTTCAGGTATGTTAAGCGATGGCGAAACAGAAGAAACCTTAAAAGCGATGTACGCAAAAGGTTATTTATGTGAACCACACGGTGCGATCGCCTATCAAGTATTGAAAGACCAACTTAAAGTGGATGAAACCGGCATTTTCTTATGTACGGCACATCCAGCTAAATTTAAAGAGTCTGTTGAGCGTATTCTTTCGCTCGATCTTCCATTGCCAGAAGCGTTGGATAAACACAATAAATTGCCATTACTTTCTGATGAAATGGATGACGACTTTGCACAATTACGTGCATATTTGTTGAAATAATAAAAAAGTGCGGTTGATTTTGACCGCACTTTTATTTTGTTACTCAAAAGGGCGGGATAAACGCCCTTTATTTTTAGGAATTAATCTTCTTTTCCTAAGATTTGATTCACTTCACTCTTATAGAGTACGGCTTTAGCACCGAAAATAGCTTGTACGCCACCACCGACCTCAAGCACATCAATCGCACCTAATTTTTTCAATGTGGCTTTATCAACGGCTTTCACGTCCTTAACAGAAACACGTAAGCGAGTAATACAAGCATCTACGTTTTCAATATTTTCAGCGTTACCTAATACAGCAATAATTTTATGTGCATTTTCAGTCAGTGAACTTGTTTCTTGTTCTAGATTTTCTTCGGTTTCTTCACCACGTCCAGGTGTCATCACATTAAAGATGCGAATCAAGAAAACGAAAGAGAAGTAATAGAGCAATGCCCAAGGAATACCGACGAAAATTACACGCAACCAATGGGTGTTTTCATCACCTTGTAAGATACCGAAGAGCAAGAAATCAATAAAACCACCAGAGAAAGTATTCCCGATAGAGATATTTAAATAATCGGCAATAAAGAAAGATACACCATCTAGGAATGCGTGGAACACATAAAGCCATGGTGCAACAAACAAGAACATAAACTCGATCGGTTCAGTAATCCCAGTAATGAATGATGTTAGGGCTGCACCAAGGAATAGGCCGCCAATTTGTGCACGACGTTTTTTCGGTACACAGTGATACATAGCTAAACAGGCTGCTGGTAAGCCAAACATCATGGTATCAAAACGGCCGGCAAAGAAACGAGTCCCTTCAGTAAATAAACCATGGTGATTAGGATCGGCTAATTGAGCAAAAAAGATTTTTTGTGCTCCAACAATCATCTCACCGTTGACCATTTCTACACCACCTAATTCAGAATACCAAAATAGTGGGTAAATCATGTGATGTAAGCCAACCGCACCAGATAATCGCATTAAGAAACCGTATAAGAATGTACCAAAGGTTCCCATGGATGCGATGCTTTTACCTGCTGAGACGAGCCATTGTTGGAAAGTTGGCCAAATGAGGAAGAAAACTAATCCAACGAAAATAGCTGAAAAAGCAGTCACAATTGGCACAAAGCGAGAGCCGCCAAAGAAACCTAATACTTGTGGTAATTGGATGTTGTGATAGCGATTGTGTAATTTAACGGTAATCAAGCCCATCACCAATGCTCCAATCACACCCGTATCGATGCTTTTTACATCAGGAGAGAAAATCGGAATTAATGCAGCAATGGTGCCCGTCATAATGAGATAACCAACAACGGCAGCGAGAGCAGCAACGCCTTTGTCACGTTTGGCTAAGCCGATACCTAAACCAATACACAATAATAAGGCTAAATTAGCGAATACCACGCTACCGGCTGCAGACATAATCTGAAACAGACCTTGCAGCGCCTCATTATTTAAAATTGGATAGGCTTGCACCGTTGCTTTATTGGAAAGTGCACCGCCGATCCCGAGTAAAAGACCTGCAGCAGGCAAAATAGCAATCGGCAACATAAATGCCTTACCAACTTGTTGAAGTTGTTTAAACATAGAACCTCCTGTGATTACTTTTTTGAAATGTAACGTATTTAAGGAGAAAAATCTGTGAAACCGCTCACAGTTTTAATCTAAGACGTTGTTTTGACAGATTTTTGCTTGTGTTGGCGCGCGGCGAATTTCCTTTTATAATGCTATCAAACGGATATGTTTATTTATTATTTGTATGACAACTTTTATTGCCTACGCCAATATTCAGCAACCTTTTTCTTTTGATGAAATCCTTACAGATCTTGTCCCTGAAAATTTGCGTACAGAACCACAGGGAAATTCTCGGATAACGCAACGTCATCAATGTCGTCGATTGGCGCATTTTTTACTTTGGCAGTTGTTAAAAACAGCGGGAAAATCAACCGCACTTTTAGGACAAATTTATCGTACACAAAGTGGTAGACCACAATTTCCCGTTGAGAATATCGATTTTAATATAAGCCACTCAGGCGATTGGGTTGCTGTATTGCTGCATATTAATGAATCAGAAAAAAGTGCGGTCGGTATTGATATTGAATTTTCGAAAAAACGAAGTTTTTCTGCGCTCATAGCGCATTTTGCGCCACAAGCAGAACAAGAATGGTTTGCTAAACAGCCTGATACAGACCTGGCCTTTTATCGTTGTTGGTGTTTGCGTGAAGCAGTGTTGAAATCACAAGGCGTTGGGATTGTAAAACTTTCAAGTGTGGTACATTTACCAGAGCGGTTACAGATCTTTTCAGATTATTGTCCGAAAGGGGAATTGATCTTTACTAATGAATTACCTTTTTATTTTGCTGCTTTTATTAATCAGTCAAAAATTCAACTACAATTTTATCAATGGGATGGGAAAAATTTAGTAGAAAAAAATATAAAAAAATCCTTGATTTACCAAGTAAATGAATAAAAGAAAATCCTTGAAAATATTCAAGGATTTTTTATTTTGTAATAATTTGCATTGCCACTTGTATTTTCATAGACTAACCCCATTTATTTCGTTAAACTCATTAAAAAATTTAGACAAATGGAGAACGTAATGTCGCAAAACGGTCCAGATCAAGATCCTTGGGGTAAACCGGGACAGAGCAGAGGTCCAAAACAGTCAGATAATTCATCAGATAAGCAAAATGAAAATGGCTGGGGCGCTCGAGACAATAAAAATCAGGAACAATCACCGCCAGATATTGAAGAAGTATTTAATAATCTGTTGAAAAAATTAGGTGGTGGGAATAAGAAGGGCGGATCAAATAATACTTCGCCGAATATACCTTCATTTAATTTAGGTAAGATTTTACCGATCGCCGCAGTAATCGGAGGGATTATTTGGGGTGCAAGCGGTTTTTACACCATTAAAGAAGCGGAACGTGGCGTGACGTTACGTTTTGGCGAGTTTCATTCTATCGTTCAACCTGGTTTGAACTGGAAGCCAACCTTTATTGATAAAGTGATTCCAGTGAATGTAGAACAAGTTCGTGAGCTTAAAACACAAGGTGCGATGTTAACCAAAGATGAAAACATGGTTAAAGTTGAAATGACCGTGCAATATCGCGTGCAAAATCCTGAAAAATACCTGTTTAGTGTGAGCAATGCGGATAATAGTCTTGGACAAGCGACTGACAGCGCACTTCGTTATGTGATTGGTCATATGACCATGAATGATGTGCTGACAACGGGTCGTGCCGTGGTGCGTGAAGATACGTGGAAAGCATTAAACGATATTATCAAACCTTATGATATGGGACTTGAAGTGATTGACGTGAACTTCCAATCCGCACGTCCGCCAGAAGAGGTGAAAGATGCTTTCGATGATGCGATTAAAGCACAGGAAGACGAACAACGTTATATTCGTGAGGCAGAAGCCTATGCCCGCGAGAAAGAGCCAATCGCTCGTGGTGATGCACAGCGTATTGTTGAAGAAGCAACTGCTTATAAAGATCGTGTTGTGCTTGATGCGCAAGGGGAAGTAGAACGTTTACAACGTCTTCTACCTGAATTTAAAGCTGCGCCTGATTTGTTAAAAGAGCGTCTTTATATTCAAACCATGGAAAAAGTCATGGCAAATACGCCGAAAGTGATGTTAGATGCAAATAATGGTAACAATTTAACCGTATTACCATTAGAACAATTAATGGGTAAAAAAGCGGCTCAACCGACTACTACAACGCCTGAAAGTGCGGTCAGTTCTGCACCTGTTTCAACACAGGAACGTCGCGTAGAAACGCAAACGACCCAACCAGTTCAATCAAATGAAGGCATTCGCCAAGGGAGATTTAACTAATGCGTAAATTTTTACTTCCTATTATTGTGGTGATTGCTGCGGTGCTATATTCCAGTGTCGTGGTTGTAACTGAGGGCACACGTGGCATCATGTTGCGTTTTAACAAAGTACAACGTGATGCAGAAAACAAAGTAGTGGTGTATGAACCAGGTTTGCATTTCAAATTGCCTTTAATTGATAGCATTAAAGTGCTTGATGCGCGTATTCGAACCCTTGATGGTTCAGCTACTCGTTTTGTGACAGTCGAGAAAAAAGACTTGTTGGTAGATTCCTATGTAAAATGGAAAATCAGCGATTTTGGTCGTTTCTATACAGCAACGGGTGGTGGTGATTATAACCAAGCTGCAAGCTTATTAAGCCGTAAAGTGAATGACCGTCTGCGTTCAGAAATAGGTACTCGTACAATTAAAGATATCGTTTCAGGTACACGTGGTGAATTAATGGCGGGGGCGAAAAAAGCGTTAAATTCAGGGCAGGATAGTACCTCTGAATTAGGGATTGAAGTCGTCGATGTTCGCGTAAAACAAATCAATTTACCGGATGAAGTTTCTTCTTCGATTTACCAACGTATGCGTGCAGAACGTGATGCGGTTGCTCGTGAACACCGTTCACAAGGTAAAGAAAAAGCAGCGTTCATTCAAGCGGATGTGGATCGTAAAGTGACCCTAATCTTAGCGAATGCAAATAAAACTGCACAAGAATTACGTGGTAATGGTGATGCGGCGGCAGCAAAATTGTATTCTCAAGCTTTTGCCCAAGAACCACAGTTTTATAGCTTTATTCGTAGCTTAAAAGCCTATGAAAGTAGCTTCGAAGGTTCTGGTAATATGATGATCTTGAAACCAGACAGTGATTTCTTCCGCTTTATGCAAGCGCCAAAGAAATAAACGAGAGATAATAAAAAGTAAAGTGCGGTTAGAAATAACCGCATTTTTTATTGGTTAATTTTTAGGGTAGTTCTCACCTATAAAGTAAAACAGTCTTTAATGCAATCAATTGAATCCATACCCAAAGTTAATTAAATCCATACAAAATATAAGCCAATTTTTTGGCATAATCACCTCACTTTAAGTTTTACGTTTCTTTTTTATGTTTATTGATCGTTTGGAGGATTATTAGATGAAAAAACTGATTATTGGCGGTGCAGCCATTGCTATCTTAGGTTATTTGGGCGTAGTGGGGTATCTACATCAATTTGATAAAGAGAACGCGAGCCAACTCTTAATGGAAAATCGCTATACTGGCGAACAAGAAAAAGTGGCAAAAGCCTTATTTGATAACAGTTGCCAATATTGCCATAGTCCAAACACACCGCTTCCATTTTATTCAAAATTCCCGATTGTGGGTGATGAAATGCAATCGGATATTCAAAGTGGGCTTCGTGCTTTCCGCCTAGATCGTTTACTTGAAGGGTTAAAAGATCCAAGCAAATTATCCCAAGCTGATTTAGCAAAATTACAACGCGTACTTGAAAATAATGAAATGCCAATTGCTAAATTCAGACATCTCCACTGGGGAAGCAAACAAGATGAGCAAGAAAAAGTAGCGTTGCTTAACTGGATTCGTGAAGCTCGTAAAATGTCTTTACCAAAAGAAACACCAAATGTTGATGCCGATCGTTTAGTTCAACCGATTCCAGACAGTATTGCGACTGATGAAGCAAAAGTCGCATTAGGTCATGATCTTTTCTTTGATGGTCGTTTATCAGGCGATGGTTCTATTCAATGTC
>OBWJ01000640.1_pt1 | contig 19509 bp, 15 predicted proteins | sample 1495181 | NCBI WGS metagenome assembly OBWJ01 (sample SAMEA2580041, study PRJEB22360) | human gut metagenome
AACCTTGAATGCGCGGGGGGGGGGGGGCCCCATGGCCGCCGATACGGCGAAGCCGGGTGCGCTCCTGAGCTGGAACGGGACCGAACTCGTCGGCCAGGCAGCAGGCGAAGGTCTGGTCTACAGTACCAAGGACGGTGTTCTCACCATCACGGCTACGGGCCAGAAGACGGGCGCTGAGGGCGTTCCCGGCTATGGCGTCGTGACGAATCTCTACCACGTCGATGCTACGGGCGGCACGGACATTCTTGCCAAGACGGGCGTCTCGATCACCGGCAGCAACTTCAAGAACAACGCCAGCACCAACGCCGGCGGGGCCGTGACGCTCTGGCAGGACGGCGGCGCAGAGGCTCAGCCCCTTGCTCACAGAATCTCCGCCTCCACGTTCGAGGGCAACTCCGCCAATTTCGGCGGCGCGGTCGCTCTCATGAACCAGATGGCCTTTGCGAAGAATGACGGCACCATTCTGTCCGAGGGGAACGTCTACAAGAGCAATACCGGCGCTTCGGGCGGTGCCATCTACGTCGAGGGTTCCGTCCTTACGTCCAAGGGTGACGTATTCACGAAGAACAAGGCCACCGCCAAGGGCGGCGCCGTCTACGTCAACAACAAGGGCGCGCTCTTTGTTGAAAACGGCCGCTTTGAGGAAAATTCTGCCGTCCGCGGCGGTGCTATCACCAACGACAACGGCTCTCCCCTCATCGTCCATAACTCCGTCTTCTCGAAGAACACTGCCTCCGAATACGGCGGCGCCCTCTTCCACGGCAACGGTCAGTTCGAGGTATACGACTCCGAATTCACCAACAACACGTCCACCCTGTCCGGCGGCGCCGTTGCGTCCGTTTTCGACGTTGCCAATACGTTGAAGTTCGTGCGCTCGACGTTCACGGGCAACAAGGGCTTCCTCGGCGGCGCCATGGCCATCTATTACGGCCTTGAGGTGACCGACAGCACCTTCATCGGTAACTCTACGACGGGCATTGACGACGGCGGCGGTGCCATCAACCTTGGCGGTCACGCCAAGGTGAGCATCACGGGAACCACCTTTGACGGCAACACGGCCAACCTTGGTGGCGCCATCTCCACGCGTCCCGCCTATTATCTGGATCTTGGTAACACCACGAATCCGAAGGGCGACGGTCACTGGCTTCAGATCAGCAACAGCACCTTCACGAACAACGTTGCCACCGTCGAGGACAAATTAAACAATACGGCTGCCTATTCGGGCTACGGCATGTTCAACGGCTTCGGCGGCGCCATTGCGACCGGGTTCTGCGGATCCACCTTGAACAACGTCTACCACGGCAATTACATCGAGGACTCCACCTTCACGGGGAACAAGGCCAGTTACGGCGGCGGCGCTCTCTACAATCAGGGCAACCTCACCGTCCGTGGCACCACGACCTTTGCCGGCAACACCGCCCAGTACGGCGGCGCCGTCTACACGGATGCAAACAGCCTCACCTTTGATGCGACCTCCGCCTCCGACGTGATCTCCTTCACGAACAATACGGCCACAGCCGCAAATGGCGGCAACGACCTCTACCTCGGCAAGCACACCCGCGTCGACACCGACAAGGCCAACTACAAGGCTGCTGAAGTCAATCTGACCGGACTCGGCACTATCAGCTTCGGCGGGTCCATCGCAGGTCTTGCGGGCACTTCCATCAATTCGTCAGCGGCCAAGGTGAGCATTGCAGACGCTGCCGCATTTGCGGGTGACTTCACGATCACTGATGGTCTTACTCAGATCTCTGGCGCGAAGTTCTTCGGCGGCAAAGTCTCCGTTGAAGGCGGCACGCTCGCCGTCGACGGTGCCTGGACGGCCTCCGGCTCCACGACGCTCAAGGGCGGCATGATCACTACCGCCGGTGCCAACGTCTTCAAGAAGGGCGACGACGGCAAGTACGGCACGACCCTCACCGACGGGTGGACTGCACTCAACAAGACGAACGGCAAGGTCGAACTGACGGACACCGGCTATGACTACACGATTGAACAGCTTCGTGCAGCCCAGGACGCCCTTAACGGCGGTTCCGGCAGTGAGGTCCAGCTCGTGCTCCACGGCACGCTCACGACCGATAAGCCTCTGACCGACACGACTGTTGATGGTCTCATTGCCGCTGACCAGACTGTTTCCGCCAACGAATCGGGCAACTTCGTTGTCTCGAACGCCACGACCGTCGGCAGCATCGACTTCAAGGAAGCGGAGAACGCTGAAAGCGTCGCCATCACCACGGGTACTGCCACCCTCACGATCGAAGGCAACGGCGGCGACGTCTTCGCCAACCTCTCCGACACGGTCAAGACCGTCGACGCCTCCAATAGCTCCGTCGCGCTTGGTCAGTCTGAAGAAAGCAAGGGCAGCGTGAACGTCGAGACCCTGAAGGTCAAGAACCTCGAAGTCGTTGGCACGTTCGACGCCGTCAACGCCGAAGTCGAATCGCTCGACGTCTCCGGCAACTTCACGGCCGCCGAACTTAAGGTTGCTGAAGGCGACGTGACGGGTACGCTTTCCGCAGACAAGCTCACCGGTACCGCCGACAAGGTGATCAACGTGGGTGATGATGTCGACGCCGGCACCGTCCATCTCGATACGCTCGCCCTCAACGGCGGCACGATCTTCCTCGATCCCAGCTGGACAGGCGACGACACCATCGACAAGGGTTCCTTCCTTGCCGTCACCAACCTCAAGGATTCTGTCCTCACGGGTCGCATCGTTGTGGGTCAGAACTCCACGCTGGCTCTCGGCGGCACGAAGGCCGAGACGGTCGACGCCTTCAACAGGCTCGGCAAGAGCTGGGGTGAAGACGGTGTCACGGCCGCCCTCTATGTCGGCAAGACGCTCAGCGCCGATGTCCTGAAGGACGCCGGCATTCTGGTCGACGGCAGCCTTGAAAAGCTTGTTGACGCCGGCGATCTGACGAGTCTTTCCGGCATCAAGATGAATGCAGGCAGCATGCTCATCGTCAACCAGGCAGGTGTCGGCTCCGGTACGGCCATTGACGGCAAGCTTGCTATGAGCGCCGCCTCCACGCTCGGCATCGTGAATGCTACGGAAGGCACCTTCAAGCTGGCTTCGGACCTGACGGTCAACGCTGTTGATCAGGACACCACCGTTGAAGTTGTCACGGACAATCCGTTCATCTCGGGCTCCTTCGGCACCGGCGAAAAGGCCAATACGGTCACCACGACCTTCGACTCTGAATCCGGTCTCGGCGCCATCGCCTCCACCGGCGTTCAGGCCATGGCCCGTCGCGCCGACTTCGTCATGACGGAGACGGTTGCCAACCGCACCTCGCTCGATCAGCCGATGCACGCCGGCGTCAACCTCTGGGCAGACGTCTCGGGCGAACGCTATGAAGCCGACAAGCTTGACAATAATGGCAGCTTCCGCGCCGATGCGGCCTACGCCACGTTCGGCGGCGACGTCGAAGTCCTCGAAGGCCTGACCGCCGGTCTCGCCCTCCAGTATGGCGACGCATCGCTCCGCAGCGACGTCTCCGGCATCAAGAACGACATCACCAGCTACGGTCTTACGGCCTACGCCGGCAAGTCGTTCGGCGCCGCGAAGGTCGTCGGCGAACTCGCCTGGCTCAAGTCCGAAAACGACATCACGGCCCACCAGACCGCGCTCAACCAGAAGCTTGACGCGAACATCTACTCCGCCGGCGTGCGCGCCCAGTACGAACTCGCCGCGGGCTCCTTCAAGTTCGTGCCGAGCATCGGTCTGCGCGTCTCCCGCCTTGAAACGGACGACATGACCGTCGGTTCCATCAAGGTTGACGAAGGCGACCTCACCTATGTCCAGATGCCGATTTCGCTCCGCATCTCGGGCTTCGAGGCCGACGCCGCGGGTTGGACCCTTGCTCCGAGCTTCAAGGTCGCCTATGTCCCGACCTTCGGCGACAAGGAAGTCAAGGTCCTCGGCTACAGCCAGGACGCCCTTGACATGAGTCCGGTCCAGGCCGACTTCGGTCTGCGCGCCGTCAACGGCAATCTCATGTTCAATGTCGACATGATGTTGGGCGGCGGCGAAGCCGGCACGTCCTCCATCGGCGGCAAGGTCGGCGTCAAGTACGCCTTCTGAAACTGAGATGATGCGCCTGCGGGGCGAATGCTCCGCAGCCTGACGTCAAGGAGAGGGCGCCCGGTTCCTCCGTGGGGAGCCGGGCGCCCTCTTCTTTTGGATCGTTTCCGACAGAACGGCCCCGGACTTTCGTCTCGGGGCCGTTCCTTCTGTCTGCCTTGGGCGCTCTCTTCGGCGTCAGTGCCTTTCGCCGCAGACGGGGCACCGCTTCCTGCGCTTCACCTTGATGGTGTCGAACTGCATGTTGAGTGCGTCGATGAAGAGCATCCTGCCGCAGAGCGTCGAGCCGATGCCTGCGGCGATCTTCAGGGCCTCGGTGGCCTGAAGCGTCCCCACGATGCCCGTGACCGACGAGAAGACGCCGACGGCTGCGGCCTTGACGTCGTTGCCCGGATCGTCCTCCTCGAAGATGCACTCGAAGCAGGGAGATTCGGGCACGGAAGGATCGAAGACGGTGAGCTGGCCCGAAAAGCGCACGGCGGATGCAAAGACGAGGGGCTTCCCTGCATCATGCGCGGCCCTCGAGACCGCGATGCGGGTTGCGAGGTTGTCCGTGCAGTCGAGGATCACGTCCGCATTCTTCACGAGGGCCTTGAGCTTCACGGCGTCCGCGAATTCGGGCACGGGGATGATGCGGCAATGGGGATTGAGCCTCTCGACCGCGATGACGGCGCTCTTGGCCTTGTTGACGTTGACCGTCGACGTCGTGTGAAGGATCTGGCGCGAGAGGTTCGAGACCGAAACCGTGTCGGCGTCGACCACCGTGATCGTGCCCGCGCCTGCAGCGGCGAGGTAGAGGATGGCGGGAGAGCCAAGGCCCCCTGCTCCGATCACAAGAAAGTGCGCGCTGCTGATGGCGGCCTGCCCCTTCTCTCCGAGCTCGCGCAGAATCATCTGGCGGCTCACGCGCTCCCTGAGGTCTCCGGGAAAGACGTTCCCGCTGGCTTCGTGCTCAAGATCCTTCATGATTTTTGTGACTCCGTGAGGCTGATGCGTCTTATTCGGCGTAGAGAACCGTGGAGAGATAGCGCTCGCCGTTGTCGGGGAAGATCACGACGATGTTCCTACCTTCGTTTTCGGGGCGCTTCGCGAGTTCCGTCGCGGCATGGAGGGCGGCGCCGCCCGATATGCCGATGAGGATGCCTTCGGCTTTCGGGAGGGCGCGCGCAGCTGCGATCGCGGCGTCGTTCGGCACGCGGAAGACCTCGTCGACCACCGAGGCGTCGTAGTTGCCCGGCACGAAGTTCGCGCCGATGCCCTGGATGGCGTGTGGACCGGCCTTGCCGCCCGAGAGCACGGGACTTGCATCAGGCTCGACCGCCACCACCTTGACGGCGGGATTCTTCTTCTTGAGATAGCGGCCGTTGCCCGTCACCGTGCCCGACGTGCCCACGCCCGCGACAAACATGTCGACATGTCCGTCCGTGTCGGCCCAGATCTCCGGACCGGTCGTGAGGTAGTGGGCGAGCGGATTGGCGGGGTTTTCGAACTGCTGCGGGATGAAGCTGCCGGGAATCTCGCGGGCGAGTTCCTCGGCCTTCTCGATGGCGCCCTTCATGCCGGCGGCGCCGGGCGTGAGGACCACTTCTGCGCCGTAGGCCTTGAGCAGCATGCGGCGCTCGACGCTCATCGTCTCAGGCATCGTGAAGATGGCGCGATAGCCGCGGGCGGCGGCAATGCTCGCGAGCCCGATGCCCGTGTTGCCCGAGGTGGGCTCGATGATGACGGCGCCCGGACCGATGAGGCCGGCCTTTTCCGCTTCGAGGATCATCTGGCGCGCAGCGCGGTCCTTGACGCTCCCAGCGGGATTGAGGGCCTCGATCTTGGCGATGACGTTCGCCTTGAGGCCGTGGACCCTCATCCAGTTGTTGAGCTGCAGAAGCGGCGTGCCGCCGACAAGTTCAAGGCTCGACTGATGAATCATGATGTTTCTCCTGTGCGTGTTTGGAGTTGTCGTTGTGCTGCGGGATCTCCGTCCGGCGTCCGAAGGTGTCTTCCCGACGGATGCCCGCCTGCTCCACTCTCCCGGGAAGAACGCCGTCCGGCGCCCGAGAACACCCGTCCTGCAGGCGTTCGCACAATTCCCGAGTGGGTTGGTAGGAAATCGGATCCTACTCCATCACACGCTGTTTTGCAATGGTTTGCGTCTCTGCGCCCGAAGCGGATCAAAGCGCGGAGGTCGTCCGTCGATCTTAGCAAAGATGAGGGCCGGGCTGTGGTTGAGATCAGGGCGGAAAGCTCGTCGGAAGTGTCCGGAGGGCCTCAGGCGGACTTGTCGGAGGAAAAGCCGTTGAGGATTCTCGCGAGGAGCGCTTCGGCGAATCGGGCCTCGTCAGGCGTGAGCGAGTGCGTCACGAGGGCGTCGAGTTCGGAGGAGATGCGTTCGGACACGGGGATGAACGCCCTGCCCTTTTCGGTAAGCCTCAGGTTGATGACACGTGAGTCCTCGGCCGAGCGCTCGCGCGCGACGTAGCCCAGATCTACGAGCTTCGTGACGAGGGCTGAAACGGTGGACTTCGAGCGGTGCGTGAGGCGTGAGAGCTCCATCACCGTGGCGGTTTCCTGTTCGGTCAGCACGTGCAGGATGTCGCCGTGGCACGGGAGCAGTTCGCCCATGCCTTCGCGCTTGAGCGACTCGAGAATGAATGTTGAGGTGGCCTCCGAGAGGCGGCCTGCAAGAAAGGGGATGCGGGTGTTTTCCTTCATGAGGCGATGTTAGTTCGAGGGCGAACGAAAGTCAACGAACCGCAGGACGAAAAGGCCCGCTGGAGGCATGAAGCCTGCGGCGGGCCGTGCGCATGACGGATTGGGTGGAATCCGGGCGTCGACTACTTGAGGAGGACGTCCTTGAGGAACTTGTCCTCGGCCTCGCGAGCCTCAGGCTCGTTCATGAGCGTGTGCGGCGCGTCCTTGATGAGGACGATGCGGGCGTTGGGATTGCCCTGGAGCGCCTTGCTGCAGTTGCCGACGGCCTCGTGGTTGCCGAGATAGGGATTGGCCTGCGAGAAGTACTTGTCCTTCGAGCTCATGATGTTGAGGACGGGCATGCCGTCGGGAATTCTCGTCTTGTGCTGGACGACGTGGTAGTTGTTTTCGCACGACCAGGAGAAGATGATGCGGCCCGCTTCGGCGGGTGCGGCTTCGGCGCGCACGTAGCGGGCCACGGCGACTGCGCCTTCGCTCGTGCCTGCGATCACGAACCTGCCGTTGAACCAGGGCTGTTTCGCCAGGAATTCGACGGCCGCCGTGAGTTCGCTCGCACGAAGCGCGTGGATCTTCTCATAGTCCATCGGGTCGATGGGCGAGGTGTAGGTCATGCGGTCGGGGAGCTGGAAGGAGTCGGCCGTGAAGCTTGCGATGCCGAGCTCGTCCGCGAGACGCTTCTGGAAGGCCTTGATCTGCGGATTGATGCCGCCCGAGCCGTGCACGAAAATCAAGGCGGGCGCCTTTCCCTTCGTTTCGGGCGCGCGGATGTTGGTGCCTTCGTATGTCTTGTCGCCCGTCACGGATGCGGGCAGCACCGTCCAGGACTGCGCCATGGCCTCGGCCATCGTGCGGTCGGTCTGCACCCAGGCCTTCCCCTTGATCGTGCCCTGCGGCACGTCGGCGGACATGGCGGGCGCGGCGAGCGCAATGAGAAGCGCGGCGGCAAGTGCGGAAATCCTTGTGTTCATGGTCTCTCTCCTTGATGAACGTTCGTGCGCACCGGGACTCGGGTCGATTCACCCGTCGTGCTGCAGGCGCATCCTGCCAAGAATAGTCGTATTGCCCGCATTCGGGCGAGCGCCGAAAAACTCTGAAACAACGAGCGGCCATGGGTCGTCGTGGCGCCGTGTCGTCATGCTCAACAACGATAAAGGCCCTCCTTCAGACGGGCTCCCGGATGGACGGGAGCCCGAAGGAGAGCCTTCCGGCATGCTCAGGCCTGCGCCGTCACGATGGGCGGCGCGGGACGGGACGGATCACTTCCCCTGAGCGGCGTTCGTGCCGGCGGTGCGGCCGAAGACCATGCAGTCGGCGATGGCGTTGCCGCCGAGGCGGTTGGAGCCGTGGATGCCGCCCGTCGTTTCACCGGCGGCGTAGAGGCCCGGAATCACCTTGCCGTTGATGTCAAGCACCTGTGCGTCGGCGTTGATCTGCAGGCCGCCCATCGTGTGGTGGACGGTCGGGACCTTCTGGCAGGCGTACCAGGGGCCTTCGGTCATGACCTTGTCGGCCTTGTTGTTGGCGACGAAGCCGAGCGGATCCTTCTTTTCACCGCGTACGACGGCGTTGTAGGTGTCGATCGAACCCTTGAGGTTTTCGACCGGCATCTTGAGCTTGGCGGCAAGCTCCTCGAGCGTGTCGGCTGCGACGACGCGGCCGAGATCGATCATGTCGCCCACCTTGGCGCCGTTGCGGTCAACCCACGTGAGGCTCGGATAGCGCAGATGGTTGACGAGCACGTAGTAGGTCGAGTTCTTCTGTGCGAAGATGGCCTTGGCGAGGACGTCGCGGGCTGCGCCTTCATTGACGAAGCGGTTGCCGTCCGTGTTGATGAAGACGCGGTTGCGGCCCGACGTGCGGATCATTTCCATGAGGCCCGTGCCCGGCGTGCCGCAGGGATGAACCTGAATGTCGGCCATGCCGATCACGTTCGCGCCGACTTCCTTGCCCATCAGGATGCCGGAGCCCTGGGCGGACTTCTGGAAGTTCGTGCAGCCGATGCTCTTGCCGAGGTCGTAGTCTTTGAAGACGCCCGTGTTGACTTCCTGACGGAGCTTCACGTTGGCGCCGAAGCCGCCGGTTGCAATGATCACGCCCTTTTCAGCCTTGAAGAGCGTGTAGCGGCCGGTCTTGTTGTGCTTGGCAAGCACGCCCGTCACGCGGCCGTCGGCGTCCTTGAGCACGTCTTTGGCTTCAATGTCGGTGATGACCTGCACGTTGGGATGCTCGGCGATGTACTTCTCGAAGACGCGGATGTAGGAGTTGCCCGACGGAGTGGCGGGATAGTGGGAGCGCTGCCAGAGCGCGCCCGTGGCCGTGCCGACCTCGTCCTTGAACTTCACGCCGATCGATTCGAGCCATTCGACGGCGGGATAGGCGCCTTCACAGAGGTGTTTGACGAGCTCGGGGTTGCCCACGTTGTGGCCGCCCTTGAGCGTCTGGTCGATGTGTTTCGCAACGGAGTCCTCGATGCCGAGCTTGGGCTGGCGGATCGGGTCGGCCGCATTGAGCGCGCCTTCGGAGACGTTCGTCGAGCCGCCGAGAAGGCCGAGCTTTTCGAGCACGATCACGTCGGCGCCCGCCTGGGAGGCGGCGACCGCAGCGGCAAGGCCGGAACCGCCGCCGCCGATGATGACGACCTGCGTCTTCATCGTGTTGGGGAGCGCCTTGTACTCTTCAACATTCTTCTTCAGGTCCTTGAGGTCCTCGACGGAAACCTTGGCCTGCTTGAGGCATTCGCCCACGGCGTACTTGAGCGCCATCGAGCTGATCGTGGCGCCCGTGACGCCGTCAACGCCGAGACTCTGCTTTTCGAGAATCCTGCCGCCCACCTTTTCAAGGGCGAGCTGGCCGACGCCGATCGTCTCAAGGTTCTTCGACCAGTCGATCTTCTCGATTTTGTGCTTCGAAACCGTGACGGCGACCGTCATGGCGGCATTGTGCGCGTTCACTTTGTAGGTGTAGGTGCCGGGCACGTAGGTGGCGGCGGAAGCGGACATCGAGGCGACGGCAAGTGGGGCGGCCGCGGCGATCGTGGTGAGTTTCATGGTGGTTCTCCTCTTGAGTTGCGCGCGCTGCCTGAAGCCGTGGTCAATGGGCGTCAAAAAAAAGTCGGCGCGCAGGCCGGCAAGGCGGCGCTTGAACGCGGAGACCTTGCGCAGTGCGTAATGATGATATCAATCAAAGCTCCGGCGCGATCATAGGGTTAACCCTCGCCTTTTTGACCTGACCGACGAAGTCCGATGGTTGTTTTGAGCCGCGCGTCCGGGAACGCCGTGCCGACGCCTCCGACTGCAGGCCTCATCGTCATCATCCGCATCTTCCGCGTCGGCGTCTTCAGGCTCGTGCATGGAGGGCGCCTGGGAGGGGATCTTGTCGACAAAAGACAGTCTGTTCCCGATCGTTTCCGCCGATTGGGCGGTATTGCCTAGGGAGAGCACCCGAGGCGCCTTGATGGGCGTCGAAGAACAGCGAGAAAGCCTGAAACGACTGTGCCCGAGCCCTTGCGAAGCGCTGAGCGATGAGGCACCATGTGTCTCAAGGGAGGCGCGACCTGTTCCGAGAACGGGCGGCACAAAAACTCCCTGCCAGATTCCTCTTCGTCGAGAGCGGCCCACGGCGCAGTGTTCGACGAGCCTTCAGAGGCCTGCGACGGCATGAGATCCGCGCGGGCCTTTTCGATTGAGTGCAGCCTTCCGGCCCTTTTCCAAGGGCGGAATCGAATCAACAGGCCGGAGGGGATTTCACCAACAAGGCGCGGAATCAGGCATGATGTGAAATGCGGACCGCAGGGGACCGCCTCAACGCCAGGGCCGACCGGCCGGCATCCCCTTCTCCATGCCTTCAGAACAAAGACCAGACGGAGCATCCATGACCGACAGCACGACCAAGAAGCCCGCGGAGCTTGAAAGCCTTCGCGCCGACATCGACCGCAGCGACGAAGCCATCGTCGGCGCACTTCGCACGCGGCTGGGCGCCGTCAGGCGCATCGCCGAGGTCAAGCGCCTTCAGGGCCTTCCCGTCTACGACGCCGTGCGCGAGGCGTCCCTTCTCTACAAGTTGCGCTCGATGGCGGGTTCCGACGTCGAGGGCGTCGCCCTGCCCGTCTACCGCACGATGATGGCCGCGGCCCGCCGCTTCGAGGCCCAGAGTCAGGAGGCGGGCGAAGCCGTCTCCGGCACCGTCACCCTGCGTCTTCGCAGCCCCGCCGACTTCACCGCCGTCACGGAAATCTTCGCCGTGCACGACTACGTGCCTGAAAGCCTCTCCTGGGTCAATCCCGTCATCGTGCTCTCCGCCACGAAGCCCCTGCCCGCCTCCATGGTCCGCGACCTGCGCGAGCACGGCATCCGCATCGAGGCACAGAACGCCTGAGCGCGTTCAGCCTGAACGCATTTGAAGAGGCCGGCAGCAGACGATCCGCCGGCCTTTTTGATATGGCTGAAAATAAAAGACCCTGACAGGAACCCTATTCTGCGGAGGGGCTTCCCTTGACGCGCTGCCGCCCGCCGCAACAGGCTAAACCCGTTGTTGCTGCGCGAAAAAGGCCGTCCTTCTGGACGGCCTTTCGTCGGCTAATCATTCGGGTCTGCTGCACGCCATGGCGAAGCTTCGCTCGAAGATCTCGCCATCGCGGTCCTCGATCTGGGTGGACGCCTTCGGGTCGATGCGCCCGTCGAAGATGTTGACCCAATTGCGAGAGAGGCGACGCCTGCCGAACAGCTCGCCCTTCATGAAGGGGGCGGCGGTGAGCACGCGCTCGACGGCGCGCAGTCTTCTGCCTTCGCAGTCGACCTCGAATCGGGTCGCGGTCGTGCGGATGTACTTGAACCTGAGGCTCAGCTCCGTGAGGTCCTCGGGATAGTTCATGAGGCCGTACCAGGCGCTCGTCCTGCTGTCGGCCTTCCAGAAGGCCATGACGGTCCCGAACTCCTGACGGCCGACCCAACCGTCATATTCGACATAGCCGTCGGCGAGCATCTTCATCGGAAAGCCCCAGACGGCGATCACGCTCTCAAGGGACGGCATTGCCGGCGCCTCCTGACGGGGAGCGCTCGGGCAAACCTTCACCGGCAAGTCCTTGTTCGCCTTTTCCTGAGGCGCTTCCCGCCCCTCCTCTGCGGCTTCGCAGACGGCGGAGCCGAGGACGGCGAGGCATCCAGCGGCGGCAGCCAGGGTTCGGGTCTTCTGTTCGAATGTCATGGTGAGGTTGTCAAAAAAGCTCTTCTGTTTGACTGAGTTCCGACATTTTAGGCACTTTTCCTTAGTCCTGTTTGATTTTTTGCAATGAAAACGCCGTCTTTACGCGACCTTGCGTTGGCCTGGGAACGTTTCGGCATGATGGGCGAGTCCCTTGGAGTCAGGGCGACCACATGAGTGATGCCTGATTTTTAGGCAAGAGCCGCATTTCTCTGCAAAAAGCCCCGCCCGGATGGAATCCGGACGGGGTTCGTCAGATCTCAGACTGCAAGGGAAGATGCAGCCTTCGAGATTAGAACGCCCAGCGAGCGCCAACGTTTAAGCGCCAGGGTTCGGACAGTTCGGCGTTGCTCGTACGGGAGAGGTCGGCATAGAACTGCGTCGTGCTCGAGAGGTTGTAGTTGCCGCCGATGGCGTATTCGAACCACGTGTCGGAGGCATCCTCGGTGTAGGTGCCGTCGCCGCGGGTGACGGAAACATCGCCGTCAAACTCGTGGAGGATGGACGTGCGGACATAAGCCGTGCCCTTGTTGTTCGGGCACTTGATGCCGGCACGAACGCCGAGGCGGCCGATGAGGGACGTCGTGGAGTCGACCGTCGTGTCGGTGGCGATGCCCGACGTCTTGTTCAGTGTCGTGAACGTCTTGCCGTCGACATAGCCCCAACTCATTTCGGCCTGCGGTTCGAGGAACACGGATTCGGCGAGGTCGAAGCGGTGGCCGACTTCAGCGGAGAGCGAGTAAGCGGTCGTATTGAAGTCGCCGGAGGTGCCGTCGATCACGGAGTCGCTTTCAAGACGGGCGACCTTGGCGATCACGTCGACGAAGCTGCCGTTGTCGCCGAGCCAGGAACCGTAGGCGGCAAGACCGAAGATCTTGTTGTCGCCTTCACCGCCGATGTACTCGAGGTCGGAGTCGGTGTAGGAGAAGGCCAAGCCGGCGTGGATGTTGGCGAGGGCTTCAACCTTCGTGTCGACACCGAACAGGAACTGCGTGAAGTCGTTCTTGGAACCGTCAGCCTTCTGCTTGCCGGCATTGACGCGGGCCCAAACGCCGGTGTTGCCTTCGCTGTCGCGAAGTTCGCCGAGACGCTTGTTCATGTCGTTCATTTCAAGACGCCAGGCATAGATGTTCTGGGCCACAGACTTGCCGAAGCGTTCCGTCTTGGAGTTGAGCGTCTTCGACACGGTGGACTGATCGATGATGGAATTGCCATCGTCGTCCTCCGTGATGTCGGCGGAGAAGGAGCCGTTCGATTCGGATTCGACCCCCACGATTCTGTCGGCCGCGACGTCGCCGTTGTTGTCAACGACCATGCCAGCCTTGACAGCGGCCTGAGCGGCGGCTTCGGCGGAGGCGTACTGTTCGTTGAAGACGGCGGAGCCCTGAGACGTGATCGTGGAGCCTTCCGTCACGGTGCCGATGGTGGCCTTGTTGTCGAGGCTGTCAAAGGCGATGTTGGTGTCGCCGGTGACGGTCGTGAATTTGCCCGTGGCGTTTCCGGCGAGATGAACGGTGAACACGGCGTCTTCAGCCGTGGTGATGGTGCCGATGGTCGATTCTTCGGTCACCTTGAGAACGCTGTTGTTCTCAAGTTCGACGGTGCCGACATTGTCGACGCTCTTGAGGTAGGCAACGGCGTTTTCCACAACCGTGAACTGCGGCGTTGCGGCGGCTTCTTCGGCAACTGCAGCGACCTGGCCGCTCTTGAGAACCGTGTCAAGCGCGGTAAGCGTACCGCCGATGGTCACGCTGCCCTTTTAGATCGTGATGGCGTGTTCGCCGTCGATCGTGATGCTGCCGCCGTAGGTTTCGGTGACCTCGACGCCGTTTTCACCGACGGTGCCGTCAAAGCGTCCGCCGAGGAGGACGTTGCCGCCGCCCTTGACGTTGATGTCACCGTCGATAGTGAGCGCGCCGGTAGTGGCCGTGTTGCCGCGTTCGTACACGTTGAAGTCGCCTTCGATCAGCGAGCCTTCGCCCGCATTGATGTTGACGATGGTGGTTCGGGCATGCTTGGATTTGCCGGAACCGATGGAACCCGCATTGACGTCACCCTTCATCTCGAGCTTGCCGGCCTTGATGTTCATGGCAAAGATCGAGTTCTTGTGCTTGTTCTCACCTTCCTTGTCCTTCAACAGGCCGTACGTGCCGCAGAGGTTGCCGTCGATCTTGAGCGTCTTCGCGACGTCGATGTGGCCGTACCCCAGCCGCCGGAACCAACCACGCCGCCTGCAGCGTCCGTGGAGCCGTCCAGAATGGCGTTTTCAGCATAAAGGGAAACGTTGTTGCCTTCGTTGACCTGAAGAAGCGCGACACCATAGTCGTCCTTGCCGTAGGTGGTGTGGGCTTCGAAGTGACCGATGCGGTCCGAAGCGGTGCCGAACGTGGCGGGGGAATGACCGGCGGTGCCCTGAGCATTGATCAGGCCGTCGAGCACGTAGGCCACGACTTTATCGGCATGGACTTCAAGCGTGTTGTAGTCGTTCTTGAACTGGAAGCCGCGGTCGCCGCCCTTTTCGGCAGATCCGATCGTGATTTCACCGGCATTGATCGTGAGGCTGCTGTAGCCGTCCTGCCAACCGACGAAATTGTTAAGGCCGTCATTGCTCTTGTTCGCGGAGAGCGAACCAAAATTCAACATGCTGGCATTGATGGTGAGGGATGCGATCTTGTCCTGTTGGCCGATCAGGTGCGCGCCAACGTAAATCGTTTCCCCTTTTGTTGTCTTGAAGTTGGCTTCCTTGTTGAAGCTGACGTCCTTGCCGTCGGCATCGACAACGGCGGAGCCGCCATTCTGAACAACCAGACCGCCGATCGTCGTATCGGTGATCGGTTTCTGCGTGCCGTCAACCGTGATGACGGCGGCGGAGCTTGCGACGGCGAAAGTCGCGATCACAGCGGCAATCGCGCTGTGAAGCATGGTCTTCTTCATGAGAAATCCTTTCTTGGCTTAAAATCAGAGTTTCCGAAGGACAATCAAAATGATCGTTCTGTCCTCGGAACAGAGGTGAATCTAAAGGGTTTTATCCCCACCCTCAGTAATAACCCGAATGTCTCATGGGGGCAACCAAAAGTCACTTCAAACCATTGACTGAAGCCGGTTTCGAGCGGTCGCCCGGATTGCCGGTGTTGTTGCGGAAATGCAACGTGTTAACAGCATGCGGATCACGGGACACGGCAATGCCACAAATGTTGAAGGGCTGACGAGGCGTCCTGAAGCCGAATGTCTGCCTTCGTCGCAGACCTCGCTTCGGGTGGTTCGCGTCGTTCACCCCGTCCGATACGCACCCGAACCATTCACGCATGCATTCGAAACAAGGCCCGGAGCGCAACGCCATCCAGTAGTCGGCGAACGACGCCGCGTCGGTTCGGCCGGTCAGCGCGCAGAGCAGGCAGATGGTCCAAAACATCGAGAGCGGGGAGCGGACTTTCGAAAGCTGCCGATCGTCGCAGAGCACATTGTCGAGCTTTCCAAGTCGCTGCCTTTTGACCTTTGTGCGCGAGACCGCATCGGGCCTCCTGTCGCTTAAACTCGACGGACGGATTGTGGAATCCGCCTCATCCCGACCTTTTTCGGAGGCCGCCATGAAATTCGCCGTCAAGCTCCTTCTTCCGACTCTTGCCGCACTGGCGCTCGCCGGCTGCGGCGCCGATCTCGCACCCAAACCGACCGCCCTCTGGCAGTCTATGCCCTCGCCCGATCCCGAGCCGATGGTCGAGAGTTGGTGGCGTCTTGCCGACAAGGGCGACGGGCTTGTGCGCGTCGAGACGGTTTGAGAGCCTTCCCGAGTCGAACAAAGCCGACCTCACCTCCGTTCATCATGACAAGCGCTATGAGAACGCACGCAGCGTCCTCGTGACGCTTGCCTTCGCCTGCGACGCGCAAAGAGGCGTCGCCGAATCCCGCGTCCTGACTTCGGACCGCATGGCCGAGGGCGACGTCCTCTCGAAGGCTTCCATCGAGACGGGCCGCGAGGCGCTGCCCTTTGGCGGCGACTACATTCCGTTTGCCGACGGCAGGGTTGATCCCGCCTGGGTGCAGGCCCACAAGGTGCCCGCGCACGCCGTCGCAGGACTTGAGCTCCTCTACGCCCAGGCCTGTCCCGCGCCCAGGCCCCCGCCCTGACGGGGCCCTCGCTTCAGTCTGAAATTCCGAACCCTGCGCCTTCTTCGTACACTCGTGACGCGAAGGCGCATTTTTGTGCCGAATTGTCTCTGGCACCTGACGGATTTGATCCTGATCAAGCGTTTTAAGCCTCGCCCAAGGGATTTTCGCTAAACTCAGGTCTGGTCAAATTTTTCATACGGCACCTTCTGTAAAAATAAGGACAATCCGCCATGATCTCCCGTCGTGATCTTCTCTGCGCCGGCGCGCTCGCTCCGCTTTCGACGTATTCCTTTGCCGCTCCCGCCTACAAGGCCGGCAAGGAGTACCTGACCGTTCACCCGATGGCCCCCACGCCGGCGGACAAGATCGAAGTCGTTGAATTCTTCGCCTACACCTGCCCGCACTGCCTGCAGTTCCACCCGGTCTTCCATGAGTGGGCGCAGAAGGCCCCCGAGGACGTCAGCATCCGCATCTGCCCCGTCGCCTGGCAGCCGAAGTACCTTCCGTTCACGGACACCTACTTCGCGCTCGAGGCCCTTGGTCTGCTTGACAGCCTGAGCATGCCGTTCTTCGAAAGCATCATCTACCAGACGCGCTCCTACAACTTCGACAGCGCCACCCGCGACATCCATGACTTCATGGTCGAAGCCGGCGTCGACGGCGCCAAGTGGGACGCCACGTTCAACAGCTTCGGCGTGAAGAACAAGTCCCGCAACGCCACGATGCTCTGGAACGCCTACCAGATCGACTCCACGCCTATGGTCGGCGTCGGCGGCAAGTTCACGACCGGCCCCCACCTCGCCGGTTCCCGCCAGGGCACGCCCGCCGTGATCGACTACCTCGTCGACCAGATGCGCACGCTCAGGAAGTAATTCCGAACGTCATTCCCGCAGTCCTCACGGACCTGTACGAACGCCTCCGACGTCACGCGACGCGGAGGCGTTTTGTTTGAGGCTGTAATTTAGCAAAACTGTGGTTGAGCGGTAGAAATCGTGTTCATTCTCGTCTTTGAGGGCCTTGGGATTCAGGATTTCTTCATCAGACGGGCGGACATGAAGCGCGCCCGTCGAATCCTCAACCCAATCTTCAATGAAGGAAACCAGGTCATGACCACAACCCGCATCAACGCGACCGCCTCGGCACCATGGAAATTCCCGACGACCGCTACTACGGCATTCAGACCAGTCGGATGGTGAAGGTCTCAGGGTGCGCCCATCTTCCCGTCATCTTTTATCCCGGCATGCACCGTGCGCTCTTTCGCATCAAGAAGGCCTGCGCGCTCGCCAACGCCGAAATCGGCGCCCTGAAGCCCGAGATTTCGCGAGCTGTCGTTGAGGCGTGCGACCGCGCGCTCGCGGGCGAATTCGACAAGGAATTTCAGCTCGACATGTGGCTGGCCGGCGGCTACACCTGCGTCAACATGAACGTGAACGAAGTGATCGGCAATGCCGCCAACGAAATCCTCACGGGTCGCAAGGTCAGGACGCCGTGCACCCGAACACCCATGTGAACAAGGCCCAGTCGACGAACGACACCATTCCGTTCGCCACGCACCTTGCCGTAGCGTCTGAGCTCGACCGCATCATTGAAGGCGTCGAGGTGCCCGGCGACGTCTTCGCCGCGAAGGCTGAGGCCTTCAGGCACGTCGTCCAGCTGCTGGCAGGACGCGCTCCCGCACACGCTCGGAGAGGAGTTCGGCGGCTATGCCGCTCTCATGCGGCGTCTGGCCGGCAAGCTCCGTGCCGTGCTTCCGGGGTGCTTTGAGATCTGCATGGGCCGGCACGGGGCTCGGAGCCGATCCCGGGTACATGGACGCCCTCTACCGCCACCCTTCCGACATCTATGGCGAAGAGGTCCGCCCGACGGCGTCTCTCTTTGACGGCCTGCAGAACGCAGACTTCTTCGTGACGGTCTGGGGGCTCGTCAAGGAGGTCGCGACCTTGCTCTCCAAGATCACCAGGGACCTGCGCCTCATGAGCAGCGGCCCGCGCTCGGGCTTCATGGAGGTCCGGCTGCCGCCCTGAGTCTCGGAAGCTCCATCATGCCGGGCAAGATCAACCCGACGCTTTCCGAGATGGTGATCCAGATCGCCCACCAGGTTGTCGGCAACGACGTCGCCGTCTCCATGGCAACGACGAGGGCGAACTTGACCTCAACGTTTGGGATGCCACCTTCTACAAGTGCCTCTTCGAGAGCATGCAGCTCGTCGGCGACGAACTCGTCATCCTGAGGCGCGACTGCGTCGAGGGCATCGTCGCCTGCGAGGATCGCTGCCCCGCTGAAGCCGAAAGCTCCATCGCGCTCTCGCGCGTCCTCGCAACCATCTTCGGCTACCCCGAGGGCGTGAAGGTCGCCCACTACTGCGAAGAGCACGGCGTCACCGTGAAGGAGGCCGTCCTCGTCTCAACGAGGCCGACGCCGACCGACTCATCGATCCCATCCTCATGACCGACCCCGAGGCCATGGCTCGCGCCATCGCCGAATTCTGGGCGCGCATCGACGGCTGATGACATTCGACTGAGACGAAGACCGTGTGTCCGGGCCCCTCCGGCGAGGTGCTGCATTCCTCTCCGGTGGGGCCTCCTTCTTTTTAGAAGTCCTGAACGGGACCTCTGTTCTCGAGATTCGACATAGGTCAAATCAGGTAAGGGAAAATTTACACTTCAGCCTTGCATACCGTCGACCCGCCCTGCTTCAGGCCCCATGACATCGGTCGAGAGAGGGTTGAGAGAGGCCTCCGGGGACCGTCATCCTTACAGTCGTACTGCAGTTGCCGGCATGTGGATGTTCTGCAAGCGACTGTCATGCAGGCACTGTGAGGAGGCTGGTTTTCTCATATGTTCTGAAGGGGCCTCCGGAGAGCATACTTGTCCCGGATTTGTCTCAATGAGTACACTTCCGTATTCAGGCAGGCGGGCAGGCTCATTTTCTGCTCCACTTTTGCGTGCCTTCCTCTGCGCGAATTCTCTCATGGATTCAAAAGCTTTCGGTTCTGTTATGAGCAGAGAAACGCTAGGGTTATCCCCTTACGCAAGGAAGGGCAAAGTAGTGCATTCTTCTCAAGAGGCTGTCCGATCCACCTGCCTCCGGTGACGGGACATCCTCACGCGCTCCGTCGGCACTCTTCCTTTCGACAGAGCTGCGCCCCTCCCTCAACCATCGGGAGGGCTGCCTGCTCATGAAGCATGGCATCGTTTGGCCCGGAGCGCCTCCAGTCAAGGCGCCGGGCCTTCTTTTTTTTCGGGACTTCCTCGAGGGTCATCTCATCCGCCAACGGTTGACGGCTGTTCCTGTTCTTCACAGAAACAGCCGCAGGAAGCCTCCGAATTCATTCGGATGGAGGAATGCGGCCAACCTCTCTCTTCCAATCTATTTGTTGTCCCCGATGAAAGGCGTGTGTCTTTCCA
>OBWJ01000644.1_pt1 | contig 19475 bp, 18 predicted proteins | sample 1495181 | NCBI WGS metagenome assembly OBWJ01 (sample SAMEA2580041, study PRJEB22360) | human gut metagenome
AACGTATAATTAGAATTAAATAAAAATATAAATAAAATAATTAAAGTTATAATATATGATTAAAAATTAAAATCATCAATAAGGGGTAAAAGTATGTTTAATATATTTAAGGAGAGTAAAAATAAAAGTTTATGGAAATTTTCCGTTATTCCTGGAATAGAAGAATCAACCTTTAATAAAGTTTTAGAAAGATTTTATGATTTAGGTATATCAGGACTTGTTAGAGAAAATATTCAAAATTCATTAGATGGAAAAATACCTGGAGAAACTGAACCAGTAATAGTTACAATAAAAACAGGAAAAGTAAATAAAAATGATATACCAGGATTAGATAATATAAAAGAAAGAATAGAGTGTCTTGTAGGTCACAATAGTTATACTAAAGAGACTATAGAACATATGCAAAATAAAATGAATCAAGATGAAGTTGATTATATATCTTTTGAGGATTATAACACAAAAGGATTAAGAGGGGCTAAAAATGGACAAAGCTATAGACCAGAAGATACATGGGGAATTTATGCATATAACAAAGGTGTTCATTCAGAGGAAGAGGATAGTACTTTAGAAAAATCTAGAGGTGGATCACATGGAATAGGAAAAATAGCTTCTAATGCAGCCTCAGAGTTACATATGATGTATTTTGCAAATTGTGATGATGAAGGAGATAAGCATTTAGGGGGAACAGTACAGTTAATTGAGCATAAGTATAAAGATAAATATTATCGTTCTACAGGATATTTTACTGACATAAAGAAAATTGAAAATAATGAGGAAAGATTTTATCCTTATGAAAATACTTTTAGTGAAATATTTAAAAAAGATACTAGAGGTTTAAAAATAATAATACCATTTTTAAGAGAACAATTTAATAATGAAGTAGATATTATAAAGAGTATATGCGATAGTTTTTTCATTGCAATACTTGAAAATAAATTAGAAGTTATAGTAAATGATAAAAATATAAATAGTAAAACTATTAAAAAGTATATAGAAAATAAAAAGTATTACAATCAAGATATATCAGAAATGAAAGAGGAATTTACTCCATTATATTTAAGCACGTATACTAAGAAAAAACCTATGCAAGTTACAATAGAAGATACAAAAGAAAAGTACAATTTCAATTTATATTTTAACTATGATGAGTCTATTCCAAAAGGTCGTGTAGCTATAATTAGAACTATAGGTATGAAAATTGAAGATAAAAAGGTTAAGGGAAATGTAAACAAGCCTTTTAATGCAGTCTTAATACCAGATTCAACTAAAGAAGATGCATTTTTAAAATCTCTTGAAAATGAATCACATACACAACTTTCTTTTGAGCATATAAAAGATCAAAATCTACAAAAAAATGCTAAGAGATTTATAAATAATATATCTAAAGTAATGGCAAAAATCATTGAAGATGAAATTAAAAAGAGTAATCCTACAGATGGGATGATGAATACTGAAGATATATTATATTATGTAGAAAATCAATTTAAGCAAGAATTATCTAATTGTCTTGGAACAGTGAAGTTAAGTAGTGGAGATAAAGAAAAAACTATTGTAAAGGTTGAACAGGATATTCCAGAAAGGAAGGATCCTAAAGATAAAAAGAAGAAAAAGAAGAAACCTTTAAAAAAGATAAAAAATAAACGAATAAATGATGAAAGTGATACTGAGCAAGAAGTAAATGAAGTAAGTCCAGAAAAGTTAACAACTTATAGTACACATCCTGATAGGGTAGATAGATTAATTATAAGAGATAAAGAATATGTAAAATTTGATTTTACAGATAGTGATGAAATGAAAAAAGTAAAACTTTGTGACATTACATTATCAGTTGTTGATGGAATGGGTGTAGAGTATAGTAATGAATTTAATATGAAAGATAATTATGAATATGTAATAGATAAGGCTACAGGACATAAATGTAAAATAGAAAATAATTTAATTAAAGATGTAAAAGTAGTTAAAGGTAATGTACAAATAGAATTAAAGCTAAAGGAAAATTATAATAAGGCTTTAAAATTTATGTACTACGTGGAGGTGTAATATGATTTACAAGAAAGATGCGAATTTTCCATATCCTATATTAACAAATACATCAAATAGTTATGATAATTGTAGTTTTATATTAGATATTGATTTAGAAGAAAATACTAATGAGTATATATTTGAAATAAAATATGATATTACTTCTCCATTTATCCAGGGATTACTTAAAAATGGACAAGCAACCTTAATATTAATTATTAAGTCTAAAGATAATAAATTTTTTAATATTGAATATGGGCAAAAAAGTAAGAGTATTCCAAAGTCAAGAATATCATTGAGTAATAAAACTACAATTCAATTATTTATACAATCAAATGAAAAAATTAACTTTAAAAATAATTATGATTTGGATCATTTTTATGATGAATTTAGAAGTGAGGTAGAAGTGCCTAAAAATGCAATATTAGGTTTTTCTAATAGTGTAATATTTAATGGAAGTAGTAATAAACCTTTAGAGTTATTTGAAAAAAAGGTTAATCCAAACTTAAAATCAGATGTAAAAATTGAACTTGGTAGTGAAGCGATTATTATAAATTATAAGAATGAATCTTTACAATTTACAGATCTACCACAAAGTAGTACATTTAATAATCCTTATGTATATATGGGATTACAAAAAGCTTTATATAGATTTATTGTAAATAATAGTGAGGATCATGAAAGTGTTGATTTAGAGGAAATGGAACCAACAAATGATGGGTTAGATTTTAAATTATATAATCTTATGAGAAAGAAAAAGATTAGTGAATTAAATATAGAAAATATTGATGAAGTTATTTATTCTATATCAGATAAGATGTTAGAAAAATATACAGCTGCAGTAAGGAGGTTATATTCTAATGGAAATTAGGCTTTTAAAGAATGGATATAAGAAAAGTGAACGGTTTTATAATGACTTTTTAGAAGATCAAATAAGAAGTAATGATGATTATTTTAGTGGAGATGTAGTTTATATAGACGAAGTACCTGATTTTCCAATTTATATGGGAAGAGGTAGTGAAGGTGAGAAAAAGGAATTATTTATTGAAGCTGTAAATGTGATATCTAAATATTATTTGAAAACTGATAGAGATGTACACTTTGAAGGTGGATTTTGGTATTCACTATTTACTGTTTATAAGAGAGATTATTTACTTGAGAAATATCCGGAAATAAAGGATAGTTTAAGTAAATTTAATAATATAGTACTAAAGGATTTTGGATGGGAAAATTATATTTATAAGTGTGTACTAGCAGCACAGTATGTAAATGATAATGTGGAAGATTCAGAGGAGCGATTAAGATATTATAATCTTATTTTTGATAATCTTGATTTGTATAATTATATTATTAAATCTGAGGTTTTTAGAAATGAAAAGTTTTTATTAAATATTTTAGATATTATTGATGAATGGGATTTGTCTAAGGTAATGAAAGCTAAGATAAAGGATAGACCTGATCTTGGTAAGGATGAACGTGTTGGTAGAAGGGTTATATTTGAATTTAATAAGAGTTATCCTGTAGTTTTATCTCCTATGCTTGATAAGGAAAGTTTGAAGGAGCCGTTTTTGGAGTATTTGAGTTATTATTATGATATAAGTGAGATAAGAGAAAAGATAAAGAATTATTAAGGAAGAGGGAATTGCAGAGTTTATTAAGCGTGAAAATAAATCTAACATAATAAGAAAAGCTATTGTAAGTGATAGTAAAGATGTAATAAATAAAATAGACTCTTTAATAAAATTTACTGCTTATGTAATTATTAAAGGATTTATGGAGATATATTAAAAAATATAAAACGAAAGAGTAATGATTTAATAGTATAAATTTTATTGTTAAAACAGTAGGCTAAATGGAGCTTAAATATATTAATTTGCAAATGAACGGTAAAGGCTGGGAGTTAGATAAGTATGAATTTGGAGAAATTAAAACTAGAGAAAAACAAGCTGATTGATTTACAAAATGATTATTTTAATAGATTAATAAATGAAATTATATTATTGGAAAAAGAAATAACTGATTATAAATCAAAATTAGATGAATCAGAAAATACTATAAATAAGTTAACTTTAGAGATTAAGTTAAAGAATGAAGAGGAATTAGAGAATAAAAGGAAAATTGCTGAACTAAGAAGTGAATTAACAAAGGCTGAAGATGAAATTTATAATTTAAGAGCAATGAATCCATATACTAAATTAGAGTTAATTAAAGATTTAAAAGAAACTTATATAAAAGCTAGTGATGATGAGGCAGAAGAAATTTTAGATGAGATATTGGAAGAAATAAATATTATTGATGATAAAATATCAGAAGATGATATGATGGTTATAATGTATTTATCTTATATATATAATAGATTACAAGTAATATTAGGTACGAGCTCCAGGGCTAATAATTATTATTCAAGTTTAAATAAAGAGGCGAAATTACTCAAGATAATATCTCAAGAAGAAAATTGCAAGCCATATGCTAGCATGGATGAATGCACTCAAAGTTATATAAGTAAAGAAAAAGACTTATTTAATAAATTAGATATAAAATTAAAGAAAAGAATTATTGAAACTCTTTATGACATGTCATATAAAACTTTTAATGGAGTTTATAAAGAAAGTGATATGGAGTTAGGAGATAGTACTGTAAATATTAAAGCGTGGGTAAAAGAAGAAAATGATTTATCTTGGAAGCTTATAAGTGGAATATATTCATATAAAAATGATAGGATATACTTACCAGAAAATATGATTAAAGTTTTAGGTGTAAAACTTAATAAAAGTCAAGGTGATATAGATAAAGAGTTACTTAGTTTAAATATAAATGAAGTAAAAGGTAATGTTAACTTAGAAAAATCTAAAAAATATGAAAATTTATATAGTAGTTTATTAGAATATTTTATTGAGAATAATCTAGGAAAATCTTTATTAACATTTAATAATATTGTTGAAGATATTAATGCATTAAAATATTATAATAAAATGCAAAAAATAACATTATTATTTATAGGGTATTTAATAAAAAAAAGTACCTTTGGAGCTACGAGAATTATGAATAGTGGTGATATAGGAGTTAGTAGCGATACAATACTATATAAGAAATTAAGTGAGGGTAGAGATTATATTGAGTATTTAACTGAATATAGAGATTCTCTAAATTTGATTGATCCCAAAGTTAAGGGTGAAATTATTGTTAAAATGATTAGTATATCTAAAGATGATAGCAAAAAGCATAAGACTATTACAGTTATTAATCAAGAGGAGTTTGAGGTTGGAAATCTGAATGCTGAATCTGAAATTAAGAAGATGGGATATAGTACTTCTTTATCAAGAGTGGAGAGATGGAACATACTAAAAAATAAGGTTGTTCCAAAGCTTGGTAAGGCAAAAGTAATAGGGCATATAAGGTTTCTAATTAAGATGAATAAAAGTAGGAGTATTATGTTCAATGCTGTTAGTGAGTGGGAGTATGATTTAGAGCGATTAATTAAATTATAAGGCTTTAAGATAAGGTAGTTGATATTTTTCAACTGCCTTTTTACAAAAACTTAAAAAGGGTTTATTGACCAAGACAATAAAAGGTTGTACAATATAACTATATTGACTAAGACAATAAAATCTAGTTTGTAAAGTGTGGTGGTAATATAAAAGGGTTAGAATATATATTAGCTTTGTATGATATGCAACATATAGAACTAGCAGAAAAACTGGGTATAAAGAAACAAAATATTAATATGTGGATAAAAGGAAAACAAAATATTCCTAAAAAATATCTTCCTATATTAGAAGAGTTATTTGGCATAAAAGTTGACTACTTTAGCAAAGATATTGATGAAATAGATAAGTTAGAAATACAAAAGGAAAAGCTAAAAAGAGACTTAAAGCCAATAATAAAAAATGAGCAATCTGTTTACGCAGGAGAAGATATTAATGATATGGTTAAAGTTCCTATATATGATAAAGAAGAAATAAATTCTTTAGAGAGGAATATTGAAAAGGCCAAGTTAATTAATAGATTTAAGAATTCTCTAGAAATTGTAGATCCTAATCCTTATATTGATACATACAAGCTTGTAGTAGAGGTTTTAGAAAAAGGACAACATGAAAGTATAGTTCATAAAACAATAGAAGCTCTTGCTCATTACTTAGAAGTGTTACCGGAAGGTATAACTACAGGAGAAGAGCAAGCAGAGTTTGAAAGTGAAATATTTGAAGTTTTTGATGACAATAATTTTTAAAAAGTAATTAAAAGTTTGGAGGAATATAAATGTCAAGTGCAAACATTGGATTTGAAGAAACGCTGTGGAAATCAGCAGATAAATTAAGAGGAAGTATGGATTCAGCAGAATATAAGTATGTAGTATTAGGTCTTATATTCATGAAATACATTTCAGATAAATTTGAAACTAAATATGAAGAGTTAGTTGAAGAAGGAGATGGATTTGAAGAAGATAGAGATGAATATGAAGCAGAAAATATCTTCTGGGTACCAAAAGAAGCAAGATGGGGTTATTTAAAAGATAATGCAAAGGACCCTAAAATAGGGCAAATAATTGATGATGCAATGATTCTTATAGAAAAAGAAAATCCTACATTAAAAGGTGTTCTTGATAAGAGATATGCAAGACCAGAACTTGATAAAAGAAGACTTGGAGAGCTTATAGATTTAATTTCAACTATAAGACTTCATAAAAATGGTGAAAAAGACCTTTTAGGTAGAGTATATGAATATTTCTTAGGACAATTTGCAAGTTCAGAAGGAAAAGGTGGTGGAGAGTTCTATACTCCTACATCTGTAGTTAAAACTTTAGTAGAAATGATAGAGCCTTATAAAGGTAGAATATATGACCCAGCTTGTGGATCAGGTGGTATGTTTATTCAAAGTGAAAAGTTTATTGAAGAACATGCAGGTAGAATAGGTGACTTATCAATATATGGTCAAGAGCTTAATGCTACAACTTGGAAGCTATGTAAGATGAACTTAGCTATTAGAGGTTTAGATGGTAACATAGGACTACACCAAGCAGATACTTTCCATGATGATTTACACAAAACATTAAAAGCAGATTATGTATTAGCAAATCCTCCATTTAATATAAGTGACTGGGGCGGAAATAAATTAACAGAAGACGTTAGATGGAAGTACGGGGTACCACCAGAAGGTAATGCAAACTATGCATGGCTTGAACACATTGTATATCACCTTGCACCAAATGGAGTTGCTGGAGTAGTTTTAGCAAATGGAGCTTTATCTTCAAATACTTCTAATGAAGGTGTAATAAGAAAGAATTTAGTAGATGCAAAACTTGTAGATGCTATAGTAGCATTGCCAGATAAATTATTCTATTCAACAGGTATACCAGTATCTTTATGGATATTAAATAGAAATAAAAAGGATAATCCTAAGTTTAGAGAAAGAGAAGATGAAATACTATTTATAGATGCTAGAAACTTAGGAACTATGGTAGATAGAAGACATAAGGAATTAAGTGAAGAAGATATTAACAAAATATCAGATACTTATCATAACTACAGAAATATAAATGGACAATACGAAGATATTCAAGGATTCTGTAAAGCAGCTAAGTTAGAAGAAGTAAGAGAGCATGAATATGTATTAACTCCAGGAAGATATGTAGGAATTGAAGAGCAAGAAGATGATGGAATTCTTTTTGAAGAAAAGATGGAAGCTTTAACAAGTGAACTAGGAGAATTATTTGCTAAGTCAAGAAGCCTAGAGGATGAAATAAGAAAGAATCTAGGGGGAATAGGGTATGAATTCTAATAATATTGAGCAAAAGTTTAGAACTGAATGGCATAAATGTAGGCTTGATGAGATATGTGATGTAATTGATTCATTGCATAAAAGTCCTAAGTATGTAGAAGTTGGATATCCTATGATAAGAGTTAAAGACATGAAAGAGGGATATCTAACCTTTGAAGATACAGCTTATGTAACTAAAGATGTTTTTAATGAATTTAACAAAAAACATAAGCCTAAAAAAGGAGATATACTGTTTAGTAGAGTTGGTAGTTATGGAATAACAACATATGTTAATACAAATAAAGAATTTTGTTTAGGGCAAAATACTGTTGTTATTTCAAATTTTAGTAAGTCAATAAATAATAAATATTTATATTACTATCTTATATCTAATCAAGTTAAAGAACAAATTGAAAAATATGTAACTGGTTCAACTCAAAAAACTATTAGTATGAAAAGTATTAAAAGTTTTGAAATAATGTTACCTACGATTGAAGAGCAAGCTAGAATTGCTAAGGTATTATCAGATATAGATGATAAAATAGAAACAAATAATGAAATAAATAAAAAACTAGAAGAAATGGCTCAAGCTATTTTTAAACAATGGTTTGTTGATTTTGAATTTCCTAATGAAGATGGTAAGCCATATAAAAGTAGTGGTGGAGAAATGGTTGAAAGTGAGTTGGGGATTATTCCTGAAGGATGGAAGATTAAGGAGTTAAAGGAAGTCATAAAATTTAACAAGGGCAAAAAACCTAAAATAATTACTGATAAGGAATTTGACAATAGTAAATTATATTTAACAATAGATGTTTTAAATAGAAATTCTATTCAGTATGCAATAAATGATAAAGTTGTTTTAGCTAATAAAAAAGATATATTAATGGTTATGGATGGAGCAAGCTCTGGAAGTTTATATTATGGATTAGATGGAATTGTTGGATCAACATTATCAAAATTAGTAATAAATGATGAATATATAAATGACGATATATTGTATTATTTCCTTAAACTAAATGAGTTTAATATAAAGGGGCATTTAACAGGCTCAGCCATACCACATACGGATAAGGAGTATGTAAATAGATTAATTATGTGTATTCCGAATGATAAAGAACTATTAGTTAGAGTTACTAAAATACTTTCAGATATTAGAGAAAAAGTAATTATAAATAATGAAGAAAATAGTAGGTTAATAAAATTAAGAGATATATTATTACCAAAGCTTATGTCAGGTGAAATTAGAGTTCCGTTAGGGCATGAATAAAAAATTATTTAAATTTTTAAATTTAAGTACTGTTTTAGTAAATAAAAAGTTATAAATATTTTGGGAGGTTAGTATTAAATGAAATTATCAAAAGTTGAAAGATTAATGTTAGTAAATCAATATTTAATTTTAGAAGGCTTATATCCAGATGAAAAGGAGTTTTATGCCAATAATAGAAAAGCAATAGAAGAAGGGTTTGAACTACATTATTCAGATTTATTTGCAGGAATATCTGATGAAACTTTAACAGAGGAAGAGTGTAGAGAAGTATTAGATATCTTAGATATGTTTAGAGCAATTACATTTTCTTATGAAAAATTACAAGATAAGACAGGTATTGATGAATATCGCATAAAATTTCATGGATTTGATTTAAATGATGAATATGAAGGGAAAAGAGTTATTTATTCTAGATATTTTATAAATGATTTAGATAGATTTGAAGAATTGAAATACGGAAAGGGATATGCAGACTGTAATAGTCATACTTTAATGATAGATGTATATAGGAGAATGTTAAATAAATGGAATTGTATTCAAAGAAAATACAAATTAAGTAAAGATGATATTTTAAAGATTATAGAGTAGTTATGAGGTATATATGGAAGAAAAAATAGGTGATATTACTGTATGGTTAGAATTTGCAATAGCAATGATTTCAGTTGGGGGAGCAATATTTTCTTTTTTTAAAGCAAAGAATATAAAAGAAGATGTTGAATATATAAAGGAAGTAAAGAAAGAAATCATTGAACGAGAAAAAATTCAAGAGATTGCAAAAGTAAGAGAAGAGATAACTAAAATAAAATCTGTACTTAAGGGATATTTTTTAACAAAGAAAAAAGCTACATCATTTGGAAGAAGCTTTAATAAGGATATAGAATCAATAAAAAGTTCTTTAACTGTCATAAAAGAGAACAGATATATATTTATAGATGGAAATGAAAATAAATCTGATTTAATATACTCAGAAGTAAATTCACTAGTAAATAAGATGATTGATTATGAAAATAATGAAGAAGAACTATCGAAGTTTGCAAGAGATGTAGATACTAGTTTAGATAATTTTTTGGCAAGTTTAAAAGAGTTAAATAATATTAAAAAATATAGATAGTGATTTAAAGTTGTTATGATATTATCTAAGTATGTATTAATAAATGGAGGAATGGAAGGTTGAGTTTATTTGAAAATTTCACAGAAGATCTTTTAGAGCAAGCAGCTATAGAGATACTTCAAGAATTAGATTATAGTTATGCTTTTGGACCAGATATTGCCTATGATGGTGATGCTCCAGAAAGAAATAATTATAAAGATGTTTTATTAGAACAAAGAGTTAAAGATGCTTTATTTAGTATAAATAGACATTTACCAGAGGAAGCATTAGAAGAAGCTTACAGAAAGATTATTACATTTAATAGTCCAGTATTAGTAGATAATAATAAAGAGTTTCATAAGCTTTTAGTTGAAGGTATAGATGTTTCTTTTAGTAAAGATGGAGCTATTAAAACTGAAAAAGCTTATATTATAGATTTTAAAAATATAAATAAAAATGATTTCTTAGTAGTAAATCAATTTACTATAGTTGAAAAGGAAGAAAGAAGACCAGATTTAATTATTTTTGTTAATGGTATTCCTTTAGTAGTAATTGAATTAAAATCAGCTAGTGATGAAAATGTAGGTATTGAAGAAGCTTATAATCAAATTCAAACTTATAAGAACGATATACCAAGTTTATTTAATTATAATGCATTTTGTATATTATCAGATGGTATAAATGCTAAAGCTGGTACTATTACTTCTAATGAAGAGAGATTCATGAACTGGAGAAGTATTGATGGTGGAACTATTGCATCTTTAGATGTACCACAATATGAAGTTATGCTAAGAGGTATGTTATCTAAGGAGCGTTTATTAGATATAGTAGAAAACTTCTTATTATTCCAAACTTCAAGAAAAGCAGATTATGATGCTAATGGTAATAAAATTGGAGATAAGGCAGTTAATATAAAAATATTAGCAGGTTATCATCAATACTTTGCAGTTAAAAAAGCAGTAGAAAAAACTAAATTAGCTTGTAGTGAAAATGGAGATAAAAAAGCAGGTGTTATTTGGCATACTCAAGGTTCAGGTAAGAGTTTTTCAATGGTATTCTATGCAGCACAATTAGTAAAGCAATTAAATAATCCAACAATAGTTGTATTAACAGATAGAAATGACTTAGATGATCAACTATTTGGAACTTTTGCTAAATCAGCTGATATTCTAAGACAAACTCCAAAGCAAGCAGATGTTAGAAAGCTTTCAGATGAGCAAAAGCAATCTAATGTTAAAGCTAAAGATAATTCAAAAGAAGTAAATGGATTATTTGATTTACTTAATGATAGAGAATCAGGTGGAATTATCTTTACAACTATCCAAAAGTTTAAGCCAGAAGATGGAGAAATGCCTGCTTTAACTGATAGAAGAAACGTAATTATAATGGCAGATGAAGCTCATAGAAGTCAATATGGATTTGAAGCTAAAACAGATAAAGAAGGTAATGTTAAATATGGATATGCCAAATATTTAAGAGATGCACTTCCTAATGCAACATTTATAGGATTTACAGGTACTCCAATTGAACTTGATGATAAATCAACTCCAGTGGTATTTGGTGATTATATTGATATTTATGATATGACTAGAGCTGTTGAAGATGGAGCTACTGTAAAAATATATTATGAAAATAGAATAATTAAGCTTGATACTAATGAAGATATTATTGAAGAAATTGATGAAGAATTTGATGAAATAACAGAAGGTCAAGAAGATAATGATAAAGAGAAGTACAAGAGCAAATGGTCAAGATTAGAAGCTGTTGTAGGTTCTCCAAGTAGAATTAAAAAGTTAGCAGAAGACATAGTAAATCACTATGAAGAAAAAGCTAAAACTGTAGATGGAAAAGCTATGGTTGTTTGTATGAGTAGAAAAATCTGTGTTGATCTTTATGATGAAATAATTAAATTAAGACCAGATTGGCATTCTGATGATGTTGATAAAGGTAAAATAAAAGTAGTTATGACTGGTAGTGCAGCGGATAATGAAAGATTACAAGCACATATTGGTGGTAAACAAAGAAGAGATACATTAGCTAATAGAATGAAAGATAATAATGATGAATTAAAAATCGTTATAGTAAGAGATATGTGGCTAACAGGTTTTGACGTTCCATCAATGCATACTATGTATATAGATAAGCCAATGAAAGGACATAACTTAATGCAAGCTATTGCTAGAGTTAACAGAGTATTTAAAGATAAATCAGGTGGAGTTGTAGTTGACTACTTAGGAATACTTGAAAGTCTTAAAAAGGCATTAAAACAATATACAGATAGTGATAAACATAATACAGGAATAGATACTTCAGCAGCTATTGCAGTAATGCTTGAAAAGTTAGAAGTATTAAGAGATATGGTACATGGATTAGATTATTCGGGCTATATGGGAGATTCTCAAGCACAAAGAATAAGAGCTATTACTACTGGTATGAACCTAGTTTTAGGTTTTGATGAAAAAGATCAAAAAGAATTTAAGCAATTTGCTACAGAATTAGCAAAAGCTCATGCTTTATGTGCAGCTACAGATGAAGGTAAAGAAGTTGCTTTAGAAGTAAGTTATTTTAAAGCTGTAAAGGCAAGTTTAGTTAAGTTAGATACTAAAAAAGTAGTTAAAAAGTCAAAGCAAGAGATGGAAGCAAGAGTTAATCAACTACTAGAAAAATCAATAATATCAGAAGAAGTTATTGATGTATTTGATACTTTAGGAATAAAAAGACCAGATGTTTCAATTCTTTCAGAAGAGTTCTTAGAAGAAGTAAAAGGAATGAAAGAAAAGAATCTTGCAGCTGAAATGCTTAAGAAGTTATTAGAAGGTAACTTAAAGGCTATGGAAAGAACTAATTTAGTTAAATCTGAAAAGTTCTCAGAAAAGCTAAAGAAAACTTTAAATAAATATAGAAATCAAGCAATAACTAATGCAGAAGTTATTGAAGAGTTAATTAAGATGGCTCATGATTTAAAAAATATGAAAACTAGAGAAGAAGAGCTAGGATTAAATTCTGATGAAATTGCTTTCTATGATGCATTAACTGATGATGATGCAGTAAAAGAGTTTATGACAGATGAAACTTTAAAGATGATTGCACATGAGTTAACTTATGCTATAAGAAGAAATATTTCTATTGATTGGAGCATAAGAAAAAGTGCCCAAGCAGGTATGAGAAGGATAATTAAGAGACTTTTAAAGAAATATGATTATCCACCAGATAAATCTAAGAAAGCTTTAGAAACTGTTTTAAGACAAGCAGAGTTAATGTGTGGGAATGTAGATTTTAATGATGAAGAATATGAAATGGTAGCAGAAAGTGCTAATAACTATAATATTAAATAAAAAATAGAAAACATTTTTATAAAAAAGGAGTTGTTATAACAATTCCTTTTTGTATAAGGAATTTAAAGTAAATACAATATTCATGGAATGAATTATTAAAAAAGGGGAGAGTATTTATAGTAGAGATAATAGTAAATTTTCCAAGGAAATTAAGCAATAATAAAAAAGATATAAATTTTTTACCTAACTTATGGCATTCATTAAAAAATAGGAAAGATACATTAATAATACTTGATTTAAAAAGTACTACTTATATAGCTTCTAATCTATGCTCAGCATTAGGATTGATACTTGAAAAGATTAAAATTAAAAATAATAAAATATACTTTAGAAATATACCTAATTATTTGAGGCAAATTTTAATTAATAACGAATTTCTTTTAAGTCTAGAATCTCAAAAGTTTCAATGGAGTAGATATAATTTTTTAGCTTATAAGAAATTTAAGGTAGAAGAAAAGGAAACGTTTGAAGAGTATTTAATAGAAAAATTTGATGAGTTTACAAAAGAAAACTTATTAAACTTTAATAAAAAGGATACAGTAAGAGCAATAAGTGAAATGTTTGCAAATGTTAAAATGCATACTAATTCAGAAAAAGTTGTAATCTGTGGATATTATGATAAAGATAAAAAGGAAATGTATTTTACAATATCTAATCATGGAATAACGATATCTAAAACTATAGAGAGAAAAAAATGGATATATATTTGAAGAGGAAATAGAAGCGATAGAATGGGCAGTTAAAAAGTCAAGTTCGACTAGGCATAATAATGAAACTGGAGGCTTAGGATTATATAGCACAAGAGAATTTATAAAAAGTATAGGTGGTGAAATGTGGATAATATCAGGTCGGGGATATTGGCATGACAAAGATAATAATTTAGAAAAATATGAATTAAAAAGTTCGTTTCCAGGAACTGTAATTACATTTTTATTTCCTTTAGACTATATTAATAAGGAAGAGTGTATAAATAAAGAAATAATTTCATTAGATGATATAATAGGAGGTGAATTATGGTAAATATAGCTGAGTTTTTTCACGATAGTTATCAGCAAGGACTAAGAAAGTTGTCTCAGCTTCAAAGTGAGACTTATGAGGAGGCAATAGAAAAATATAGAGATGCTTTTATTTCAGATATTGTTATGATAAAAATGGACAATAGTATTAAAGATATAAAAGAGGATAACGGATATATTAAAAATATTTTTAATATAATTACTGGAATTAATATAACTGAAATTGAAGAATTTTTCAATAGAATTAGAGATATTTATATTAATTGGATAGATTCACAAGGGCAAATAGCTTTAGAAGAGTTTGAAAATTTATTAAATGATATAAGTTTTAATAGTTTTAAATATGATTTAAGTAATAATGTACTTTTTAGAGGAAGGTATAGCGAGTCTATATTAACGCCATGGGATATGTTTCATATACCATTTAATAAAAGATATTTAATAGGAAACCAAAGATATAGTCTAACAGGGCAACCATTATTATATTTAGGTTTTTCAATTTTAGATGTTTTAGCGGAATTAAACTGTGATTTTAATGAGTTTGATGAAGTAAAGTTATGCACATATAAACCTAATCAAAATTTTAGAGTGCTTGACTTAAGAAATGATTTTTATGAATATTTAAGATATAATCCATTAGATGATTTATTAGATGATAGTGACTATACGAAACAAATAATATATAATGATGTTAAGAATAAATTTTTTAAATTTATATTATCTTCAATTTGTAGTTTTGAAAGAAGAGAAGAACATAGGAAATATTCTTTTTGTGAAGAATATGTTTTACCTCAAATGTTAGCACAGATAATTAAGAAAAATGATTTTAATGGAATAATTTATTCATCTACTAGATTAAATAGCAGTGAAAATGATAAACTATATAAAACAGCATATAAGGATAATGTAGCTATATTCACTGATTATTGTAGAGAACATGTTTATGATAGCGAGTTATATAAGAAATTTAAGATTTCAAATCCTATTTGCATTAATCAGATTTCTGAAATAGATTTAGAGAGTTTACAGGAAATATGTGATAAAATAAAATTACTAGATAATGATAAAAAGTTTGAGAATTATTATTTAATTGCTGTAAGACTTGAAGAAGAATTTTCAAAAATAAAAATTGGAGATAAAGAATATTTTAAACATAATATAGGAAAAATGCATATATATTTAGTATATAATATGCTAATTGATATTAGAAATGAATGTATTAGAAAAAGGAGGGATATAAATGGAATTAATGATTAAGGATATTATAGGCTCTAACATTGCTTCAGATAATGAGCAGGGGGATTTAATATTTGATCAGATTGTTTCCGGTGTTGATAATCATGAAAAACAAATTTTCCTTGATTTTTCTGATTTAAAACTTATTACAACTGCCTTTCTTAATAATGCAATAGGAAAGTTATATAAAAAATATAGTACGCAAGAATTGAAAGGTTTATTAAAGGTAAAAAATATAAAAAATAAAAATGATCTAGAATTATTAAGATTAGTTGTGTTAAATGCAATAGAAATGTCTTAAATATATATTTAGAATAGAATTATAGGTAAATCCCCCTTCGAGTTTGATAGAACATGAGGGGGATTTTTCCATAGATTATAAAATATATAGATAAGATGACTAATTTTGGGGTTGAGAAGTTAAGGGCAAAAGAAGACATTTGAGAGAAAGGTTTTATAGTTTTAAATAGTAAGTTTAGTTAGGCTTGAAAATTTAAAGTTAGCTAGATTATTTTATATTTATAAAAAAGGAGAAATAGCAATTCTATAGATATAAAGACCTTTTGTTTAATTTAAATTAGTACACAATATTAATATAGTGATAAAATAAGAGGAGAATACAATTTATAATGGATTAAAAGGAAATGTTATGAATACAATACAAGAAATTTCAACAGATACATTAAGCTATAAAGAAATACATCTAAATATGCCACAAAGTGATTTAGTAGACTATAGAGTATTTTCAAGATTACTAGATGATGATAAAGTAGTAGCAAGCTATAAAATGTACTGGCTATTAGGAATATTGGATGAAGTTGCATTAGGAAATACAGAAATAGAATTTAAAAAAATAATATCAAGAATGATAGTTTATTCTTGGTATCCAATACTACAATACAAATTAAATTATGGAATATTTGATAATCTTAAAAAGCCAGTAAATTATATTGCTATAAAATATAATTTACCTAATAATTATGATGAAAATAAATTATTAGACTTTATTTATTCAAATGATGATAAAGAGCTTAATAAAATGATGAAAGAACTAACATACAATGTTCCATATAGGCTATTATCACCGTTTTTTACAGACAAGCTAAAAGGGCAAAAAGATAGTATTAAAAATAAAATGATAACTGAGCTGTCATTAGAAAGTGAAAACTGTTTATATAAAATAGTGAAAGGTGATAAAGATAAGATTATTTTAAATGAGGGATGGAAAGATTATTTACAAAAGAATTATAAAGTTATTAAAGGATGGATTTATTATAAAATAGTTTGTTTCCTTCAAAAAAGAAATCCTAATGTTCCAGCAATAGCTTTCAAAATAGAAGCTCCTAAAAGCAGAAACTTAACTAGGGCAACTACTTTGTGGAAAGAAATAATTATATCTAAAAATATTAATGATATTTATACAGGAATGGATTTTACAAAAGAGAATTATTATAAATTGGGGGTATTAAGTATAGATCATTTTATTCCTTGGAGTTTTGTACTTCATGATGAGATGTGGAACTTAACACCTACTTTTAAGAATATAAATAGTTCAAAAAGCGATAACTTACCATCATATCAAGAATATATAGATAAGTTCTGTAGTGTTCAATATGAAGCTTTTTCATATTTATGTGATAAGAAAAAAGATAAAGATTTAGAGTGTTATATTGATGTTATGAGATTAGAAAATCCTTTTGAGTTTTTAAAATATAAATCAAGAGAAGAGTTTAATGATAAATTAAAACAAACAATATCTCCAATATATCAAATAGCTTTAAATCAAGGATTTGAAGTTTTAAATAAAGTTTATTGAAATAGATAAGAGATTAATATAGTTATAATGAATTTAATAAGAGAAAAAGAAAATACTGAAGAACGTGATAGATTTAATAAATGTATAGGTTTTAAAAAGGCTTATTAAGAGGAAGGGAAATTAAACTAATGTATAGGTTAAACAAAGAAGAAAACTTTTTAGAAGAAATTAATGAAACAACATTTTATGAGAATGATTTAAAGGAAAGACAACATATAGAGGAGTGGATAAGAAAAAATCCAGAAGTAATGGGAGAAGAATTACTTATAATAGGACATGAATATGATGACTTTGAAAATAATGAAAGGATAGATTTATTAGCAATTGATAAAGAGGGGAATTTAGTAGTTATAGAAGTAAAGAGAGATAACTCGGGCAATAATGTAGATTTTCAGGTATTAAAGTATGTATCGTATATGTCTAGACGAACTTCAAAAGAAATTGTTGAAATATATAATGATTATATTAATAATAATTTGCTTCAATTAGATCCTATTCAAGAAATAATGGAGTTTTTAAATATTGATAATGAAGCATTATTAAATGATATGCTTAATAATACACAGAGAATAATAATTATAGGTAAAGAGTTTGACAAGAGAGTTTTATCAGTATGTGCGTGGCTTTATGAAAATGGAATTAATATAAAATGTATTTCTATAAAACCATATGAATATAAAGATGAAATATTTATAGATACAAATCAAATAATACCACCGGAAAAAATTGAAGAATATTATATAAATAGAAAATCAAGAGTATCAAATCAGATAATAAAGAGTGATGATAAAGTAATTGAGTTTTTAAGTAGTATAGTAGAAAATATAAATTCAATATCAAATTTAAATATTAAATATCCAGGTAAAAGATATTATTTAGGAGCTTCTAATATAAAAAATACTAACATATCTTTCTGTATTTCATATAGTAAAAGAAATGCTGTTGCATCAATATCTGCAGAATCAGCTAAGAAAGAAGCTACAGATATTTTAAAGAGAATATTTGAGAATAAGGGCAATTATATAAGTGATGAGTTAGGTATAAAGGTATCTTTAGAGAGTGGCAGTAGAAATGAGAATGTGTATAGATTATTAATAAGGAAAGAAATTGAAGATACTGATAACCTATTAAAATATTCAAATTTTATAGCTAAAAAATTTATTGAATATAAAAAAATAATTGAAAATGAAGTGAAAATTGAAAGTAATAAAGAAAAGTAGGACAGGTATTAAGGGTAAGGATAATTTAGAAATGATAAATAACACATTAGATTTTTACAATAACAATTCAAAATCATATATAGAAAGTACACTATCAATAGATATGAGCCATTTATATAAAGATTTCCTAAAACACATACCTAAAGATGGTCATATGCTTGACTTAGGATGTGGTTCAGGAAGAGACAGTCTTGAATTTATAAAAAGAGGATACAATATTACAGCAGTTGATGGATCAAAAGAATTATCAATTGCTGCAAGTAAAGTTATAGGACAAGAAGTAATTTGCAATAAATTTGAAGACTTACAATTAACAGAAAAATTTCATGGAATATGGGCATGTGCTTCATTGCTTCACATAAACAAAAGAGACCTAATTAATGTAATAAAAAATATATCATCTAATTTAGAAGACAATGGAGTATTTTATATGTCATTTAAATATGGAAAAGGTGAATATATTGATGAAAAGGGAAGATATTTTAACTGCTATACAGAAAAAACATTTAAAGAAATGATATTAGCAGTTCCAAAATTAGAAATAATTAAGATATATAAATCAGAAGATACAATTGGTGGAAGAAATAACTTACAGTGGCTAAATGTATTGTTGAAAATAAATTAAAGTTATAAAAATGGGTATATAATGATTTTTAACATTAATGTGCGAAATTCTCCCATCTTCTATAAGTTGGAGATGGATAGCACTTGACGATAGT
>OBWJ01000650.1_pt1 | contig 19375 bp, 20 predicted proteins | sample 1495181 | NCBI WGS metagenome assembly OBWJ01 (sample SAMEA2580041, study PRJEB22360) | human gut metagenome
CCAATATTCATGCAGAACCTGCACCAGGTTTCCTGCCAGCTAGCAAATTAAAACTGGTGGATATTGATTTTATGAAATTTGGTACAGATCAAGAAGGTAAACGCCTCACCCAACGTTGGGTTTCTGAAGTGCTCTTAGAGAGTAAATCGCCAAAAGAATAAAAGAAATAAACAAAAAGTGCGGTCAAAGATCATGGTGTTTTTGACCACACTTGTTTTATTCATTCTTAGATAAACAGTAGTTTTGAATATTTTGCCAAGTTAGATTCTTATAATGATGATAAACAGGATGGAAAATTGTTTCTTCTTTATATTCAGCTATCCAAGGCTTTCTATCTGTTATGTAGTGAATAATCCATGGAGATTCAGTTACTAATGGTAAAAATGTAAAGTTATAGTGCGCTTGAACATTATAACGAACATCAATTCTTAGCCAGCGATTAAATAGAACAAAGTTCAATATATCTTGATCTGCATAGAGTACATCTGAACAATATAACGCAATAGCTAGTAATTTTCTCGTCATATTTTCCTCTCGGCATTTCACTAAATCCCATAATATTACACCAGCATTAAAGTAAGGTTTGAAATCTTCTCCGCCTTTGTAAGAAAGACATGATTCTAATTCTTTAGGTGTATTTAAAACATACCAGTGAGGCGTATCTTTATTTGATAAATTATAGTCATCAATCGCCGCAATAGGACAGCCTTTCATATCAACATGAAATAAATTTGATAATGATGCATTTACAATAATATCGCTATCTAAATAAAGCACTCGCTCTTCTTGAATTAATTCTGGAATTAAGAATCGCGCATAAGTAAGCTCATTAACATGTTTTAATTTATTAGGTAGTTGTTTTATGATTTCATTGATAGCTAATGAATTGGGCATTATTTTTTGGTTTAAACGCTGAATAGCTGGATTAGCCTCATTAAGCCAAATAGGTGAAAGTTGATTATTAAACTTCGCTAGGTTCTGTGCTTGCAAAACAAGCCAATTTTCAGGAATGTCCGTATGAATAATATAAATATGCACCTGAGAGTTATGGTAGCAAATAGATTTTAATAAAGTTTCAAGTGGTTCTAAGTAATTTTTATCTGCACAAAGTGCGATATTAATTTTATTTGAATTCATATTTATTCCAACTTTATAGTTTAAGCCTAAAAAGTAAAGGGGACGGCTCTAATTCACTCTAAAAACTAAGCTAAAACCAACCGCTCTTTCCCTGCATAGATGTTCGCTTTTCCAGGACGAGCAAAGCCGATAAGGGAAAGATTATGCTGTTCAGCCATATTTACGGCAAGATCTGTCGCGGCAGAAATCGCAACAAGTAACTCGATGCCACAAGCCACTGATTTTTGAACCATTTCATAGCTGGCTCGGCTCGAAACCAGCACGAATCCCTGTGGTTGATTTTGTTTGGCATGCCAGCCGATTAATTTATCTAGTGCCACATGTCGCCCAACATCTTCTCGAATCGCTAGTAAATTACCCGATAAATCAAAAAAGGCGGCGGCATGTGTCGCCCCTGTTTCTTTTCCGAGTGTTTGATTAGCTTGTAATTGTTCTAAACAGCCATCTAATAAATTTAAATTAAATTGGAAAGTGCGGTCTAATTTGGGCAATTTTTTATAGACTTGTGAAATTTGTTCTGTACCGCAAATGCCACATCCTGTTCTACCCGTTAATGTACGGCGATGATCTTTTAATGCCATAAATTGACGGCTAGATAATTCAATTTGCACTTCAATGCCATTACACACTTCCACCACATCAATACCATAAATATCCGCTTTTTTCTCAATAATGCCTTCCGCTAATGAAAAGCCTAAAGCAAAGTCATCTAAATCTTGCGGAGAGCACATCATGACGGTATGTGCAATACCATTATAAACAAGTGAAACAGGCACTTCCGCAGCCAGACTATCTTGTTTTTCCACTAAAAGTGCGGTCGGATTTTCAGGTGTTTTTTTAAAAAAATTAATTGTTTTTTGGATTATCCAGTGCATTATTTTTTCCTAATAAAATGACTGTTGTAAAAATGTTACTTTTTTTTAACAAAAAATGTTTATTTTGTGATCTAGCTCAAGTTTTAAAGCGATTATAACAAGTTTTGATTATAGATTTTCGGTTAAAAAATAGTTAAAATCGGCTCCGTTTAAATTGGTCATTGTTATAATCAATTTAATGGTTGATGCGTTATTTTAACGAAATCAAATAAATTATCTATACGAATTTATACTATCGAAATATCTTAACGGTTCGCCGTTATGAAGGAGTGATTATGCAGGTCTCTAGACGTAAGTTCTTTAAGATCTGTGCAGGTGGTATGGCGGGGACGTCTGCGGCAATGTTGGGCTTTGCACCATCATCTGTTTTAGCGGCACCACGTGAATACAAATTATTACGGGCTTTTGAATCCCGTAACACCTGTACATATTGTGCAGTGAGCTGTGGTATGTTGTTATATAGCACAGGCAAACCTTACGATGCTTTAAGCAGCCATACAGGCACCAATACCCGTTCTAAATTATTCCACCTTGAAGGTGACCCAGACCATCCGGTAAGCCGTGGGGCATTATGTCCTAAAGGTGCTGGCGCATTAGACTATGTTAATAGTGAAAGCCGTGCATTATACCCTGAATATCGTGCACCAGGTTCTGACAAATGGGTTCGTCTTTCTTGGGAAGAAGCGATCAAACGCGTTTCTCGTTTATTAAAAGATGACCGTGATGCTAACTTCGTTGAAAAAGACGCTAGTGGCAAAACTGTTAACCGTTGGACCTCTACTGGTATTATGACCGCCTCCGCCATGAGTAATGAAGCCGCACTTCTTACTCAAAAATGGGTGAGAATGTTGGGCATAGTGCCGATGTGTAACCAAGCGAATACTTGACACGGACCAACGGTAGCAAGTCTTGCTCCATCATTTGGTCGCGGTGCCATGACAAATAACTGGGTTGACATCAAAAACGCCAATCTTATTATTGTTCAAGGTGGTAACCCTGCTGAAGCTCACCCTGTTGGCTTCCGTTGGGCGATCGAAGCGAAGAAAAACGGTGCGAAAATCATCGTGGTTGACCCTCGCTTTAACCGTACAGCTTCTGTAGCTGACCTTCATGCGCCAATTCGTTCCGGTTCTGATATCGCATTCTTAATGGGTGTGATCCGTTACTTATTGGAAACTAACCAAATTCAACACGAATACGTTAAACACTATACAAATGCTTCATTCTTAGTTGATGAAGGTTTCAAATTTGAAGATGGTTTATTCGTAGGTTTTGATGAAGAAAAACGCACTTACGATAAATCTAAATGGAATTACCAATTTGATGAAAATGGTAATGCTAAACGTGATATGACCTTACAAGATCCACGTTGTGTGATTAATATCTTGAAAGATCACGTTTCTCGCTATACCCCAGAAATAGTTGAACGTATTACCGGCGTTAAACAAAAACTCTTCTTACAAATCTGTGAAGAAATTGGTAAAACCTCTGCACCGAATAAAACCATGACGCACTTATATGCGTTAGGCTTTACTGAGCACACAATCGGTACACAAAATATTCGTTCAATGGCAATGATCCAATTACTCTTAGGTAATATGGGGATGCCAGGTGGCGGTATTAATGCATTACGTGGACACTCAAACGTACAAGGTACAACAGATATGGGCTTATTGCCGATGTCTTTACCGGGTTATATGCGTTTGCCGAATGATAAAGATACGTCCTACGAACAATACATTAATGCGATTACGCCAAAAGATATCGTACCAAACCAAGTGAACTACTATCGTAATACATCGAAATTCTTCGTGAGTATGATGAAAACGTTCTATGGTGATAAAGCAACCAAAGAAAATGGTTGGGGTTTCGATTTCTTACCAAAAGCAGACCGCTTATACGACCCTATCACTCATGTTAAGTTAATGAATGATGGCAAATTAAACGGTTGGATTTTGCAAGGTTTCAACGTATTAAACTCATTACCTAACAAAAACAAAACTGTTGCAGGTATGAGCAAATTGAAATTCTTAATCGTGATGGATCCGCTTCAAACTGAATCTTCTGAATTCTGGAAAAACTTTGGTGAATCAAACAATGTGAATCCAGCAGATATTCAAACTGAAGTATTCCGTTTACCAACCACCTGTTTCGCAGAAGAAGATGGTTCTATTGCTAACTCTGGTCGTTGGGCTCAATGGCACTGGAAAGGCTGTGACCAACCAGGTGAAGCGTTACCAGATGTTGAAATTCTTTCTATGATTCGTGAAGAAATGCATCACCTTTATCAAAAAGAAGGTGGTCGTGGTATCGAATCTTTCGAAGCGATGACTTGGAACTATGTTCAACCGCATTCACCAAGTTCTGTAGAATTAGCGAAAGAATTGAATGGTTACGCACTTGCTGATCTTCTCGATGCTGATGGCAACGTCATGTATAAAAAAGGTCAATTACTTAACGGATTCGCTCACTTACGTGATGACGGTACAACCTCATCAGGTAACTGGATCTATGTGGGTCAATGGACTGAAAAAGGTAACCAAACCGCAAACCGTGACAACTCTGATCCATCAGGTTTAGGTTGTACATTAGGTTGGGGCTTCGCATGGCCAGCAAACCGTCGTATTCTTTATAGCCGTGCTTCACTTGATATTAACGGTAACCCTTGGGATAAACACCGTCAATTAATCAAATGGAACGGTAAAAACTGGAACTGGTTAGATGTCGCTGACTATGGCACACAACCACCAGGTTCTGATGCAGGTCCATTTATTATGTCTGCAGAAGGTGTGGGGCGTCTATTCGCTGTAGATAAAATTGCGAATGGCCCTATGCCTGAGCACTATGAACCAATTGAAAGTCCGATTGACACTAACCCACTACACCCAAGTGTCGTCTCTGATCCGACTGTTCGTATTTATAAAGAAGACCGTGAATTTATCGGTTCAAACAAAGACTTCCCTTATGTGGCAACGACTTATCGTTTGACCGAGCACTTCCACAGTTGGACTGCTCAATCTGCGTTAAATATCATCGCCCAACCACAACAATTCGTGGAAATTGGTGAGAAATTAGCAGCAGAAAAAGGCATCCAAAAAGGTGATATGGTGAAGATTACTTCTCGCCGTGGCTACATTAAAGCCGTTGCAGTGGTAACAAAACGTTTGAAAGACTTAGAAGTCGACGGACGTACCGTACATCACGTGGGTATTCCAATTCACTGGAATATGAAAGCCTTAAATGGTAAAGGTAATCGTGGTTTCTCCACCAACACCTTAACACCATCTTGGGGTGAAGCAATCACTCAAACACCAGAATATAAAACATTCTTGGTAAACATTGAGAAAGCGGAGGCATAATATGGCAGGAAGTGGTCAAGGCGTTCAATCGCAAGACATTATCAAGGTCTCCGCTACGTCTGGTTTAACACCAGCACCTCAAGCGCGTGATCATAAAGTTGAAGTTGCAAAATTAATCGACGTATCCACCTGTATCGGTTGTAAAGCCTGTCAGGTGGGCTGTTCAGAGTGGAATGACATCCGTTCTGATGTTAATGCTCAGTGTGTGGGGATCTACGATAACCCAGTAGATCTCAATGCAAAAGCATGGACGGTAATGCGCTTTAACGAAGTTGAAGAAAATGATCGTTTAGAATGGTTAATCCGTAAAGATGGTTGTATGCACTGTTCAGAACCAGGCTGTTTAAAAGCTTGTCCTGCACCAGGCGCAATTATCCAATATGCAAACGGTATTGTGGATTTCCAATCTGATAAATGTATCGGTTGTGGTTACTGTATCGCTGGTTGTCCGTTCAACATTCCACGTATGAACCCAGAAGACAACCGTGTGTACAAATGTACCCTTTGTGTGGATCGTGTATCTGTGGGCCAAGAACCGGCTTGCGTGAAAACCTGTCCAACCGGTGCAATTCGTTTCGGTTCTAAAGAAGAGATGAAACTCTACGCAGAACAACGTGTTGCTGACTTAAAAGCACGTGGTTACGAAAACGCGGGTATCTACGACCCTGAAGGCGTCGGTGGTACACACGTAATGTATGTATTACACCATGCGGATAAACCTGAGCTTTATTCTGGTCTTCCAAAAGATCCAAAAGTTGACCTCACCGTCACCCTTTGGAAAGATGTATTGAAACCAGTAGCGGCTGTAGCAATGGGTGGTCTAGCACTTGCTGAAATCGCTCACTACTTAGCTGTAGGTCCAAACGTTGAAGAAGACGTAGAAGATCATCACCATGAATTTGAAGAAGAAGATAAAAAAGGGGGCAAAGATGAGTAAGATTGAGATTAGCAATGATACTCGAATCATTCGTCATAGAACGCCTGCTCGTTTTAGCCACTGGTTACTCGTAATCTGTTTCTTTATGACGATGTTCACTGGTGTGGCATTCTTCTTCCCAGATTTTGCGTGGTTAACTGAAATTTTAGGTACTCCGCAACTGGCTCGAGCAATTCACCCGTTCACCGGTATCATTATGTTCGTTGCCTTTATTTTCCTCGGCTATCTTTACTGGGATCACAACATTCCAGAGAAAAACGATATTCGTTGGTTAAAAGGCATCGTTGAAGTATTAAAAGGGAATGAGCACGCTGTTGCAGATAACGGCAAGTATAACCTTGGTCAAAAAATGTTATTCTGGACATTGAACTTAGCGATGGTCACTTTACTTGTAACCGGTATCATTATGTGGCGTCAGTATTTCTCGCACTACTTCTCTATTCCGGTATTGCGTTTTGCGATTTTCCTTCACTCTTTAAGTGCATTCATGTTGTTTACCGGTATTTTGGTACACATGTACATGGCATTCTGGATTAAAGGATCTATTCGCGGTATTGTGGAAGGTTGGGTAACCGTTCGTTGGGCGAAAAAACACCACCCGAAATGGTATCGAGATGAAGTACTTCCTAAGCTAGAAGAAGACCTTGAAAATGAAGCTGAAGGTAAAAAAGTAAAAACCAAAGCATTGTTCAAAGGTATCAATGGCTAAAATCAAAAAGTGCGGTTAAAATTGACCGCACTTTTTCTTATCAATACTTAAGAGACTATTATGAGTATCAAAATCTTATCTGCAGACGAAATCAAACAAAAAAAGAATTCATACGATATTCCACCTGTTTTGTTTGCTAACCCTAAAAATCTTTATCAACGTCGTGCAAAACGTTTAAGAGAATTAGCAAAAGATCATCCATTGGCTGATTATTTACTCTTTGCTGCAGATGTTGTGGAAAGCCAATTAAGCGTATTTGAAAAAAATCCATTAGAAACACAGCAATTCGATAACTTAAATGAAATCGAGCCGTTAAATGCTAAAACATTTAAACGCTCAAGTATTTGGATTGAATATCTCAAAGAAATTTTGCATAGCATTAAACCAAAAGCGAATGAACAGGTTATTGCTACCATTGAAAATCTTGAAAAAGCCTCTGATAAAGAGCTTGAAGAAATGGCGACTCATCTTTTAAGCCAAGAATTTAATTTAGTGAGCACCGATAAAGCTGTCTTTATCTGGGCGGCACTTTCTCTTTATTGGTTACAATTGGCTCAACAAATTCCTCATAACAGCCGCCAAGAAGGGACTGACAATCTACATTACTGCCCTGTTTGTGGTTCTGCTCCTGTTGCAAGTGTGGTACATATCGGCACATCACAAGGTTTACGTTATTTACACTGTAGTCTCTGTGAAAGCGAGTGGAATTTAGTGCGCGCTCAATGTACTAACTGCAATGAACACAAAAATCTTGAATTGTGGTCATTAAATGAAGAACTTGCGCTCATTCGTGCTGAAACCTGTGGTGATTGCCAAAGCTACTTAAAAATCATGTTCCAAGAAAAAGATCCGAACGTTGAAGCAGTAGCCGATGATTTAGCATCGATTTTCTTAGATATTGAAATGGAAGAAAAAGGCTTCGCACGCAGTGGATTAAATCCATTTGTCTTCCCTGCAGAAGAAGTATAATTTCTTACTTTTTAGATAAACAAAGTGCGGTCAAAATTGACCGCACTTTTGCATTCTAGAGATAACATGCCATCACAACAGCATTTTCTCGTCCACCATCCGGTTTCGGATAATAATTCTTACGAATATCAACCTCATTAAATCCCAGCTTTTCATAAAGGAAACGAGCCGGATTTGATTCACGCACTTCCAGCCAAAGGGTTTGAATGCCTTTCTCTTTCAGCTTATCCATTAAACCTTGCAATAAAAACGAACCATAGCCCTTTCCTTGTTGAACTGGATCTACCGCAATATTGAATAGTGTGGCTTCATCTAATACCGTTTGGCAAATAGCAAAACCAAGCACTTGCTCTTTTTCCACTAATTTCAAATTGAGATAACGCTCACCGACATTGTTTTTCAATGTTCCCAGTGACCAAGGCACTAAATGTGCTGCTTGTTCAATTTCATATAAGCGATCCATATCGCAATCTTCAATAGGAAAAAGAGAAGGCATAATGATTAAATTTGTTGGATTTGTTGCCAAAGCTCACGCTTAGCTTGACTATCTTGCTGGAATTGTTGCCAATCAACAGAGCGATAAACACGCTCTGCATTTAAGCAATAAGGCAAAGTGCGGTCGATTTCATCTGCATTTTCAGCTAATAACCAATACCGCACAGAATGTTGTAATGTGATATGTTGAATTTGATCGAAATTCAGACAAAGGCAATCTTCTTTGTTTAACTCGAGTGCGAGTCGAACATCTGAAAAAAGTGGGGAGTTCGATACGTTATCTTTCGCCACCACAATAAATTTCACTTGTTCAGACACACTCACACCAACCGCCCCTTGTAATACTTCTGGACGATGGAGCTGCCAACGGGTTATCCCCATTTCATTTAAAAGAAGATTGCGTCTATCCATAGATTAACGAGCAATAGTATCTAACGGATAATCTCTTAAACCTTTAACAATCGCTTGCTCTTGCGCTTCAGTTGGTTTTTCTTGATACGCTTTTAAGCTACGGAAAGAAAGAATGTTTTTCGCTTGATAAATCACAGCGATAAAACGTTGGAAATCTTTACCATCACAAGCATAGTAAACATCTGAAGCGCTACCAATTGTTTTTAACTCACATACTTTTTTGTTTGCATCAAGATATTTTGTCGTTAATGCAGGAACATGTGAAACATCTTTTAGATAATAGGTTTCACTCATGATAAATTTACGATTGCTACGATCTACATTCGCCGCACCACTTAAAAAACGTGGATCTTCTGATTTATCGAAGGCTTTTGTTTGTTTATAGAATTTCTCACCGTTGAATGTGACTTCTTGGTTACCTTTTTTAATGCGCTCAAATTGTGCATCTAAGCTTTGTGCTTGTGCCGCAGGTAATTCAACTTTTGAGCTAGTTGGTAAAGTTGAAGGCTGTTGTTTGCTACCTTGAATTTGTTCGATTAATTGACAGCCGGACAATAAACTTGCCATTGCCACTGCAGTAATGATTTTTTTCATAAATAATTCCTTAATAAATACGTCTAAATCGTTATCTTTTGTTAGAATAACACGTAATTTTAACCAATAAACTACAGGATTTAAAGCGTGATTTCTCTCGAAAGCGAAGTTTTACAACGCCATCTTCCCCTTTTTAACGGTAAATCAATTCTTCTTGCCGGCGGCATTAATGATGATTTTCCTCAAATATTGCAAAAACATTGTCAATCCGTACAAATTTGGAGCTGGTATTTTGATTATGCTAAAAACCAAAGTGCGGTCAATTTTGAGATTGAATTTCAGCCACAATCCGATTTGATTATTTATTATTGGACGAAGAATAAACAAGAAGTGAATTTTCAGCTGATGCAACTACTCGCCAAAAGTAAAATTGATCAAGAAGTATTGATTATCGGCGAAAATCGTTGTGGCGTCCGTTCAGCTGAAAAGCTGCTTGAACCTTATGGTGAAATTGGCAAAATCGACTCTGCGCGTCGTTGCGGTTTATACCATTTTGCCTTACAAAAACAACCGCACTTTGATCTTCAATCTTATTGGAAATGCTACCAAAATGATGCATTAGGCGATCTCCGTATTTTCAGCTTGCCGGGTGTATTCAGTGCCAATGAACTTGATAATGGAACGTCACTTCTACTTTCTACCTTAACGTCACCAATTCAAGGCAAAGTATTAGACGTTGGTTGTGGTGCGGGTGTCATTGGTTCAATGATCAAAAAACATCACCCTAAAGCGGATGTCACAATGACTGATATTCATGCAATGGCAATTCAATCTGCTCGCCAAACGCTTGCTGAAAATCAACTTGAAGGCCGGGTTATCGCAAGCGATGTGTTTTCCCATATTGAAGGGAAATTTGATCTAATTATTTCAAATCCGCCTTTCCACGATGGAATCGATACCGCTTATCGTGCGGTGAAAGAACTTATTCAACAAGCAAAATGGCATTTGACCGCAGGTGGTGAACTTCGTATTGTTGCTAATGCATTTCTGCCCTATCCCGATTTATTAGCGCAACATTTCGGTAAGTTTGAAGTCCTTGCTCAAACCACCAAATTTAAAGTGTATTCCGTGAGAAATTAAGGAGAAAACAATGTTTGTAACCAGTTCAGCCATTCAAAATGGTGCATTTGAAGACAAATATGGCAAACGCGGCACACAATTTAGCCCAAATGGTATGCCAACCTACTCTATTCCATTTGAAATTCACGATGCTCCTCAAGGTACTCAATCCTTTGCAGTTGTTTTAGAAGATAAAGATGCAATTACGGCAAGTGGCTTTGTGTGGATTCATTGGCTCATTGCGGATCTTGAACGTACCGTTATCCAAGAAAATGAAAGCCAAACTGCAACAGATTATGTACAAGGTGCAAATACTTGGGCGAGTAAATTAGGTCAATTTGATATCGAAGAAGCCTCATTCTATGGTGGTATGGCACCACCAAACTGCTTGCATCGTTACGAGCTTATTGTATATGCGCTCGATACCAAACTTAACCTTAAACCGGGATTCCGTTTCAATGATCTACATTTTGCGATGCAAGGGCATATTCTAGATCAAGCTGTGGTGATGGGCACTTATGATGTTTAATCATTTATAGTTCATCCTAAAAACACCATAAAAAATGACCGCACTTCAACAAAGTGCGGTCATTTCTTTTAGGATTTTATAAGGTGATTTTATTCGCGTCTTGCACTAATTTCGCGTGTGCTTTTTTCTGTTCTTTCATCTTATTACTCGTTTCACGGCGTTGAGTAGAAAGTTCCGCATTACGAATGTTGTAATCATCTACACGGCCTTCATAGTCATCACGCATATTTTCGATAATTGCACGAACATCTTCAATGCTCATATCGTCACGGATATATTGATTTAAGTTATCTAATAATAAGACACGTTTTTGGTTATCACGAATTTTACGGTTGTTGTCTTCAATGTCACGCTTAAGTTTATTTTTTAAACGATATAAACGCACATACTCTAATACTTCTTGGAAGGATTTATTTACATTTCCCATGATCGACTCTCTCAAAGTTAAAAATAAACTTCGGGTAATGTAGCCTTTTTTTTCGTCTCCGTCAAAAGCTTAAATTTAAATTGATGGATTAGATCAAAAAACTGTTTGATTTAGTTGATTATCCTATTCGGTAGTGGTAAAAATGAAGAATCTATTCAAAATAAAATAAGGAAACACAATGTCAAAAGTCTTTAATTTTAGTGCTGGTCCAGCCATGATTTTCCCTGAGGTACTACACAAAGCACAAGCTGAGCTAACTAACTGGCTTGGTCAAGGTGTGTCAGTGATGGAAGTCAGCCACCGTGGCAAATATTTTATGGAATTGATTACTCAAGCCGAAAAAGATCTGCGTGAAGTGTATAACATTCCAGATAATTATCGCGTGTTATTCCTACAAGGTGGGGCTCGTGGTCAATTTGCGGCATTACCGATGAACCTAATTGGTGAGAAAGGTAAAGCACTTTACTTAAATAGTGGTCACTGGTCTGCAACCGCAGCGAAAGAAGCGCGTAACTTTGCTGAAATTGATGAAATTACCATTGTGGAAAATGGTGATCACACACGCATTACCAACCTTGATTTCAGCGATATTGCGGAACAATACGATTACGTTCACTATTGCCCAAATGAAACCATCAGCGGTGTTGAAATTTTTGATGTACCAAATGTGGGCAATGCGGTGCTTGTAGCGGATATGTCATCTAATGTTCTCTCTCGCGAAATTGATATTAGCAAATTTGGTGTCATTTACGCCGGTGCACAAAAAAATCTTGGTCCAGCAGGGATTACGCTCGTGATTATTCGCGATGATTTAATTGGTCATGCTCGCCAAGCAACCCCATCAATTTGGAATTACGCCACACAGCGTGATGCTGACTCCATGATCAATACCCCGCCCACCTTTGCGTGGTATCTCTGTTCATTAGTTTTCAAACACATTCAAGCGATTGGCGGCTTAAAAGAAATTGCAAAACGTAACGCAGTGAAAGCACAAACTCTTTACGATTATATTGATAGCAGCAAACTCTATCGTAACGTAGTAGCTAAAGAAAACCGTTCAACCATGAATGTCACATTTGTGACAGGCAATCCTGAACTTGATGCTAAATTTGTTGCAGAATCTACAGCAGCCGGTCTTCAAGCCTTAAAAGGTCACAAAGTGTTAGGTGGTATGCGTGCATCTATCTATAACGCGATGCCATTAGAAGGTGTACAAGCGCTCATTGAATTCATGAAAAAATTTGAAGCTGAAAACAGCTAATTATCTGGTTAATTAAACTCAACGTGCGGGCTGAAAGGCCCGCTCGTCTTTATAAGGAAAGCATATGCAATACATCAACGTTGCCAATCAAGGCGTAAAATCTCTTTCACCTTACCAAGCCGGAAAACCCATCGAAGAACTCGAACGCGAGTTAGGCATTACTGATATCGTTAAACTTGCCTCGAATGAAAACCCTTTCGGTTTTCCTGAAAGTGCGAAAAAAGCCATTCAAGCCCAACTGGATCACCTAACTCGCTATCCTGATGCTAACGGTTTTGAACTTAAAGCGGCTATTGCGAAAAAATTTGGTGTGCAACCAAACCAAATTACCCTTGGGAATGGTTCGAACGATTTATTAGAACTTTTTGCCCATACCTTTGCGGGTGAATACGATGAAGTGATTTATTCACAATATGCTTTTATTGTTTACCCTTTAGTGACGAAAGCTATTAATGCTGTCGCAAAAGAAATCCCCGCTAAGAATTGGGGACATGATTTAAACGGATTTTTGACCGCACTTTCAGATAAAACCAAACTGATTTTTATTGCCAATCCAAACAATCCAACGGGGAATTTCTTAACGGAAGCAGAATTGGATGCTTTCTTAGCAAAAGTCCCTGAAAACGTGATTATGGTATTAGATGAAGCTTATACTGAATTTACTCATCCTAGCGAACGCGTTAATTCTTTTGCATTACTGGAAAAATACCCGAACCTTATCGTTTCTCGCTCCCTATCAAAAGCTTATGGACTTGCGGGTTTACGTATTGGCTACGCGGTCTCTAATCCTGAAATCGCAGACTTATTAAACCGTGTTCGTCAGCCATTTAACTGTAATAGTCTTGCTTTAACCAGCGCGATTGCAGTGATGAATGATGATGCTTTTGTGGAAAAAGTGGCTGAGAATAATCGCCAAGAAATGAAACGTTATGAAGCCTTCTGTCAACAATATGGCTTAGACTTTATTCCGTCTAAAGGTAACTTTATTACCATTGATTTTAAACAGCCTGCCGCACCAATTTATGATGCATTATTGCGTGAAGGCGTGATTGTACGCCCAATTGCGGGTTATGGCATGCCAAATCACTTGCGCATCAGCATTGGCTTACCACAAGAAAATGACAAATTTTTTACTGCACTTAAAAAAGTGCTGAAGTTAGGAAATAAAAAATAGGAGCTTTTATGACCCAAGTAACAATGATGGGTAATCCCATTGAAGTAAGCGGCAACTTTCCCCAAAAAGGGGAAAAAGTAACCGCACTTACGCTCACCAATAAAGAACTTGCTGACGTAACCCTTGATACTTATGCAGGAAAACGCAAGGTCTTAAATATTTTCCCGAGTATTGATACAGGTGTATGCGCAACTTCTGTCCGTAAATTCAATCAACAAGCGGCTAATTTAAAGAATGCCGTGGTGCTTTGTATTTCCGCTGATTTACCTTTTGCTCAAGCACGATTCTGTGGTGCGGAAGGTATTGAGAACGTAGAAACACTTTCTACTTTCCGCCATAAAGAAGCCCATGAAAACTTGGGGGTAAACATCACAACAGGTCCAATCGCAGGTTTAACCGCACGTTCAGTGATTGTTTTAGATGAAAACAACAACGTGTTACATAGTGAACTGGTGTCTGAAATTAAAAATGAGCCAAATTATGAAGCTGCGCTAGCCGCACTATAATGAATAAGGCGCTTTTTTATAGAAAGCGCCTTTTATTTATTCAGGAAAGATTTCATTCAATATCAATGCAATCCCATCATCATTATGCGAAGCAGTAACGCGATTTGCGGCTTGTTTAATTTCATCAGGTGCATTCCCCATTGCCACGCCTAATCCCACACTTTCTAGCATATCTAAATCGTTAAAGTTATCACCAAAAGCGACACATTCTTCCATCTTCACATGAAAGAAATCTTCGAGAAAGCGTACCGCATTACCTTTTGTTGCCGATTTATGCATCACTTCAAGGAAATTCGCATGAGAACGGCAAATACTTAAATGCGGGAATTTCTCTTTCAAAATTTGCTCAATACCAATCACTTCATCTGTTTCACCGATGATTTGAATTTTATGCGGAGAATAGACCGCACTTTCATCATAAGGATCAATCTGAATGCCTGTTACGCTACGTTCGTAAATCACCCATTTATTATCCACATCGCGAGCGACGCAATCATCATAGGTATAATAATTGACACCCAGCGCAGGATGGTCTGCCAATACTTGGTTAATGGCTTGGATATCAGCTGGATCAATTTGAACCGAGTAAATAGGCGTTGAGTTTTTATCTAAAATCAAGGCGCCACTGAATGCCACAATGATATTGTAATTTTCAATGAGTTTCGCATAAGGCCAAATACCAAGCGGCGAACGCGCAGAGATTGGTGTAAATGGAATACCTTGGTTTGTAATACGTTGAATTGCATCTAAGGTTTTAGGCGAAATTCGATGATCGGAAGTTAATAAAGTACCATCAAAATCGCTGAATACGGCTTTATACATAATTGCTCCAAATCGTCATTATTTTTCGGAAAGGTAAGGATCGGCAAAGCCTAAACCCTGCATAATTTCAGTTTCTAAACTTTCCATTTCTTCGGCTTCATCATCTTCAATATGATCATAACCCAGTAAATGTAAGCTACCATGCACAATCATATGCGCCCAATGTGCCATTAAAGGCTTTTCTTGCTCGATAGCTTCACGTTCCACCACCTGACGACAAATCACCAAATCGCCCAACAGTGGTAATTCCACTTCATCGGGACATTCAAAAGGGAAAGACAATACATTGGTTGGACGATCTTTACCACGATAAGTTAAATTTAACTCATGACTTTCCGCTTCATCCACAATACGCACCGTCATTTCCACATTATCACTTTCTGGTTGAACTGCGGCAGTTGCCCATTGCAGAATTTGTTCTTCTGATGGCAAGCCTTCTGTATTTTCACTTGCCAGTTGCAAATCAATAATCATATTGCCCATGTTATTCTCCTAAATTCGTTTCATTTTCTGACCGCACTTTTTGCTCACGTTCAGCTCGACGCTGCGCAGCGATTTCTTGACGGCGAATTTCATCTTGGGCTTCCCATTCTTCGTAAGCTTGCACTACTTTTGCCACCACAGGATGTCGCACAATATCTTTACTTTCAAAGTAGTTAAAGCTTAATTCCGATACTTTGCTTAATACTTCCATGGCGTGGCGTAAACCTGATTTTGTGCTGCGTGGTAAATCGATTTGAGTCACATCCCCTGTAATCACGGCTTTGGAATTAAAACCAATACGGGTCAAAAACATTTTCATTTGTTCAACCGTCGTATTTTGGCTTTCATCTAAAATAATAAAGCTGTCATTAAGTGTACGCCCACGCATATAAGCCAATGGCGCGATTTCAATCACATTACGCTCCATCAATTTTTGTACCCGTTCAAAGCCTAACATTTCAAATAATGCATCATAAAGTGGGCGTAAATAAGGCTCAATTTTCTGGCCTAAATCACCCGGCAAGAAACCTAATTTTTCGCCCGCTTCCACCGCAGGACGAGTCAGCAAAATGCGACGAATTTCTTGACGCTCTAGAGCCTCAACGGCAGCCGCTACGGCTAAAAAAGATTTCCCCACCAATTAAGGTCCAATCCCAAAACTGATATCGTGCGTAAGAATATTGTGTAAATATTGAATTTGGTTTTCACCACGTGGTTTAATCAAACCTCGCTTAGTTTTAATTGTGGTGCTATAGACGTGATTTTCACTGCGTGACTCACTTCCTTCTTGCAATAACATTCTGCTCTCTTGTAAGGCAATATGCACATCTTCCAAATCAAGTTCGTTCACTTTCCCTTTAATTGGTGCTGTATCCACATATAATGCTTGGATTAATTTAGCCGCACGCTCAATTAATTGTTCATGGTGAGATTTTGGATTTTCATCATTTGATTTCACGGTGAAAGTGAAATTATTGCGGGAAATATTGAGGTTAAATTCTTTTTCAATCAGTTTGATATTTTCATCGAATGCACCGCAAAGGGATTGCAGACGATCATTTTCTTGAGGTTCTAAGGTAAAAGTTGTCATTAAATTTCATTTTAGAATTGTGAATACTGTCTCCATTTTAGCCTAATTACGATGAATGTAAAACGGGCTTCACCAACTGATGAAGCCCCATAACAAAATTAAGGCAATTCAGGGAAAAGCATCTTAATCACATTCATTGTCAATCGTCGAGATTGTCCACTAAATGGGAAAATATGCATCATCATCATAGGGTTAAAGTTTGCTTCAATTACGCCCCACGAACGTAGGCTCGGTTCTGCCGGCTTTTTCAAATCAGGAATAATCAAATCTACGCCACATACTGCCGCCCCCATTGCTTTGCTAATCCCGACCGCAATTTCTTTGTAACTGGCATGCATTTCATCCGTCATATCAATAGAATCGCCGCCTGTACTAATATTGGAATTCGCACGTAATTGGACAAGTTGATCTTTCGCTGGAATAGAATCTACAGTTAAGCCTTGTTCCTTAAGCTGCAACTGCTCAATATCCCCTAATGCAATTTTTTTCAATGGTGTTCGACTACCATCGCCCCGTAAAGGATGATCATTTTTAGCCGCAACTAATTCAGCAACGGTATATACACCATCTCCAATGACATTTGCTGGAACACGTAATAAGACAGCTAACGTTTGATCGCCTAGCACAAAGAAACGGTATTCGGTGCCAAGTAGATAATCTTCAACCATGATCTCTTTATCTTCACGGAAAGCAATTTCTACTGCTTTTGCAAAATCCTCTCTATTCGTTACACCTTGTTGGAAAATACTGATCCCCAAACCAAAATTCGTTGATTTTGGCTTAATCACGACAGCTCGATTTTCAAAAAGTGGGACATTTTCGACCGCACTTTTCACATCGGTAAACTCAAGGCTTTGCGGTACGTTAAAGCCTGCTTTCGCTAACACTTTCTTCGTCACTACTTTATTTTCCATGATGAGTGGGGAAATATAGCTATCGTGAGAAGTCATATTACCGTTTTTCACATATTCCAAATGGTCGCCAAATTGAAGACTGATAAATTGATCGCGTTCATCTAAAATCTCAATCTTTAATCCTTTTTGAATTGCATCAAATAATAACGCCTGTGTAGACAGCTCCATATTATCAAACGCACTTAATGCATAAAAACGTTCAAAGGCTTTTGCTTTATTGGATTGCGCGATATCTGCCCCTAATTGTTGGTAACTACCGACCTGTTCAATTGCCGCGACGACTTTTGCACAAAGCGTTTGGCTTGGATCCGCAAATTGTCCTAATTTGTCTTTAACAATTGTTTTAATCTCATCACTTACATTGAGTTGCTCAAGCATTTTGAGCATTTCAAGGAGGACTAATTCCCCTTCTACCGCATAAACACTTTGCTCTCTTGGATCTTCCCATGCCACTTCAGCAAGACGTGCTTTGCCTAATTTTATGCCTTCTTGATCAGCGGTATCATCAAGCCATGCCATTAACAAAATAAAATAATGAATGAATTTCGCATCAGCAAGTTCCATTCCATAAGGTGCAAACGGATTGAGATCAAACAAACGAAATTCTAAATATTGAATTCCTTTTTCAAGTAAATCTCGCGCTTTTTTAGCACCACGTAAACGTACGCTTGAGTAAAACTCTTTTTCCGCAATCAAATCACCCGATTTAACCCAGTATTCTAACGTCTCAACATACTCTTGCAAACTGTCATAAGAGACGTGGATCTTCGGATCATTCACATAACCATATTTCCCTGAACGTAAACTCCGCACATATTGATGCAGTTTAAGAGGGGAATTGTCTCTGAAATATTTTTCCTCTACCGTCGGTGTTGCAGAAAACAAGTAAAGTAAAATCCATTGGTAGCGTAAGAAGTTCTTCGCTATTTTCAGGTAAAAATCATTTTGAAAATCAACCGCACTTTGTGTTTCATTTTGTGCATGAAATAAGGCATCAATAAACTTAGGGTCAATTTGAAAATTGTAATGAATACCACTGACCATTTGTTTATATTTACCGTAAGACTGGACTAAATGCTCACGATAAGCCACATCTTCCTGATTATCTAATTGTGCAACCTTAATTTGCTCTTCTGGCGGTAACCCTGCAGGCATACTGAATGGAAAAATAAATTCATCCTCTGGTAAAGTTCGCAGAGTTACTTCATGAATAGCTGAAAGCCACCGTAATGTATCCTCTAATTTTTTCATCGGAGGCGTCACCAATTCCAACTGACTTTCTGCAAAATCTGTTTGAATGTAAGGGTGGAAACGACGATTACCAAAAGCTTTGGGGTGCAATGATGTCACGATTGAACCATCCGAATGCACCCGTTGACTTTCCTTTTCAATCCCAAATGACCCTTGCTGAAATAAGAGCTCTAGGTGATGTTGTTTAATGATTTGCTGAATATTCATATCCGTCCTTATTAGAAATTTCCACCTGATATTATGGAGAAAAAACAACGTGGGGCGAAGTAAGAAAATAGAATGGAATATGAAATTTTGATATAAGAGAAAAATATCTGAGAATTATTTGCATTATCTCTTTTAAATATATTAGAATGGGACGAATTTTATTTTC
>OBWJ01000663.1_pt1 | contig 19018 bp, 23 predicted proteins | sample 1495181 | NCBI WGS metagenome assembly OBWJ01 (sample SAMEA2580041, study PRJEB22360) | human gut metagenome
ATTATTGTACATAATTATTTTCCACTTTTTATACAAAAATATATTGACATTTACAGTAATTAATTAAGAAGATATAATAACTATATCAATTCATATAAATAAAATTAAGAATGTCTAACCAATTACAATAGATAATAAAATAATAATAAAGAAATAGATATACCAATAAAAGAATTATATATAATAATAAGAATAGATAAAAATGTAATGTAGCAATAAAAGAGAAATACATCAAAAAGCAACAATAACATACTAGAAAATAGAGATTTCAGAAAATGAGAATAAATAATAACACTCAAAATAAAAACAACAAAGAAATAGTAAATCAACCGTTTTAACTGATGTAGTCAAATATATATTATAAATCTGATAAAGAGTTAATGTTTCTAATAAAAGAAGCATTAACTCTTTTTATATTAAATAGGTGATTTTACAAGGAAAAATCACTTATCTTTTCAATATTATGAAAACTTTTGAAAGGAGGTAATATTTAATGTGAAAGAAAAGGGGTTGATTGAACAAGAAAACATGAGTAAAAAGAGTGAAAATTACAGAGGTATCCATAAAGATATGGTTGAAGTTCTAGGACATGATATAACTATAAAGGTATATGAAAATTATAAGGGGCAACAGATAACATTTCCAATGAGATTATATTCAGATAAATATGTGATAGATTATCTAAATAAATATTACAATGGAAGGAACTTAAAACAGATATCAAAAAACTTAGGATACACTTGCAATTGGCTACAAAAAGTAATAAAGAAAAATGAAATTAAAAGAACGATTGAGAGGAGAATAAAAAATGTCATTTTTTGTATGGAAAACATCTATTCAATGTAAATTGAATGATATAAAAACAGATATTGTAGGAAATCATAGAGAAAGAGAAACCAATAGATATATTCGTAAAACAAAGCAAGAAGCTAATCCAAGTATAGTTACTACAAAAGAGCACTTAGAATATTATTTAAAGAAAAAATATAATTTAATATATATAGAGGGAGAACTATATCATGAAATGGAGCAAAAGGATTATAAAAAAATATTAAATAGTGTTGGAAAGACAATGTCTAAGGTAGGAAAAAATACAGCACTAGTAAGTGGAGTAGTTACAGCTGGAATGAGTCCTTTTACAATACCACTTGTTTTAAGTGCAATGTTTCTTGGAGTAATATCTAAGAGCGATTTAGATAATTATGAATATATAATTGATAAAAATGAGGAGCGTATAATATTAAAACATAAAGGTTATAATCCAAAAGCAGATTAAAAAAAAAGAGGGCGACCTCTTTTTTTTTTATACAAGGAGTTCCTAGGGTAAAGTAGATTAAGGTAATAGAAGCAGGGAAATCAAGGCTTTGATAATTCCCCTTGAAAGTTAAGGGAATTCACAACAAATAATATATACAGCATTATTAAGAACTTTCTATAAAACTTTGATTTACTAGCATTAGAGCAAGGAGTTCCTGGGGGCGAAGTAGGTTAAGGTAATAGAAGCAGGGAAATCAAGGCTTTGATAATTCCCCTTGAAAGTTAAGGGAATTCGCAACAAATAATATGTACAGCATTAATAAGAATTTTCTATGAATCTTAATAATATGTATAAAAGAGCTAAGAAAATCTTAATGTTAGGAGTGATGTAAGTATAAAGAAATAAGAGATTGAAATAAATGGAGGGAAGTATGTCTTTAGAAGAGCAATTAAAAGAAATTAATGACATGGGAATAACAATATGTAATAAGACATATAAATTCAAAAGTTTTAGCCCTAATAAGTTTGCTGAATATGTCTCAAAAAATTCTAACCTGATTTATAGCAAAGGGGATTTTTACAATTATAAGAATGGAAAATGGACAAAGGTTGAAGAGTTAACAGTTTTACAAAAGATAAGAAATTTACTTCATAAATATTATAAAGATATATGGAGCACTAAAAGAGAGAAAGAATACATAGAAGCACTAAAAAGAATAATTCACTATGATGGTGAGTTTAATAATAATAAAAGATACATAAATATGTTGAATGGGATGTATGACTTAGAGAAATTTATTTTAGTTGAACATAATAAAAATTTTTATAGTACTATACAAATACCAATCAACTACTTACCAAATGCTGAATGTCCTATGTTTATAAAGTTTTTAAAAGATAGCTTTCAAGATGATGAAGAATCAGAGAAACTTGCTCAAGAATGGGCAGGATATCTTCTGACAGCAGAAACTAAAGCTCAAAAAGCACTACTACTTTATGGTTCAGGAGCTAATGGAAAAGGTGTATTTATAGATTTAATTAGTGAATGTATAGGAGAAGAGAATATATCTAATATTCCGTTGAATGAACTTCATAGAGGTTTTTCAAGAATATGTCTACTAAATAAACTTGCTAATATAAGTAGTGAAAATGAGACTAATGGAAAAAGCATAAACACTCAATATTTCAAAATGATTACAGGTGAAGATATTATAAATGCTGAACAGAAAAATAAACCAGTTATTTCATTTAGAAATACAGCTAAAATAGTTTTATCTACTAATAACCTACCACATACTAGAGATAATAGTTATGGATATTGGAGAAGAATAAGTGTACTTAACTTCTGTAATACAGTAAAAGAAGAAGATAGAGATAGAGACTTAAAAGATAAGCTAAAAACAGAACTACAAGGGATATTTTTATGGGCAATTGATGGATTAAAAAGACTTAAAGAGAATAACTATAAATTTACAGAATCTAAAAATTCAGAACAAGTATTAAGTCAGTATCAAAGAGAAATTAATCCATTTATATTATTTTTCGAAGAATGTATTCAAAAAGTTGATAAAAGCTATAGAGAAGATAATAGAGTAATATATAAAAGTTTCAAAATGTGGGCTAAGGCTAATGGAATGGAAGGACTAGCTCAAATAAGCGTTCAGAAATTCTGGAGAAAATTCGAAGAAGAAGCTAAAAGACTTGGAATAGAAGAGTGTGTTTCCAAAAAGTCTGGAAATGTAAGATACCATACATGTGTGAAAGTAGTTGGAGATTTTAGATTTGATGAAGTAAATAATCCTGTGTACAGAGGGACATTGGGTGGATAAGGGCAAATGTAGGACTAAGTAAGGACAAATAAAACTAAGTAAAATCAATACGTTGGGCGGAGTGGCATAATAAAATAAATTTTTCTAAAAAATATCTCTAAAAGATATTTTTTTTTCTATAAATAAAGTAAATAACATACAAAATACGCCCCTACGCCCAATGTAAGTAAAATCAATAAAATACAACAACTTGTCTATGGACAAGTTGAGATAAATTGAATCCAAAAGAAAAAGGAGAATAAAAAATGTTAAATAAAATTCAATCAAAAACAATAAATGATTCTATAGAAAAAGAAAGAGTAATGGATACTAAAGAAGCTAACACAATTACTGACTTAAATCAATTCAAAGCTTCAGAAAGTAAAACAGTGAATAGAAATAATAATGGAGAAGGAATAATGTCAGTAGTAAATGCAAAAACAGGAAAAAGAATAACATTATCTCGACAACTGATGGATAAATTAAATAATCCAGAAAGAATAGTTATTTCATTTAATCATAATAAGATAGCAATAGCAAAACAATTACCGAATAATGAAAATTATTTATCTATAAAACATTATAAATCTAAAGGAATTCTTTACTCAGCAGGAATTGTAAATGAAATAACTTGTAAATACAACTTAGATTTTAGCAATAAAACATCTATTACATTTTCTGATGTTGAATATATTACTTATGAAAAAGATATAGTAGCAATAATCACTGTAGATAATAACAATTAGTAGGAGTGAAAGATATGAATGAATTAAAAATAAAAGATGTAGAAAATTTAATTAAAGAAATAATAATGATTTATAAATATCTAGAGAATATTCATAGAGGTATAGATAGAGTTTCAAGAGCCAAGAGTTTAATAGATTACGAAGAGATAGATGGTGATAGGCTTGATTTTCTTAGATATCAGCAAATAAATGGTAATTATTATGATGAAACAAAAAATCAATAGAGGTATTAGTATATGAATAATGATAAACAAGCAAATGAGATAATAGAGTTAATTTCAGAAATATTACTTAAATATATGATAGAAAAAGATTTAAAAATTACTTAAATAATATATATGGAATAAGGTATTATTTAAAATTTTACATTTATAGTTAAATCACATTAAACTGCTAAGCATTGCTCTTTTTAGTGTAATGTTTAGCTAGATTAAATATAAGGGAGTATAGAAAATGAGTTTTAATAATAAAGAAATAGATATTAATATAGAAAATCTAATATATATAGAATTTATAGAAGAAGAAATAACGTTAATAGAACAAGAAAAAATAATGGATAGCGAATGGTTTATAAATTGGACGAAAGAATATCAAGGTATTAATTTGAATTAAGTTATATATGTAAATTGCAAATAGGAAAATATTATCACTATTATATAAGGATAATATTTTCCAGATAAAAATAGTCGAATTAAATATATATCACAAGTATATATTATAAATTTGATTGATTAAAAGTATTGGAGGAATATTAATGGGATTTAATGATTTAATTAGTGCTACTGAGGATAGAAATAATATTAAAAATATAGCTATATATTGTAGAGTTAGTACAATAGAGCAAGCAGAGGAAGGATATAGTATAGATGAGCAAGAAAGACTTCTAAGAGATTGGTGTAATAGAATGAATTACTCAGTTTATAAGGTATATTCAGATAGAGGAATAAGTGGTAAAGATATAAAAAATAGACCAGCATTAAAAGAACTTCTAAATGATGCACAAGATAAAAAGTTTCAAATGGTGATTTCATGGAAGATTAATAGGATAAGTAGAAAGCTTTCAGATGTTCTAAAGATAGTAGATATACTAGAGCAGAATAATATAGCTTTCAATTCTTATTCAGAGCAATTCGACAATAGTACACCAGCAGGAAAAATGCAATTCCAGATGATGGCATTGATAGGAGAGTTTGAGAGAGGAACAATAGCTCAAAATGTAAAGATGGGTATGTGTGCAAAAGCAAAATCAGGAGAATGGTGTGGAGGTAGAGTTTTAGGGTATGACCTAGTTCCTGTTGAGAATCAAGAAGGAGCTAAAAGAAGAAAGAATAGACTAACAATAAATGAGAAAGAAGCAGAAGCAGTAAAATTTATCTTCAATGAATATGGTAATGGAAAAGGATATAAAGCTATTACTAATCAACTAAATAAGCTAGGTTATAAGACTAAGAAAGGGAATGATTTTTCAGTAGGTTCAATAAGAGAAATTCTAACTAATCCAGTATACATAGGAAAAGTTAGGTATAATGTAAGACAGAACTGGTCGGAAAAGAGAAGAAGAAATATAAATGCTAATCCTATAATAACAGATGGAATACATGAACCTATAATAGATGAAGGGTTATGGGATAAGGTACAAGCAATAATGGAAAGTAAGAAAGGTAAGCCTTCAAGAATATATGATGGAGAATATCCACTAACAGGAATACTAAGATGTCCTAAATGTGGAGCAGGTATGGTGATTTCAAGAACTACTAATAAGTTGGCTGATGGAACTAAGAATAGAATAGCTTATTATTGTTGTGGAGCATGGAAAAATAAAGGCACAAGTGTATGTAATTCTAATACAATAAGAGTTGATAAAGCTAATGAGTATGTATTTAATAAGATTTCAGAATTACTTTCTAATGAGAAAATGGTTAAATCTATAGTAAATAATATTAATAAGGAAAGACATAAAAAGATAAACCCAGCTAAGAAGGAGCTAGAAAGAATAGATAAAGAGCTTGAAAAGATAGATAGAAAGAAAACTAAACTTTTTGAAGCATATGAAGAAGAAGTAATATCTAAGGAAGAGTTCAAGGAAAGAAAAGATGAGCTAAATAAAAGAGCAAAAAGTCTTCAAGAGGAAAAAGAACCATTTCTAGTAACACTTTCAGATGATGTAAGTGAAGAAATATCGTATGAGTTCATAAAAGAGTATACTAGAGAATTTCAGCAAAGTACTAACAGAAAGTGCAACTAGAGAGCAACAAAAGAAATTACTTCATATGATAATATCAGAAATAACTATAAATGAAGCAAGAGAAATAGATTCAATAAAACTAAAAATACATGATAGCTTGGTTGATTATATAAGTAAAGAAGAAGGAGTATCTATAAAGGATGCTCCTTCTTCTTTTATGTTAAGAAATATTGGGATAAAGACATTGAATTTAGATATTGCCATATAGATAATATATCCAATGTAGAAAAATATTATATATTACTATAAAATAATACAAGAGAATTACAAAATGAATTATTAAATTTAAATTAAAAATTGTGAGGTAAGTTCTATGAAGATTGAAATAGAAAATTGGTCAGAAAAAAATTTAACAGATAATGCAAAAATATTAATGAAAGAATCTGTATCTTGCTATAAAATAGGTTCTTATCGTTCAGCATATATTATGTCATATCTTGCATTTAAGCAAACAATACGAGAAAGGATTATTACATCACCAACATATCCAGAGTGTTATGCGAATAGTATTGAATGGGATATAAGTGTGGTGAATTTATTAAAAAGTGATGATAAATGGGAAGATACTATTAATGATATTATTGAGGCAAATCCTAGAAAAGAAACAGGAAAAAAATACGCAAGTATTTTTAAATTTACTAATAGGGAAAGAACCTTAATGAGGTATGGATATTGGAAAGATATTAGGAATAGTTGTGCTCATGCAAAGGAGGCACATATAGATTCAGCAACAGTTGAACAGTTTTGGAATTATATTAAAGATGATTTAAGTCAGTTTTATGTTCTTGGTGGCAAGGCTTATTTGATGAATGAACTTATTGAATGCCATAGATATTACGATTGTGATGAGAAAGATATATCACATTTATTAAAGGATGTGGAAATCGTATATAAAAGAGAATTGAAAGGATTTTTTGAAGAATTTTTAGATAGTCTAATTAAAGTAAGTAGAAATTTGATAAATAGTGAAAATCTTAAGTTTTGGGAGCAAATTATATTTAACAAAGAAGATGTAATTAAAGAGGCATTTGCATTAAGTATATGTGAAAAACAAGATATATTTCTTCAATTCTATAATTACTTTCATGATATTTTAAAACTAGCTATAAGTTGCAATAAAAGATTTATACAAGATTATATTAATCCATTATTGTGTGAAGAATTATCGGAGAAATATTTATATAAAAAATATTTCTGGAAAATGTTATGTGGTTCTCTAATTGAACACCCAAAAGGAATTGATATAGAATCAATTACATCTAATTATAATAATTTTATACTAATTAAAGATATTGATATAAATGAATATGAAAAGAGTCTATTAAATAAATATAAGGTTTTTAATAAATTTATTCTAAATGCAGGGAAAGATGTGTTCCGAAATGATTCAAGTAGTCATTGGGATTATTACTCATATGGAAATATCAAAGATGATTCGTATATAAGTAAATGCTTTGATTATATAGAATGGGATGTAGAAATGATAGAAAAAATTGAATGGGGTTATGAGGAATTAAAAGATAATGTAGAGATGAGGAGTAATTTAGATTCACGAATTAATGGAAATACTAGGATAGAATTGTACAAGCAAATAATTTTAAAAAATAAAAATAATATTAAGAAGGTATGTGGTGACACTCTATTGGAAAAATACCCAAACATTAATAATATAATATCATAGAAATAAAACCGCATTTACTACTGATACGGAGAACCGTATCACAAATAAGGGAGCGAGGTTTTAAATAAAGCAATAAAGAATAAACAGTTTGTTCATTCTTTATTGTATTTGTGAGAGCACTTTTGAAGCAAATTCTATTAAAGGTATATTTTGATTTATACATGTAATGGATTTTGATAATTTTGAAAGAATATTTTTGCAAAGACTAACTTCCTCTTCTGTTTTTATATTAGTCTGATTAGTACAAATTGATCCAATAGATGTTTCTAGAGACTTGATAAGTTCATTTGTTCCGTGTATTTTATATTTTCTTATAATAAGTAAAATGTCTTCTATACGATCAATCAAGATTTCTTTTAACTCATTGTTGATATTTGATCTGTTAATCTCATTAGAAATAGAGTTAATATTCTCATAAATTTTATTTAATTTATCACTTGATAAAATTTCTCCATCTGATGGAAGCATAGTACAAAGCATTTCTAAGCTAGATAAAGAAGAGTCAGATAAACTATGTTTAAAGCTATTCATTCCAAGGCTATCGCTAAAATTAATTTTTGATAAGGAGTACATAATATTACTAATATGTTTTTTTGCTAATTCTTTATTAGGGCAATATTTATCAACTATATTATTTGAATTATTACATAACTGCATTAAATCAGAATAAGCAGTCATTACTTCAAGTAAGTTATTCTCATTAACTTCGAAAATACGTGAAAAAGCAATATTAGGATTAGAGCTATTTGATTCCTTTAACTTAGAAGTTAAAATGCATAGCCTAGCAAGACTATTTTTTGATTCTATTTCCATATAAATACAACCTCCTATTTTAAGATATTTAAATTTTACAATAAATAAGTATATCTGACAATGAAATTTAGGCTAGATGAATCAAAGCAAGATATAATGCTAGCAGAAGGGGGAGCCAGTACCTTTTGAGTTAGTAAGTCAAGTGATGAAGAAGTTTGGACAAGTGTTCAAGGAGAGTAGCACAATACAGCAAAGAAAGAAGTTGTTGAATTTACTTGTGTCCAAAGTTACAATAGATAAGTCGAGGTCAATAGACACTATAGAGTTACAAATAAATGAAGATGTAATAAGATACTTAGTTAAGGAAGGGGCGTCTGAAGAAGATGAAGACCCTTCCTTTTTTAATATTTCTATGCTTAATTGTACTTGCTTGAAATTTGTAATATAATGAAATAAAAGTAATTCTAGTACTAGAAAGGAAAATAAAATATATGAGCGAATTAAAAAATTACATAAGCAATTCATATATAAATTTGAAGCTACATCAACCTTTTTGTAGTGTTAATAAAAATACTATACCTTTAGATTTAAAAAAAGACATTGACGGATTAATTTCAGAAGATAATAGAATTTTAGATTTAGTATATTCAAGAGCATTAGATATTTTTAATGACTTATTTGATGATGAAGATGATATACTATTTATAATAAATAAATATGACCATTTTCAATGGGAAATTATACAAAGTGAAAATGGTAAATATGATTGTAAATATTTGTATGATGAGCCTAGCTATACACAAAAACATATAAGGATAAACCCATATATAGGCAATAAAGATTTACTAAAAAATTTAAACTGTATAGCTACAGACTTAGGAAAAACAAATGATGTAGGTATTAAAAATGTATATAACTTTTATATTGATTGTAAAGTTAAAGATATAAAATATAAAAGATTAATAAGAGAATTGATTGAGGACGATTTAGTTAATAATTTTAAAGGAATGGCAGACTATTACATAGTTCATAAGAAGAAAGAGTACGTTTACCATTTGTGCAATGATGAATGGATAGATTTATCATTTAATAAAGATAAAGATTTTGAAAAATTTAAGGAAAAGTATAGTAAGTATATACATGATTAAAAATCGAGCTCCTTTGGAGGTGTAACGGAGAACCGTACCATAAATAAATGAGGTTTTTACTGAAATTGGATTATTAATATAGGTGAGAGCTTATTTATGATTCGCATCAACAATAAAATCCACTAAAATATAAGAAATGTTTTAGTGGATTTTTTAATTTGTAGTATAAATATATTATTGTTATAAAGATTTTCTGTATTGGGAAGGTGTACAGTTTTTATACTTTTTGAATTGCTTTACAAAATAACTAAAGTTATCTATTCCAACACTTAATGCAATATTAGAAATTGAGAGTGTTTCAGTTTGCAGAAGTTCTGTAGCTTTTTCGATTCTATAACTATTAATATATTCTACAGGTGTTTTTCCAATTACACTTTTAAAAAACCTACAAAAATATTGAACATTCATATTTGCTTCTAAAGCTAAATCTTCAATATATATTTTATCATTGTAATTTTCATGAATATAGTTAAGTATTTTTTTTATTAAATCTATCTTATAATCTTTTTTTATAGATTTAATATTTTTCTTATTTAATAACATATCTTCAGAAATTAATAGTGAAATTATCTTGTATAAAGATGATTTGATATTTAACTGCCATCCATTATTAGAAGTTTTATATATATTTATCATATCTAAAATCTCTTTAAGTATTTTTTTTTTAACTTTACTGTTTTTCGGAAGTGATGTTGGAAAACTAATTATATTATTTAATATAGGTATAATATAATTTATTTCACAATAGTCGAAATATGAACTACTTAATATTTGGGGTGAAAAAACAATAGCATGATGTAAAGATGCTTTATTATCTACTGAATTAATAAGATGTAATTGTTCTGAATTTATAAAGAAATAATCTCCAGGTTTTGCAATTATAGTAACCATATCAATATCAATTTTTAATTCACCCTTTTCTATATATATAATTTCAATTTCATTGTGCCAGTGAAAAGGGACAGAATAATTTCCTATTGAATCTAAGTGACTGTATATGTGAAAAGGAAACATAGCAGTTCCATGATTGGATTTTTCTTTTAAGTTTATATTTGCCATAAAAATAAACCTCCTTAAAAAAGTCAAAATAATGTTATTTTAGGATAAAATAGAGCAAGTTTAAAAAAAAAATAGTATGTATAATACAATTATAGATTGATATAAATGAAAATCAATATATATTTTTAGCATAAAAGAAAACGTTATAAATAGGTAGGTGATTTTATGGAGCGCAAGTGGTGGCATGACTCAATAGTATATCAAATTTATCCACGTAGTTATATGGATAGTAATAATGATGGAATTGGAGATTTGAGAGGAATAATATCAAAGTTAGGTTATTTAAGAGATTTAGGTATAGATGTAATTTGGCTTAGTCCAGTATATAAATCTCCTAATGTAGATAATGGTTATGACATAAGCGATTACTATGACATAATGGATGAATTTGGAACAATGGATGATATGAAGGAATTAATTAATAAGGCTAAAGAATTTAATATTAAAATTCTTATGGATTTAGTTGTTAATCATACATCTGATAAACATAAGTGGTTCATTGAGGCAATAAAAGGAAAGGATAATCCTTATAGAGATTTTTATATTTGGAGAGACCCAGTAGATGGGGGTGTTCCAAATGAACTTCAATCAAATTTTGGAGGACCAGCATGGACTTATGATGAGGCATCGGGTCAATATTATTTCCATTTACATGATAAGAGACAACCAGACTTAAATTGGGAAAATCCCTTAGTAAGAGAAAAAATATATGAAATGATTAATTTTTGGTTAGAACTTGGAGTAGGTGGATTTAGATTAGATGTTATAGATTTAATAGGTAAAGATGTAGATAAACTAATAACTAAAAATGGACCTAAGTTACATGAATATTTACAAGAGATGAATAAAAGAACTTTTGGAGGATATGACTCATTAACTGTTGGAGAAACATGGGGAGCAACACCAGAAATAGCTAAGTTATATAGTTCACCAAATAGAAAAGAATTAAGTATGGTATTCCAGTTTGAAGTTATTTCATTAGATAAACAAGAAGGTAAAAGTAGATGGGATTTAGCACCTTTAGATTTCATAAAGTTTAAAGAAACTTTTAAGAAATGGCAAGTAGAATTATACGAAGAAGGTTGGAATAGTTTATTTGGAAATAATCATGATCTTCCAAGAATGGTTTCAAGGTGGGGAAATGATAAAAAATTTAGAGTTGAAAGTGCAAAAATGTTAGCTACTATGTTGCATATGCAAAAGGGGACGCCTTACATTTATCAAGGTGAAGAAATAGGAATGACTAATATAAGACTTAATTCTATAAAAGATTACAATGATATAGAAACTTTAAATGTTTATAAAGCGCGAAGAGCTTTAGGATATAGCGAGCAAGATGTTATGAATTCTATTTATGCAAAGAGTAGAGATAATGGAAGAACTCCAATGCAATGGAGCAAAGAAAAAAATGCAGGTTTTACAGAAGGAAAAGCATGGTTACATATAAATGATAATTATCGTTATATAAATGTAGAAGATTCAATTAATGATGAAAATTCAATATTAAATTATTATAAGAAACTAATAAAACTAAGAAGAGAGAATGATGTAATTAAATATGGGACTTTTGAATTGATTTTAGATAATCATAAAGAGGTATTTGCATATATAAGGAAGTATAAAAATATAGAACTTTTAGTAATATGCAATTTCTATAGTAATAATATAGAAATTGAATTACCAAATGAATATAGTGAGTATTCCTATGAAACTTTATTAACAAATTATACTGATAGTGCAAAGTTTAGCAATGTTATAAGTTTAAGACCATATGAAACAATAGTTTATAAGTTTAAAAAATAATTTTGGAGCGGCTATTGATAATACATCAATTAAAGATTTATTATCAAAGCCAATCTATAAAATAAATTTATATAATTAATGAAAACGATTTTTGAGAAAGGTGGAGAGAAAAATATGGCTACAGAGCAAAAAATAAAAACTAGCTCAAAAGAAATTTTAGACATAATTGGTGGAAAGGATAATATTATAAGTGCAGCTCACTGTGCAACCAGATTAAGATTAGTTTTAAAAGATGAAAGTATAGTTGATTTAGATAGGTTATCAGATGTTGAAATAGTAAAAGGTTATTTTTCAAATTCAGGTCAATTTCAGATAATAATTGGTAGTGGAACTGTTGATGAAGTATATAAAGAAATAATTGCTTTAGCAGGAATAACAGAATCTAGCAAAGAGGAGATTAAAAAGAAAGCAGATGAGAAATTGAATCCTCTTCAAGCATTAGTTAAGACATTGTCTAATTTATTCGTTCCAATATTACCAGCATTAATTGCTAGTGGTTTATTAATGGGAATAAATAATGTGCTAACATCGCAAGATTTGTTTATTCAAGGTAAATCTATAGTAGAAGCATATCCTCAAATTGCAGATTTAGCTAGGCTAATAAATACTTTTGCAAATGCAGCATATGTATTTTTACCAATATTAATAGCATTTTCAGCTACTAAGTTATTTGGAGGAAATCCGTATTTAGGAGCAGTTATTGGAATGATAATGGTTCATCCAGATTTATTAAATGGATATAGTTATGGGGCTGCAGTTGTTGATGGAACAATTCCAACTTGGAATATATTTGGATTAAGTATAGAAAGTGTAGGTTATCAAGGTACAGTATTACCTGTAATTGCATCTTCGTATATTTTAGCTAAGATTGAAAAGCTTTTAAGAAAGGTAATTCCAGAATTCTTAGATAACTTATTAACTCCGTTATTTACAGTATTTATTACAGGACTTGCAACATTTATGGTAGTAGGACCAATAATGCGAGGCGCTGGTGAAATCATAACAAATGCTCTTATGTGGCTTTATAATACTTTGGGATTCCTTGGAGGAGCAGTATTAGGATTTATATATGCACCTCTTACAATGACTGGAATGCATCATAGTATACTTCCAGTAGAAATGCAATTATTCGCTAATATAGCAGTAACTGGAGGTTCATTTTTCTTAGCAATTGCATCTTGTAACAATGTAGCACAAGGTGCAGCGTCATTAGCATCAATTATTACATCAAAAAATAAAAAATTAAGAAGCATAGCATTAACATCAGGTATATCAGCATTATTAGGGATTACTGAACCAGCTATGTTTGGTGTTAATTTAAAGTTAAAAACACCCTTCTATTCTGCTATGATAGGTAGTGCTTTGGGTTCTGCATATTCGGTATTTACAAATGTATTAAATGTATCTCCAGGGCCAACAGGGATTATAGGTTTTGTAACAATAAGACCTCAAAATATAGTAAACTTCTTTATCTCGCTTGGAATAGCTTTTGTGGTTACATTTATATTAACATTAGTTTTATCTAAAAAAAATAAAAGTATAACTATTTAGAGAGATATTCAAGGAGAAAGAGTTAAAATATATCTACAAATTTAGTATAAAAATTAAAATTAAAAATAATAAACAAGGTGAAATACAATGGTAAAGTCTTGAAATGCAAAGATTTTTCCGTTGTATTTTATTATATTTTGAATAATACATGTTAGATTTGTGATTCTAAAAAGATTCTTTAACGGTGAGTAGAAATAAAAAATCTATTAAATATACGATAAAGATAATTTATAACGATAACACTATATTTAGTAAATAAAACAAAAGATATGTATAGAGTTGTTAAAATTATAATCATTTAGTATAAGGAAGTATGTTGGAAAATAGAATTATAGTTTTATCTGAATTAAAGCTAATTATAAATATATATTATATATAAAATAAGAGTTTTTACATATTTTCCAATGTGTAGCACACTTTTTTGAGAAGAGGAGTTTAAAATGGAAAAATTTATTTGAAAGAACAATTAAAACAATTAAAAAAGTATAAAATTGAAGTTATTAAAAGTATACATGATACTGTTAATATACTAGAGAAAAATTATGGTATTAGGGATGTAGAGCAAGATTTAGGTGGATATGTAGTTATAGCAGAAAATATCGTAGATATCGAAATAATGAAACAAGATAAATTACAGGTTTAATACCAGAATATACTAATATAATTAAAATACTCAATAGAGAAAATTTATATCAAGGAGCTAAAGAGATATGAAGTAAGGTTCTGTGTCTACAAGGCCACTAGAAGAGGTGATGAAACATACATTCCAAGAAGTCTTGATGTAACAGAACTAGAATTAATAGAGCTAATAAAAGAAAAAACTAAGTTAAGAGAAAGATTGAAAAAGCAAGCTAATTTAATTACACAGATTGAAGCTTTACAGTATAAATCATAATATAGTAGTCTAGAGGAAATAAAAAATGAAAACTTTACTAAATATAAAGAATATTCGTTAGTAGCTTATAATTTTGATACTATAGGTTTTGAAAAAAATTAAAGAGTATCTACTAGATGAAATAAAGCAAATAAAGGATAATGGAGAGATAACTGTAGAGACGAGTTTAAGAAGATTAGCATTAATATATGATTGAAAGAATTTTGAAAATTATTAAAAAAATAAACCTCACTTATTACTGATACGGAGAACCGTATCACAAGTAAGTGAGGTTTATAGCTTTAGGTATTGGTATAACTTGCCTAAGGCTATTTTTGTAATTGAAAATATACTACCATAAGTAATAATAAAGAGTTAAAAAATATATTTATATTAATTTACACTTGACAAAAGTGGTGAATAGTAATAATATAATAACAAGATTAATTGAATAAAATTAAATTTGAAAAAATTTAAAAAAGGGGAATTATAATGGGTAAATATGAGAAAATGAAATTAGATAATCAGTTATGTTTTTCATTATATGCAGCCTCAAGAGAAGTAATAAAAACTTATAAACCACAGTTAGATAAATATGGACTTACATACACTCAATATATTGCTATGTTAGTTGTATGGGAGTATGAAAAGATAACGGTAAAGGAAATGGGGCAAAAACTACATTTAGATTCAGGAACTCTTACTCCTGTATTAAAAAAGCTACTTTCAATGGAATTAATAGATAAATATAGAGATAAGGATGATGATAGAGTAGTTATTGTGGAGGTTACTGAAAAAGGAAGAAAAATGAAGGAGGAAATCATTGAGGTTCCAGAGAAAATGTATTGTAAGTTTGGCAAGAACATAGAAGATGTTGTTGAGCTAAAGAGATTGTTAGATAATTTATTAGCAACATTTAAGTAAGAATTTGTTGAAATATACATTTAATTAGAATTGATCTTTTAATTAAATGTGTATGTAGCAAATTCTATAAATTTAGAATAATTAATTGAATAAAATTAAATTTGATAAAATTAAAAGGGGATAAAATATGAAATTTTATGATTTTTCAGCAAAAAAAATGAATGGGCAAGAAGTTAAGATGGAAGCATTTAAAGGTAAAGTTGTATTAGTAGTTAATACAGCAAGTAAATGTGGGTTAACACCACAATTTACTGAATTAGAACAATTAAATAAGAAATATAAAGAAGAAGGTCTAGAAATTTTAGGATTCCCTTGCAATCAGTTTGCACATCAAGATAAAGGAAGCAATGAAGAAATACAAGAGTTCTGCTCTTTAAACTATGGAGTTACATTTAATATGTTCCAAAAGATTGAGGTAAATGGAGAAAATGCACATCCATTATATAAGTTCTTAAAAAATGAGAAAAAAGGTTTATTGAGTAAAGAAATTAAATGGAATTTTACAAAATTTCTTATTGATTCAGAAGGAAATGTAGTTAAAAGATATGCACCTACAGTAAAGCCATTAAAAATTGAAGAGGATATTAAAAATTTATTAAAATAATTATAGGTGGTAATGATAAAATGAATGAAAGATATGATATTGCAATAATAGGAAGTGGACCAGCTGGAATATCAGCAGCATTAAATGCAAAGATAAGAAATAAAAGATTTATTATTTTTGGAAGTAAGGAAATAAGTACAAAACTTGTAAAGGCTCATAAGATAAATAATTATTTAGGTTTTTATGGAAAAAGTGGAGTAGAAATAAGAGATGAATTTGCTAATCATTTAAAAGCAATGGATATTGAAATAACAGAAGAAAAAGTGAATAACATTTATTCTATGGGAGATTATTTTACTTTAATGGTAAATGACAAAATGTATGAAGCTACTTCAATAATATTAGCTACAGGAGTTAATTTTGGTAAGCCATTTAAGGGGGAAGAAGAGTTTTTAGGTAAAGGGGTAGGATATTGTGCAACATGTGATGCTCCTTTATATAAAGATAAAGTCGTAACAATAATTGCTTATAATAAGCATGAAGAAGCTGAAGCAAATTTTATAGGAACAATAGCATCAAAAGTATATTATGTGCCAATGTATAAGCAAGAAATAGAAGTTGATTCATCTATTGAAATAATAAAGGATATTCCAGTGGAAATAGTAGGAGATAGTTCAGTTAAAAAACTTATTCTTAAAAATAGTGAAATTGAAACAGATGGGGTATTTATTTTAAGAGATAGTATATCACCAGGACAATTAGTTCCAGGTTTAAAAATTGAAAACAATCATGTAGAAGTTGATAGAAGAATGAAAACAAATATTGAAGGTTGTTATGCTGCAGGAGATATAGTTGGTACTCCATATCAATATATTAAGGCAGCAGGAGAAGGAAATATAGCAGCATTATCAGCTGTGTCTTATATAGAACAAATAAAAAGAAAAAATAAAGAGGGATAATTTATGATGAAAGTAGTTAATAGTAATGAATTTAAAAGTGAAATTGAAAAAGATATGGTTTTAGTGGATTTTTTTGCAGAATGGTGTGGACCTTGCAAAATGATTTCACCAATATTGGATGAGTTACAAGCTGAATTTGAAGATAAAATTAACATAATAAAGGTTAACGTTGATAACAGTATGGATATTGCAGAACAATATAATATATCTAATATTCCTGCATTAGTATTATTAAAAAAAGGTCAAGAAGTTCAAAGATTAATAGGATTTTCACCTAAACAGGTGATTAAAGAAAATATTGAGAAACATTTATAAGAAGGAGAAAAAATTATGATATATGATTTTAAAGTAAAAAAGACAAATGGAGAAGAAATACTTTTAGAAAAATATAAAGGAAAGGTTCTTTTAATAGTAAATACAGCAAGTGGATGTGGATTTACACCACAATATGAAGGGTTACAAAAGATTTATGATGAATATAAAGATAAGGGTTTTGAAATATTAGATTTTCCATGTAATCAATTTTTCCAACAAGCACCAGGAAGTGATGCTGAGTTATCAAGTTTTTGCAAATTAACATATGGAACAACTTTTGAAACTTTTGCTAAAATTGAAGTAAATGGAGAAAATGCTTCAGACTTATATAAGTTTTTAAAATCAGAAGCACCACAAGCAGAAGATGATGAAGAATCAAAGTTATTATACGGAAAGCTTGAAGATCTAGGGTTTAAAACTGATGGAGAAGATATAAAATGGAATTTTACTAAATTTTTAGTGGATAAAAATGGTAAGGTTATTTCGAGATTTGCCCCAACATATGAACCTGAGAAATTAGCTTCAATAATAAATGATCTATTAAAATAAACTGTAGCGTGGGAATTATAGCATAATTATATATAATAGATAAAAGAATAAAGTGGCAAAACCTCATTTAGAGTAGTTACGGAGAACCGTACCATAAATAAGTGAGGTTTTTACTAAATTTGTATTATATGATTTATAGAAGTGTAAATAAGAAAAAAGCTGGCATTGTACAGCTTTTTGCCTCTGTAAAAAACTTTGTGTAAATTTAATAAAATCAACTCCTTTTTGGAAATAGTTGAGATAAACAATTATTACAAGAAGGAGTTTTTTATATGTCAAATATGTCGAAAGAATTATTAAGAAAATATATTAAGGAACAAAACTTTACTAGTCCAAATGAAATTTTAAATGATCTAAAAGATATGTTTAAAGATGTGCTTCAAGAATCATTAGAAGCTGAAATGGATGAAGCATTAGGTTATGAAAAGTACGATTATATTAGTAAATCCATTGATAATAGTAGAAATGGCTATTCAAAGAAAACATTAAAAACAGAATTAAGACCAGTTGAAATAGATATACCAAGAGACAGAAATGGTGAATTTGAACCTAGAATTATTCCTAAACATCAAAGATCAGTTAATGGAATAGATGAAAAAATATTAGGTCTATATGCAACTGGAATGACAACTCGTGATATTTCCGAACAAGTAAAAGAACTTTAAGGAGTGGATGTTAGTGCTGAAACTGTATCTAATATTACAAATAAAATCTTACCGCTGGTAGCCGAATGGCAAAGTAGACCTCTAGAAAAAACATACTCATTTGTATTTATGGATGCAATTCATTATAAAGTTAGAGA
>OBWJ01000665.1_pt1 | contig 18976 bp, 25 predicted proteins | sample 1495181 | NCBI WGS metagenome assembly OBWJ01 (sample SAMEA2580041, study PRJEB22360) | human gut metagenome
TTTGTCACATAAAAGAAAACGTCTCTAAAATAAGCACACTTTTGTCATATAAGCCAAAAAATAACATCAAATCAATAGCAACAATGAAGAAATTTATTTTATCAATGGCTATGCTTGCCATGATGGGAGCAACAGCCACAGTACAAACCACAACTTCAACGCTCACACCTGACCGTCCGCTTTCATCGGGCGACCTTTTCCAAGGGATGAGCCGTGCCATACCCAATGCTCGTGTTGTCCTGCCGTATGGTCTTGACGTTACCTTTGACAAGACCGTGCATCTTATCTTCCCTTCTGCCATCCGCTATGTAGACTTAGGTTCGCAGAACATCATTGCAGGTAAGGCGGAGGATGCAGAGAACGTGCTGCGTGTAAAGGCTTCGGTGAAGGACTTTGAGACGGAAACCAATATGAGTGTTATCTGTGAGGACGGCTCTTTCTATGTTTTCAACGTAAAGTATGCCGATGAGCCGGAGAAGCTCAGCATTGAGATGAAAGACTTCTTGTCACCAACGGACGGACGCCTGCCAAGCAATCGCTCTGACATTTATTTCAAGGAACTCGGTAACGAGTCGCCCGTCTTGGTAAAGCTGATGATGCAGACCATCTATCAGAATGACAGACGTAGTATCAAGCACATCGGTGCACAGCAGTTCGGTATGAAGTTCCTGCTTCGTGGTTTGTATGCCCATAACGGCTTGCTGTATTTCCACACTCGTATGGAAAACGGCACGAATATGCCATACTCGGTGGATTTTATCACATTCAAGGTGGTGGATAAGAAGGTGGCAAAGCGCACCGCTATACAGGAGCAGGTATTGCAGCCACTTCGTGCCTATCATCAGGTGATGCAGGTGCGTGGTATGGGTAGTGAACACACTGTGTTTGCGCTCGAGCAGTTTTCTCTTGCAGAAGACAAGCAGTTTGAAGTGACGCTCTATGAGAGAAATGGCGGTCGTACACTGACTTTTCATGTAACGGCAGAAGACCTGCAGCTGGCAAAGAAGATTGATAACCTCAAACTGAAATGGTAATGAAAAAGAACAATATCATTCTGACAGTATGCATTGCGGTGGCCATGACTTTCAGTCTGCCATCGCAGGCACAGCGACTGATACCCAAGCAAAGGGGCGTAGAGGTCGTGGGGAGTGTTCCGCTTATCAAGGGTGAAAAGTTTCTTGCTGCTGGCAATTTCGGCATGGGAGCATCACTCACCCGCTATCTGGGTCGTGAGAACTATACCTTTGTTATGGCAGAGTATGAACAGCAGAATATGCCGTACAGAAATTATAACATAAAACTCAAGGATGCACTCTTGCAGGTGGGCTATATGCACCCTGTTCTCTCCGACAGAGGTAAGAACGTGTTTCTCTATGGTGGCATATCCGCCTTGAGTGGCTATGAGCAACTGAATGAGGACAAGAAGCTGCTGCCCGATGGGGCGACGCTGCTCGACCGTTCCCACTTTGTCTATGGCGGTGCCGTGTATGGCTCGGTGGAAGTGTTTCTAACGGACAGGGTTCTCTTTCTTGTAAAGGCGCAGGGACGTTTCCTATTTGGAACGGACGTGCATCGTTTTCGTCCGGCTGTTTCTGCAGGACTAAGGTTTAACTTTTAAGTAGAAGAAAAGATGAAAAAGATATTGAATACGATTTGGGTAATGGGAGTGCTCTCCCTTGCGGTGTTTTACCTATCTGCTTGTGATAGGGATTTGGATGTTCAGCAGTCTTATCCGTTCACGGTGGAGACAATGCCAGTTCAAAAGGCTATTCTAAGAGGACAAACGGCTGAGATACGCTGCACATTAAAGCGAGGCGGTGAGTTTGCCGACACTCGTTATACGATACGTTATTTCCAGTCTGACGGCAAAGGCTTACTAAGAATGGACAACGGCACAATCTTCAAGCCTAACGACCGCTATCTGCTGACCAAGGATGTGTTCCGCTTGTACTACACCTCGCTCTCTAACGACCGCCAGACGATTGATGTATATGTGGAGGATAACTTCGGCAGGGTTCAGCAGCTAACCTTTAGTTTCAACAACGAAAAGGCAGAGGATAAGGGAAAGACCACCGCAGTAGTAACCAAAGCCTTGAACGATGCGAACAGTTAAATGCTTTGCTTTATTCTGTATAATGTGCTTGCTCTGCCAACCAATCTTTGCCCAGTGCAGGGTGCGGCTGGCGGACTTGCCACCTTTTGAGCGTGCGGTTGTCGTTGTAAAATACTTTGAGGGTATGCACGGCTGGAAGGATTATCCGTATGTTGGGTATGGGCATCAGCTGCAAGCAGGAGAGCACTTCACGGCGGATATGACGGAACGGCAAGCGGACTCCTGCTTCGTGTCGACCTATGGAAATGCTTTGAACACTTCAAAGGGTATGGGAAGGATGCGCTGCTACTGACCTTGCTTGCCTACAATGTGGGCGTGGGACGATTGCTCGGTTACGGCAAACATTCCAAGAGCCGATTATTACGAAAGATTGAGGCTGGTGATAGGAATATCTATCGGGAGTATGTTTCGTTCTGCCGATATAAGAGAAAAGTTTTGAGTGGATTGGTCAAACGGCGAAAGGTTGAGTTTACGCTGTTTTATATTCCTTGATTTTATAAAGTTCCCTCTTTTATAAATTTTACAGGCTCACAAGGAGCATTTTTTCATTGTTTTATTTGCTTTTCTCGTTATGAATAATTAATTTTACATAAATTTTTAAATAAAAGAACGAATGACTACACTTCATATAATTGGCAATGGTTTTGATCTTCATCATGGCATAGCTTCTTTATATAGTAATTTTCAAGAATACGCATGGAGACATTCCGGCTTAGATGGGTATTGGATAGGGTTGTTAGAAACTTGTTATCCAACGAGGAATAAAGAAAATGGAGAGCTAGAACTATGGTGTGATCTTGAACATGCTTTAGGAAATATTGATTTTCAGAACGCATTCGATAAATCGACAGAAGATATAGAATTAGAGGAAGACCATGAAATACGGTTTCAAGCTCAGATGGAAGATGCACCCAAATACCATATAGAAATGATGTTCGAGGCTTTCCATCGTATATTTGAAGAGTGGGTTAATCAAATAGATATAGATGGTCAGCCTGTAGCCTTGCCACATTTTGACAGAAAAGGCATGTTTCTATCTTTCAATTATACCGAAACATTGGAAACTCTTTACAAAATTCCAAAGACACAAATCAATTATATACATGGAAGGCGAAAGTGTAATCAAAAATTAGTTGTTGGGCATATAAATAACCTTGATGGAAATAAGTTCCTTTCAGAAGATCCAATGATTTATGAATATGAGGCATACGATAATATTGCTAAAGTCGTAAATGAGCAACAGAAAAATATTTCTGAAATAATCAGCGACAATGCTAAGTACTGGAGCAGTTTAACCAATATAGATAAGATTGTTATTTACGGACACTCTTTATCTGATATTGATTTAGACTATTTTATAGAGATAGCTAATCATGTCACTTCAGATGCTCATTGGTTCTTTTCCATTTATTATAATAATCCACAAGAGCGTGACAAAGAAATTTTGAGAGTAAAAAACTTTATCTCGAAGTTAAAGCTTGATGTTTCAAATTGTCAAACGTTTACTCTGTAATTAAACCTATAATGCAATTCTTGCGACCTTCTTTTGCTTCTTTGCTTTGGTCGCCTACTCGTTCAAAGACAAAGAAAAGAAGCCACGTAAATTTTGGTTTGCGTGGCTCGTGGTCTTATTCAAGATGCTGTTTCTATACTTTCGTTATTCTGTCTATCTTTGTATTGGGATGTCTGTCAAATGCCCAATTTATCTCGTTATCTGGCAAGGTGCTGTGAATGCTTCCGCCCATGACCAACCCACAATGTTGCAGGACTTTCTGCCGTGTTTCCTCTATGCTCTCTGCAACCACATCGAATACGCCGTCAAAAACATATTCCGTATAGACTAAAAATCTTTGTTTCTTCATCATTCCTAATCTTAAAATTCAACCTTTAATAATCTGTACTCCTTTGGCTCTCCATTGGATAATTTGCGGTGTTTAAGCCAAAAATGATGTGCGCCATAGCCGTATGCAAAGAATTTGTCAAGTTCCGTTTCTTCGGCTATTTTGCTGATTGCCATCCTTAACTCTTCCTCGTTGTCGGATAGGGTTATTGCGTTGATAACCCTGATGAGTATGTGAGCTATCTCGTCCGTAAAGTTGTAGATAATGTTTTCAATTTCTGTTTTCATATCTCTGATATTTTAATAGTTTATACTATGCTGTTGCTCTCATTCTCTGTATTATCAGTTTGCGGTTGGCATTGACAAGGTTCACTATCTGCTCGTGATACTCCGTATTCTTGTTGCACACGCCACGACTTTGTACCACTTTGAGCGTGTCCAGATTGACCTCAATCGTTTCTATCCGTCTGCCCTCAATGGTTGCCGAAAGGATAAGCGAGTTTTCTTTGAGATAGTAGGCATTGTCGAATACGCAATGGTGCATTGATACTCCTTCCTCCAAATGTTCCTGCACGCTCTCCAAAACGTGGACTTGGATTGTGCCGTCCGTGAATGAGATACCGAAGAACTTGGATTTGAGTTCGTGGAAACGCTTCTCATCCTCCATTGCCTTTTGGCGTTTCTTCGCCTTTTCTTCCTTTTCCCTTTGTCTGCGGAGTTCGCTTTGTCTGCGGTCGTGTTCCTTATGCAGGTCGGTTGGGCAAACATACTTTGGGCTGTGTATGTCCTTATTCAATCTACGGAGCATATCCACATAGTCGCACCATATCGAAATATCCTCTATTTCATAGCCGTTGCGAGTGGCGACTTTGTAGGACTGCCAACAAGCGTCAAATGTCGATTTGTTGTTGAGGAAATAGCGCAAATGCTCCATCCGTCCTGCTTTCATCAATGTTTCTACACGGCTGTCAGAAAGCGATGCAGGAATTAGTATTGTCGGGGCGATATCGTGAAAATCATCCTCAAATCCATTCCTGCGGAGTGTGTCCGTAACCTTGAACTTGGGATATATCTGCGAACTGGCTGCATATCGGTAGGCTTCATTGTCGTTGCGGACTGCCATAGGTGCGCAATAGGAGAATGTATCAACATATCTCCCCAATACTATCTGAACGGCAACAATTGTCTTTCGTCCTTGTGCGTTCCACCAATACTGACCGATTTCAAGCGTATAGTGTTCTGCCTTGCAACCTTTCTCCATTTCAGCTACGAGGAGGAACATACGCAACACTTGGTATTCTCTACAAGCGGTAAGTGTGGTGAAATACCGCTTTTGTTGCAATTTTCTTTGGAATGTCTCTCTGACCTGTAACTTTGCCCTGCAATGGGGGCAAGTGCAAGTTTTGGTCGGGGTGTCCATTATCCAACTATGCCCACAGTCCATACAAGTGGTGCGACCTTTGGGCAAGCGATAGGCGAAGTGGTCTATGCACTCACGGAATGCCCACCTACTTTGTTTCTTGGTTATCGGTCGAAGGTGTCTGCTTTGTTCCAAAACTGCCTTCTCAAATTTGTTTCTCGGTTTCATAGACTTAAAAATCAAATAGTGATGGTTGTACTTGGGTTGCTGCGTTCTCAGTCTTTTTTACTCGTGCGTTACGGCTCTGTATCTTTGCAAGTTCCTCACGCTGATATTGCTTAATGGCTTTCTGCCTTGCTTCGGCTTTTTCTTCCTCCGTGAGTTCTACAATGTGATTAACGGCAACTTGGCAGGAAATAGTCTTACCCACCTCTATATCGTCCTCATCGTAGTAGTGAACAGCCATAGAGAAGATTTCGTCATCATCAAAGCCGTTACAACCGCTTTTCTGCACTTCATTAAGAATGTAGGTGATGCACTCCTCGATATTCTTGTTCGGCTTCATCAAGTTAGGGGCAAACAAGGGGTCTGTCATAGCACGCTGATTGAGATACTCGGCTATTGTCCGTGTGAAATGTTCTGTTCCTTTCATTGTCGTATATGTTTTGATGTTGTTAATACTTGGGAATTTCTACTATTTGATTGATGCGTCCATATAGGTAGGCTCTTAGGCTTGTTCTGTCGGGTGCGTAATACTCTGTCCATTGTCCATACTGCTTGACAAGATATTTCTTCAGCACGTCAAAGAAGTCAAAGCGATAGCCTTGCAGGGGAACGGCTGTTCGGAAATAGGTGTTTGAGTTTACCGCCTCACATAGCCAATTCTTTTCCTCACGGCTCATACACTCGCCACGATTGAGTTTCACACGTAGGAGATATACTTTGCTTTTACAAAGGCTCTCCAAAGAGGGTACGTCCCATTGTACAAACTTAATTGCCAACACTTGCTCACTTTTTCCAACCACAGGGTTAATGCGGTAATGAGAGGAGGAGCTATATCCTTTTGGCTTTCGCCGATTTTCAATTCTGTTCATCGAAGATGTTGTATTTACTTTTTGCTTATCCATAGCGACATTTTTTTTATGCGTCCAAAGATCGGAGTATGCTGATTCCTTTTTGTAGCAAAATAGAGGTAGCGGGGTGGGCTTGCACAAGGTTTTGGCGGAAAATACAACCCGTAGGTGTGGAGATTTTCCAGACAAACCAAGCGGCACAGACCTTTTGAAAGCCACAAGCCCCGTACTACCTTTGCGGATAAAAAGGGAACAGCATCCGTCTTCTTCATTTCGCATATTGTGGAGCATTGGAAAGGAAGCGAAAGTGCAACGCCCATAGTGGGAAATAGAAAAGGTGGCTATCTCGAAATGTGAGATAACCACCTGATGAACGATAAATGAAAGGTATTACAGAGCCGTGCTTCTCAAAGCACGCAAAGCAGGATGGCGCAGAGTATCGCCAGCCAGAAAAGAAAACTCAGAAGCGCAAATGTCACTTTCAGGATTACCCGGACTACAAAGCGTAGTATCAGAAAACCTGCAATGACAGAGACGGCAGTTACGACTTGCGGCGTTACCATCTTCGAGATAAGCCAAATGACACCGATAACGATGGAAAGTAGGATAGCGAGTTCGATGAAGCGTGTCCAAGAGAAGCGGCGGACTTGCTTGGGAGAAGTCGGCTGCTGCTTGATATTATCGGTTTTGTTCGATGCGTCTGCCTTGATGAAGGCAGGTGTGTGAACGTCTTGATTCATGATGATTGTATTCATATCGGAGCTTTTAATAGTTCAAGAGCAATAACAAGATGCGCAGGCTACACAAGGACAAGTGTTGGTACAAACTCTTGGCGTGTGGAGCGGAACGTTTATCTTGGCTCTTGACACTACAAAAGCTTCCGATGGTGTTACATCAAGTCATGTTCTCACTATTGACGGTTGGCAGACCATTAACCTCGATGATCAGAACGATTGTCCCTGTCTGTTCGGTGTAGAGTTTCTCATAATCTGGACTTGCACCAAAGTCGTCTGTCAGTTCATACTTATCGAAAACGCTTTGCACAGCCTTATTCTTCAGAAGCATTGGTGCTAGTCTTTCGGGAAGAGGAGAAGGGAGTTCTTTCTCGAACTCATTCTCTAAGACTGATACAAGAGTTTCATACTTTGAAAAATGCAAACCTTGGTATAACACTTCGCTTGCCATTGTTTCCGCTTCGGGATAAGAAAAGCCTTGTGCTATAGCATCGCAGTAAGAAGTTAGGGCTTCGTCAGCACGAGCAGTTATAAACGTATTTTCATTCACTCTCTCTCTGGAAAATGCTCTCCGAGATACGCTTCCAACTTCAAACGGAAGTAGGAAAGTTCTTTCTTTGTTGTTGTCATAATCTTCTTGGTTTAGGGTTATACATTATTTTGAGTTGATGCCCATAGCAATATTGAACTTGTCTAACTTGCCAGACAACTGTTCCATATCGTGTTCTATCTTCTTATTGGTAATACGGGCATAAATTTGTGTAGTTTTAATGTTGGTATGTCCCAGCATCTTCGACACACTTTCCATAGGAACGCCCTTGCTGAGCGACATGGTCGCAAATGTATGCCGGGCAAGGTGGTAAATACAAGCCTAAGCAAGCATAAGAGGAACATAGGTGGAAATATGGTAACTGGTTGTGAATTAGTTGTTTTTCTGTATTCTGCGACAGATAGGGATAGGCAAAACAGTATGGGATATTGAGACCTTTCAGTTACCAAACTGTTATCCTATTGTTTCCCAAACAAAGTGAGGTAACGATTATTGGAAGAATGTTTCTCATCCGGTTTCTTCTTGTCTGTTTATCAATATTTTGCGTATCAGAGAACGCTTTGATAACGGGTAATTTTGCCCATAAAGTTAAAGCGTATGAAGATAGAAAAATTCAAGGTGTTGCTCTACCTGAAAAAGAGTAGACCCGACAAGTCGGGAAAAGCTCCTATCATGGGACGCATTACCGTCAATCGTTCGATGGTGCAGTTCAGTTGCAAACTCTCCTGTACTCCTGACTTATGGAATCCTCGTGAGAGTCGATTGAACGGTAAAAGCAATGAAGCCGTAGAGGTCAATGCCAAATTGGACAAGCTGTTGCTTTCCATTCATGCAGCATTCGACACCTTGGTGGAACGCAAGATGAATTTTGATGCAGAAGAGATCAAGAATCTGTTTCAGGGAAGTCTCGAAACACAGATGACCTTGCTGGCAATGACGGACATTATCTGCGAGGAACTCCGTAAACGTATCGGGATAGACAGGGCAAAAGGAACATACCCCGCCTATTTTTACACCCGAAAAACTTTGGCGGAATTTATTCAAAAGAAATTCCACACCAAAGACATTGCCTTCGGTCAGCTGACCGAACAGTTCATTCACGACTATCAGTCTTTTGTCGTGGACGATAAAGGACTTGCCATAGAGACCTGCCGACACTACCTCGCCATCATCAAGAAAGTATGCCGTAGAGCCTACAAGGAAGGATATGCCGATAAATGCTTTTTCGCTCATTTCAGTCTTCCCAAGCAAGAGGAGAAGACCCCCAAAGCCCTAAGCCGAGAATCCTTTGAGAAAATCCGAGACTTGGTCATTCCCGAACATCGTACCTCCCATATCTTGGCAAGAGACCTCTTCCTCTTTGCCTGCTATACGGGAACTTCCTATGCTGATGCGGTATCGGTTACACGGGACAATCTCTTCACGGATGATGAAGGAAGTCTATGGCTCAAATACCGTCGCAAAAAAACGAACTTCAAGCCTGTGTCAAACTCCTGCCCGAAGCCCTCGAATTGATAGAGAAATACAACGACGATATCCGTCCAACACTCTTTCCCATGCTGTACCACCCCAATCTCCGTCGCCTGATGAAATGCCTTGCGGTTCTCGCCGACATCAAGGAAGACCTGACCTACCATGCCGGAAGACATTCCTTCGCTTCGTTGATTACTCTGGAAGCAGGAGTGCCCATAGAAACCATCTGCAAGATGCTGGGACACTCCAACCTGCAGACCACACAGGTCTATGCAAAGGTCACGCCCAAGAAACTCTTCGAGGATATGGACAAATACATCGAAGCGACAAAGGATTTGAAACTTATATTATAAACACCCCATAATAACAAACGAATTATGCGTAGCACATTTTCTTTACTACTCTATATCAATCGCAACAAGGTTCGTGCGGACGGTACTACTTCCATCCTTTGCCGAATCTCCATTGACGGAAAGAACACCGTCATCACCACAGGCATCTCCTGCAAACCCCAACAATGGAACGCAAAAAATGCAGAGACCTCAGATGCACGGACAAACAACCGTCTGAAGAAATTCCGCAGTAATGCGGAACGGCTTTATGAGAATCTGCTTAAGAGATACGGTGTTGTCAGTGCGGAGCTGTTGAAAAACGAAATCTCGGGACATGTCGTAGTCCCCGTTCATTTACTCCGGATGGGAGAAAGAGAGCGAGAACGCCTTGCGAAAAGAGCCAAAGAAATAGGGTCAAACTCCACATATAGGAGTTCAAGATATTACCAAAGTTATATTCGCGAGTTTTTGGAATCAAAAGGCATGAGCGACATTGCTTTCTCAGACATCACTGAGGAGTTTGGACGGGAATACAAGGTTTACCTGAAACGATACAAGAACTTCGGAGCATCGCAGACCAACCATTGCCTTTGTTGGCTGAATCGATTGGTTTACCTTGCTGTTGACCACGAGATTATCCGAGCCAATCCATTGGAAGAAGTCGAGTATGAGAAAAAGCCCCCCGCCAAACGGATGCACATCAGCAAAGTGGAGCTGAAACAGTTATTGGAACTCAAATTGCCACAGAACGATCCGTTGAAAGAATTGGCTCGACGGACTTTCATCTTCTCCTGTTTTACGGGGCTTGCCTATATTGATACGCAATTGCTATATCCGCACCACATAGGAAAGACAGCCGAGGGAAGACATTATATACGGATTAACCGCAGGAAGACGAAAGTAGAATCATTCATTCCCCTGCATCCGATAGCCGAGCAGATTATCAGTCTATACAACACGACAGATGACACGCAACCCGTCTTCCCTTTGCCAAGCAGAGATATGATGTGGTTTGAGATACATGAACTGGGTGTCATCATCGGACGCAAGGAGAACCTGTCCTACCATCAAGCAAGGCATAGCTTCGGATCGTTCTTGATTTCGGCAGGTATCTGCACGGAAAGCATTGCCAAGATGATGGGGCATGCTTCCATTACCAGTACGCAGAACTATGCGAAGATTTCGGAGAAGAAAATCTCAGAAGATATAGACAGGCTGATGGAAAGACGAAAGAACAATGAATACTAAATAACTATGAAAAGAGGAACTATAACCATAGATGAGAGAGGAAATGTACATATCCCGTCAACTCCTGTTTGGATGTCGGCTTGCGAAATAGCCACCTTGTTCGGAGTATTCTCCGGTAAGGTAAGCAGCCACATCAAGTCTATCTTCAAAGAGAGTTTACTCAGAGAAGATGAGGTGATGCAAACACTATCGTTTAAGGGCGGTGCAGTAGATTTATACAACCTTGAAATGATAACGATGCTGTCATTTCGCTTTCCTTCTCCACAGGCAAAGCTCTTCCGAAAATGGATAATCAGCAAACTCATAGAGAAGAAAATACTTTCTCCTCCACTAATTGTGTATCATATCAAACACGGATGGTGGAACTAAGTATGAAGAAGAATGTTAGTATATTAAATACCCCATTTTGTATGTTGAAAACTTGCTGTTTGTCTATTTTCTTCAAAGCATATTGTTTTATACGGTATCTTTGTGTCAAAAATAATACTATTATGGATCAAAGAATAATTAGGATATATGTTTTTATGCTGTTCCTATTATCGGGAAAAGCGAATATGTTTGCCCAGATTCAATTAAAGTCAGAATATATTGCTCCATCTGTATATAAAGATGAGAATGGCAATAAAATCGGTGGTGAAGGAAACTTACAGACCTTTGAAGGCTCTGTGAAACTTCCTCTATATATAAGGAAGAATGAAAACGGGAGACTGACGGCTTGGATTGTTGCTTTGGGTGGTACATACGCTTCCATGAAGAATAAAGAAATGCCGTCGGATTTTACAGAGAAAGAACTTATGAATGTTCAAATGGGAATTATGCATCTGCGACCGCTTAATGAGAATTGGTCTATACTTGCCATTTTAGGAGCAGGAGTGTACACCTCTGATCTGAATAAATTGTCAGGCAGTTCATTTCTCGGTCAGGGAGGTGTATTATTTATCAGACACGCAAACAAGAATTTGGACTGGGGGGCTGGTATCGCGTTGAATAATGCGCTGGGGTATCCAATGATTTTTCCGTCCTTATATCTGGATTGGAAAATAGAGGGAAAATACAAATTCAAATTATCCATGTATAATACATTCGAGGCAGAAATCAGCACACGATTTAGTAAGAGTTTCAATCTGGGAATACATGCGGAATCCAAAGGGCTTATGGCTGCAGTAGAAAAAAATGGCAGCAAGAAGTATTTCGTGATGCAGTATGGTTATATAGGTATTCAACCAGAGTTCAGAATTGGGCAATATATTTCTATCCCCATTGTCGGAGGAATTGTCGCATCAAGAGAAGCTTATTTTCGTTCACGGACATTGAAGGCTTTCTTCAGCAGCAAAGACAACTACCCACATTTCGGCGTATCTCCCTATTTTTCAATAGGTATCCGATACGGATTATAATAAATGCTCAAGTATAACGTTTAATACATTATAAGATTATATGACAATAAAAATCGCGCTATTCCTTTTGATAACCCTGTTTGGACATGGAATAACTTTTTCACAGAATGTCGTAAATGATTTAACTGGTTTGAGAGAAAACCTGACGCGAAAAATATTTGAAAAGACAAAGGATTTGTCTAATGAAACTCAACTATCCATCGTGCTCATAAAAAATGGGATATCCCATTTTTATGGAATGATAAAGCAAAATGACACGATTAAAAATATTGAGAACAAAGATAAGGTTTTTGAGATTGGCTCAATTTCAAAAGTCTTTACGGCGACATTACTCGCCGATGCAATACTTAAAAGGAAGATTAAACAGGCAGACGACATAAACAAATTTTACCCTTATACGTTCAAGGATGATGTGCGGATAACTTTTGAAAGCCTGTCAAATCATACATCCGGATTGGGAGAAAATCCCTCCAATTTGCAACTTTCAGAGTTTCTGGCAGACAGTACAAAAGCAGAGCGGGAAAATCCTTTTCAGAAATACAGCGACTCCGAATTAGAGTATTACCACAGAAATCAGTTGCAACTATGTTGTTCTTCCGATAGGAAAGAATATCTGTATTCAAATTTGGGAACAGGTTTGTTGGGATATACGTTATGTCAAATGGAAAAATGCAGTTTCACGGAACTCGTTTCCAATAAAATCTTCAAAAAGTACAAAATGAATAATTCATATACAGATGCAAGATTAGTAGAAACCGGTCTTGTCAAAGGAATAAGCCGCACAGGTGTTCCTATCGGCAATTGGATATGGGATTCGGATGTGTTTTTAGGAGCCGGTGGCATTCTTTCTTCTGCAAACGATATGGCATGTTTTTTAGAGGCTCAATTTGATATGGGCAACAAAGAACTTGCAATGACAAGAAAACCGACTTTCAAAGTAAACGACAAACTTAGCGTAGCACTTGGATGGCATATCGTAAAGGCAAATAATGGAAACGATTTATATTGGCACAATGGTGGTACGGGCGGTTTTTCTTCCTCTATGGTATTCGATATGAATGAAAAGAGTGGAGTCATTATTCTTTCCAATGTTTCTTTTCTGCATCCTCATGCGAAAAATGTAGACGCATTGTGTTTTGAAATAATGGAAGACTTGGCAAAAAAGTAATAGTATATATATGCAAGAGAGAAAGAAACAAAGCGTATTATATGATTTTCTTATGGAGAAGAAATACAGATGGACTCGCCATTTCCTGCTTATCATCTCCATCGGCATTATCTCCACAAACCATATTTTTATTACCTATGGAGAACAGATTCGAGGCGGAGATGTTTGTGGTATTATATTTGCGCATATAATAGCTTATCTGTTGCTGATATATCTGAATATGTACATCTTCATTCCTAAATTGCTACAACAAGAAAGGTATGTGCAATATGCAGCTGTCTTGCTCGCTGCAATATTCACATTCGTGATAGCGAATATCGGCTTGGAGTATTACATTCATTTTAAGTATCAAATACCTTTCGGTCCATATTCTTTTTTTTCTGACGGACGCAATAAAGCAGTCGATTTCTTCTCCGATTTCTCGGTACTGACATTGTCGGTGACGAGTATTACTGTAATCGTCTTTTACAAACATTGGATTCAAATGACTGAGATGGAGGAACAAATCGGAACTCACAGGCTAACCGTTGAGTTGGAAAATTTGAGAAACAATATCGGATCGGAATTTCTTTTGGCTAAATTGAAAAAAAGCAACTGCACTATGCCTGACCGAACCTCCGGAAGTATCTCCGCTATTATTGACACTGAGTCAGATTGTACGCTATCGCCTATACGATTGCAGCAATCCGGTTGTACCACTCAATTCCGAAATTAAAATCCTTAAAGACTACCTGAATTTGGAAAAGAAGTGCGGGGCTCTCGCCGATTTCACACTCTCTTGCCAAATGAGGACTGGTATTTGTTTTATTCCTCCATTGACGTTACTATCGTTTGTAGAAGAACATCTATTCAATTCACCGGGAAAAGACCGAATGGAAATTGAGATTGAAATATGCGCCGACACGCTTGTCTGTACCTGTACAAACAATAGCAATCCTCCCAAAACGGGTAAGCGCATTTTTACCATCTCAAGAAGACCAGAAAACGCTTCACACAAAACGAGTTTGAAAAGTTCCTAAGCTTTCCAAGAAATTTTCCGATAAAGTTTTGGGGAATTAATAAACATAAAGAATCGAATGGCATTATTGAAAGAGATAAATAAAAAGATTGGAACACAAATCCAAACAGGAGGATTCCATAGAATGGGAAACCTGCTTTTACTTTGCATTATAGTTGTCTTGACAATGGAAATGGTCTATAACACTGGCAGTGTACACGGACGGCTCACGAATGCAAGGTTTTACGAATGGATGGCATATTTCATTGTCTTCACCTGCACCGTATATACCAACGCCCGCCTGCTGGTTCCTCGTTTCCTGTTGCGCAATAAGTTGTCAGGATATTTCGCTTCAATCGGTTTGTGCGTATTTCTGTTGATGCTTTTTATCATACTGGTGCAAAACACCCTGTACGATGTTCCCAAAAGTTACAGGCTGACCTCTCTTTGTTTTAATATCGCGGGAAATATGTTATTGTTGGGATTGACGATAGCCTCTACTTCAGTAGTACCACTGTTTCGTTGCTGGGCTGAAAACAGCCGTCGAGTATCGGAATTGGAAAAGACGACGGCAGAAGCAGAATTGCAACAACTGAAAAGCCAGATAAATCCGCACTTTCTTTTCAACACGCTCAATAATGCCAACATTAAAGCAGAGCAAGAACCAAAACAGGCATATGCCATTCTTTCCCGGCTTGAAAATTTGTTGGGCTATCAGTTGTCCGAATCCTCGCAAGAAAAAGTTCTGATACGGAATGAAATTTCCTTCTTGCATGACTATTTGGAACTGGAAAGTACACGTCGTGGAAACTTGTATTACGAAATCAAGACAGAGGGCGTGGTGGAAGATATATCTATATATCCATTACTATTTATTCCCTTTGTAGAAAACGCGGTCAAGCATAGTGTTGAAGTCAAAGGAAAGACAAACATACACATCACGTTTGCCGCATCCGGAAACCAACTGCACTTCCTGTGCGAAAACACCAAGGCCGCTTCTCGTACATCGAATCATTACGGAGGTTTGGGGTTGAAAAACATCAAACGGAGACTAGAATTGCTATTCGGAAAGTCTTATACCTTATCCATTACGGAAGAAGAAAATAAATATACTGTATGCTTATGTGTGAACCTATAAAATGTATTATCGTCGATGATGAACCTATCGCCCGAGAAGGATTGGAAAGGTTGGTACGCAAGAGTCCAATGCTGGAACTTGTCGGCAATTTTGAGTCTGCAGAATCTGCGACTGAATACATAAAAGATAATCCTGTGGATTTAATATTCCTTGATATCGAGATGCCTGGAACAAACGGGCTTGATTTTGCCCGTAAAATCCCACAACAAACACTTGTCGTTTTTACCACAGCCTATTCAGAATACGCATTGGACAGCTATGAGGTAAACGCTACCGATTACCTCGTCAAACCCATCGAGGAAGAACGTTTCCGTAAAGCAGTGGAAAAGGTTTCTGCCTATCACACCCTACTCATCAATGCAGAGAAAGAAAGTGTGGAGGCAGATGTGGATTTCTTCTTCGTGAAATCAGAGCGTAGATATTTCAAAATCAGATATGACGACATCCTCTTTATAGAAGGCTTAAAGGATTATGTAATCATACAAACAGAAAATCGACGCATCATTACCAAGATGTACCTGCGCACTATCCATGAACTTCTGCCTCCGTCTGTTTTCTTCCGCATCAACAAATCCTATGTTGTGAACTTAGAGAAAATAGAATCGTTCGACACCAACGACGTATTCATCGGAAAATATGAAATCGGTATCGGCAATACTTACAAAGAAGATTTCTACAAAAGGCTCATGACATGATAGTTGACTTTGCTATATACCAATCAACAATTCAAAATCGAATGCATATGGAAAGATTAGTTAAGACATTTTCATTCAGAGTACTCTCTTCGAATGAATCGTCCGCTGACGAGCAGCGGAATGCAACTGATAACTTGATAAAAGAGATCATTAAATTGAACACGGAAGAGAACGATAACATTTTTATACTCCGTATTCTTCGTTATATCCGTTTCCGATTGCAATCTCTGCAAGAGAAACCCTCATCGGATAGGGCGGGGGAAAAATGTGGCAGAGCTATTGTCTGTCATTGATACAGAACTGGAACTGTTGAATATGCGGATGCAGGGAATTTTACCTACCGTTCCCCTCATTCCTGCCAAGAAGTTTCGCTGGACAGACGAAGTAGTAGATTTAGTGGAACTACTCTATGCCCTTGACACCTGTGACTGTATCAACGATGGAGAAATCGGAGTGGAGGATTTGGCAGACGCCTTTTCTGAAATCTTTGGTATAGAAATCAAGAACTGCTACAATGTCTATATGAACATGAAGCGTCGCAAGCATGACAGCCGTACCTATTTCCTTGATGAACTTCGAGAGAAACTTAACAAGCGTATGGTGGAAAGCGACCAGAAAGGCGGAAAATTCAAGAAACGGTAATTGCATTCAAATAATCAATCAGGCTTCCCCCAAACGAGAGGGAAGCCTGATTTTTTATCCATAAAGAACAATACGATGTAAAATGGCTACTGTCGAAGTTGCCATTTCTCTTGAAATTCACGAGTCAGTTGCACGATTTCACCTCCGATTATTGCTAATTCAAGTGTCAGTTTCTCCAACTTGGCGAGCATCGCAAAGGCTTTCTTCTCTGTAAAGTTGCTCTTCATTGCAACTACTGTCTGGTTGTAATTGACTCCCACACTGCGGAATTGTCCATACAAAGTCGTCAGCTTTTGATAATAATCAAGCAACGAACGATCCACTTTTATCACCCGAAAAGTCTCATTAAAGATTCTTGCCTTGATGAATAGTGACAGACTTGGTACACCGCTTTCCTCTTTCATCGTGAGGAAATGAGCGTATTCCGTCGGTGTGAAATTGACCGTAACACGCTTTTCTGTCTTCTCTTTGGAGCGTGCGCTCCGAATGTTCTTCATTTTCATTTCTTACTTTGGATTTTAGTGTTTTACGGCATAACCAGCATTCGAAATATGACATTTTCTCTTTCAAGAAAAACGACTTCGGAGTTTTTCAGCTCTCTTGGAGAGCAAGGGTTTTATGCAGCAAAAACGGAGTTATGCTGCATAAAACATACCTTGCTATTTGCCCGATGCAAATAAGTCTGTCCATGAAGGACGAAAACGAATCACTCAAAAAAGAGCGCTTTATGTCTCGAAAGCTTCGGCTTACCGCTTGGGTGCAAAATTACTAAGCGTCATGTCTAACTCCATTACCTCATATGAAGCCACAACTATCCAAATTGACGCCACAAGTACGCACTAAAGAAATCACACTGATTACAGCATCACCGAGCCATATATTTGCACTGTCGAATATGTCGGTGAGGGTGTGCGTCTTCGATAACATCACGTTTCGATGAACGATATAGGCGAGGGGGAATAGCAAAGAACATATCCTTGATTCTTTCACTCGAACGTGGGAATGTGCGAAAGCAGATACAATCGAACGATTGTATTGATGGACGCTAATTAACATCTCCACAGAAAGGGTATGAACAAAAGGATGTAGCCCTGCTGGTACAAGCCAATTATTGGATATATCTCCGATAACGGATGTATTCATCTCCATCGGTAAATATCTTGGCAACGTAATGAACAGTGAATTGTATAACAATAAAAATTAAGGAAGTATGACAGAGAACAAAAACGGCAAGGTAGATCCCGTTGCCATCCGAGAACTTATTTCACAGGGTATTCCCATGAAAAGAAAAGAGAGTGAGATAAAACATTCTCAATCTGAAGAGCTGTGTGTTGAATCGGAACGTCCAAATGACGAACCTATGTCAAAGGATTTTTCAAGAGTCCCAAGAAGAGAAAGGCGAAAATCCGACAAAGGCGATTATGAGTCGCTTTTCATCTGTCGCAATACTTTGAAAAATCGCAAGACCATCTATATTGCCAAAGAGTTACAGGATACATTGGCGGAGATAGTCATGTCTATGAGGAATAGGGATATGACCATCGGCATCTATGTGGAAAACATCATCCTCCACCATCTTGAGACCTACAAGGATGAAATCAACAGGTTGGCGGAGATAAAATTCAAGAAGCTGTTGTGAGGCATTTAGCAATGGCTTTTTGTTACTTTTGAGCCGTATCAACTCACTGTCAAAAGTAACGAAGTGTTTTTCATTGGGGAGGGCTTTGTCCATCCGAAGCATAAAAAAGAAAAGGAGCGGTCGGCAAATCTTCCGACCGCTTTACTTCATCTGTTCTTCTTGAATGATTATTTTTGATTTTATGCGGATTCCAGAGGAGAGGGAGATTGAGTTTCAATTTTTCTTTTTCTCTGTCCTCTCGTTTCCGACATTTTTTTTGCGTATTTCCGTCGGGTCGGTCGTTTTCGTTTCAAGGCGATAAAAAGGTAGGGCTTAGGATAAACAAGGTTTTACGGCGAGAATACTACCTGCAATGAAATGGAAGTGTGGAGATTGTCGTCTAAACGGCTTGCCGCCTCGACCTTTTTGTCCGTAGAAGCCCGGAACTACCTTTGCCGAAGAGAACGAAGACCGATCCCGAAGCGAATACATAGAGTAGAATGTGAAGTGGAACACGGCAGAGGACAGAGCGAAAAAATGAAAGAGGGTGTGTCAAAAGTGACACATTCTCTTTTTAACAATTAAAGCCCGAACTTTC
>OBWJ01000669.1_pt1 | contig 18896 bp, 19 predicted proteins | sample 1495181 | NCBI WGS metagenome assembly OBWJ01 (sample SAMEA2580041, study PRJEB22360) | human gut metagenome
ACAACGGAAGAGCAAGCCCGGAGACCGGCAATGCAGGTAAGGACCACGGGAGAGCGGGGCCGGACAACGGAAGAGCAAGCCCGGAGACCGGCAATGCAGGTAAGGACCACGGGAGAGCAGCGCCGAACAACAGAAGAGCAAACCCGGACGGCGGAAGAGCAAACCCGGACGGCGGAAGAGCAAACCCGGACGGCGGAAGAGCAAACCCGGACGGCGAAAGCGCCGCTCAGAACGGCGCCGTCGGACGACCGGAGCAAACGCGCCCGGCATCTCGCCCCGCGGGGCCGTTCGCAGCACACGTTCTTCGCCAACGCCGGGTACACGGCGATCCTCTCCACGATCTATCTCCGCGAAAGTTCTTCCGGTTCGCTGAACGAAGGACTGGAGATCACCGCGGGATACAACTGGACGTCGCGCCGGGGTTTGGGCGTCGGCGTCGTCTATTCGGGCGGGTTCATCTCGGCCCAACGCGGAGGTTTCGAACGCACCAGCCGCATTCATTACATCGCCCCCGAATTCGTCGCGCGGCAGCGCGTCGGACGCAGGTGGCTCTTCCGCGAAAGCGCGGGTATCGGCTACGGCCGTTACATCCGCAGCTACGCCGGCCTGACTGGCAGCAGGGGCGGCGTAGGCATTCACGAGTCGGTATCGGCCGAGTTCATGCTGACGCGCTTCCTCGGACTAGGGGTCACCGTCGGCGGGCAGTGGCTGATCGTCGATTCGCCCGACGTGGACGACGGGGCCGAGCTGAACTTGGCCGGCATCTTCCGGGTTCAGCTGGGCGGAGGAATCCGGTTCTATTTTTAATGCCGGCCGGGCGCAATAATTGCAGGTTATTTAACGTTGTGTCTTTTAGACGCAAACAAAACAGTTAGGATAATGAGCAAAGGTAACAAAATGGATCAGGCGGCGCTTCGCTATCATAGTGAGGGCCGTCCGGGGAAGATAGCGGTCGTACCGACGAAGCCCTATCACACGCAGCATGACTTGTCACTGGCCTATTCGCCCGGCGTCGCAGCCCCGTGCCGCGCCATCGAGGCCAATCCCGACGACGTGTATCGCTACACCAACAAAGGCAATCTGATAGCAGTCATTTCGAACGGCACCGCCGTCCTCGGACTGGGTAATATCGGCGCTCTGGCAGGCAAGCCCGTGATGGAAGGCAAAAGCATGTTGTTCAAGACGTTCGCAGACATCGACGCTTTCGACATCGAAGTCGACGAGACCGACCCCGAAGCGTTCATCCGCACGGTCAAGGCCATCGCCCCGACCTTCGGCGGCATCAACCTCGAAGACATCAAGGCTCCGGAGTGCTTCGAAATCGACCGCAGGCTGAGCGAAGAGCTGGACATCCCCGTGATGCACGACGACCAGCACGGCACGGCCGTGATCTCGACGGCCGCGCTGCTCAATGCGGCGAAAATCGCCGGCAAAGCGCTCGACAAACTCCGCGTCGTAGTGAACGGCGCCGGTGCGGCGGCCATCGCCTGCGCGCGGCTCTTCATCGCCGTCGGCGTCCGCCGCGAAAACATGATTTTCTGCGACAGTCAGGGCGTGGTCACCACCTACCGCACGGACATTAACGAGATAAAACGCGAATTCGCCACCACCCGCCGCATCACCACCCTCGCCGAAGCCATACACGACGCCGACGTATTCCTCGGCGTATCCAAGGCCGACGTGCTGACCCCCGAAATGCTGCGCACGATGGCGACCAATCCGATCGTCATGGCGCTGGCCAATCCCGATCCGGAGATCGCCTATGACAAAGCCGTCGTTTCGCGTCCCGACATCATCTTTGCGACGGGCCGCTCGGACTATCCCAATCAGGTAAACAACGTGCTGGGCTTCCCCTACATTTTCCGCGGGGCGCTCGACGTGCGGGCCACGAAGATCAACGAAGCGATGAAGCTCGCCGCGGCACGCGCCTTGGCCGAACTGGCGCAGGAGCCTGTACCGAGCATGGTGCTGCGCGCCTATGCGCTGGGCAAACTGGAATTCGGCCGCGGCTACCTCATTCCCAAGCCGCTCGACCCGCGTCTGCTCTGCACCGTGACGCCCGCCGTGGCACGCGCCGCGATCGAATCGGGCGTAGCCCGGCAGCCCATCACGGACTGGGACGCCTACATCGAAAAGCTGAGGACCATGACCGAGATTTAACGATAAGTCGTATATAGAAAAGACCCCGCCGTCGAGCGGGGTCTTTCTGTTTATGGATATGCCGTCGTACGCCCTATGCAAAGAGCGCGGCGAAATCGGCAATCGGCATCGGGCGCACCTCGCAGTCGCCGATTCCCACGGGCAGCACGATGCGCAGCATGCCGTCCTCGCTCTTCTTGTCCTTGCCCACCTCTTTGAGCAGGCGTTTCACATCGACAGGCGGCGTGAGGTCGAAACCCAGCTTCTCCAGCACGTTCACAATCCGGTCGCGGTCGGCAGGCAGCAGAACGCCCAGCTTCACCGCAGCGTCGGCGATCAGGGCCGTGCCGACGGCCACCGCTTCGCCGTGATTCATCCGGTTCGAGCACTTCTCGATGGCGTGGGCCAGCGTATGCCCCAAGTTGAGCTTGCGGCGGTCGCCCGTCTCGTGCTCGTCGCGTTCGACAATATCGGCCTTGACGCGGACCGCGGCGGAAATAGCGTCCGTAAGCAGGTCGGTATCGGTGCGCAGGGCCTCGAAAGAGACGTTTTCGATCCGGGTGAAAAGATCGGCGTCGGCGATGACGGCCGCCTTGACGACCTCGGCAAGCCCCGCACGGAACTCCCGGTCGGAGAGCGTGCGCAGCATTTCGGGATCGCAGATCACGAAGCGCGGCTGTTTGAAGGTTCCGGCCATATTCTTGTACCCGTCCACATTCACGCCGTTCTTGCCGCCCACACTGGCATCCACCTGCCCCAGCAGGGTGGTCGAGACGAATCCGAACGACAGTCCGCGCATGTAAGTCGCCGCGGCGAAACCCGCCACGTCGGTCACGATGCCGCCCCCGACGGCGAGCACGAACGTGGAGCGGTCCGCGCCCAGCTCGATAAAACGCCGGTAGATGGATTCCACGGTCTGCAGGGTCTTTATGCTTTCGCCCGCACCGATGAGCACCGTGTCGTACGGCGCCAGCAGCGGATGGTAAAGGCGGTCGATCGTAGCGTCGGAAACGACGATCACGCGCCCCTCAGGCAGCACCCCGGAGAGGATGTCGGCCGTGGGACCGATGTAAATCTCGCTTTGTTCCCGAACGTTGAAGGTGGGTTTCATGATCTTTAACTTTTTTAAGAAGCCAACAAATTTAGTACATTTTCCGGAGAAATTGTTACCTTTGCACCACAAAATCTATTCACATGCAAAAACTACGCAATATCGCAATTATTGCACACGTGGACCACGGCAAGACCACGCTCGTCGATAAAATGATCCTCGCCGGCAACATTCTGCGCGACAACGCCAAACAATCCGGAGAGCTGATCCTCGACAACAACGACCTTGAGCGTGAACGCGGAATCACGATTCTCTCGAAAAACGTCTCGGTAATTTACAAGGATTATAAGATCAACATCATCGACACTCCGGGCCACGCCGACTTCGGCGGCGAGGTGGAGCGCGTCCTGAACATGTGCGACGGCGTGCTGCTGCTGGTCGATGCGTTCGAAGGCACCATGCCCCAGACACGCTTTGTATTGCAGAAAGCGCTGGCGCTGGGCAAGAAACCCATCGTCGTCGTAAACAAGGTCGATAAGCCCAACTGCCGCCCCGAAGTGGTGAACGAACAGGTTTTCGACCTTATGTTTTCGCTCGACGCCACCGAGGAGCAGCTCGACTACAAGACCATCTACGGCTCGGCCAAGCAGGGCTGGATGTCGCACAGGTGGAACGAGCCGACCGACTCGATCGTTCCGCTGCTCGACGCCATCATCGACGAGATTCCCGAACCGAAGATCGTCGAGGGAACGCCCCAGATGCTCATCACGTCGCTCGAATACTCCTCCTACACGGGCCGTATCGCCGTGGGCAAGGTGACGCGCGGCTCGCTCAAGGCGGGCCAGAACGTCACGCTGGCCAAGCGCGACGGCGTGACGATGCAGAAGACCAAGATCAAGGACCTGATGGTCTTCGAAGGTCTCGGCAAGAAGAAGGCGGACGAAGTTCCCTGCGGCGAAATCTGCGCCCTGATGGGCATCGAGGGATTCGAGATCGGCGACACTATCTGCGACTACGAGAATCCCGAACCGCTGCCCCCCATCGCCATCGACGAACCGACGATGTCGATGCTCTTCACGATCAACAACTCTCCCTTCTTCGGCAAGGACGGCAAATACGTCACCTCGCGCCACATCAAGGATCGTCTCGACCGCGAACTGGAGAAGAACCTCGCCCTGCGCGTGACTCCCGGCCCCTCGGCCGACAGTTTCAACGTCTTCGGCCGCGGCGTGCTGCACCTATCGGTGCTGATCGAAACCATGCGCCGCGAGGGTTACGAACTGCAGGTGGGCCAGCCCCGCGTAATCGTCAAGGAGATCGACGGCAAAAAATGCGAACCGATCGAGGAGCTGACCGTGGACTGCCCCGAAGAGTATTCGGGAACGGTCATCGAACTGGCGACCAAACGCAAAGGCACGCTGACGAACATGGCGTCGAACGGCGACCGCACGCGGCTGGAATTCAGCATCCCCTCGCGCGGCATCATCGGCCTGCGGTCGAACATGCTGACGGCGACGGCCGGCGAAGCCATCATGACACACCGGCTGAAAGGCTTCGAGCCGTGGGTCGGCGATATCGAGATGCGCGTCAACGGCTCGATCATTTCGGGCGAGACCGGCACGGCCTACGCCTACTCGATCGACAAGCTGCAGGACCGCGGACGCTTCTTCATCAGCCCGATGGAGCAGGTGTACGAAGGTCAGGTGATCGGCGAGCACACGCGCCAGAACGACATCACGGTAAACGTCACCAAAGCCAAGCAGCTGACCAACATGCGCGCGTCGGGTTCGGACGAGAAAACCTCGATCGCCCCGCCCAAGATCTTCTCGCTCGAAGAGGCGCTCGAATACATTCAGGCCGACGAATACGTCGAAGTGACGCCCCATTCGATGCGTCTGCGCAAGATCCTGCTGCACGAGGTGGACCGCAAACGGGCATCGAAATAAACTCCGGGATATGGACCACTTCACCCTTTCGCTGGCGGTAGGCGCCGTGGCCGGAGCGCTCGACGTGATTCCGATGATTTTCCAGAATCTGTCGGCACGGTCGTGTTTCTCGGCGTTCTTCATCTACTTCTTCGCCGCGGTCATCGTCTTCTACAGCGACCTGCCCTACCTGCCGTGGTGGGCCGACGGCATGGCCGTCACGCTGATGCTGATGATTCCGGTGCTGTTCACCTTTTCGGGCAAGGACCGCAAGGCGATCCCGGTCGTGGTGTTCAACGGCCTGCTGTTCGGGTTCCTGATCGGCGTGGCGGAACGCTATTTGGGGTAAAAGATGCAAAAAACGGACATATGTCCGTTTTTTTTCGTAATTCTGGAAGATTTTTATAACCACTTTATTAGCAAGCAGTTCTGAGGATAAGGTAAAAATGAGGTAATGATTTGGCAACCCTGTCTATTTCTACGTTCTGCTGTGAGTTGCTGTCAATGTCTCTCGTCTTGGTACAAAAGTAGCAATAAAAATCGGATACACATCAAAATGTCCCATGATTTTTATCACAGGACGTTTTTTATCTTCGCTGAATAATCCGGTTTAACCGTTACTTCTATTTTCGGCAAGTTGCGGGCTATGATTGCTGAAATTTATACTTTAATCCATACTCTTCCAACTTGCTATACAGCGTTGTACGTCCGATTCCGAGCAATTCGGCGGCAACCTTGCGGTTTCCGTTTGCCTGCTTCAACGCGCGTAAGATGCGTTCCTTGTCCTCCGCATCGTTTCGCAAGGCGAAGCTGACAGGTGAGGTCGGTTTCGTTACGGCAAGTTCCAGATGCTCTTTCATGACAACTCCCGTCTGTGCCTGCAACACCGCGCCCATTATCTTCTGCCGAAGCTCACGGACATTACCCGGCCACGGATGGGTCAGCAATGTCTTACGGGCTTCCGCATCGAACCCAGTCACGCTACATTCCAATTCATTGTTGGCAATCTCACGGAAGAACTCCGCCAACGGCATGATGTCCTCCTGACAGTCACGCAAGGGCGGAACAGTTATCTCGAAGTCGTGCAAACGGTACAGCAAATCCTGTCGGAAACGTTTTTCAATGACCGCTTTCTCCAGATCCTCGTTGGTGGCGGCGATGATGCGGACATTGAAGCTCTTGTCCGTCTTGTCACCTATAGGGCGGTATCTCCGTTCCTGTATGGCACGGAGTAACATCTGCTGGGTTTCCAATGCGAGATTGCCTACCTCATCCAAGAACAATGTGCCACCCTCTGCCTCATTGAAGTATCCTTTCTTTGTGCTGTCCGCACCCGTAAACGCGCCTTTGACATGTCCGAAGAATGCCGAGGGCGCAAGGTCTTTGGAGAGTGAACCGCAGTCCACAGGCACAAACGGTTTCCCTGCCCTTTTGCTCTTATCATGCAGATGGTGGGCGATATGCTCCTTGCCCGTGCCGTTCTCTCCGAATATCAGCACGCTCATATCAGTAGGGGCAACTAATCTTATCTGTTGCATGATTTTCTGAAAGGCGGAACTGTCACGGGCAAAAACGGGCATACGATTTCGTCCGATACTCCGTTCTTTCAGGATGGTATGAAGCAGAGGCATAAGTTTATCCTCCACAAGCTGCTTGGGGATATAGTCCAGCGAGCCGAGTTTCATACTTTCGACTGCCGTATGCACTTCGGCATAGTTGGTCATGATGATTAACGGTTGTGTCATGCCTTCCTTGCGCATCCATCGTAATAGGTCGATGCCGTCACCGTCGGGTAGTCGTAGGTCAGAAACCACGATGTCCCCGTCTGAGGCTTGTTGCAGAAGTTTCTTCGCGGTCGAGAGGTGGTAAGCCTGCACGGTACGGAATCCTTCCCGTGCCAGCAGGTTGCAGACAAACTCGCAATACACGATATTGTCCTCCACCACGATGATTCTTGTTTTATCCATTTTCGTATTTTTCCTTTCTTCTTTTGCCTGCCGGATAATTTCAGCACCTTTATCCAGCACAGCCGGTCACCGCTTTGCATATCGCTTCGTCATCTGGAGTGGCACTTCCATGAAGTTGGGCGTAAAGTTCCCTCAATGGCTGGTCGGCACGGAGAATCTGCCATGAACTTCGCAGATGGTGTGTAAGTGTGTCCAGTTCTTGGAGGTCTTTACGCTGTTCTGCATCCTTGACCGCCTGCATTTCCTTTTCGGTTTCCGCTATCAGTTTGTCCAGCATGACGGATTCATTGCCATAAGATAGCAGAGTGGAAAAATCCGGCTTTTCATCCAATATGCTGCTTAATGCGCATTTATCCGTAATCTCCATCAGTTCGGATATGGAGAACGGCTTGAACAGGCATCCGGCAAATCCACGCCCTATAAGTTCCTCCTTGCTGCAACTGCCCGAAGCGGTTGTCACGACTATGGGAATACTCTTCGAGTTGCCTACATTGGATGAGCGCAACAGTTCCAGCAGTTCAAAACCGCTTATCTCAGGCATATTCAGATCCGTCAGAAGCAGGCTGTATTCCTTTTTTCGTATCAGCTCCATCAGTACCGAAACATTGGTACAGGTATCGCAGTGCATCCCTTCATGGGCATACATTTCTTTCAACATAAGGAGAAGTACCTCGTCATTGTCGATGGCAATCACATCATGGCAGATATGATTATGGCGCATTTGCGCTTGAATTGTCTGTTCCGGCAGTTCCTCGGCTGTCTGCATGGGAATTTCCACCGTGAAGCGGCTCCCTTTGCCTTTCTCGCTTTCCAAGCGTATAGTTCCACCGAGCATCGCCACAATACGCTGCACGATGGACAATCCTAATCCGAAGCCGTCTTTTGCGGCGGCATTTGAAAGACGTTCAAATGCACCGAATACTCGTTGTTGCTCATCTTCGGTCATGCCCGTACCGGTATCTTCAACGATAAGTTTCAGCAAACCGTTATCATAATCCGCTGCCAATGATACACTACCGTTATCCGTGAACTTGATGGCGTTTGACAACAAGTTGTTGCCGATTTGCAGGATACGTTCCTTGTCGGTCAAAACCACCGCATCGGTGTGGCTCTCCACTATCAAAGTCAGCCCCTTGTTCATGGCAATGGGCATGAACTCCGTTTCAAGAATATGCGTGATTGCGGAAATCCTGCAAGGGGAAAGGTTGGGTTGCTCCTTGCCGTTGTCCAGACGGAAGAAATCCAGCAGCGTGTTGAGCATCTCCCGCATACGCTCGGAAGATTGCCGGATATTATCCACATACATGGTGCTTTTATCCGCGCTACAACTTTTCTGCATCAGTCCGGCATAGCCTCATTTTGTCAATCGTATTTTTTCGTGGTAGAAGTAGTTTACGATGACAGGTTTGCCTTTTTCCGAGCGTCCGTATGGCAGATCGTTTATACGATACGGGAAGCCCTGCTCCTTGGCGTAATTTGAAATGTCCTGCTCCAATGCCTGCCAGTATTCAAGCCTTTTTTTATTGTAAATTTCCTCGTAAAGCGGTATGAGGTCAGGATACTTCTCACGGATATACGTCATTATCCCGCCTTTGAACTGCCCGCGTAAATTCAGGTTTTCAAGCCAGATTAAATCAGCATAATCTTTTACCTCCTCTATTATTGCCTTCACGTCTGTTATTCTGGGGAATATGGGCGAGACGAAGCATACGGTGCGGATACCTGCCTCGTATGTCTGACGCATCGCTTTCAGACGGCGTTCAATGCTTACGGCGTTGTCCATATCTGCGCAGAACTGCTCGTCGAGCGTATTGACAGACCATGACACAGTCACTTTGGGAAAACTCTTCAACAGGTCGAGATCGCGAAGGACAAGATCGGACTTTGTGCATATCATAATCTCGGCATCGCTTCCTCGCAGCTCTTCGAGCAGCCTTCGGGTACGGTGGAATTCTTCTTCATACGGATTGTAACCGTCCGTCACAGACCCTATTACAACACGTTCACCGTCGTATTTATGAGGATTCGTTATCGGCTTCCAGTTTTTTACATCTAAAAACGTACCCCACGGCTCGGTGTGCCCGGTGAACCGTTTCATGAACGATGCGTAGCAATACCTGCAGGCGTGGGGACACCCTACATAAGGGTTGACCGAATATCCTCCCACCGGCAGAGAGGATTTGGTCATTACACTCTTTACATCTATTTCCTTTATTGTATCCATATTCATTGTATTCGTCTGGTAAATTGTTCCGGCAATTCCTGAATCATTCTTTCGTCGCCCATAATCGGCAGCAAATCCTCTTTCATGAACACCGGTATGCCATGAGCCTTTGCCTGTTCTGCAATGCTAAGCACCCATTCGGGGCGCGAATATGACTTTCCTTTTCGGTTTCCGGTCTCTGTGCCTATGACAATCCAGTCAATTCCCTCGAAATCAATCTCGCCGATATCATCGAAGAGAGGTTCAAACGTGACATGGTAGTGTCGTGCTTTGATATTCTTTTTCAAATCATCAATCCTCCTTTTCTCGGAACTGCGCGTGACGGTCACGCCCATCCATACGTTCTCGTCGTCAGAGGAGAAACTGATTTTGTCAGGGCGCTTCGTCAGAAAGATATAGGCGTGCTGGGGATTGCTGCTGATCCGCTCGAAAATTTCTGCGTTCCATTCAGGCTTCCAATCGGAGAAATCGCTCATTCCTGTCATGAGCCACACATGAGGACGGGACGTATCGATGATGCGCAGTTTTCGTTCCATGTATTCAGGCACGGAAAAGTCGTCGGTAATGTGGAAACGGCGGCAGTTGTTACGGGCATAGCAGTAAGGGCATCCTATAGTGCACCCTACCACTATGTTCATGTTTTTTATCAGGGATTTAATGCAGACACTCATAACACAACTGTTTCTCCGTCCTCCGGGATAATCAGCCGGCTCATGTCGGCTTCGTGATGCGTTGCCTCATTGCGCAGAATTGCACGGGTGGTCTGGCAATGGTCGATGGCATCCATGTGTACGGCTATCAGCTTGATATGCGAAGGCAATTCGTCAAGTATCTGCATCACTTCGTTCTCGTCGGGGATGATAGGACCGTCCGTTTTGGAAAATTCGGGAAAGATTGCACCTCCGGAGTTTACCACGATATAGTCAGGATTGAACCGTTCCACGGTGTCTCGGATACATGCTTCCCATCGGCAGTCACCCATTATATAAACGGTCGGGAAGCCCTCGGCTTTTAGCACATAACCTGATACAGGTCCCATCATCTGCCCGATCTGCCCGAAACCATGATGTCCGGTCGTGCGGTAAATGGATATGCCGTCTATTGTTTTTATTTCTTCGATGGGTATCACATTTGTAAATCCGTCGTTTCTGATGGCGTCCGCGTCCTGGGGCTGAACGTAGAAAGGAATTTCTTTGGGCAAATGTGTGGGGACACTCGGCTCGTAATGGTCGATGTGATTGTGGGTCAGGAGCACCATGTCCACGCCTCCGATAATATCCTGAATAGGAATGGTGAGGTGTACCCTCGGTGTTTTATTCACACCGAGGGCCGATATCAAAGTGCCTTTGTCGGCTAAAACGGGGTCAATTAGCATGGTGTGTCCCGCATACCTGATTTTCAAGGTGGCATTGCGCACCAATTGTACTGTGGATGTCTTTTTCATGACTATATGTCTTGTTATTGATTACGGGTGCAAAGTTCGGAAGAATCCGGCGAAACATCTATGCCTGAAAAAACGGTAATTATGCCATTTTGATAAATGAAATTATTATCTTTGCAAAAACGACAAGGATATGGACGAGATAATCAACCCTGATCGACTGGTCAGCGTACCGTTCAACAAGACACGCTGCGGCGTGGATTTTTACATCAATACTGCCATAAACAAGGACATCGGACTTGTGCTGACAGAAAACAAGCGGTTTAAGACAGACTTCTTCAGCTTCTACTTTTTCCGTAAGGCAAACGGATATTTGCTACTGAACTTCCGCAAGATTGAACTGCGCGACGGCATGGTTCTCCTGCTTTCACCCCATCAGCAACAAGAGTGGCATGTAGATGAGACGGCGTTGGATTACACGTTCCTTATATTCCGCGAAGATTTCATGCGTACTTTTATCGCCGACAAGTTCTTCGTTTTTCGCCTTTTGTATTGTTACCAGACAGATACGCCGCCTTACATCAATGCCACACATGACGAAATGAAGGAATATATGCGGCTGCTCGGAAAGATTAAGTATGAGCTGATGAATCCAGTGTCCGATACGTACAATATCATTGTTTCCTTACTATATTATCTTTTGCTGATTATCAATCGTACATACGCTGCCGCCTATTGCTTGCCCGCTGAAATTGCTAAAAACAATTTCGCTTTTCGGTTCAAGGACTTGTTGGAACAGAATATCCGCACCCACCAGCGGGTGCAGGAATATGCAGACATGCTTCATGTCAGTCGCATCACACTCAATAACTCAGTAAAAGCCCAATTCGGAGTATCAGCTACCCATTTGATAAAACAACGTCTGCTTGAGGAACTGAAGAACGAATTGCTATTCTCCAACCGCACTGTCAGTGAAATGGCGGATGATTTCAATTTCTCTGATCCGAGCCATCTCATGCGCTTCTTCAAACAGCAAACAGGCAAAACATTTACTCAGTACATGACGGATTACAATAAAGGCATATACGAATAACTTCTTAATATAGTCGATAGCGGCTATCGAAATATGGTTGTTGATGTTCAGGCGTTTTTGTACTGCATGAACCATTTTACGATTTCTGGATCTTCGTGCGAGCCGAGTAAGAAAGGCTTGTCGGTATCCAGCGTCTTTATCCGTGCCATGTCGTCGGCCGACAGGGTGAAGTCTAATATGTCGAGATTCTGCTTCATGCGTTCCGGTTTCACAGACTTAGGAATAATTATGCACACTGATATTTATCGCGCCCGGACAGGTGTTCGGTGCGGAAGATGACGGCATGCAGTTCCAACCAGATGGCTACCTGCTTATGTTCCATCCCGACCTGCTGCGGAATACACCTCTCGGGCGGATAATGCGTGAATATTCGTTCTTTTCCTACGAGACAAACGAGGCATTGCACCTTAGTGTGGAAGAACGGCAAATCATCATGGATTGCTTCCACAAGATTCAATATGAATTGAACCATCCGATACACCGTCACAGCAAGAACCTCATCACAGACAGCATCAAGACGTTCCTTGATTACTGCACACGTTTCTATGACCGCCAGTTCATCACACGCGACAACCAAAACCGAGACATCCTCGCAAGATTTGAGCGGTTGCTTGACGAATACTTCCATGATGGGGCTGCTAAACGGATAGGCTTGCCCACTGTACAGTATTGTGCAGACAAGCTCTGCCTCTCGCCCAACTATTTCAGTGATTTATTGAAAAAAGAAACAGGTTCAACCGCCCTGCATTTCATTCATGACAAGTCTATTGAAATAGCCAAGACGGAACTTGCATCTACAGACGACACCGTTAATGAAATCGCCTATAATCTCGGTTTTCAGTACCCGCAACATTTTACCCGACTGTTCAAGAAAGAGGTAGGTTACACTCCGAATGAATATAGAGCGCAAGTGTCGTGAGAATTGGATTAGTACAGAATATTAGAACCCAACACCTCTCTTGCGCTTAACTTTCTTCCTTCTGCGAAGTATATCCACCATTTCCTGATTGGCTTCCGCATCAGCAGCGTTATAAGATGAGCCACTGCTTTTTAGCAATCCCCAAGAGCCGTTGAACAACTCGCTTTGTGCCGTGCCGGACGGTGCGCTTGGTGTAGCCGTTTCATATATTCCGGCTGTTATTCCCATACGTTCCCTGCATCTGTTGTGCTGCAAAGCCGCGTCAATCTTGGAATAACTGAAACGCCTGTCCACTTTGGAGCCGTTGAAATGGTAGCCATTCATGGAGAATACAACACCCTGCACCTCGCTGGTCTGCCCCTTATGCTTGAAATGTACTTCCACTCCCTGCCGTTTCAGGGTGGCGATAAGCACGTTCCAGTTGCCGCATCTGCCGACTTCCATTTTGATGATGTCGTAAAGCGCATATTTCGTCCTGTCTGGCTCTTTCAGGCGGTTGCGTTTGACATTGTCCTTTCCGCCAGCCATATGCAAGCCGTATTTCAAGGTCAATTCCTTGCAGATGCGGGTACTGCGCAGACGCTCGTGCCTGTCCGATATGGTATTGCCGTTGTTGTCTATGCGGTTGAAAGCAATATGCACGTGCGGATGCTCCTTGTCGAAATGCTGGGCGATGAAGAACTGCGTATTCTTGATTCCCATCCGTTCCATATATTCAAGCGCGATGCCTGCCATGATACGGTTCGTCAGCCGTAACTCATCCTCTTTGGAAAAACTCAACGCGATATGTCCGACAGGTTTTGTCACCTTATCGTTCATCCGTGACTGGGCATTGAAACTCATGGCGATAGTTTCCAGATTTTCCATAAACAAGCCTTCGCTTGCTACTATCTGCGTATCCTTCTTCTTGTCGATGATGTAATCCACCACACCCTTGAAGTCGCTTCCTTTTACGATTTTCGCCATCATATCCCTATCTTGGTTATAAGTTCATGAATCCTTGCCACTGCCACCTTGCAGTCCCACCGTTCATCGTGGAAGCCTCCGGCGTTTGCCTTACGCGCAAGCTGGTTGAGATTGTTAGCCATGCCGCAGAGTTGGCGGATGTATCCGGCATGTTCCTCCGACAGCCGTTCTTTCACATGACCGTTACGGAAACATTCCCTCATGTACTCGCTTGGTGATACGCCCGCCTCATGCGATCGTGTCAGCAGGCGGAAGTAGTCGGCTGCCGTCATTTTCACTGCGATACGGTATTTCAGTTTCTCGGTTGCTTCCTTCTTGGGGCGACCTCCCTTGTTGCGTTCCTTGTGTTCCTTTGTCTGTTCCATATTTTATTCCTTTTAATTCGGTTACTGATTCAACTGTATAGACCGACGGGATGCCACCTCCTGCAATTTGGATGGTGGGTGGCAAGCGGTTTCGGTACACCCGAAACACAAACTTGCTACCTCCCAATCCTTAAGGAATGAGTTTCGGGCATCTCCCGTTTTTCTCATTCGGGATGTCATAATCCCAACCCTTTCTTCTTGGGTTTTACGATAGTTCTTGGCGGTGGACTAACGGCTAATTTCTGCCGGATTCCACGCAGGTAATCGTTCAGGTCTTTATGCCCTTTGTAGTTGTCGGAGAAGTCGCGGATGCGTCCGGCGAACTTCCTTTCCAATTCCCGATACGCCTTTCTTCCCGCCTCGTCATTGTCGAGCATGCAGTGGATACGTCCATACCCGTGCAGCACATCTATAGCTTTGGAAACATTGGCGGTCGAATTGAGGATGACGTAATCCTGCCTGTCAAGGTCGGGCAAGTTCGAGCAGTTCCTCTTCCGCAACGTGAGGAATGAAAGATAGTCCATCATGCCCTCGAATACAAGGCATTTCTCTCTCGCTTCTCCCTGTTGCCGAATATGGCTGATGTCTTTGGGTGCGACACAGCCTTTGAAAAAACGGTTACGCACTTCAAATCCTCCCGCCACATTCGGAAAACCGATGGCGAAATAGGGCTTGCCGTTATGGGTGAAGTGGAGCTCTTTACATTGCGCCTTTGCCAAAGCGATGTTTATGCCCCGTTCCTGCAAGTATCGGAGCAATGCCGGATGGGTGAGTTCGCCCACCTCCAAATGTTGGAAACTCGGTTCGGATGCCTGCTGGCGAAAAGAGAAAGATATGGGACGGATGTGTGGTGCCTGTTCCGCTATCTTGCCAAGCAGATAAGGCACATGGTCGGATGCGTACAGTACCCCTGCAAGTGCGATGATGTTACCACCTCTTCTCAGTCCATAATCGAACCACAGGTTGCGGTCGGTGTTCACCTTGAACGAGGCTTCCGTTTCCTGACGGAACGGGGATTTATACCACAGGCAGTTTCCCTGTTGCTTTACGGGCGAATAACCCAAACTTTGCAGATAGTCCGCAATTTTGATTTGTTTTGCTTCTTGGATGTTCATGATATAATTTCTATGGATTTGATGATGACTGTAAAAACGTTGATTTGATGAATGAGATATGTATTGTCCTATACGTTAATGCTTTATATTCTCAACATCTTCTCAACAAACCACTCACAAATAGAGAATCCAACAAACTGATGCTGTTTCCCTCTCAACTTTTCTTTTCGATTGTTGAGAATTTGTTGAGAGTGTATGCTGTTTATTATCAGTATGGTTATATCATTATTCATCAATTCAACAAAAAAAGAATAGTATTACAGGGATTCAAGTTGTTCCCTTGTGACGGTGTAGAAACGACCGACTCTTTTTATCGGCTCATATCGGCACTCCCGATTGTAATTGAATTGGTAAGTGGTATATGTAAGCCCGTTAGAGGCAGGAGTAAGTTTCCAACATTCCTGCAATACCTTTCTGACTTGGTGCTTCTCCACCTTTACCTGCGAATGTACCAGCAAAAGAAGAATGTCGTTGTGGCAGAACGAGAATGTGTCCGTGCCGACACTTTCCATAATGTCAAGGATAAGTTCGCACATCTCTATCTCCAATCGGTTGCGGTTGCTGCGGATAATCTTCTGCAAGGCTTCGGTATGCAGCAAAGAGGGCGCAAACCACATACGGCTTTCCTTTTCGGTGGAAAGTTGTCTGTATTGCAGGTAATACAGAAAGGCAGGTATCTCAGCTTTCAGCTTTTGCAGGAAGTCTGTGTCATCGGATTGCAGACGGTCTATCTTGCGCACCCAATAGCGTGTTTCACCTGCATCAATGATAACAGGCAGATACTCGTTGTTGGAGCATAGCACGAACTTGGCAAAGAACGCTATCTCGTCACGGTCTTTGCCTTTGGCTTCCACCTTGTAGGAGAGTGTCGTGCTGAGGTTCTTCAACCTCTCGCTGTCCTCCCTGCGGTTGAGCAGCACTTCATCCACCACGATAAGGAGTTTCCCTGCCCAGTCGGAATTGAACTGGCTGCGGAAATCCTCGTTGGTGTTGAAAGTCACATTGTTCTGAAAGAGGGCTTTCAGAAAGTTCAGGAAGGTGCTTTTGCCTGTGTTGCGTTCTTCCGATACCAACAATAGGATAGGCAGCTTCTGAATGGGTTGCAGGTAGAGCAGTTGCAGATAGTCCATACCCAACTCGTATTGCTCTCCGAAGATGTGATGTACCAAAGATTGGACGTGCGAGAAATCCCCCTCTTTCGGTCTGTGGTCTATCGGCTCATAGAGGTTAAGGAACTTTCCGACCACGGGACGATAGCCGATGTGTTCGGGTACGGTGCAGAAACCGTCATACTTGGGAACGCTGCCGATATAGTCCTTGCCGTAGTCTTAGCGCAGGGTCTCGTTGTTCCATGCGATGCGTTTCTTTATATACCCTCCGTTCAGTTTCGGCTGCTCCACAATCTTGTAGAGCGTTGTGCCGACACGGATAAACTCTTCCTTTGCCATGCCGCTATCCGTTGGCGGCAGGTGGCTGTCTTTTGATTTTCCAGCTGTCATATTCACTCGATTTAAGTTTGAAAAATATCCAGCTGCAAAAATATAATCAATTATCGGATAGGTTGTTACGCAAAATATAGCAGAATAAAGAATAAACTCCCTTGAAACAAAAACTTTCAATGAATTGAGGTAAAAATGGATTGTGCAAATGAAAAACTCCCGAAAAACGAATGTCGGATTACGCTTTTCGGGAGAAAACAAGAGTGCCTGTTGTACATACTTACCGACTTGCTGACTGCATTACGTCAGTACTGCGTTCAAACTCTACAAAAGATATTCGGGCTTGGCTGTATCTGTACCATTCAGCGAAAGGAAGATGGTTTGTTTTTCTTTCCGCAAGTAAAGTCTTTCAAGAACGGTATTGCGCACCCTCTCCGCTCCGAATGTACCGATACGGAAAGCAAGGGCGATTATCGTTTCAAGGTTGTAAACCTCCATGTTGCATTTGTCCGATATGCGTATGGTGCGTTTTATTTCGTATTCCCTTAAAACTCCCCCCTTACAAAGTGCCCTTACTCCTGCACGGAGAGTCGGGGCGGTTATTCCGAAAAGTTCGCAGATTTCCCACTCGCTCATGGCGGTTGTGCCTATATCGTCCGGCATGACAATGTTGCCGTTATTGTCCGTTGAGATAATGTTTCGTTTCATGGCTTCGCTCGGTTATGGGGTTATATTTCCGAATGATGCGTTCAGCTTGTTTCCAAACATCGTAAGGTCATTGTCAAGTTTCTGTGTGGTTATCTTCGCATAGATTTGAGTTGTGACAATGTTCGTATGTCCCAAGACACGGCTCACGCTTTCAATGGGCATCCCTTTGCTGAGAGCCAACGTCCCAAAGGTATGACGTGCCGAGTGGTAGGAGATTTGCTTTTCTATTCCGCATTCGGTTATCACCTTTTTCAGCTGCTTGCACATCGTCCAATAGTTGATTTTCCCGAAAACCAGCTTGTCTTCCGACAAGTGCCTGTACCGTTCGATTATCTGCAAGGGAATATCAAGCAGTTTCACTTGGAAAGGGACATTCGTCTTGTGCCGTTTGGCGATTATCCATTTCTCACCGTTCACCTCCACTATTTCGTCCGTTGTAAGCTCTTTCATATCCACGAAAGACAAGGCGGTAAAACAGGCGAAGATGAACAGGTCCCGTACCAATGCAAGGGTGGGATTTCCAAATTCATGCGCCATGATTCTTTTGATTTCATCCTCTGTCAGATACTCACGCTCCTTCACATTCGGGCTGATGTGGAATTGTGCAAACGGGTTTCTCGGTATCAGTCCGTTATAGTGCGCACGCATCATGACACCTTTCAGCCACATGCAATTCAGCCAGATGGTGGCGTTTTTCAGTCCCCGTTCGGCGGTAAGATAAGCCCGCAAACTCCTTGATGAAGTCGGGTGTAAGTTCCAACATGGACATATCCGTCCGTTTGTAGAACGACTTGATAAAGGCTGCGACATAATTTCTTGCCCTTACCATCACCTTGTATGTACCGATGCTTCGGTCTTTGCCGACACGTTTCAGAAAATTGGCGCAATCCTTGTCAAAAGCCTTTATCAGTGTCTCATACTCGCTGCCGATACCTTGATAGGCATTACGCACCATTTCAGCCGTAACGTATGCCTCCCGGTCTGAAATGCGTTGGTAATGCTTGATGATTTGCGCCTTGATGTTGTCCAAGGCGTGGTTGATGTCCCGTGCCTCGATGCTCTTGCCTCTGGCTCGGTTGCCTTTCGCATCCCAAAGGGTTTTCGGGATGGTCTGCTTGCAACTGAACTGCGCCACAGTCCCGTTGATTGTCACTCGTCCCATGATGGGGACAATACCGTTTTTCTCCTTGCTGCCGTTCACGTAGAACAGAACCTTGAATGTGCTTCTTGCCATACTCGTTTTTTGTTTGCAAAGTTATTACTCAACGAGTTAGACCTTGATATGCCAACCTGTGCCACAAGCTGCCAAATACAACACGGTGTGTTAAAAATCACCATTCGGCGGGTAATGATTTGGAGACCGTTCTTCTTCATAAATCCGCTTTCCTTTACGTTACCTCGATTTTTCGCCTGTCCTCATTTGTCTTCGCAAACGCCTTATTGACAGGCATTACGAAGACATTTGTCCCTTTTTATTCGTCTTTTCCAGAGATTTTCGATAATAATGTTTCGTTCCATAGTCGTTTAAGGTTTAGGTGTGAATTTATTGTCGGAGAGTGCCAGAAAATCATCGAGCGTGCGGCACCGATAATCCAAAGAGATCT
>OBWJ01000678.1_pt1 | contig 18621 bp, 15 predicted proteins | sample 1495181 | NCBI WGS metagenome assembly OBWJ01 (sample SAMEA2580041, study PRJEB22360) | human gut metagenome
CCACCGCCTTGTGTGTGGGGGGGGGCACCCTGCCACAACGGCTGGGTCATCACGCCGGTGACGGCGGAGGAGCCTTCCACGGTGGAGGCCGGCTGGCTCGGCGGAATGAACGGGGTGAAGTTGGAGGCCTTGACGTAGAAGAAGCCGACGATCACCACAAAGAACACGATGGCGATCTTGAGCACGGTCATAGCACCGTCCACGCGGGCGCCGATCTTGGTGCCGAATACGAGCAGCGTGGTAAAGAACGCCACGATGATAATCGGGGCGATATCGATGTGGAAGGAGCCGAACGTCAGGTTGGTGTTGGCGTTCCAGCCCATCAGGCGCATGAAATCGTTGAGGTATACGCCCCAATATTTGGAAATCACGGAGCCGGCCATCAGCATTTCCAGGATCAGATCCCAGCCGATGATCCAGGCCATGATCTCGCCGACCGTGGTGTAGGTGAAGGTGTAGGCGGAGCCGGCCACCGGAATCATCGAAGCGAATTCGGCGTAGCACATCACGGCTGCGCCGCACACGATGCCGGCGATCAGGGAGCTGATGATCACGGCCGGGCCGGCGTGGAAGGCGGCGGCCTGCGCGCCCACCGAGAAGATGCCGGCGCCCACGGCTACGGCCACACCCATGATTGACAGATCCCACCAAGTCAGGTTGCGCTTGAGCTTGCGGCCCTCTTCACCGGTTTCGGCAATGGTCTGTTCGACGGATTTTGTACGGAACAGTTGCATAGTGCTCTTCTTTTTTCTCTGTTGTTTGCGCACCGAATGCGCACAATACCGACAATCGAGTATAGAAGAGCCCGCGTGTCTTGTCTATTAATAAGACTCAGAGTCCGCAATATATGGGATTAATAACCCACTCCATCAATCAATAGCGCGATTACAGCACACCGACGCAGACCGGTTCGGGCACCAAGTCCACTCCGAACGCGCTCTTGACTGCCTGCTGAACCGCACGCGCCAAAGCTGCGATATCGGCCGCGCTCGCTCCCCCACGATTGGTCAAGGCCAGCGTGTGCTGCGTGGATAGACTGGCCGGCGCGTCCGCATCGACCTTATATCCCTTATGGCAGCCGGCATGGTCGATGAGCCAGGCGGCGGACGTCTTGGTGCCGGGAGTGCCGTCAGGCAGAGTCGCGTCGAACTTCGGCGCATCTTCGGGCAGGGCCGCCGCTTGGTCGGCGGTCAGAATCGGATTCATAAAGAACGAGCCGCAGCTGTGGCGATTGTAGTCGGGAGCAGGCAGACCGTCATCGCCAACGGGAATGCCGGCGGCCTCATTGAGGGAGGCCAGACGCTCCAGATCGGTCAGGATATTGGCCTCGCGCTTGGCGGTGGCCATGTCAGGCAAGGCGTAGCGAGTAGGGTCCTCGAGCATGCCCTTGGCGGCACGTACTGCGAGCACGGCTTTGCGGATGTCGGCGGTGGCCATACGGTCGCCCACTTCGACGCCAAGCGCTTTGGCAAGCTGTCCGTAACCTACCGTGCCTTCGGCCGAGTGGGTCAGGGCAAAGGTGACGGAAAGCACCACGTAACGTGGCGTCGGGAAGAATCGGCCGGCCGGCCGGCCGGGGCCGGCGTACATGCTGGTCTTCAGTGCGGAGTATCGATAGCCGAATCGAAGATCGGCGGGTGTGAGGTCGCGCGTTGTTTTGGTGTCTCGATCCCAGACTTCCACCGATTCGACCGAAGTGGCGACTTCCTGCCCGTAGGCACCGATGTTCTGCACCACGGAAGCGCCGACTGTGCCGGGAATGCCGGACAGTCCCTCGACGCCCTCGAGCCCGAGCTCTACGGTGAAGGCCACGAAATCATCCCAATTGGCACCGGCCTCGGCATTGACATGCACGGTGCGATCCTCGCCCTCTACCGGTGCAGCCTCGTCCGGCACAGTGATGAGGCGTCGGGCGTCTCGAACCACCACGCCGTCAAAAGGCTTATCGGAAACAAGCAGGTTGGAGCCGCCACCGACGACGACCAAGGGCAGGCCTTTGGAATCGGCTTCCTCCACGGCTTCGATGAGTCCCACGCGCGTGGTCGGCTCGATGAAATGGGCGATGGGGCCGCCCACGCCCATGGTGGTGATGTCTGCAAAGCTTGTCATGGCTTACTATCTTAGTGGCGCAGGTGCGATATCGAGGCAATCATCGGCTGAAACGGCAGAACGCCCGCGTCTGAACGAAGGTGGCGCGGGATTTCTGCCGTTTTGGCGGCCCGAAACGACAGAACGCCCGCGAGGGGTTCGTTCAGACGCGGGATTTCTGCCGTTTCTCACGCGATGCGGATACTGATTCCGCACCCTGCCACTCGCCTCCGGAGGCAATACGCAAAAACCCGGCCGAATGGGCCGGGTTTTGTAAAGCTGTGATACTTGCGATCAACGAGTCTCGCGGTGCACGGTCTGCTTGCCGCAGCGCGGGCAGAACTTCTTGAGCTCAAGACGGTCGGGCGTGTTACGACGGTTCTTAGTCGTAATGTAGTTACGCTCCTTGCACTCGGTGCAGGCCAGCGTGATGCCCGGACGGATGTCGGCGCTCTTAGCCATTGTCATTCACCTCTGTGTTCTTAGGTATAGTGCGCGCCCACCGGTTAGCGGGCGCGATTTGTAGCGAGGAAGAGGCTCGAACTCTTGACCTTACGATTATGAGTCGTACGCTCTAGCCAGCTGAGCTACCCCGCCAGAGAGCCCCGAGTGAGAATTGGACTCACGACCTCTTCCTTACCAAGGAAGTGCTCTACCACTGAGCTATCGGGGCGTGGCGGATAGTGGATTCGAACCACTGAAGCACGAAGCGGCTGATTTACAGTCAGCTCCCTTTGACCGCTTGGGAAATCCGCCAGTCTGTTTCCCGCCGCGGTGTTTGACCTCAACAGGCAACTTGGCTATATAACCACAGATTTTCCAGGTATGCAAATCGGCCCCTACGCGAACCTTGTTTTACCGCGGAATTCTGCGGTTTTATCGGCGTGTCTCACAGCGTGTTTTCAGGGCCCGCTTCGGCCCTGCAAACAGCCCCGACCAAGGCTGCACCCCGCACTTCACCCAATCATTTTTTCTTATATGGTGCTCTAGAACCTTGCAATGGCGCGGTTTTCGAGTGGCGTCGCCTGCTTGCGGCGGCACAGCGCATGCCGGCATGCTGGGCGCATGGCTTCTAATCTTGTACATCACGGACAATCATTCGACGACCAGCCGCTCGGATTCGGCACGCTGGCCATTCACCTCGGCAACGGGGTCGACGCCGGAACCGGCGCGATCCGTCGCCCCATCACGCTGGCGAACACCTACGCGCTGCCCTACGACCCCTCGGACATCAACTGGTCCAGTTCGGACGTGAACCTTTACACGCGCAACGGGCATCCGAACCAGCGCTATCTGGAAGAAAAGCTGGCCCGTCTTGAAGGTGCCGAGGATGCGGTGGTGCTCGCTTCCGGCGTGGCCGCGCTGGCCGCCACGTTCACCACGTTCCTCAACCGAGGCGACCACGCGATCTTCTCCGACACCACCTATATCGCCGCCTACCGCCTGTTGAACCAGATTCTGCCGGAGAAGTACGGCATCGAAACCTCCATCGTGGATACCTCCGATCCCGAGAACGTACGCGCGGCGCTTCGCCCCAACACCAAGCTGGTGCATATCGAGACGCCGGCGAACCCGACGCTCAAGGTCTCGGACATCGCCACCATCGCCAAACTGGCCCACGAAGCGAACCCGGACATTCTGGTTTCGGTGGACAACACCTTCAACACGCCGTACAACGTGCGCCCGCTCGATCTCGGCGCGGATATCGTCATCGAATCGCTCACCAAATACATCAACGGCCATGGCGACGCGCTGGGCGGCTCGATCGCCACCACCAAGGCGCGCACGGACCAGATCCGCTTCACCGCGCAGGTGAACTTCGGCGGCATCATCTCGCCGTTCAATGCCTGGCTGATCAATCGCGGCTCGGTGACACTGCCGCTGCGCATCCGCCAGCACAACGCCTCGGCCTTGGCGATTGCCAAGCATCTCGAATCGCTGGATGTGGTGCGTTTCGTGGCGTACCCCGGTCTGGAATCGCACCCGCACCACGAGGTGGCGGTCAGCCAGCTGGCCCGCCCGGACTCCGGGTTCGGCGGCGTGCTGTCGTTCGGCCTCGACACCAATCATGACGGGCACAACCGGTTCGTTTCCAAGCTCAATGTGATTACGTCGGCCGTCTCGCTCGGCCATGACGAATCGCTGATCGTGTTCCTCGGCGAGGATGACGAGCGCCAGCACCTGTACCCGCCTGAGTTCCACCGCGGCTTCTTCCGTCTGGCCGTGGGTCTGGAGGATACGGACGATTTGATTCGCGACATCGATCACGCGCTGGTGGAGGCCGGATTCGAGGTGTGAGACCGCACCGCGCGCATGATTTCGGCCTCTTCCGCCCTGCTGCCGCCGTCAGTGAGTCACAAGATGGCTCGGTGACGACGATGGCAGGGCTTTTTACGTCGGCACGGGGACAATACCTGGCGGTCTGCCGACGATGACGGCACTTATCGTCGGCAGACCGCCAGTTTTTGGACCGTCGCCGACACAAAACGCCGATTTGCCGTCGGCAATGGTCCAAAAACTGGCCCTATAACGACACCAACGCGGCTCAGCATCGGCACATCGCCATTTCGTGGCCCACTGCCGACGCTGGCCTCATGCCACGGCACTCAGCGTCGGTAGAGAGACAACCATTGGCACAGCGCGACGACGCTACGAACCTGCGACACGGAAAAAAACAACATACCGTCGATCTATTGCCGTCTTGCGCAAAATGTCTTAAGCCGCTCGGCCAAGTCGCCGACTGAGCCTCTTCCATAGGGACCCCAATCCGTTACCCAGTGTAGATGCGGTGCAACGCCGAACTCAACTACGTTGCGCGCATGCACCCTTATGCATAGCAGGCATGGCTGGGCGTTTGGTGGGAGCGGTTTTCGGCTCCCCTCTCCGGGGGGAGCCCCTTTCCGCCTGGCAAGAGAAAACCCCGACTGTCCGTGGGAACAGTCGGGGTTGTTGAAGTTCGCTAGGCGACTAATCAGCCGAGGATGGCGAGAATGTCGCGGGCGCCGACGATGAGGTAGTCCTCACCCTCGTAGTGGACTTCGGTGCCGCCGTACTTGGAGTACAGCACCTTGTCGCCGACCTTGACATCCATCGGGATGCGCTCGCCCTTGTCATCACGACGGCCCGGGCCAACGGCCAGGACTTCACCCTGCTGAGGCTTCTCCTTGGCATTGTCCGGAATGTACAGACCGGAAGCGGTCTGGGTCTGGGCCTCGGCCTGCTTGACGATGATCTTGTCTTCCAACGGTGTGAGCTTAATCGACACTGTGGGTCACCTCGTATCTACTTGTAGTTCGATAATGCCGCGCCAGAACGTCTCAAGAGGCTGACGATCACTTGCGTTGTCCCTTTGCGCTAGGACACATCGTAGCGCGATTATTAGCACTCTGCCAACTCGAGTGCTAACGCTGTGAGAGAAAATCGTCGAATCGCAACGCTCAGTTGCCGCGGCGGGCAAGAATGGAGTCCAGGCCTGCGCCCAACGAATCGGTGGTCGCCGCTGGCGCTTCGACGTCGGCACGTTCCTCGGATTCGTGGAATGCGGCTCGCTGGGCGGCGTTTGCAGCCTCGTCATCGGCGTCCGTATCGGCATCATCGCGCCGCTCCGGCTCAGTGTCTACAGCGTTTCCGGCGCTGACAGCCTTGCCTGCATCGACGGCCTTGGCATCGTCCGCGGCCTTGACGGCTCGGGCCTCGTCAATCAACTTTTCCGCCACTGCGGGTTCGACAGGTTCCGCCTTGGACACCTGACGGGTCGACTTGATCTCCAAGCTTTCCGGAGCGTTGTCGGCGTTATGTTCCCCACCCAAAGTGAAGGAGATGAGATCCTGCGAGGTGGACATATCGAAGACGTCCAGTGCTCGGGCAGGGCGTACGCTGACCAGTTCCGACGTGGCATCGGCAGCGGCAGCGGCATCGTCGCGCTCATCACGCTCATCACGCACCGTAAGCGATGGTTCAACTCGAGGGGCGACGGACTTATCCAACTTAGTCGACTTATCCGTGCGAGCGGAGGCATCGGGCGCGGCGGAAGATTCACTGGTTTCGGCAGCGGACTTACGGTCAGCGGATTCATCGACCATAGCAGACGGTTCGGCGGCAGGCTTATCGGCGGCGGACTGTGCAGTATCAGACTTCTCAGACTGTTTGGCGTGCTCCGCCGCGGCCTGATATGCGGCGGCGGACTGGCGTGAGGCCTTGGCCTTGGCCTGCTCAATCTCGGCATCGCGTAACGCGCGGCGAATCTGCCGCTGTTCCATGACCTCGGTGGCAGCATCCTCAACATGCTCGGAAAGCTCCTTGGCAGGCGCAGTTACGGCCGCAACCGGTTCGGCCTTGTTCACGCGCTTGCTGTCCTTGGACTCGGCAGACGGTTTCTTGGACCAGCCCGTACCGCTATGGGTCCGCTCGTAGCGGACCACCTTGCGCTCCCATTGCCGGGCCTGGCGTGAGGCATTGGCTCCCAGCACCAGCACCAGCAGTAACAGCACGAACGGAATAAGAGCAAGCAGCGGGCTGAAATGCAGGGGGAACGATACGGCAAACACCAACACGGTTATGGCAAGCAGGCATACGGCGAGAATCTGCCGGCGGCGGATGGCCGCGCGGCGCAGTTCCCGCACATGGGCGATGTGCTCAGATGTCAGCCTCGCTGACGGTGTTGATGCTGGCATTGCTGCCCCTTTCGCCTTATGCGGCTTGATGTCTCCGAATCGTCTGCCGTTCTCTGCATCAACGATATGCAGGGAAGGCGAATAACGATCCTGCCGGTGCTCGTCCACACGTTTCATGCCGTTGGCCGTACGTACGGGCAGCCATACAACGATAATAATCGCCACAATCACCAGCACGACGACAGTGCTCAGTGACTCATAACCCATAGAGTCAAGGATAGGAAACGTGCCGACGAACTGGGGCTTTCCGTCCGGGCGTGTCGGAGCGGAATTCTTCCGGTCGACGCTTATCTGGAACCGGCGGCGGCGAGTCTAGCGGCGAACCCTTGCCCCATATCTTCAGCCAACAGCGCAAACGTTACGTGGTCACGCCACTGGCCATTGACATACATATACCGCTCGCGCAGTCCCTCATGATGGGCTCCGACCTTACGCACCACAGCCAAAGAACGCGCATTATCCGGCAGAATGGCGATTTCCAGCCGATGCAACGCGGGCCCGAATGGGTCTCCGAGCGCCCAATCGGCAAGCATGGCCAGTGCCATTGGCGCGAATCCGCGGCCGGCGCACCGTTGATCGACCCAATAACCAACCACGCCGGTACGCATGGCACCATACACGATGGCTCCCAACGAAATCTGGCCGACGATACGCATCTGGTATTCGATGGCGAAGATCACGCCGACGCCATGCTGCTCGTTACGGCGCTGCCGCTGCACCCATTGATTGAATGTGATGGAGCCGCCATGCATCGGGTCACCGGATTCCCAAGGTGCCAGCCAGTCGTTGTTGCGCCAGCGCACTTCGTTCCAGCCGTCCTCATCATCCATGGCCAGGGGGCGCAGGACTATCGGAAAACCGGGATGGGTGAGACGTGGCGGGCGGATCTGGTGGTCCAGCTTGAACGCCTCTTTAATCGACTGGAAAACTGACACGGCCTTTATTGTAGCCATATGAAGGTCTTGCGCCGCTACCGTGGCCACTTTCGTTTTACGATGGAAACACTAGATTGTGCGGTATGAGCGAAGTGGGCAGTGGCATGAATATCGGCAGCGACTACAGCGGCACGGAGAAAACAGAAAAGATGGATAAAGCGACGCTGCGCCACCATATACTGTCTCGGCGCAAGCGCGTTCCAGCGGAAGAACGCGGAGCGGCCGGTGAATTGCTGGTGCGACGGTTCCCAGCACACATGATTCAGGATGGTCCCACAGTGGCGGCATATGTGTCGATGGGTTCGGAAATCGAAACCCGGCCACTGTTGCGATGGCTGCGGGCTCATGGCTGCCACGTGTTGGTGCCAAGGTTGGGGTCTGGGTTGGAAATTGGCTGGAGTGTGCTGGATTCATTGGAATCATTGCGCTCGATGGATGCAGTGGGTGGCGCGAACAATGCCGGTAGCTGCAGCTCTCCCAGCACCGTCCATCACAGACCCGATGAGCCAACTGGCGCAGTTCTACCGCCCGAAGCGTTGGAGAAGGCCGATCTGGTCATCGCTCCGGCTTTGGCAGTGGACCCGCAGGGCAATCGTCTGGGGCGTGGAGCCGGCTGGTATGACCGGGCCTTGGCTCGCCGCAAGCCCGCATGTCCCCTGATTGCGGTGTGCTGGCCGTGGGAGGTGTTGGACATTGATTTGCCGGCCGAACCACATGATGTGCCGGCCGACGGAGTGCTGACGCCGGAGGGATACCGGCGGCTTAGCTCATCGGGCCTGTTGAGCTGGCCGGCCGGCCAAGATACTCGGCGCAAGCCAGACTGACCAACCAGCCACGCACACTGGCCGATGGAACCAGAGTGGCAACAGCAAGCTGGCTAGTAAGACCGTAACGCCAATGTGTCAGGGCGGCGACTAGGATATGAACGGTTGCGTGGCATGGCGTTTGGGCCATCCGCGAGAAATATGACTTTGTTGGAGGAATCCGTTGCCTACCTATCATTACCGTTGCAAGAACTGCGGCTATGACTTCACCGAACAGCAGTCGTTCAATGACGACCCGATTACCGTGTGCCCCAAGTGCTCGCAGGAGCAGGTGCGCAAGGTGTATTCCGCCGTGCCGATTGAGTTCAAGGGTCACGGCTTCTACCGCACCGACAAATCCGGCAAGTAAGGTCTGTACACCCGCTTTTCCTCTGTAAACGACGGTGTCGACGGCGGTATGCCGCGGATATTGGCACTACGGGCACTGTCTGTTGCACGGGTTTGAAGCGTTGTGGATAACTTGGCAAGCTAGAACCACATAGGTCGATTTGGCTTGCGCTTACGAAAAACTTCAGGTCACCATGGTTGCATGGTGACCTTTTCGTTTATTAAGCCGCCTGCGCGCGGCTCATTGCGGCGACGGCGCATGGCGGATGCCTTGCGCCGACTCACTGCTGCGTTGTGCGTGGGACTCGCAGTGCTGTTTGGGCTTGAAGCCGTATTGGCCGTGGTGGAGACCGAGCCGATGGTGGTGGCCGCCCGCTCGATTCGACGGGGTGACATTATTCTGGCCGCCGACGTTCAGTTGGCTGATATGCCGGTATCTGCGGCAGGCCCGTCTTGGACAGGCAATATTGAGGATGTGGTGGGCAAGGTAGCGCAAATCGATATCGAAGCAGCCGACCCCATTTCCACGCATATGGCCAGAGATGCGCCCGTAGCACCGACCGGCACTACGGTGATTGAAGTCCGCTTGGCCAGTAGCGTCGACGATGTATTGGCCGGCGATCAGGTGAGACTGGTTTCCGCCGTCGGTTGCGAAGGTGCTGATTGCACGCTGGCCGAGAACGCCACGGTGATGAATGTCGGCAAACCGGATGCGACTGGCGCATTGGGAGGCAACGACCGACTGGTGTCGTTCGCAATGCCGCCGGAGGCCGCGGCCAAGGTTATGGAGCTGCAACAGGCCGGAGCGATTATGGCCGTTGTGCGGTAGGAAGCGGAATCGGCCTTCGGCCGATACTGTGTTTTCCGCAGCCTGTCGGCTGCGGAAAACACAGTGTTGGGGCGCACAGAGTGCGCCCCAACTCCTACTCGCGCTCGTTAAAAACGGCCCAATGCGGCGGCAGTTCGCCGAGGATGCGTTTGTCGTCGTCGGATTGCCGTTGTTGGTCGGTCTGCATGTCTCCGGGCTCGAGTTTGACACCGTCAGCGTCAAACTGCTCAGTGCCCTTCATCACCACGCGCTTGTGCTTGCGCGGTGTGCGCCGTGTAGCCGAGTATTCCGCCATGGTTATTCAACCTCGCGATAGATCTCACCGATACGGCTGACGATACGGTCGACTTCCTTATCGGGGTTCACGAAGGCGGCGACACTCCAGACGGTCATCACATTCCAGCCCAAGGAAATGAGATCCTGTGCCGACAAACGATGACGCCTACGCGTGGATTGCACGGACATAAAGTTCGCGTCATCGGTCTGCACGGCCAAGGCAAACGGCTTGTCCTTCAATCCCACCACGAGCGGAATCTTCACGCCCTTGTCGAATCCATAATCAACAGCAGCGTTCAGTCCTCGCGCGCGCAACCTGTCGGCGATATCGTCGAACAGCACGTTGCCGCCTGCCGCATCACGCAACGGAAGCACCGGACGGTCGTCAAGCTGTTCGGCCCACGTCAACATGGTCTTCAGGAACCGAGGACCGGACTGGTGCAGTCGTTCTTCGTCCAAATCTTCGGAACCAAAGGCCGACACAATATCCAAGCTGTGGTCCGCCAATGCCAGGGCATCCAGCAACAGTCCGCGACCGCCTGTGCTTTCGAGCGGGCCGAACTGCTGAAGCAGACGTCCGTGCGTGGTTTTCGCATAGCACATCGACAGAATCACGTCAGTGGCACGACCTCCGGCCACGTCACGCAAGGAAACCAACCGCACATGGCGCAGGAATCGGCCCATCGCCTTGGATTTGCCTGCCAACGACTTCAATTCGGCACCCAAGCGTGTGCGGAATGCGTCGGTCAACATCACGACCACAAGTCGATAGCTGGAAGGAACCACGGCAAAACCGGCGGCACGTTGCGTAATCAGACGCACCACTTCATCAATCTCCGGCTGGCTGGATTCCACCAGACCAGAAGACATAACCGGCACACCGCTCGCTTCCACACGGTGGAATCGCACCTCACCGGCAGCCGGCTCGGTGGCCACATCATAGCGAACAGGACCATATCCCTCGGATTCAAGGAATGCGGACAGGCGCGGCGCACGGCGAGATGGGGCAGCATCCACCTCGATATGAGGCAACGTGTCGATCAGCTGCTTGACGCTTTCGCTGGTTACCGTCGCGCAGTGGGCGATCACCACCACCTGCTGCACGCGGCCGATGATGGACAGCAACTCGATAGCGGGAATGTGCGCGCACGCATCGAGAATCGCCACATCAGCCAGCACACCCGGCTCGGTGAGTGCGGCGAGCGTACCCGGCGCGGCCACCAGAATCGGCTTGGCCGCGGCCAGAATCTCCGGATGATCACGGCGAATCCTGCTCAGCGACACACTGGCGCGCCCTGCCAGCACGGTGTGCATCTGGTTGGCTTCCTGAGTGCGGGAGAACAGCATGTCGCACAGGCGGCGCATGGATTCCTGCGACACCATCGGTCCGATGGAGCGCACGTGCTCCACATCGACCTGCGCAAAGCGGTCGGATGCGGCCTGCAGCGCGGCACCATCCTGGTTGGAGATGATGGCGGACGAACGCACAATGTCCTCAAACACGGTGGTCCACCAGGCCAGCTGCACTTCGCCGCGCACCTGCTCCACGCTCACTCGGCGAGCGTTGAGATCGGCGACCAGTTCGTTCAGTCCGGCAGAGGCGAATTCCTGCTCCAGCAGGCAACGCTCCGGCAAGGTGTCCAGTGCCTTGCGATCATCCAGCAGTGCTTTCAGGCGTGCTTCCACCTTCTCGAAATCGGCGGTTTCCAGATTGCCACCAGCGGGTGTGGTGGAAAGCACGGTATCCAGCGCGGTCATCTTGCTGACCAGCGCCTCTTGGGTGGAGATGATCTCGTCGAGCTTGCTGGGCAGCACCGGCCAACCGCCGTGAGGCACGAACTGATGCCACTGCTCCCCTTGCTTGGCGACTACCTTCAACGCTTCGTGCAAGTCCTCGACCTGCGCGCCGACGCGCAGCAGATCCTTGGCTTCCTTGATGTGGCGGCGGCGCTCCCAGAATCCCATCGACGTGCCCTCGGCCTTGCGCTGGCTCTTCGGCTTGGTGGCCTCGATCATGGAGCTGATGTCTCGCTCGAAAATCTCCGGCTGGAACACGTCAAGCACTCGTCGCAGATTCTTCAAAACCGTAACCTGACGCTCCCACTCGCGGGTGGTGGGAGGAACCGGGAATCCGCAGGTCTGCACGGTGCGTGCCACCTGCTCACGGGTGGCGGGCAGGAAGCGACGCAGCAAATCGTCCACGCGCTGGTAGGCGGTTACTGCCTGTTCTTCAGTGGTGATGGACGCCTTGTACCATGCGGTGTCTTCCGGGCCGATGGTGTATTCGCCGAGCTCGCCGGCGCGTTCCATCTTGCCGATCCATGTGTCAATATCGTTGGCGATGCTCAGGGCACTTGACTCGTCAAGTCGAACGTGGGTGGCAGGGTGCGTCGGGAGCACGGAGATACGGGCCAGATTCTGAATGGTCTCGTATGCGGACACATTCCACTTATCGTTGCCCCCGTGCAGGTCGCCCAGATAGCGGGTCAAGCGCGAGCGCACGCCCACGAGTTCGTCGGCCAGCTGGTCGAATCGCTGGGTGGCGACTCCGGGCTGGAATCCGACTGCGGCAATCAGCTGCTTATCAAGCGCGGCGTTGGCGTGTTCATCGGATACATCCAGTACCTGCGCCTTCATCTCATTGGCGGAAGCCGTCTGGATGAACAGACGCTTCTGCTCGGCCACGCCGGGCACGTACAGCACGGAACGACCATTCATCAGGCAGCGCGATGCGATGGCCACAGCCTGCTCCGCGGTGCCCTTCGGGAAGGTGCCGTCGACCACGATGCTATGGCCATTGGCAGCAAGTGACGCGGCATATCGCACCGTATTGTCCACATCGCCGACTTCGTACTCGGCATGCGGGTCTACGTCGAAAGGACTGTATTGCGGAATATTGGCATCTTTGAGCGCGGTGCGGGCGGATTCGTCGCCGGCAAGCGCGTCCAACAGCACATTGCCGGTGGGGCCGTTCTCCAGCTGGTCGATGAACTGTCGGCTTTCGCTGATCATCTGCGACGAGGGGTCCATGAAGCATCCGAGCACAATCTGGCGCTCGATGGCGAAGTCGGAGATACGCTCCGACGCTTCGGACGAAATACGGGCGAACATCGCGGAAGTTTCGGGAGTGCCACTGTCATAGCTGGCACCGTCAAACAGGGAATCCTCATCCAGGAACACCCCCTGCTCACGCAATGTATTGACGAACGCGACGTTCAGGGCCACGCGACCGGTGAATCGAATGGTGGTCGACAAGCCATCATCCTCGATCGTGACGCTCACCGGGTACAACAGCACCGGCAGCGCGTTGCCCTTCCATGTGGCCACGCCGACCACGAGCGACAACTCCGCCACGCCGGAAATCCTGCGTTTGGCGGCCTGGTCATCCAGCACGCGCCCAATATGGCGTTCGGCGGCCTTAAGCACACCCGTGTCGCGGAACAACGAATCCAACCGGACATGGCCGGAAGCGAACAGCTGGGCGATGCCGGAGGGATGGGCATGGGTCATCTCCAGCTTCGCGGCCAGTTGATTCACATCCTCGAGCGGCGATGGCGGCTGCATGCTGCGGTATTGGTCACGCCAGCGACGGATGCGATTCAGACCTTCCGTGAGATTCTGGTTCTGAGTCTGGCTCTGGGTCATCTCTCGACTCACTTTCCAACCGCTTCGCGGTATTCCTGATAGCCCTTGTTGTGAGACAGGGCTTCGTCAATATCGGCCTCGCCACGGGCGGCGAGCCAAGAATACATGTCGTCGTACAGGTACGGATTCATGGCGAGGAACGCCAGCAATTCGGGATGACGGGCGACTTCGAATTGAACATTGAAATCTTGCGTGGTTTTTGCCTCGTCAGAGGTCAGGCCATCGACTTCGACTGCCGGCTCCTGTGCTTTCAGCTCGCCCTTGGCCACACGCTCGAACACCGAGCCGGGCTCGAAGACCGGAGTGTGTACGCCCGTGGAGTCGATATCATATGCTTCGGATACCGACTGCTGGGCGGTTTCGGCAGCCGGCTGCTGGTCTGCTACGCCTGCTGCGGTGGCTTCTTGATATGCTTCGGCTGCGGTCCGCTGCTGATCGTCCGGTACGTCAGCTGCCGGCTGGTCGGTTTCAGACTGGGCGGTTGCCGGCTGAGCGGTCTCAGGCTGGGTGTTTTCAGATTGAGCGGCTTCGGCTTCCCGGGCGGCTTCAGGCTGGGCAACTTCAGCATGCTGTTCGACAGTGTCCGCCGGCTGAGAATCGCCGGCATTCCTGGTATTCGGAGCGGACTGAACGTTTTCGGCTGACTTGCTTGCGCCAGCCACCACATCGGATTCAACAACCGCCGCCGACGCCACTGCCGGCTCGCTTGTGCTGGGAGCGTGCTTAACAACGGCATGGGCGATGGCATCTACTGGAACAATACCGGAGATCCTGCTGTGCTTGGATGCAGGCGTTACAATCGTCGACTCAGGTTCGGTCTGCTGCTTCGGCAGTGCCACGGAGTTCATGGCCTGCTGGTTTTTGCGTTCGGTCTCCTGCTCGGCATGCTGGGCCAACGCATCCGCGAACAGATCACGGGGTATGGCCGGCTCATCGTTTTTCGTCACTGGCTGCGTGATATTCAGCGAGCCAAGTTCAAGCTCGTCGACCTTGCGTCGAACATTATCCGCGCTGAAGATGGCGGTCGGCTCGCCGGCCCGCAAATCAAGAATATCGTCGACGGACATATCCGCCGCATCCGGCTCCTGCGGTGCTTCGTGAACCGCATAGCCAAACAAATCAGGCACCTTGAGGTCGAGCGGCTTTGCCACTGGATCGTCGACACGAATGAAGTCCGCAGGCACATCGCCGAACTGCATGCGCATGGGAGACGTCGGCAACAGGAACTCGGCATTGGCCGGCAAGCGCAACAAATCGCCATTTTCCCGCACCACATACGATCCATTGGTCGATCCAAGATCACGGACCGAGGCCGTGCCATTGCTTTTTACCGTGAACATGGCGTGCCGTTTGGACATCGATTTGGTTTGATCGGCGACGTCAAGGCGGGTGTTGCCATCATCGGCAAGGGGGCGTAACGGCTTACGGCCGATTTCCACGCACTCCCCCGGCTTGACGCTGATCCGGTCGACACCGTTGATCTTCACCGTCCACTCGCTCACCGTGACCGCCTTCCTGGACACACTATTTGACCACACTACGTGCCATTGTGTCATCTTTTACCGGCTTTTGGCGGATTACTGGGCACAGAATTGACAACTTTCGCTCATTGCCAGCTTTGTGTTTCCACGCCGGATCGCGTTCTCCGCCTCGTCCTCGTCAACTAGTCTACTCAGTATGCGGAAACCCCGCAGCCTGAAACACAGGTGCGGGGTTCCTCGAAAAGCTGTGATTGCGGCTTATGCCGCACAAATCACTTGAGCTCGACGCTGGCGCCAGCCTCTTCCAGCTGAGCCTTGGCCTTCTCGGCATCTTCCTTCTTGGCCTTCTCGAGGACGGCCTTCGGAGCGCCGTCGACAAGAGCCTTGGCCTCGGCCAGGCCGAGGTTGGTGATGGCGCGGACAGCCTTGATGACCTGGATCTTCTTGTCGCCGACGGCGGAGAGGATGACGTCGAACTCATCCTTCTCTTCCTCAGCCGGAGCAGCAGCGCCAGCAACAGCGGCAACAGCGGCAACCGGAGCGGCAGCCTCGACGTCGAACTTCTCCTCGAAGGCCTTCACGAACTCGGAGAGCTCGACCAGGGTCATCTCGCCGAAGGCTTCCAGCAGCTCATCGTTGGTGTACTTAGCCATTATGGCTTCCTTTCAATCTTGGCGGCGGACGAAGTGGTAGATCCGCTGCCTAATAAACCTTATTGTTTAAATTATCGAAGCGACTGATTCATGCCGTGAGGGCGTAAATCAGGCAGCCTTCTCCTGCTTTTCGCGCAGGGCGTCGATCGTGCGCACAGCCTTGGTAGGCAGAGCGTTGAACAGGTACGCGGCCTTGGCCATCGATGCCTTGATGTCGCCGGCGAATTCGGCAAGCAGCTGCGGGCGGGACTTGAGGTCTGCCAGCTTCTTGGCGCCCTCGGCATCGTAGACAGTGCCGTCAGCGGCGGCACCCTTGATGACAAGAGCCTTGTTGTCCTTGGCGAAGTCACGGATGACCTTCGCAGCCTCGATGAAGTCGCCCTTCACGAAGGTGATGGCGGTCGGGCCGGAGAGAATCTCGTCGAGACCCTCAATGCCCGCTTCCTTGGCGGCGATGCGTGCCAGCGTGTTCTTTGCCACGGTGTAGGAAGTATCGCGGCCTAGCTTTTCACGCAGATCGGAAATCTGCGGAACGGTAAGCCCGCGGTACTCGGTCAGGTAGACGGCGTCAGCGTTACGGAATTCTTCCGTAAGCTGAGCGACTACCGCTTCCTTTTCGGGCCTCTTCATGGCGTTCCTTCCTAAGTCGGCCGTTGACTTGGAGTTCGGAACTTTCGGCCGGGCAACAAAAAAGCCCTGCGCACAGGCAGAGCAATATAATCTCGCGAAGCGACCTTCGCCGGCCCTTGACGGGCTTATATCTCTCAACCTGCGCTGGCTTGGCGAACCAAACTTCGGAAATGCACTCGCGCGCACTTCAACCAACGGTCTGTGGTTTACGGATGATTAGATTACGGATGGTCAGCGACATTGCAGAATTCGGGCGTGTCGCGGGGCATTACAGCGTGGCGGCGTACTGGGCTACGGACGCGGTGACTTCCTTCAGATAGTCGAGCGAGCGACGCCAGTGGCCGGGCACCTCGATCGAATGGTTGGCATCCGGGTATTCGTGCACGTGCGGGGTGAGCGCGTTGGCGCGGGCTTGATCGTAGAACGGGTCGGCGGTGCCGGCGCAGATCAGCGGTGCCGGGCCGGAGTATCGGGAGCTGGCGGCGTGCGACTGGCCGGCCTGTTCCGCGCGGATGATCGCCCTTGCTTCGGCCACGCTCGGGGCCTCGGATTCGGCGACGATATCATCGCCGACAGCCGGCACCGGAATCACCCGGGCGGATGGATCGAAGTCGGCGTGATGCAGCACCGGGGTCAGCAGCACGAACGGCAGACCGTAGTGTGAGGCCACATGTGGGTAGGTCATCGTCGTCAGCGACTTGCCGATCAGCAACAGGCGAGGGCCGGACGGGGTGTCGGAATCACGGTTCGGCGAGCCAGCTGCGCCATCGGCCAGCACGGTAGCAGAATCATCGGCGGCAACGCCATCCCCGGAATCACCGGCTTTACCCGCGCCGGACTCGCGCGCGGCGGCCACCCAGCCGTCAATCGCCTGATTGAGGACCGGAATCACCGTGGACAGGTCGTCGGAAGCGTTGCGTACGTTCATGCGGTCGATTCGCCAGCCGGCCTCGACCAGAGCCTGGGCCGACCAGTAGAGCAGCGGACGGTCGCAGTTGTAGCCGGTGCCGGGCATCAGCAGTACGCGGCCGTACTCCTGACCGGGCTTGACGACATTCTTCTTCCAAGAGGTGATGCTGACTTCGACGGCCGGTTTCATCGCGCGCCTTCCTTCCACGGGTGTGTCCTGCGTGTCCCCTGAGTTGTTCCGAATTATTCTGGCAGTCAGTCTACTCCCGGACCCGTTCACGTTGCCTCCACAAGCTATAATCGGCCACGGTTCTGATTGGGTGCGCAGCGCCTGACGCGCGTTGGGCAGGCCGATCAGGGCGAGTCGCAATTCTCGCCGGGGCCAGCCGCAGCATTATGCACGCGGTGCGCAGCCCCGCATAAACCCAAGGAAGTAGAGAGTAAATGGAGAAGTTCTTCCATTTGAAGGAAAACGGCACGACCGTCTCGACTGAGATTCTGGCCGGCCTGACCACGTTCTTCGCGATGGCTTACATCATCGTCGTCAACCCGCAGATCCTGTCGCAGACGGGTATGCCGTGGGGCGGCGTGTTCCTGGCCACCATCATCGCGGCCATCATCGGCACCCTGGTCATGGGCCTGTTCGCCAACGTGCCGTACGCCCAGGCCGCCGGCATGGGCCTCAACGCGTTCTTCACCTACACCGTGTGCTTCGGCCTCGGCTTCAGCTGGCAGCAGACCATGTGCATGGTGTTCCTGTGCGGCCTGATCAACATCCTCATCACCGTCACCAAGATCCGCAAGATGATCATCCTGGCCATCCCGGAGTCCCTGCAACACGCCATCGGCGGCGGCATCGGCCTGTTCGTGGCCTACGTGGGCATGCTGAACGTCGGCCTGATCAAGTTCACTCCCGGCGATCCGAAGGCCGCCGCCAAGGGCGGTGCCGTTGCGGCTACCCCGGGTCTGGCCAACTTCAACGACAAGGTGCTGTGGGTCTTCCTGATCGGCCTCGTACTGGCCATTGTGTTCACCGTGATGAAGGTTAAGGGCGGCATGCTGCTGGCCATCGCCATCACCACCGTAATCGGCATCCCGTTCGGCGTGACCACCTGGTCCAACTCGCAGTCCATCAGCGAGACCTTCTCCCAGCTGCCGCAGACCTTCGGCGCGATCTTCTCCGCCGAGGGCTTCCCGGCACTGTTCTCTGATCCGACCAAGCTGCCGCTGGTCATCGTGACCATCTTCGCCTTCTCCATGTCCGATACGTTCGACACCCTGGGCACTTTCATCGGCACCGGCCGCCGCACCGGCATCTTCTCCGCCGAGGATGAGAAGGCTCTGGAGAACG
>OBWJ01000692.1_pt1 | contig 18170 bp, 14 predicted proteins | sample 1495181 | NCBI WGS metagenome assembly OBWJ01 (sample SAMEA2580041, study PRJEB22360) | human gut metagenome
TGCGGCCGTGGATCACGATGTCGGCGAAGGTGCTCGAGGTGTGGCGAACGGCGGCGGCGCAGGTGCCCGTCGGGATGTCCTGGATCGGACGCACGTGGCAGCCCAGGGCGATGTCGACGTCGTCGACGGCACCCGACTTCAGGACCTCGAGCGCGCCGTGGAGCGTCTCCTCGCCCGGCTGGAAGAGGATCTTGAGGGTGCCGCGGCGCACGCGGTCTGCGAGTTCGGAGGCGGCGGCGAGCACCATCGCGCAGTGGCTGGCGTGGCCGCAGGCGTGGACGGCCTCGATCGAGCCGTCATCGTTCCTGAAGGGCAGGGCGTCCATGTCGGCGCGAAGCATCAGGACGGGGCCGGGCTCGGCGCCCCTGATGACGCCCATGACGCCCGTTTTCCCGACGCCGCGCGTGACGGCGTAGCCAAGCTTTTCGAGGGCCTCGGCAAGGTAGGCGGAGGTCTTTTCTTCTTCAAAACCGAGTTCGGGCGTCTTGTGCAGGTCGCGCCAGATCTCGACGACGTTGAGTGCCATGCTGGTCTCCAATGTGAAGCGGATGGGTTGGTTGGATGAATTCTCAATATTACCGCGCCCGGCGCAGGGCAGCAGGCCTGAGGTTTTCCTTCAGGGGCGCCCGGGACGCCGCCCGATGGCCGAAAAAGCGCATCGAATGTCCTTCCTGAGGTTAGTGCGCCGAAGTGTTCCGTCGTAGCATGAAAAGGACGTCGGACGTGACCGGTCCGGCGCCGCTCAAGACAAAAGGAGAGAAATCATGCAAGCTGCACGCCGCAATCTGCTCAAGACCGGCCTCATGTGCACGGGTGCCGCCGCTGTCGCAGGCGTCTCGCTCCCGGCCTCCGCCGCAGTCGAGCCCAAGTCGAAGATCGCCCGCGAGGAGTGGGACGTCGTCGTGGTGGGCGCGGGCTTCGCGGGCCTCTGCGCCGCGCTCGAAGCCAAGGAAAAGGGCGCCAAGGTTCTTCTCATCGAGAAGATGGGCCGTCCCGACTGCACGTCCGCCTACAGCTCCGGCTGGATCGCCGCGACGAAAACGCGCTATCAGGACAAGGACGACGACGATTCCAAGGAACTCTACTTCAAGGAGATGATGGAGGTTTCGGGCGGTCGGTCCGATCCTGCCCTCATCCGCGCCTATGCCGAGATTGCGGGCGAAAGCGTCGACTGGCTCGGCGACCACGGCATGACGTACAAGATCTGGAAGCAGCACGCGCCCGAACGCATGCGCTGCCACATCGTGCCTGCAGTCAACGGCCTCACGGGCGGCGCCCACATGGTGAAGGTGATGCTCGAGGCGCTTGAGAAGGCGGGCGTGCCCGTTCGCTACAACACGAAGGCGGTCGAGCTCGTGACCGACGAGTGCTTCAACGTGCTCGGCGTCTCCTGCATTGAAAAGCACCGCCGCGTCGAACTGATGACCAAAGGCGGCGTGATTCTCGCCACCGGCGGCTTTGCCGGCAACAACGCCATGGTCGGCCAGTACATCGGCCCGTGGGCCTCCCGCATGGTTGTGCGCGGCGCGCCCTGGGCGACCGGTGAAAACATCCGCATGGCCGAACAGGTCATGGCCAGGATGGTGAACATGGACCAGTTCTATGCGGGTCCGATTTCGCCCGTGGGTCACTGCAACCCTTCGCCGCTCATGCATGCGGGCTACGGCATCCAGATCAACACGGACGGCAGGCGCTTCGTGCAGGAGCACCTCGGCCAGATCGAGAAGGCCGTGGGCATCGCCAGCCTGACGAAGAACAACATGAGCTACCTGCTCATCGGTCAGGACGCCGACGCGAACAACAACATCCTCTCGAACACGCTCACGCGCTTCGAGAAGCTCGGCCTCAAGGTGGCCTCGGGCAAGACGATCGAGGAGGCCGTCAAGCAGGCGGGCCTGCCGGTCGAGGCCGTCATGGAGACGGTTGCCGAGTACAACAAGGCCGTGCGCGAAGGGAAGACCGCCGAGCTGGCGCCGCCGTACCTCAATGAGCATCCGCATGAGCTCAAGACCGGTCCCTTCTATCTCGTTCCCGCCGTGGGCGGCATCGCCAACACCTTCGGCGGCCCGAAGATCGACGCCAACGCGCGCGTCGTCAACACCGAGGATCGTCCGATTCCGGGGCTCTACGCTGCGGGCGCCGCAGCGGGCGGCATCTGGTATGCGGCCGACGTCTCGGGCAGCCAGCTCGGCGGCTGCATGGTGTTCGGACGCCTTGCCGCGCGCCACGCCGCGGCTCGTGCGAAGAAGGCTTGATCGGGAGGAAAGGAAATATGTTCGACATGAAGAAACTGGCGCTTGCCGGCGCCCTTGCGATGATCGCCGCGGCCGCCACGGCCGCCCAGCCCGGCCACCTCGCCGACCGCCATGCCGCGCGCTCGGTCGACTGCGCCGCCTGCCATGCAGTGAAGACTCCGGCCGAAGGCGCCGAAGTCGACACGCAGAAGTGCCTTGCCTGCCACGTCTCGCTCAACGCCGTCTCCGAAAAGATCCACGCCCGCGGCAACGCCCAGTCGCCAGACCCGCACGTGAACCACAGCCTCGGCCTCAACTGCGTCGAGTGCCACAAGGGCCACGAACAGTCGGTCAACATGTGCAGCCGCTGCCATCTCTTCGAGTACAAGGTACCGTAGTCTCACGGTCTGAAGCCGCTCACCGTTGCCTCCGGGCGGCTTCAGACAACGTGAGGCGGCACACGCAGAGGCCGCGTTTTCCCGCAGACGGAAGACGCGGCCCTTTTTCTCGCCTATCCTTGAAAAATCGCGACCCTTCGATCCTTGCCACCCCCTCCATCCGGCATGACCGCACGTTCCTACGCCACCAAGTGGCCCGCAGCCTTCAATCCCGACGATCCGACCGTCCTGTCGATCGCCGCCGTCGTCGACGAACATGTCGACGTGAGCGCCGATTCGCCGCAGCTTCCGCTCCATACGCACCCGACGGGGCAGCTCGCGCTCTCCGTGGGCGGGCTCGTGGGCCTGCAGCTCGAGAGCGGCTACTGGTCGATTCCCGCGCTCTGCGCGATCTGGGTGCCGCCCGGCGTCCCGCACACGGGCGTGCTTGGGCTCGACGGCCGCTCGGTCTATTTTCACGTCGGTCCCTCGCAGCTCGAGGGCTTTCCCGACGAGGTCGTGCGCATGATGCTCAATCCCATGGCCGTCGAGATGGTGCTCTTTGCGGCCCGCGGGCTCGACAGAAGGCGCCCGGAAGCTTCAAGGCGCCTTCTCGCGCTCGCGACGATCGAGGAGGTGAGGCTCGCAAGGCGTCTGCCGCCGCACTTTGCGCCACTCCCGAGAAGCCCGCGCCTTCAGGCGATCGCCATGGAGTTCGCCTCCTTTGAGAAGGCCGAGTGGACGATGGAGGACTGGGCTGCGTTTGCGGGCATGAGCGTGCGCACGCTCAGCCGTCAGGTGCAGGCCGAGACGGGACTCACCTTCCGCAACTGGCGTCTGCAGCACGTGCTCCTCGTCTCCCTCGGACAGCTCGCGCGCGAGACGAGCGTTGAGGAGGCGGCGCTCACGGCGGGCTACCAGAACACCTCGGCCTTCATCTCCGCCTTCCGGCAGGTCTTCGGGATGACGCCCGGCGAATACAGGCGAACGCTTCAGGGCTCCTGAGGACGGAATGCAAAGAGCCCCGGCAGGCAGGCTGCAGGGGCTCGCTGTTTTGATCTTGAACCGGACCAGTGCGGGATCAGCGCATCGTCACGAGGACGCGGCCCGTCATTTCGGGCGGGATCGGCAGGCCCATGAGCGTGAGCACGGTCGGGGCGACGTCGGCGAGGACGCCGTTTTCAACACGCTCGACGCGGTCGGAGACGACGAGGATGGGGACCGGGTTGAGCGAGTGGGCCGTGTTGGGCGAGCCGTCGGCGTTGACGGCGTTGTCGGCGTTGCCGTGGTCGGCGATCTGGACGACCTCGTAGCCGTGGGCGCGCGCGGCGTCGATGACGGCGCCCGCGCAGGCGTCGACGGTGACGACGGCCTTTTCAATCGCGTCGTAGACGCCCGTGTGGCCCACCATGTCGCCGTTGGCGAAGTTGAGGCAGATGAAGTCGTACTGCTCGGTGGCGATGGCCTCGACGAGCTTTTCGGTGACCTCGGGGGCGCTCATCTGGGGCTGCAGGTCGTAGGTCGCGACCGAGGGACTCGGCACGAGGATGCGGTCCTCGCCTTCATACGGGGCTTCGCGGCCGCCGTTGAGGAAGAACGTGACGTGGGCGTACTTTTCGGTCTCGGCGATGCGCAGCTGCCTGAGGCCCTGGGCGGAGACCCATTCGCCGATCGTGTTGACGACGTTCTCCTTCGGGAAGAGGACGTGCAGGCCCTTGTAGGTCGGGTCGTAGGGCGTCATCGTGCAGAAGTAGAGCGGCAAGGGCTCCATTTCGAGATCGGGTCTGGCCTCCTGCGTGAGCACGGTCGTGAGCTCCTTGGCGCGGTCGTTGCGGAAGTTCACGAAGACGACGGCGTCGTGCGGGCGGATGCGGCCCACGGCAACGCCGTGAGCGTCCGTGAGGTACTGCGGCTCGAGGAACTCGTCGGTGATGCCCTGGCGGTAGGAGACGCGCACGGCGTCGGGCATGTCGGCGACGGGATTGCCCACGCCCTTGACGAGCAGGTCGTAGGCGCGGCGCACGCGCTCCCAGCGCTTGTCGCGGTCCATGGCCCAGTAGCGGCCCACGAGGCTCACGAGTTCGCCCGCGGTGTCGGGCCTGGCCATTTCGGCGAGCATGTCCTTCACGAAGCCTTCGCCGCTCTTGGGATCGGTGTCGCGGCCGTCAAGGAAGCCGTGCACGTAGACCTTCTCGAGGCCCGCGGCCTTCGCAAGGCGCAGGAACGCGTACATGTGGCTGTTGAGGCTGTGCACGCCGCCGTCGGAGAGAAGGCCCATGACGTGCAGGGCGCAGCCCTTTTCGCGGCAGTAGTCGATGAGGGCCTTCACCTCGGGATTGTCGCCGATCGAGCCGTCGGCGACCGCGCGGTTGATCTTGACGAGGTCCTGATAGAGGACGCGGCCGGCGCCGATGTTGAGGTGGCCCACTTCGGAGTTGCCCATCTGGCCGTCGGGCAGGCCCACGTTTTCGCCGTCGGTGCGCAGTTCGGCGTGCGGATACTTCGCCGCAAACTCGCCGAGGCGCTGCGGCCTGACGCTGCCGATCACGTCGGCCCTGTCGCCGCGGCCGATGCCCCAGCCGTCGAGAATCATGAGCAAAACCTTCTTTCGTGCACAGGCCGTCATCGCCTTGTCTCCTTCTTCCTGATCCTGAATCCCTGTCGTTGGTGTCTGTTGGGAGAGCCCTGCGGGGCTTACTCCTCGTCCTGCGGGTCGCGGACCTCAACCGGCGTTTCGCTCAGCGCCTGTTCGACCTCGCGGTCGAGCACGGACTCGACGAACTCGCTCACGGACTGGCCGCGGTTGGCGGCGGCATGAATCAGATTGTCATAAAGGGACGAATCGATGGCCACTTCAAGGGTGACGTAGTTGGTGTCTTCTGCCATTTGAATTCTCTCTCGAATAGTTGGACGGGCGGACGTGGGATCGGGGTTCCGTGCTGCGCTTTCCCTTCGGGGGGCGCGGCGGGCGCCGTCTCCGCCTTCCTGATCAATCGGATGATTATCACGGATCGGCTCCCCATCGTCAATACCGCGGAACCTGGAGGTGCCTCGCAGACGCGGTTTGGAGGGGCCGGAGAGGGCTCTTGCGGAACGGAAGCGGGCGCAGCGGGGGAGGCACACGAAAAGGAAAGCCCCCCGCGGAAGGTTCCGCGGAGGGCTTCGGTTCATGTCCGATTCAGCAGTCGGAAGACCGCTTCATCGGCAGGTGACGCGTTGCAAATTAGAAAGCGTGCGTCAGACCCGTGAAGACTTCACCGACCTTTTCTTCGACTTCGACAGCCTTGGTGGTGGCGTCGAGCGTGGCCTTGTAGTAGCCGGCGGCGAGGTAGACGGACGTGCGCTTGCTCAGGCGGTATTCGTACTTCGTGGCGAGACCCATGTAGTCGAAGTCGCGTTCTTCAACGCCGGTCTTGGACGTTTCAGCCGTGCCGTCGACATAGTAGGCGCCGACCGTCAGGTCGCCGTTGCTGATCGGAACGATCGTGCCGAGGTGAGCGCCGAAGCCCTTGACGCCCTTGTCGAAATCGGTGTCAAACGTCTTGAGCTCGGCACCCTTGACCATGCTGGCGAGAGCGTTGGCGCCGCTGCCCTGGATGCCCTTGAAGTACTGGCCCATCACGAAGGTCTTGGCGAAGCCGCAGTCGTAGTTGCCGCCGAGGTAGACGATGTGGCCGTCTTCACCGCGGGCGCCCTCACCGAAGGACTGGTAGTTCTGGAATTCGTAGGCGAGAACCGTGTTCAGGGCGCCGAAGTTGCCCGTAAGAGCCGTGGAAGCGTAGCGGTTGACGGCGGAGGAGCCTTCACGGTTCGTGTTGGTGCTGGATTCATTGAAGGAGTACTGGACCGTAGCCTGCAGACCGGCGAACTTCGGGGTCTGGTACGTGACCATGTTGTCGTAGCGGGCGGACTGGAGGAGGCCGAGAACGTCACCGGAACCGCCGTCGAAGGCGTCGCCGTAGCCGTAGACGAGGTCGAAGCCGGCGCCGGAACCAACGCCGCCGACGCGGCCCATGGTGAGCGTACCGAAGTCGGAGGAGAGGGCGACGGTGGCCTGACGGTCAAAGAGCTTGCCTTCGGTCTTGAATTCGCCGGAGTCGGCCTTGAAGCCGTTTTCGAGCTGGAAGCTCACCTTCATGCCGTTGCCGAGGTCTTCAGAACCCTTGATGCCGAAGCGGGAGGCAGAGTTGCGACCGTTTTCCATGGAGAACGTGTCTTCATCGACCATGGTCTTGTCGCCGACGGTGACTTCACTGGTCTTGTACTGGAGACCCAGGTCAACCTTGCCGTACATCGTGACTTCAGCGGCCTGAACGGAGAAAGCGGTAGCGCCGAGAACGGCGACAGCGATAAGAGACTTCTTGAACATAATCTTGTCATCCAAATAAAAGGGAAAATTTGGGAGTCACTGCTTTTCGCGTGGCTAGGGAGAATACTGGGACAAGAGGGGGCGATTCGCAAGAAGCTCCCCTTCCGGATGACCTTCGTATTTAGTGCATCGGCCTGCGGGACAGGGAATCCGGCCGGAATGCGGTGATAACCCCTATACTGTTGCGCAAACGCAACAAACGGGCGGAATCGCCCATGGTGCCTGCGTTTGGAGGCGGTCGTCATCCATGCGCGACTTTATGAAAACGGCATCGCCGTTTCCCGAATGTCGTGCGCGGGACGAGATGAAGAGAACAATGAAAAACGGCGCCCTGCCGGATGAAGCGGGACGCCGTTTGGTTCAAGGTTTGTGCGGGGCGTGATGCCTGGAGACTCAGGTTGCGGCGGGGAGCTTCGGGAGCATGCCGCGGAGGTTCTTCGCGTAGAGGGCCGCCACATAGAGGATCACCACGGCGGCGACCGTCACTTCGACGTGGGCGAGGAAGCGGATCTGGTGCGCGTAGTGAAGGGCGCCGGGGAAACCCGCCACGAGGTTCGAGAGCTTGTAGAGCGCCGTCGCGCCGATGGCCATCGGGAAGGTGAAGGCCGCGTAGCCCGGCGAGAACTGAAGCCTCAGGAGGCGCCAGAAGGCGAAGTAGATCACGACCGTCATGAGGATCGCGATGCCGAAGAGGAGCGCGACGAGAAGAAGCGACGGATCCTTCTCGACCGTGAGGTAGCCTGCAAGCAGCAGGCTCGCGGGCGCGGCCAGAATCGCGATCGTGGGCTTGGCGCCGTTGGGGACTTCGGGGAGGAAGAAGAGGCGGTAGATCATCAGCGGCAGGAGCACGGCATAGGCCGCGGCGCCCATCCAGAAGAGGATCATCGCGAAGGGAAGCAGCACGGCCACCTCGGGGAAGGTCACGTCGGCCACCACGATGCCGATGGGCGGCACGAACCAGGAGGGCACCATGAGCTCGAGCCTCGGTTCCTGCAGGCGGTTCACGATGAAGATGCCGAGCGCCGCCAGATGAAGGAGCACCGCCGCGCACCAGAGCACGACGCCCGCTTCGGGCATCCAGTGGCCCGCGGTCTTCGAGACCACCATCAGGCACATCGCGAACGTCGGGACGATGCTGCCCACGACGGGATGCTTCAGGTCGGCCCAGAGCGTGTCGTGGTGCGCCGTGAAGCGAAGCACCAGAAAGCCGATCATGACGAGGCCGATCACGGCACCCGTCGTCTGGCCCCAACCCGCGAGCGGCAGGGCGTTCTCGAGGCACCAGCCCAGACTCGCAATGCCGAGCGCGAGACCGGCGAGCGGCGTGGGCAGGCCGCGAACCTTGTAGTGAAGCTTTTTGAACATGGGAATTCTCAAGAAAAGGGCGGGATTACCCTTGGTTTGCGGAGCTATTTTGGCAGAAAATTCGTTCGGAGGCGTCGTTTTTTTCAGAACCGATCGTTCGGAAAATGCGTCCGACATGACTTCAATCGTTCGGCTTTACCGAAAGTCTGGACATCCTGCGTCCTCACGACTTTTTGCAGGTCTTCCGCAGGGGGAGGCCTTTTTCGGCTTCTTCGAATAGAATGTACCTTCTATAAAACATTCAATATTAAGGATAGGGCCTGCCCGTGGCAGCGCCCGCAACTGCGCGATGGACATGGAAGACAAGGAGACGGCCCCGGGAACGGTGCTTCTGGCGGTGGACGTTGCAAGGCGTCAGGCGGAATTGAGGCGAAGGAGCGTCATCATGACGGAGGATCCCGTCGAGGCGGCCGAGTGGCTGCGAACCTACAGGCATCCGATGACTGAGCTCATCTCGATCGGGCCCTGGGCGTCGTACAGCGCCTTCAATCAAGGTGCCGGCGTCGACCTGCCGAGGCTTCTGCTCTCGGACCGCGTGCGCTCGGCCTGTGCGGTCGAGGTGGCGGGGCTCGACTACGCGGCGCAGCAGGCGAAGTACCTTTTTGCATTTGAGGACGCCGCCGAGTGGATTGAGGCCAATGTTGAGACGCGCGTGATGAGCGTCGTCGTGCCGCTTTCGATTTTTGCGACCGCCCCGGACGCCCTGAGGGCCGAATTTGAGGAGGAGAAGCGTCTGAGGTTTACGAACGTGAAGACGAATGAAGGCGCCGCGAAGCCCCGCCGCATTCTCGCCCGCTGGAATGTCGTGAAGAACCTCGCGAAGGAGGCCCGCGAGGCGATCGGCAACTGGTCCTCGGACTATGCGGCCGAGAAGGTTCGTCAGCAGGTGGCCTGGCCCGTGCCGCCCTCGATGGAGGTTGATTTTCCAGGATGCGTATTCGCCCGCTACCGCACTTCGGCTGAGATCGAGCCCACGCGCCAGCGCACGCACAACACGATCCTCTTCACGGGCATGGCGGTTCACCGCGAGATCGGGCGCAACAGGCCGTACTGCAGGCGGCACTTCACGCCGGGACTGCTTCTGGGCGGCCCTCGAAACTGGCCCGACTACGAGATCGGACTGGTCGACGTGATGAGCATTCCGAGGGCGGCCGCACTTCTAGGAGAGAGCTTCATCAGGCACGCCGCCTGGCGTCTTTCGCCCGAGGACGTCGTCTGGTGCGGAGACCCTTCGGTCCTGCACGACGTGAAGCTCAGCGCCGACATGCGGATTCTGCTCGGTCTTTCGAGGGAGAGGCGCAGGCCCGTCGTCTGAGCCCGGCGTGTGATTCCCTCGCGGGTTTACCCGCTTGGGGCTTCGGATCACGGAGCGCGCGTGCCATAATCATCGTTAGAGAATGTCGGCTTTCAGACGGTCTCTCGTTCGAGGGAGCCGAACCGTCATTCCAGCCAATCTTCCCACGAGGATCCAGTCATGCAGATTACGCTTCGCCAGATGCAGGTCTTTCTTGCAGTCGCCCGCACCGAGAACCTGTCGGTTGCTGCTCAGGATCTTGCGATGAGCAAGAGCGCGGTGAGCCAGGCCCTGACGGAGCTTGAGGGGCGCCTCGGCGTCACGCTCTTCGAGCGCACCCGCGGCCGACTCCTTCTTTCGGCCGAAGGCAGACGCCTCAAGCCCGCCGCCGACGAGCTCATGGAGCGCACCGACGACATCGAGTCGCTCTTTTCAGGTCGCACGACGGGCCAGCTCAGGCTTGCCTGTACGTTCACGATCGGCTCCTTCATGCTCTCGGACCTGATGCGCGACTTTCAGGCGCACGCGGGCTGGATGCCCGAAATGCGCATCGCCAACACCGCCGAGGTGGCCGAATCGCTCCTCAACTTCTCGACCGACATCTCGATCGTCGAGGGCCCCGTCACAAATCCGCACCTCATCACCGAGCCGTGGATTTTCGACGAAATGGTCGTGGTGGCGCCCAAGGGGCACCGCCTCACGCAGGGCGTCGCGACCTGGGAGCAGCTCTCTCGCGAGCGCTGGATTCTTCGAGAGGAGGGCTCGAGCACCCGCATCTTCTTCGACGCCCAGATCGGCCTTCACCTCTCCGAGCACAACATCATCGCGAACGTCAACAGCTTCGAGGCGATCGTCGGCATGATCATCAACGGCATGGGCCTCACCTTCATCTCCGAGCGCATCCTTCACGATCCGTTCTTCGGCCCGCACCTCAGGCGCGTCAAGTGTCCCGAGACCTTCACAAGGCAGCTCTCCTTCTGCATGCACAAGCAGAAGTACCGCTCCTCCGACCTCCAGGCTTTCCTCGCCTTCTGCCGCCTTTGGGGCGAACAACTTCTCGAACGCGAGCACAGCCGCAGGCTCGAGGAGGAACAGGCGGCCATGGTCTTCACAAGTCCCTCCCGATTCAGCGGCGAGGTTGCCTAGTTTCCTGACCTGTAGCCCTGCTGCATCCGGTCTTCCTTCCTCAGCCATTCTCTTGGGAAGGCAAAGCCGTCCGCAGATGAGGACATTGCGCAAGAATTCGACGCCTTGCAGCACCAGTATTCCTGCGCCTCCGTGTACAATGCCTGCCGCTTCACGTTCGGACGGGTCTCCCTCAGGCTTTCCGCAGAAGTCTCCCAAACCACCAGACCACAAGACCGATTCCATTTCCATGCACGTCACCGTCTATCTCATCTGCGCGCTCGTCACGGCACTGATGGCCGCCTACGGCATCTGGCGCACGATCCGCATCGCCCATCTCGGCACGACCTCGAAGCTTGCCGTCACGGCCTTCTTTGCGCTTGCGGGCGCCTCGCACTTCGCCTTTCTCGACATGACGGACCTCTTCGAGCGCGCCTTCATCGTCGATACGCTGCCCGTCACGGGCCTCTTCGTGAGCTTTGCCTACTGGTTCTTCCTGCTGGCGCTCGCGCGCGACGTGATCGGCGGCGTGCGCGGACTCGTGCGCAGGAAGATGGGGCTTCCCGTCGAGAAGCGCGACCTCTTCACGATCGTCTCGACGTGCTTCGTGGCCGTCTTCGGCATCTTCTTCGGCATCACCTCGACCTGGAACGCGCTCTCCGAGCCTACGGTCGAGCCGATGACCGTGGCCGTCAGGAACCTTCCGCCCGAGCTCGAGGGCTTCAAGGTCGCCCAGATCACGGACCTGCACGCCTCGAACCTCTTCCCCGCCGCCCGCACCGAAGCCGTGGTGAAGGCCGTCAATGAGGCCAAGCCCGACCTCGTCCTCATCACGGGCGACTTCTCCGACGGTCCGCTCGACAGGGAGGCTGCCGTTCTTCAGCGCGACGCGGACCTCGCGCCTCTTTCCGGCCTCAAGGCCGCCTACGGCATCTTCGGCGTGACGGGCAACCATGAGTACATCCGTCCCGAGCGCGAGAAGCTCCTTGAGATCATCAGGCGCCATGGCGTCGTGATCCTCGAGAACGAGGCCGTCTCCATCGCCGTCAAGGGCCGCCGCGTGACGGTGGCGGGCGTGGACGACCTCGCGGCCGAGCGCACGGGCGCAGGCCGTCACGACCTTGCGGGTACGCTCTCCAATCTCGCCGACGACGACCTCCGCATCCTGATGGACCATCAGCCCCGCACGGCTCCCGAGGCTGCGAACCCTGCCTGGAAGGTGGATCTGCAGCTTTCGGGTCACACCCACGGCGGCCACACGGGTCCCGTCGCGATTCTCGCCTCGCTTGCCAACAACGGCTTCGTCAAGGGCTTTTACGAGCTGGGCGGCATGAAGCTCTACGTCTCCCAGGGCGCGGGCTTCTGGGCGGGCTTCCCCGTGAGAAGCGGCACCTTCAACGAAATCCCGCTCATCACGTTCACGCGCGCCAACTGATCGAGCAGCTTTTCGAGCATTCCCGGCATGAAAAAGCCTCCCGACTTCGGGAGGCTTTTTTATTCCGCAGGAGCAGACGACGAGCTTGACGCAGCGGCCGCAGAAGGCGCACGGTGAACGAATGCATCCGAAGCGAGCGTTTGGATGAAGCCGGGGATCTGAAGAAACGAAGCGGGCGAAGCATTGCTGCTTCGCCCGCTCGCTCAGGACTGAAGAATCAACTTTGAGAAGTCATCAGTTCTTCGTGAAGGCCTTTTCGACGCTGATCGGGAAGGCCTGGTAGCCGAACGTGTCCTTGAGTTCGATGTCGACGACCGGCTTGGTTTCGCCCCAACGGTATTCGGCGATGTGCGGCATGACGCGGCCGAGGGTGTTGGTGCGCTTTTCAGGCGTGGCGCCGAGGCCGGCGGTGGACCAGTACACCATCATGGTGTCCTTGTCTTCCATGTACTTCGTCAGGCCGGTGACCGGGCAGAAGAACGGATAGCCGAGGTCCTTGCCCACTTCCCAGATCTGTTCGACCGTCATCTTCTTCTGGTCGATCTTGTACACCACGGCGCGGGAGTACTTCATCGTCGGCAGGGCCGGCTGTTCCATGCCGCGGCCGTCACCGTTGTCAAAGACGGAGAGGTAGATGACGTTCTTGTCGGACTTGCTGTCGATGCGCCAGGCGGTGTGCTGCGTCCAGGACCAGTCGAAGTCGCCTTCGCATTTGGAACCTTCGCACTTGATCTTGTTGCCCTTGGCGTCGACCGGGGTGAGGACCTTTTCAGCCCAGCCCTTCTTCCAGCCTTCCGGCGAAGCGAGGATCCACTTGATCTTCTTGTCGCGGCCGATCTTGACGATGCCCTGATGGCGCGAGGAGATGATGATGGAGTCGTCGGTCGGGTCATAGTCGACGGAGTTGACGTGAGCCCAGTTGCGGCCCGGGCCGACGCCGGCGATGTCGCCGAACTGGCCGTTTTCGTCCATCTTGGCGAGTTCTTCGGCGGAGAGCGTCTGGCCGGACTTGGAGGCGTCGATGTTGAGGCAGACGGCGCCCTGGTCCATGGCCTTCACGATGTTGTCGCGATACGGGTCAAGGATGTCGTAGAGACGGAAGTCGTCGACCACGCCGCCGTTTTCGTCAAGCTCAACGATCACGTCGCGAACCGTGTGGACGCGCTTGCCGTCGGGACGGCGGTAGTCGGCGTTGGCGACGCGCAGGAAGCTGTGGCCGTTTTCAGCGTTGTCGAAGGCGTGCGAGTAGTCGGAGTACTGAGGCGGCAGCAGGCGGTTGAAGATTTCGCGGCCGAGGAGGTCGTACTTGACGTAGCGCTGGCCGAAGCCCCAGGTGAGGGCGCCGTCCTTCGTCTGCTGGAAGCCCATCATGTAGCCGGAGGACCAGGGGTCGGACGGCTCGTTGAGGAGGATGTCGAGGAGGTACCAGCGGACGGCGCCGGTCGTGTCGATGATGCCGATGTTGGAGTTGTAGGCCCACTCAAGCGCACCGCCGGACGGGTTGTTCCAGGCAAAGCGGGCGCCCTGCGGGGCGATCGGGGAGAGCTGGTTGCCGACGAGGTAGAGACGATCCTTGAAGTCCGGATGAACCGTATGGACTTCGGTGTCGAACATCGTGCCCTTCTGGCGCGGCATGCCGTTGGAGCGCGTGTAGACCGGAGGCGCGTAGAACTGGTACGTGTCGGAGAACTTCTCGGCCTTGCCGTTGAAGAGACGCGTGTAGGAAACCTCGACGGTGTTCAGGTAGTCGGGATACAGACCGAAGACCGGAATGCCGGCGTTGGTCTTGAGCTGGCGGTCGGAAACCTTGTACTTGATTTCCTGACCGTTCATCTTCGGCACGATGCGGACTTCGACGTCCTTGAGTTCGTAGCCGCCGTTGCGGATCACGGCGGTGAGCGGAGCAACCTTGTACGGGTTGACGATCACTTCACCGATGTTGCCTTGGACGGCATAGGTGACGGCGGGGCCGGAAGCGCCGCCGGAAGCGCAGGCGGCGCCCGCAATGAAGGTCGCGGCGACGAGGGCAGCCATGGTCTTGGCCTGGAATTTCATGAGTCTCTCCTAAAAAGAATGAGGTGCACGCTTTGTGCGTCGATGCAAATGTTAGAGCAGGGGGTTTCGCATTTTTATTGCGGACTGCCTGTAACCGATGTGCGGAAAATGAAAAGCGGATCCACGAAAAGTGCGCGACGAGCAAGACAGGAGAGAAGTGCGGTTCGGGGAAAACGCGCGTGCGGCGGGCTTTTTGAGGGACCGAGGGGTACAATTCACGCGACCGACAGACCAGGAGAAAAACATGAATCACCAGGGACCGCAGATACCCGAGGACGTCAACGACAGCAATCTCTACCGGGCCTACAGGCTGCTGCTGAGCGTCTGTGAAACGGGCGTGCTGAGCCGCGCCTGTGACAGAACGGGGCTGTCGCTTCCCACTGCGTCCCGTCTTCTCGCACGTGCGAGGACGTGGTTCGACGATCCGCTCTTCGTGCACTCCGCAGGCCGCATGTATCCGACCGTGCGCATGAAGGCGCTGCGTCCGAGGCTGATCGAGGCCATGCGTGCGACCGACGCACTCTTCAACGAGGAGAACGTGTTCGACCCGCAGAGCGCCGAGGGCGTCGTGAGGATCGTGGCGATCGACAACGCGTTCTACACGCTGCTCATTCCGCTCATCATGGAGCTCCGCAAGGAGGCGCCCGGCATTCGCTTTCGCGTTTACGACCGATTCCCCGAGATGATGTCGGTGTTGAGGCACGGAGACCTTGATCTCGCCGTCTATTCGACGCTCGGCAAGGCGTGTCCGCCTGACTTTCACGAGCAGACGCTCTTCGAATCCGGTCACGTGCTTCTCGTGCGCCGCGGGCATCCCCTGAGTGCGCTTGCCAAAAAGCGTCCTCTTCGTCTTGAGGACGTCGCGAAGTACGAGCATGTGGGCGTGGCGATCACGATGAGCACCGACGGCCCGCGTCTCATCATCGGACAGCAGGCGATGAACGTGCACGACCGCCTCTGCTGCGAGATGCCCTTCATCGTGGCGGGCGCCTCGCTCGTCGCAAGAACCGACCTGGTCATGCGCACGCCCAGGGAAACGGCCGTTCTTCTTGCGAAGGGCCTGCCGCTCGACGTTCTCCATTCGGAGGAGGACGTGAGCCTTCCCTGGCGTCCCGGCCTCTTCTGGCACGAATGCTCGACGAACAGTCCGCTGCTCACCTGGGTGAGGGCCAGGCTGGCCGTCAAGGCCCGCGAGATCTACGACGCGGCGGAGAAGGTGCTGCCGTTCTGAGTTTCGAGCATTTCCGGCATGAAAAAGCCTCCCGACGTCGGGAGGCTTTTTCATGCGTTTGGGCAGGTGTCAGTATGTCGTTCGGTCGAAGACGGCCTTCTGCTGCGTGAATTCGAGCAGGCCCGCGAGGCCGCCCTCACGTCCGATGCCGCTCTGCTTGTAGCCGCCGAAGGGCGCGGTGACGTCGCGCGGGGCGTCGTTGATGTAGACGTTGCCCGAGTGGATGCGCTTTGCGACCGCGACCGCCTCGGCCTTCGTCGGGGCGTGCACGTAGCCCGAGAGTCCGTAGGGCGTGTCGTTGGCGATTGAGACGGCCTCCTCGACGGTGTCGTAGGGAATGATGCAGAGCACGGGGCCGAAGATCTCCTCGCGGGCGATGCGCATGTCGTTTCTCACGTCGGAGAAGACGACGGGTCTGACGTAGTAGCCGCGGGACATGTCGGTGGGGACGCCGCCCATGACGAGTCGTGCGCCTTCGTCGATGCCGGCCTGCACGTATTCGGCGATCTTTTCGAACTGGGCCTTCGAGGAGACGGGGCCGATGTCGGTCTTCGGGTCGGTCGGGTCGCCGACGACGAGCTTGGCGGCGAGCTCGCAGAATTCGGACTCGATGCGCGCGAGGTCGCGACGGGGCACGATGAGGCGCGAGAGAGCCGTGCAGGTCTGGCCCGCGTTGAAGAAGATCGAGCTCAGGATCTTGGGGTAGGCGGCCGAGTAGTCGTCGGAGGGCAGGAACACGGCGGGGGACTTGCCGCCGAGCTCGAGGCTGATGTGCTTGACGCTCTCGAGCGCGCGCTGCGCGATGCGGATGCCGACGGTGGTGGAGCCCGTGAAGCTCACCATGTCGACGTCGGGATGCGAGGCGAGGCGGTCGCCGAGTCTGGAGCCGCGGCCGCTCACCATGTTGAAGACCCCCTTTGGGAAGCCCGCGCGGTCGAAGGCGTCGGCGAGCAGGCAGGCCGTGAGCGGCGTGTGCTGGCTGGGCTTGAGAACGACGGTGCAGCCCATCAGGATGGCGGGGACGACCTTCTGGACGACCTGGCCGAGCGGATAGTTCCAGGGCGTGACGCAGGCGACGACGCCGACGGGCTCGCGGTAGACGGTGGAATTCGGGAGCGTTTCCTCGAGGACCATGCGTTCCGCCGCCTCGATGTAGGAGCGTACGCGCACGTACTGGTACTCGCAGTGGGTCCTGGTCGTGAAGCCGACGGGTGCGCCGAGTTCGGCCACTTCGAGCGGGATGATCTCGTCGTGCAGGGCCTCGAAGTTCGCGAGCATGGCCTTCATCAGGCGGATGCGTTCTGCGAGGGGCGTCGTGCGCCAGCCTTCGAGCGCGGCCTTTGCGGCCGCAACGGCGCGGTCCGCGTCGGCGGGCGTGCCGTCGGGGATGCGGGCGAAGCGCTCGAGCGTGGCGGGGTTTTCGACCTCGATCCAGGCGTCGTCCTCCGAAGGCGTCCATTCGCCGTTGATGTAGTGTTTTTCAAAATCCCATGACATTTTGCGAATCCTTCTTCTTCTGTTTCTGTTTTTGCCGGCCTCGGGGCGCGTCAGCATCCGCGTCGGGGCCGGAAGCAGGGCACCAGATGTCCTAACTCTAGCGCAAAGCGAGGGGCTCTGCGGGCCTGCCCATAATGCTACAGCCTCAGGGAAGCCGAAGAGATAAGGCGTTTTGACTAGGCGCATCTCTTGTGCGGGCGGCGGGGCGGGAGGACCTCCCGCAGTTGCGCACGCCGTGCCGCTCCCGGATTTTTCGGCTTATTTCCTGCTGCAACAGCCTCACGCAGTCGGACATGATTTGTTGCGCAAAAGCGGCACGCCGACTGGCAAGATGTCTTCAACGGACGAACGACGGGAACCGAAGCGAAGGAAGCCCCGTCGGGCGGACCGCCATCCGAGAAACAGCATACATATAGGAGAGTGCGCGCAGGAACAGGACCGACACTGCAAGCAACTGCACGCCGACGACATCATGACATTCAACGCCAAGCTTCTCACCGCCACCGCCGCCGCTCTCATCGGTGCCATCGCGCTTACGGGCTGCAACGAAGCCCCGGCTCCGGCCCCCGCCGCCGAACCCGCCGCGCAGACCCAGCCCGCTCCGGCCCCCGAGGCCCAGCAGCAGGCGCCCGAACAGGCTCAGCAGCAGGCTCCGGTCGAGGCCCAGAAGGCCCCCGCGCCTGATGCCAAGAAGTAAGGCTTCGCCTTCATGACGGGAGGGAAGATCCCTCCCGACGCTTCGCCACGATCCATCAACCATATATAAGGACGGACCCGCGCCACAACGCAGTCCGAACACATCATGACGAACACCATCAAGCTTCTCGCCGTTGCCTCCGTTTTCCTCGCTTCCTCCGCCTTTGCGGCGAACCCGCCTGCAGCTCCCGAGCCCGAGGCCCAGCCGGCCGTCAAGGCTGCGCCCGCCGACCTCCAGACACCGGCGCCCGCTGCCGACGTTCAGGATCCTGCGCTCAAGCTTCCCGCCGATCTGACGCCTGCCGACAAGGCGCAGACGGCCGACGAGCCGCAGCCGCAGGACGGCAAGCAGGCTCCGCAGCCCGAAAAGGCCGCCCAGCCTGACAAGGCCGGCAAGCCCAAGTAAACTCAAGTCAAGCCGACAATTCCAGAGAGAGCGGCGCGCCGAATCCGACGGTGTCGGGTGAAGGCGCGCCGTCGGCGATGCGCGTG
>OBWJ01000699.1_pt1 | contig 17937 bp, 9 predicted proteins | sample 1495181 | NCBI WGS metagenome assembly OBWJ01 (sample SAMEA2580041, study PRJEB22360) | human gut metagenome
CCAAAATGTTTATCTTTAATTATCAATCACTGTAAACCTTTTTCAGGACGGGACAAAGTGCCCGCCGTTAGCCCGGTCGCCGTGAAGGCGTTGTCCGTCACGGTCTGCGGCGTGCCGTTATCGACCGTCACGCTGTATCCCGTGGCACCGGAAACGGCGTCCCATGTCAGCGCCACGGTCGAGAATCCGGGTTCGGCCTTCAGGTTGGCGGGTGCGTCGAGCTTGCCCTGCGAAGCTTCGGCGGTGGTTGCCGAAGCCTTGGCCGACCAGTCGGAGTCGGTGGCCGTGCGGCCGGCTACGGCCTTGACCTTGGCGTTGTATTTGGTTTCGGGCGTCAGCTTGTCGAGCGTGCAGGCCGTGCCGTCGATCTTTTCGACCAGCGCAGCCTTGCTTTCGTCGGTGCCGTCGGCCCAGCAGGCGACCGTATAGGATGCCGCGCCGCTCACGGCGTCCCATTTGAGCGTCAGCTTGTCGGGCTGAACGGCTTCGGCGGCGGAATTTCACGTTCGCCGGGGCCGCGAGCTGCTCAAGATGCGTTTCGCCCTCGCAGGTGACGACGATGTCGTCGAGCAGGAAGCGCGTCTTGTTGGCGCCGGCCTGCGCCGGATTCGAGGAGAAGGCGATGCGTGACGCCGGGGTGAGTCCTTCGAGCGTCACGGTGTAGGTTTCGAACCTGCCCACGGCGGACGAGATGTCGACCGTTTTCGACACGAAGGCGGTGCCTTTCTTGCTCACGACGTTGTTCGAGCCGAATTCCGCCCCTTCGACGGCTTCGACGACAATGTCGCTGCCGTAGACGTTTTCGCCTTCGGCATAGGCGCTGGCCGAGAAGCTGACCTTGACGGTCGTGTTCGCGGGCAGGGCCGTCAGCTGGGGCGTGTAGAGGATGCCGATGCCGCCGCTTCCGCCGCCGCACTTGATGTAGCCCGGACGGGTGGAGGTGTTGCCCGACGAACCCCAGCCCTTCATGCCGAGCGCTTCGACGTATTCGGCCGACGTGCCGCCCGTGTGGATGTGGAACTCGGTCGCCCAGTTGCAGAGGGGACGGTCGCCGTCCGCCTGCGGATTCACGCCCTCGGCCTTCTCCCACGTCTTGCGGAAGTCGGTGCCCGAAACGGCGTTGTAACCGGCCGCCGAATTCACGATGTCGCCGCCGTGGATGAAGGCGGAGAAATCCTGCGCCAGCACGATGTCACCGGCCTTCGCGGGGGTGTTCGCAGCGGCTTTCGGGCCGGCTTGGGCCGTGGTTCCGGCCACGACGGGAGTCTGGATATCGGCAAAACTCAGGTTGGTGATCCGGGCGTAATAGGTCGTTTCGGGATCGAGCCCTGAGAAGGTGTAGCGCACGACGGGGTAGCCGGCCAGCGCGGTGAAGATGCCTTTGCCCGACGAGAGTTTGCCGTCGGCGAGCCAGCTGACGTAGAGATCGGTGCAGGCTTCGTCGCGGAAAAGCTCGACATTGTAGCTGCGCGCAGCATCGGTCGCCTTGTCGTCGGTGTAGGACCACTCGAAGGTCAGCGTCGAACCGCTCGCCGCATGGAGTTTCAGCTGCGGATCGAGGTCGAGGATGCCCACCGAAGCCATCAGCATGGCCGGTTTGTCGTGCTCGGTGACGTACACCCAGTCCGAAGTGGCGGAGTAGGGGTAGTTGGCCCGCACGCGGCCGTAATAGATCCGGTCGGTCGGCAGGTCGGTGAATTCATGGTAGTCGATGTCGGCGGTGGTCATGCAGAGCGCTTCGCTGACGGGGTTCATGTCGCCGTCCACGAGCTGTACAGTGTATGATGTCGCGCCGCGGACGAAGTCCCAGCAGATCGTGAGCGACTTGTTGCCGTATTCGAGCAGTTTCACGTTTTTCGGGGTCTTCGACTTGTAGGCGTCCGAAATCTCCACGCCGTCGTCCTTGCAGGCCGTGAGCGAAACCGCGGCCGAGAACGAGAACAGGGCGAACAGAATGTATATGATGCTTTTTTTCATGGTTGTTGTCCGGTTTTAATATACGAGCTTGATGTCGTCCACATACCAGCGGCCCGCCTTCACCGTCGATCCGGAGAACCAGCTGTCGGCCGTGGAGATGAAGAGCGACGGATTGGCCAGCGATCCGGGGTTGGGGATGACGGCCGACACTTCGACCCACGTGTAGGCCGGGATGTCGAGCGAAACGTAGCTCTTGGTCGAAGCGACGATCTTGCTGAGCGTGCCTTTCGAAATCCAGAAGCCGTCGTTCTTCTCGCAGATGCCGACCATGCCCTGATCGGGTGCGGCGGCCCAGATGCCGACCTTGAAGGTCAGCAGCATGTCGTAGCCCGCGGGAATGTTCAGCACCGGGGAGATGATGTTGCCGGGCTGTCCGTCGGCATTGTCGCCTGCCGCTCCGAACTGCATGTAGCCGGGGCACATGTAGTTGAGGTAACCCGTCCAGCCCTCCATGCCGATGGCGCGGTAGAACGAGGGATTGCCGTTGCGTACGGTCGAGGTGATGCCGCCGATGCTGGCGTTGGTGCCCGCCGTGACGCTCACCGTCTCGTTGTCGAGGCTGAGGTTGGCGACGGTCTTGTCCGCCGAGGTCACGCCGGCTTTCTGGCCGATGCAGTCGCCGCCCCACGGGAATTTGTTGAAGTTCTGGACCAGCAGCGGCGTCTCTTCGCCCGCTTGGTCGAATCCGGCGCGGACGATGGTCGAAATCTCGCCGAAGTCCGTTTCGACGCCCGCGGCGTCGGTGACTTTCAGCGCGAAGGTCACGATGCCCTGTTTGGTCGCGGTGCCCGTGAGGGGTATCTCGATGAAGCCGTTGCCCGGCGAGGAGATTGAATAGCTGCCTGCGGCCGCCGTCAGCCCGTTGCCGCCCGTCTGGGTCACCGAAACGGTGTATTTCTCCGTGCCGACAGCCTTGATGTAGGGGATGCGGAGGCTGGCTTCGGATTCGGCGTTCAGTTTCAGCAGGCCCGACACGCCGAACCGCTGTCCGTTGTCGAAGGGCTTCCATTCGAAGATGCCGTTCTCCTGTTTGATGGCGATGGCGACGTTCTCCTCGCCGCAGCCGTGCAGGTAGATGGTCGCCGTGCGTTCGTCCGAGACGTTCTGGTCGCAGGTGACCGTGATTTTCTGATAGGTGTCGGGGCTGCCTTTTCCCGACAACCGGTCCACGTGCACCCAGCTGTAGGCGCCGGTCCACTCCCGGCTGTCGGGCACATCGCTGATATACCAGTCGCCCGTGGCGCGAATCGTAAACGTATTGCTCGACTCGACGTACGAGAAACTCATCTCGCGCAGGTTGCGTTTGAGGAACCCGCTGTCGTCGTCGCTGCATGCAGTCAGACCGCCGATCCCCGCCAGCGCGAGAATTATCGTCAGTTTGTGAAAAAATTTCATAATGATTGATCGTTAGTTTTGTTTTAAACCGATAAAAAAAATCAGAAACCGACTCCGGGTCCTGCCGGACGTCAATTTCCTACGCGGTTTCTAACGATATCGAATGACTTGCACGACAAATATAGCGAATTTTCCGGACTTCCAAACAAAAACGGAAAAATTTTACGACCTTCCCGCGCGAAAGTAAAATATTGATAAACATAGGTGTGAATATTTAAATTACAAAACGATAAAAAAAGGGTTTTCGTTTGGGTAGTTTTCTGCAGTCGCTTGTATCTAATGCAAACCGGACCCGAAAAGTCCGGCCGCCAACCGAACCGCCAGCAACTGAAACACGCAATATTAACTGAAAACAACCTAAAAAACGACCCAAGCGATGCCTACCTAATCAATCACAATCGGCACTACACGGTTTTTATCGGACGACGGATGACTTGCAAGGTTCCGCAGACCGTATGAAAACGAACACGCTCAGGCCCGTCCCGCAGACGGCGCCGGGATTTCATTTTGCACCGGCCGCAGGAAGTAACCATAATTAACCGAATTGAAACTATGAAGAATTTATTCCATAAAGGACTCTGTCTGGTCATGGCGCTCTGCTGCATAGCATTTAAGGGTTATGCGGGGGGGGGAACGCTTCCCGACGCCCAAGGGCACGACCTGAAGCTGTCCTATTCCCGAACGACGCTCAAAACCGTTGCCGACGCGATCACGCAGCAGGTGGGCATCGTATTCTCCTATGAAATCGCACTGGCCGATTATCCGATGGAGAACCTCTACGTTACGGAACAGGGGGCCGCGCTCGACGCCATCCTCAAAACGGTATTCACGCCCCGCGGCATCGATTACCGCGTGGTGGACAAGGTCGTGGTGCTGACGCGCAGCGCGCATCCCGCACAAACCGTCAAGGCCGCTCCGGCCAAGGCGCAGGTGACGGGCGTGGTGCGGGACGCCGCAGGCAACCCGATGATCGGCGTGACGGTCACGATCAAAGGCACGCTGGTCGGCGTCTCCACGGGCGTGGACGGCAGCTACACCATTCCGGCGGACAAGGATGCGATGCTGCTCTTCTCGTACATCGGCTACCGCAATCAGGAAGAGCCGGTGGGGCAGCGCACCCAGATCGACGTCACGATGCAGGAGGATCAGTTGGTGATGGACGAAGTGGTCGTCGTGGGTTACGGTACGCTCAAGAAGCGCAACATCGTGGGCGCCGTCGAGAATCTGGCGGGCGACGCGGTGGAAAACCGTCCGAACGCCGACATCACCCGTTCGCTTCAGGGCCAGATTCCGGGTCTGAACATCGTGCAGACCGACGGTAAGGCCGCCCACGGAGGTCAGGTGACCATTCGCGGCGTGAACAACAGCTTCAAGGCCCGCGTCAACGGCGGACAGAAGGAGAACAAACTCGGACAGGGCGGCAGCGCGCTGGTGCTCATCGACGGCGCCGAGGGCGACATGAGCTCGGTGAATCCCGACGACATCGCCTCGATCTCGGTGCTCAAGGATGCTTCGTCGGCAGCCGTTTACGGCGCCCGCGGCGCATTCGGCGTAATCCTTATCACGACCAAGAATCCCGAAAAAGGCAAGGTGCGCGTGAATTACAACGGTTCGGTGTCGCTGCACCGCCGCACGGTGATCTGGGAGGACAACGTGGTGACCGACCCCGTGCAGTGGGTCGAGGCGTTCCGCGAATCGTATCTCAACTCGTCGCCGACGGCCACCGTCCCGTCGCTGTTCAACAACTACATGCCTTATTCGAACGCATGGTTCGAAGAGCTGAAACGCCGCCGCGCCGATCCGACGATGGACAACTACAGCATCGACGCCAACGGCAACTACAGCTATTACGGCGAAACGAACTGGCTCAAGGAGATTTACAAGTCGGTGAACTACTCGACCACGCACGCCGTCAGCATTCAGGGCGGCCGCGAGGGCGTGAGCTACTACGTTTCGGGACGCTATTACAATCAGGACGGCATCTACAAGGTGGGCGAGGAGACCTACAAGAAGTACAACCTGCGCGCCAAAGGCTCGATCCGCATCCGCCCGTGGCTGACGCTCGACAACAACACCAGTCTGATGAGCAGCAAATACCATCAGCCGATGATGCACTACGGCCAGCAGATGATCTCGCGTCAGATCGACATGTTAGCCTTTCCGTTCGCGCTGCTGAAGAACCCCGACGGCACATGGACGCAGACCGCCGCCAAGAGCGGATACGCGGCCTTCGCCGAGGGCACTTCGTGGCAGGAGGACAACCGGCTTGAGGTGGCCAACACCACGACGTTCAACTTCGAATTCGTCCCTGAGGTGTTCAAAGTCTCGGCCGACGTGACCTACAAGGGCGCACGCTGGACGCGCGACCGCATGGAGAACCTCTACACCTACTATACGGGCGTGAACGTTTCGGGACAGGACAACAGCTACTCGTCGCTCGAAAACTGGAACTACATCTCGAACTACATCTCGACCAACATCGTCGGCACCCTCACCCCCAAACTGGGACGGGACCATGACCTGAACGTCGTGGCCGGATGGAACCTCGAAGATTACGACTACCGCGCGCAGAAGACCTACCGGCAGGGCAACCTCTATCCCTCGAAGCCCAGCTTCACGCTGATGGACGGCGAGTATTACTCGACCACGTCGGGCGGTTACACGTGGGGGCTGGTCGGCTTCTTCGGACGTATCAACTACGCCTACGCGGGCCGCTATCTGGTCGAGCTGAGCGCACGCTATGACGGTTCGTCGAAATTCCCGGCCAACTCGCAGTGGGGATTCTTCCCCTCGGCATCGGTGGGCTGGCGCCTCTCGGAGGAGCCGTGGCTCAAACCGCACGTGGAGGGATGGCTCGACAACTTCAAGATCCGCGCGAGCATCGGTTCGCTCGGCAACGCCAATATCGACCCCTATCAGTACCTCGAAACGATGACGGCCACCAACAGCGCCTCGATCGCCAAGTCGTCGGTCATCATCAACGGTCAGAACGTGCCTTACACGTCGGTTCCCGACCTGATTCCCGACGACATCACGTGGGAGAAGGTGACCACCTACAACATCGGTCTGGACCTCGACCTGTTCAACAACCGGCTCTCGTTCACGGGCGACTACTACCGCCGCAACACCACCGACCTCTACACCGTCGGTCCCAACCTCCCGCAGGTGCTGGGCAGCGCGGCGCCCTACGGCAACTACGCCAGCCTGAAGACCAAGGGCTGGGAGGTCAGCCTCGGCTGGCGCGATTCGTTCAAGCTGGGCGGCAAGCCCTTCAACTACAGCCTCCGGGCCATGCTCTGGGACAGCCGCAGCTGGATTACGGACTACTACAACGAGACCGGCGACCTGACCACCTACTACAAGGGCATGGAGATCGGCGAGATCTGGGGCTTCCGCACCGCGGGCATCTACGCCAGCAACGCCGAGGCGCTCAACGGCCCGGCCTACAACTTCTTCAAGAACGGCGAGATGTTCCGCGCCTACGCCGGTGACCTGCGGTTCGTCGACGTGGACGGCGACGGCATCATGACCAAAGGCAACCGCACGCTGTCGAACCACGGCGACATGGAGATCATCGGCAACCAGTCGCCCCGCTACCAGTACAGCATCAACATGTCGCTGAACTGGAACGGCATCGGCCTTTCGATGCTCTGGCAGGGCGTGGGCAAGCGCGACTGGTATCCGTGGACCGAATCGGGCTTCTTCTGGGGCAAGTGGAACCGCGCCTACAACTCGCTGATGAAGACGCAGACGGGCGACAGGGTAGTGAAGATCGACAAGAGCACCGACAACTGGCGCGTGACGAACATGGACAAGAATCCCTACTGGACGCGCATGGTATCGCTCGCCGCCAACCGCAACGACGGTCCGCTGACGTGGGAGAACGACCACTACCTGCAGGACGCCTCGTACATCCGTCTGAAAAACATCACGGTCGATTACACCTTCCCCAAGCACATCTGCAAGAAACTGCGCATCGAAGGGCTGAAGATCTACGTGTCGGGCGAAAACCTCTTCACGCACTCGCCGATGTTCAAGTATACGGACATGTTCGACCCCGAAGTAATCACCAGCGGCGACTCCGACTTCGCAAGCACCCAGAAATCGGGACTCGGCGGCACGGGTAACGGCTACTCCTATCCGATGCTCAAGACCGTGACGCTGGGCGTAAACGTAACATTTTAACCGACTGCAACCATGAAAAAAATCCTATTATACACGCTGATGACCGTGGCGGCCGCAGGAATGACCGCCTGCGAGGACTTCCTGACGCGCGACACCTACGACCAGATCGGCAGCGACGAATTCTGGAAATCGGAGACCGATCTGGAGCTATATGCCAACGGATTCATCCAGAAGATGATCCCCGGCGACGGAACCATCACGCGCGGCGACATCGACGCCGACTACTGCGCCGTGGACATCGCCACCGACCTGCTGCGTCCCGACGGCAACGTCTCGCCCGACAATCAGGGCGGCTGGACCGAAAGCAGCTGGACCAACCTGCGCCGCGTAAACTACATGCTCGACAACATGCACCGCTGCCGGGGCCGCGTAAGCGACGAGGTCTACAACCATTACGAAGGCGTGGCCCGCTTCTGGCGCGCATGGTTCTACTACGACAAGGTGCGGACCTTCGGCGCCGTGCCTTGGTACGACTTCACGATCTCGGCCAGCGACAAGGAGGCTCTGACCAAACCCCGCGACAGCCGCGAATACGTCATGGACAAAGTGCTCGAAGACCTCACCTTCGCCAGCACCTACTGCCTTGCCGACGCCAAATACACGAAAGGCTCGGCCCTGATCAACAAGTGGGTGGCGCTGGCCTTCAAGTCGCGCGTATGTCTCTACGAAGGCACCTTCCGCAAGTACCATTCGCGCGAGCCGTCGTCCGACAAGCCGTGGCAGAACGACGTCAACAACGCCGACAACAAGTTCCTGCGCGAAGCCGCCGCGGCAGCCAAGGAGATCATGGACAAAGGTCCCTTCTCGCTCGTGACGGGCGACGTGAAGACCGCCTACCGCTCGCTGTTCACCAGCGCCGGGCTGCTGACGCAGGAGGTGATCTTCGGCCGCGAATACAGCAAGGAACTTTCGGCCTTCCACGAAACCAGCTGGTATTACTATTCGCCGACCTACGGTACCAAGATCGCCATGACCAAGAAGTTCATGAACACCTACCTCACGACCAAGGGCACGCCCTTCACCGACATCGACGGCTATAAGACCGTCGACTTCATCCACGAATTCGACGGCCGCGACGCCCGCATGGCGCAGACGGTCATCAGCCCCTCGTACCAGATGAAGATCAGCGGCCGCACGGTGCCCTATTCGCCCAACTGGAAGGTGACCCGCACGGGCTACCATCCGATCAAGTGGTCGATCGACGACGATGCCGACAACGTGCTTTCGAAAGCGGCCAGCTGGAACTCGCTGCCGATCATTCGTTACGCCGAGGTGCTGCTCAACTATGCCGAAGCCAAGGCCGAGCTGGGCGAAATGGACGCCGCCGTCTGGGATCAGACCATCGCGCCGCTGCGCAGCCGCGCCGGCGTGACGTCGGTCATCCCCGCCAAGGCCGATCCCTACATGGAGGCTTATTTCCTCAATACGGTGACCGACAAATGGATTCTCGAAGTGCGCCGCGAACGGGGCATCGAGCTTTGTCTCGAAATGGGTCTCCGCTGGGACGACGACATGCGCTGGCACATGGGCGACCTGCTGACGAGCGACAACAACCCGTGGACGGGCATCTACATCGGCAGCACGAGCTATACCTACGACTACACGGGTCTCAGCACCGACGACAACGGCGATCCCGTGCCCGACTTCTACATCCGTCCGGGCGAGGACACCGAACATTCGATCGCCATTTCGAATACGGGCGCCAACCAGACCTTCTCGCTCAACGGCGAGGGCAACATCGTCTGGGAATACCGGCGCGTGTGGAGCGAGAAGAAGTACCTGCGTCCGATTCCGCTGACGGCGATCACGCGCAACCCCAATCTCGAACAGAACGCGCTCTGGAAGTAAGAGGACAATAAAAACGACAAGATATGAAGACAAGAATCATGTTATTCTGCTGCATGGCGGCCGCGCTTCTGCTGGCGTGCAGCAACGACAAATCGGACGGCGAGGGCCGCGAACCCGGCGTCGAGACCGAGCTTAACGGCACGCAGCTCGGCGAGGGCACGACCCTCTACGGACTGGTGACCGACACGTCGGGCAACCCCGTGCAGGGCGTGGTGGTGTCGGACGGCTACAACTGCGTGGAGACCGACGCCAACGGCGTCTATCAGATGATCCGCTACAAGAAGGCGCGCTTCGTCTGGTACAGCACGCCGGCCGGGTACGAAATCAACACCTCGGCGGACAACTATCCGCTGTACTATGCCGAAATCGTCCACAAGAACATCGCCGACCGCCACGACTTCGTGCTCAAGCCGCTGGCCGCTCCCGAAACCGACTTCACGCTGCTCTGCATCGCCGACCCGCAGTGCGCCAGCACGGCCGACATCAGCCGTTACGTCAACGAGACCATTCCCGACATCGAGGCGACGGTCGAAACGTTCAAGGCCAAAGGGCGCGCCGTGTACGGCATCACGCTCGGCGACATCGTCTTCGACACGCCCGACTTGTGGAGCAACATGAAGGAGGCGATGGCCAACCGCAACCTGACGATCTTCCAGACCATCGGCAACCACGACCACCTGAAGACCGAGACTTCGGACGACAAGGCCGCCGCCAACTTCGAATCGCAGTTCGGACCGCGCAACTACTCGTTCAACCGCGGCAACGCCCACATCGTCTCGATGGACAACGTCTTCTACGTCGGCGGCAGCACCCCGTCGAGCAACTACAAGGGCGGCATCACCGACCAGCAGCTCGAATGGCTCCGTCAGGACCTGTCGCACGTGGCGAAGGACAAGCTGGTGATCTTCTGCGCCCACATGCCGTTCCGCGGCGGCACGAGCGAAACGGACGAAAGCCACATGAATCACGCCGGGGTGCTCGACCTGCTCTCGGAGTTCGCCGAAGCGCACATCATGATCGGGCACACGCACTACCAGCAGAAGTACATCCACACCCGCAACGGCAAGAAGATCTTCGAACACATCCACGGAGCGGCCTGCGGCGCGTGGTGGACCTCGACCCTCTGCGCCGACGGCACGCCGAACGGATACGGCGTGTACGAGATTTCGGGCAGCACCGTTCCCAACCAGTATTACAAAGCGACCAACAAGGCCGCCGACCACCAGATCCGCGCCTACTCGGCCAAGCAGGTGTTCGGCACCTCCGGCAGCACGACGTTCGGCTTCGCCGCCAACGCCTCGGCCATGAACGACGCGAAGTGCATCGTGGCCAACGTCTGGAATTCGGACACGGGCGGCGACTGGAAAGTGTCGCTCTGGCAGAACGGCGCGAAGGTGGGGGATATGACCCGCATTTCGACCTGCGACTACTGGGCCTACGCCTACCACGTGCTCTACTTCAGCAAGAGCGTGGGCAGCACGTGGGGCAAGAAGCTCGACCACTTCTATTACGGCAGACTGACCTCCGGGACGCCCGAAACGGCCGATTTCGAGATCGTCGTCGAGGACGGCATGGGCAACACCTACCGCACGTCGAAACTTCAGACCGACTTCATCGGATTCTGATTCCGGCCTGCAAAAAGCGATGCCGCGCTCCTTCCGGGGCGCGGCATTCCTTTCATGCGGAAATCCGTCAGCGGAGTCCCAGCTTGTCCATCATCCTGAGGGGATAGTTCGTGATGCCGTAGACATCGCTGCGGATGCCCTGATACCACTGCATCTGCTCGTCGGTGTCGATCTGCCACAGGCTCAGCCGCACCTTGTTTTCGGGAAAGCTCTTGGCCCGCTTGGTGTCCAGCCCGAAATCGGCGAGCTTCATGTTGGCCCACGGAATGTCTCTGGCGATGAAGTCGCCCGGTTCGTAGGCCGCCGCTCCGTACGACACGGGCCACGCCGAGCGGACCGCGGGAATCACCTTGTCGCGTATGGCAAGACGGCCGACGATGAATCCCACGAAATTCTTGGCCCTCTTCTCGTGGACGATTTGCGCGGCGGCGATGCCGGTACGGCTCGCTTCCGCATTGCCGCCCGCCTCGTCGCCGAGCGTCTTGACGTCGATCCACAACTGCGTGCAGCCGCCTTCGAGCACCACGTCGATGAACTCCTCCAGCAGCGGCAGTTTCTCGCCGTTGGCCAGCGTGCCCTTGGCGCACAGCTCGGCATAGGTGGCGTCCTTGAAGCAGGTGTTGCCGAGGTAATAATCGTCGTGGTAGACGACCACTTTGCCGTCTTTGGTCAGGTGGATGTCGCACTCCGAGGCGAAGAGCTTCATCTCGACGGCCTTTTTCAGCCCGGCGACGGAGTTCTGCGGAAATCCGGTCTCGGCATAACAGCCGCGGTGCGCCACGACCTTGTTATCGACGGGTTCGGGTTCGGGATAGACCGCCGGTTCGCCCGTCTGCTCCCACCACCAGTCGGGCAGCGGTTCGTAATCGTCGTCGGAGCATGCCGCCAGCCATACGCAGGCCGCACAGCACACCATCAGCAGATATTTCAGCTTTTTCATCGTTCTTGTCGTTTTTGGACCGGGGAGCGCCCTTCGGCGGGCCGCACCCCGGTCGGTTGATTACTTCTTGACTTTGTAGTTTTTCACGCAGCGGATGCCCACAGCCGGGTTGCCGGCGTCGAGGTTGTCGTTGAACCAGTAGTTGCTCGTCGCCTTGACGTTGTTCAGACGCCACGTCTTCTTGGCCGAGGAGCCAATCAGCGGCACCCACGAATGGGCCGTGTCGCCGTACTGCCCGTAGCCGTTCTTGTTGAGCCGCCATCCGGTCGGATAGAGGTTGAAGTCGAAGGCGTCGGCGCCCGCGGCACGGGCGGGAGTGCTCGTCCAGCCCTCCTGCGCGCGGAGCCACGGAGCCACGTTGTTGGCGTTGGTGGCGACGAGTTTGGCGATGGTCAGCATCTCCTCCCGGACGGGATAGGTCCCATCGCCGCGCGAAGCTTCGAGCGCAGCATAGGCCAGGTCGTACCAGTCGCGGAAGTTGGCGATATGCCAGCCGTAGGGGCAGATGCCCTGAATCTGGGCCGAGAGCGCCGGATTTTCGGCGAAGAACCGCTCGTCGTCGGTCACGGCTTTCATCTCCGCGGACTTGAAGACGCGCGCCGTGATCTGCGTGCCGACGGCATCGACGAATGTCGAACCGACATTGTAGGCCGAAGGCCATTCGATCGAGGTGATGCCGCGGCCCAATCCGCCGGCGGGCGTGCCCAGCAGGATTTCATCGAGCGTATAGAGACGTCCGTGACGGTCCGTGACGGCCTGATCGCCCTTGACCGATCCGCCGCTCTCCTCTTCGTCGTAGGCGGGATTGCGCTCGATGTAGGGGTCTTGGGGATCGTAGCCGCCCGACGTCGCCGAGCCGGAATAGGCCGGCACCAGACGCGACCCCAGTTTCATCGCGCCGATCTCCGGACCGCCGTTCCAGTTCAGGTTGCGGGTCATCCATATCTTCACGCCGCCGTCCTTGGTCCGGAACGCCTTCGACGGGCAGGCGGCCGCCGCGTCGTCGGGCATGCAGTTGGCGATCGCTATGCGCGACAGGGTGTAGGTCATCGCATTGAGGTCGATGGTCAGCGTACGCATGCCGTCGATGTCGATCGCAGGCCCCGCGGGAACCGCATCCGCCGCCGAATTGAGCGTGACGATCCGCCCGTCGGCCGCAAGCGCGTAAGCGGGGTAGTAATCGGCGCGCAGCACGGTGTTGACGCGGATTTCGGGTGCATTTCCGGCAGTGAAATAGGCGTCGAAACGGTAGACGCCCGTCTCGGACTTGGTCATGCGCCGGGCGAGTTCGAACCGGTCGTAATCGAACAGCGACGCACCCCAGACATAGCAGTAGAGGTCTTTGGCCAGCTGCGTGACAGGAATCTTCGCCGTGGCGGCGCTCGTCTCCCCGCTGCCGACCGTGATATAGACGTTGGCCGTGCGCGGCTGCTCCTCGTCGTCCCACGGCGCGGCCGTGAAGCGGATCACGTTGCCGCCCAAATCCTCCCACGAAATCCAGTCGGCGTCCTCGTCTCTGGAGACCGCATAGACGTCGCCCATGTTGGTCGTGAAGCTGACATCAACCGGGACGATCTCGTCGGCGTTGAACTCGATCTGCTTCGGGTCCACCGTGACTTCGGCGTCGGGGTAGACGCCCGTCTGCACGACCCGGAGCGTCTCCTGCGTACCGTCGGCCGCCGTCAGGGTAACGGTCGCCGTGCGTTTGTAGGCCGTATTTTCGGTCGCGGTGATCCGGAATCCGCGGTGCGTGACGCCGTCGGCGTCGGTGACGCTGCACTCCGTCAGCGTGCACCACGTTTTGGTCTTGTCCGTCTCGGCGCTCCATGCCATCGACCTGCGTGCCTTGGGGTTGAGCGTGACGATGACGTTCTGTCCCTGATCCTCCTCGGCATTCCGCCCGGCGTTGTCGAGGGTCACGACTTCGGGCGAGAAGGCGATGCGTGTGGCCTGCACGTTGTTGTCCATGTCGTCGGTGTCCGCCAGCGGATTGCAGGCGCATGCGAGGGCCGCGGCGACGAGCGCAATATAACAGTTGATTTTCATTGTCGTTCGTTTTTCGGGTTATGTATCAATACCAGCCCTCCGTCTGTTTGAGCTTGGAATTCTTGATGATGGACTCCTGCGTGATGGGCCACAGGAGAATGTTGGCGTTGCTTTCGCGCTTGTCGGCGACATCCTTGTTGTAGTCCCAGACCGCGTCCAGACGGATCAGCGTCCACCACGTGCGCCCTTCGCCCACCAGCTCTTTGAGACTCTCCTCGACGATGGCCCGTTTTACGGCCGCCTCGCTCTGATCGGTGTAGTGGGCGGCGTTGCCGTAGGCGCGCTTGGTGATTTCGCCCAGCGCCGTCAGCGCCCCGCCGTAGTCCTTCCGGTAGTATTTGATCTCGGCATCCATCAGGAAGGCCTCGGCATAGCGGTAGAGGATGAAGTCGGAGTCGAAAATGCGCGCGCCGCTTATCATCTGCCCGACGCCCTTTTCGGTCCACTCGATCGACTTGATCGTCGTGCCGTAATCGGCCCTGTTGTAGGTCAGCTTCGTGCGCGTGTCGCCCTCGACCGAGGTCAGCAGCGCCTTGTAGCGGTCGGTGTACCACCACCACTGGTTGCCGCCGGTGATGGGCACCGGGTTGTTCTGGTAGGCCGCTTCAACGTAGTTGCTGTTCCAGCCGAGGTAATAACCCGGTCCGTTGACGGCTTCGCCGTTGGCCTGATGGACGGCGAAGATCACCTCCTTGTTGAGCTTGTTGGCCGAGGAGAAGACCTGAGCGTAGTCGCTTTCGAGACGCGACGCCGAGAGGTTCAGCGTTTCAATGGCCTCCTCGGCCATAGTGAGGTACGACGAACCGCCGCCGGCGACGCGGTACATCCACAGCGCATAGTCGGCCTTGAGCATCTGCACCGCGGCGGGCGTGGCTACGGCCTTGTCCGAATTGTCGGTCACGTACCGCTCGGCTTCGGTCAGGTCGCTTTCGATCCGGGCGAAGATCTCGGCCTTCGGCGCGCGGGGCAGGTAGAGGTCGCCGGCCGTGGATTCGTACCCCGTAAGGGCCAGCGGAGCGTCGCCCCAGATGCGTGCGATCCAGAAATAGCACCACGCGCGGGAGAAATAGGCGTTGCCCAGACTGAAATTGCGGACCGATTCCGAAATTCCCATCTCCGGCACGTGCTTGAGAATCAGGTTGGCCTGATTGACGGTCTTATACATGACGCTCCAGTCGGCATAGGCGTTGCTCGAAGACATGGTGCTGGTGCGCACCTGCGTCTGGTCCACGCCCGACAGCGTTTTGTTCGTGCCCGCGCCCCAGAGACCGTTGCGAAATTCACCCCAGCAGAGGTAGATGTCGTGTACGCTCTTGAGCGCGTCGCGCATGTAGAGGTAGATGCCGTAGGTCGCCGTCTCGGCGTCGCTTTCGTCGATCCACATGTTGCTGGCCGAGAGCTTGTTGTCCTGCATGATATCGAGGTCGCCGTGGCAGCCGCTCATCGTGCACGCCGCAGCCAGCAGGGCAGTCAGTATCTTTTTGCATTTCATGGTTTGGTAGTTTTAAGGGGTTAGAACGTGAATTTGGCGCTGAACAGGATCTTGCGCGCGGGCGGATAGGGGCTGAAACCCGTGGCATAGGTCGAAGCCGAATTGTAGAGTCCCCCGGTGGTCGCCGCTTCGGGCGATACGCCGTGCACGGCCGTCCAGTAGTAGAGCGTGTTGCCCGAAACGGTCAGGGTCACGTCTTTCATGCCCAGCCGGCTCGTCCAGCGCACGGGAAGCTTGTACGAAAGCGAGATGTCGCGGATGCAGAGGTAGTCGCCCTTCTCGACGAAAACGTCCGACATGCGCGAGAAGTTGCGGTTGCCCCAGTCGGGGTCGTTGGCCGTGAAACGGGCGTACTTGGTCTTGTCGCCCGGCTGCGACCAGCACTGCTTCACGTCGTTCACCAAATTCCAGTTGCAGTTGCCCATCGTCGCCATGAAGTAGCGCATCTGCATCTCGTTCTGGATCGAGTGGCCCAGCGCATAGTCCATATAGATATTCAGCGACCAGTTCCGGTACCGGAAAGTATTGCCGATGCCGCCGGTCGAGTGGGGCGTGGCGTAGCCGAGCAGGAACTGGTCCTCCTCGTTGATGATGTCCCGGCCGTCGCGCTGCGTCGATCCCGCGCGGTTGACCCATTCGTAGTCGCCGATGTCCTTGCGTCCGGCGATCTGCCTGCGGTCCGAGCGGCGGTATCCGCGCGACGAAGCGTCGTACATCGCCGCATCGGCGTCGGCCTGCGTCTCGATGATGTGATCGACCTTGTAACCGTAGATGCGGCCCATGCGCTCGCCCTCGGCGATGCCCCCGAACTGGCTGCCGTCGCCGATGGTGATGCCGTCCATGCGGTTGCGCACGTTGCCGTTGTCGGGCAGCTTCAGCACCTTGTTCATGTTGAAGTTATAGGTGAAGTCGGTGGTCCACGTGAAGTCGCCGCGGCTGATGTTGACCGACGAAATCGCCAGATCGACGCCGTAGAAGCGGACCTTGCCCACGTTGGAGACCACCGAACCGTAACCGGTGGTGTTGGGCAGCGTCACGTCGAACAGCAGGTTGCGCGTCACTTTGTCGTAATAGTCGAAACTCACGCGCACCCGGTCGTCGGCCAGCCCCATGTCCAGACCGGCATTGACCTGCGTCGTGGATTCCCATGTCAGGTTGCTGTTCGGCATTTCGCCGGTCGTGGTGGTGGACATGCCGTTGTACTGGTACGCCGAGTTGTAACTGCCGTAGGTGTCGTAAAGCCCGATGCCGTTGTTGCCCGTCAGACCGTAGCTGGCCCTCAGTTTGAGCGAGCTGACCACCTTGTTCCGCGGCCAGAACGCCTCCTCGTCCACGATCCAGCCGGCCGAAGCCGCCGGGAAGTAACCCCAGCGGTTGCCCGCGGCGAATTTCGACGAGCCGTCGGCGCGCATGGTGAACGACAGCAGGTATTTCTCGCGGAAGTTGTAGTTGACACGTCCGAAGTAGGAGATCAGCACCTCGTCGGTCCGCGTGCTGGTCGGGTAGTTGGTGATGTTGGAGGTCCCGACGTTCAGCGTCGGAATCTTGTCCGATGCCGCCCCCTGCACGCGTGCGTCGATGCTGTTGTTCTTGTCCTTCATGTAGTCGTAACCGGCCACCACGTCGATGTTGTGGTCTTCGGCGAAGGTTTTCTTCCAGTTCAGGTAAGTCTGGAAGTCCATGCGGTTGGTCTCCGTGAAGGCCTCTTTCGTGGGCCGGATGTTGGTGCCCGTCGTGGGGTTGTTCTTCACGAAGAAGTGGCTGCGCGAATGGCGGTTGTGGTTCGAGAACTGGGCCACGGCGCGCAGGCCGTCCACGATCGCCCATTCGAGGTTGATGTTCACGCTCGACCGCTTGGTCGTCTCGCCCGTATCGCTGTAGTAATAGTTGTAGTAGGCGGCGGGCAGCGTGGTGTTGTTCGGCCCCATGGCGGGCGTTCCGGCCAAATCCTCCCCGGCTTCGGCGTCGTACCAGTCGCGGTGGGTGGCGGGTACCGAAAGGCCGCGGATCACCGAATTGCGCTTGTTGAGCGCCCCTCCGTCGAGCATCTGCCGCTCGATCTGCGAATAGTCGAAGGTCGTGGTCGCCGTCAGGCGTCTGGTCACCTTGAACGAGGTGTTGCCATGGAAGGTGAAGCGGGAGAATCCGGTGGCCATGCCGATGCCGCCGTCGTCCGGATAACCCGCCGACGCGGCATAGCGGATGTTCTCGCCGCCGCCGTTCACGCCGATGTAGTAGTTCTGCCAGAAGGCGTCGTCGAACCACTGGCTCTGCTGGTCGTTGTCTTGGAAAACGATGATCTTGCCGGGGTTCACCGGGTCTTCGATCCATTTGTAGCCTTTCGGCAGCGATTCGCCCGGATTGAGGTAGCGCGTCGTCCAGCGCGAAGCGGCGCTGTTGCCGGCTCCCGCCCACTTCGGTCGGCCGGT
>OBWJ01000701.1_pt1 | contig 17816 bp, 9 predicted proteins | sample 1495181 | NCBI WGS metagenome assembly OBWJ01 (sample SAMEA2580041, study PRJEB22360) | human gut metagenome
TGATGGCACGGGACAAACTCAAAGCCTACCAGACCACCTATGCCGAAGCGATGGCCAAATACGGATTGCAACGCGGCATCGACGGTTCGGAGGCAAAACACATCTCCACGCAACAGTATTACCGCGAGGTATTCGTCCGCAAGAACGAAATGTCCGAACAGATCGAAGCGATGATCGGACAGAAAGAGATGCTCACGGTAGACATTGCCGCTTTGCAGGCGCAGCGGGAAGCCGCGCAGACAGACTGCAACGCCATCGACGAACAGCGGCGAAAAAAGCAGGAAGAACTGTCGAAAGCCGAAACGGAGTTGGCACAGACGCGGCGGGAGATCAAGACCGACAAACTGAAAGGCGTGGCCGTAGACGCCACGACAAAAGCCGTCGAGCGCATCGGGGCATTATTCCACGATCCGAAGCCCGCACGGTATGAAAAGCAGATTGCAGATTTGCAAGGGGTAATTGCCGACAAGGACAAGTGCATCGGGCAACTGCAACAAGAGATCAAGACCATGCAGGCCGGGCGCGAAAAAGAGGTCGCCGATCTTAAACAAGAAGCGCAGCAAGTCGTGAAAGCCCTGATGCGCGTCGATGAGCTGTGTCCGTATGTAAAGTGGCTGTTGAAATGGGAAAACTATTGTAAGAACGCCGGACTGGACAAGGAGGGGACAAGAGCGTTGTTTACGATGCAGCCTTACCGATACACGGGAGAACTGCATTCGATAAGGTATAATCATACGTTTTGGGCAAACGATATTATCCTGCAACTCAAACCCGACAAGGATGGGCCGAGCGGGTTCCAGTTCACCATAAATGGAAAGGACGGCGACGAGTGGTTCAAACAACAACGGAAGGAGTTTTACCAGAAAATAGGAATCGACATCGAGCAAACGGAGCAAAGGCGCGGAATGAAGATTTAACCACGAGCGGGACGGAACCAAAAGGCCGTCCCGCTTGTGGTTTCGGGACGGTGTATTCCGTTAAAGCGGGAACATAGAGTATTCGGGCGGATAGACCCAGCCGGCACAAAAAATACGCGAAGCGTGTTGCGTATTAGAATTTTTTATACTACTTTTGAATTGCGGGCTGTCAGATAGGCAGACGCGGGTTTTGTAGCTGTAAAATCTGGGGAGATTTTTATGCCCCTACAAAACACAAGATGCCCGACGGGTCGTGTTCCCCACGCCCCGGATTGTGGTATCATACCATGTTCCTACGGGCGTGGGCTCTTGTGTTGTTGGCGGCAAGGTATCTCCCCAGAACCGAACAGCGATAATACAAGGCTCACGTTTCGTTTATTTATACAGGCCGCAAAACTTAAAATTGAAAAAGATATGTTACCTTTGCGGATGAAAACGGCGCCATAGCCGTAATATATTTGAAGGTTAAGACAAACCTTTATGCCGTTCACAAACTTGCGACTATTATAGTGATATAATAGGTTTTAGTATGGCGTAAAATTTGTCTGAAACCCTTGCCATACCTGCGGCCTTGTGCCGTAGGTGGCACGGGCGTAAGGGCAGTTACCATACTAAGGCTCGCAAGGCCGGTGAACGGGACTGTACCTGCGTCCCGTGCTTTTTTATGTGTTTAGGCCGGAACAAGGATTTTTAACAACTAACCCCTAACAATATGTTACGGCCATATACCCCCAATCGGAAAGAATCACGTTCCGCCGACCCTCGGTCGGTGCGGGGTGGGGCGCCGTCATTCGCTGTAACGAGAACGCTCGCCGTCGATAATAATCCCGCTTTAAAGGCACCTAAATCTGGTAACGGCGGGCCGTTCTCCGAACTGGGTGCGGGACATTGGAATTCTTCATGTCGAAGTTGCGTCACTATTTTTTTCATCGACAGTCCCGCACCCGTTTTTCATCATGCAGGAACCGCTAAAAAAGAGAGTGACAAGGGAAGTGATGTAGCTATCATGTCAAGTAAGTCCGTTGCGGTTCCTGCTTCTTCTGTAACAATGCTTCCGAAATCTCCTGCCTCCATAGGCTCGCGTTTCGGAAGCCGAGGGGCGGACGGAAACGATAAGCCGAAGGATGCTCTTTTTCGTTTATCGTGGTGTGAGGCGTACCAGTCCGTTACCGCCCCTCTTTTTCGATACTTCAATTTTACGATAACGGGTGCGGGATACTCGAATCTTAGCTTCATATTTTCCCACTACTGACCTTACTGTTTCCGCACCTGTTTTTTTACGATATATTTTGTATTCTCACAATAATTTAAGATATTTGTTAAATGCAATGCCGAAACTCGATACGGACTTACATCATCACTGTCACACAACCATCGCCTAACGTATTTGGCATTGTCTTTTTAATAGAAAAAGGGATGACCAACCACGATTAGTTAACAGACAATCGTTATTTTATTGCAATTACAATTCGGTCGTCCCTTTATTTTGTATTCTCGAAGTGCCTATAACCTTTGCGTACGTTTAAGAATTGTTCTATAAACCCATAACTACTGAACCATGCCACAAAAATCCTATACGCTGGGGAATCTGCTTCAAGACTGTTTGGATTGCGACATCCGCAAAAGCGACATCCGGCAATTTTTCGATGATCTGAAAAAGAAGGCGCATTTTGTCTATGCAATCTTGTGCGGTGCTCCGAAATCGGTATTTTGGATTACGCTGGACGATGAAGAAAGCCATCCCGACGAAAAGACATTTTCAGTTGCGGAGTTTAACGACAATTACGAAAACTTCGACAGCCGCATCGATTCTTTCCGGGTTAATTTCAATGCCTATTTTTTTCGCGAGCAATGGGCCACGAAGTTTCCCGAATGGGAATTGATGGAGAACCCTTTCAACGGGGAGGAGCGTTTCTGCGCTACGAGCCGCAAGGAGCTGACGGTAGAAATTTTCGTAACGGAATATCCGCATTTGTTGGCTTACCTGTGCCGTCGGGCGGTTCTGGAAAACGCGCCCTTCGAACTGACGCGCGAAACGATTAAACATTACGGATTCAGCCGCGAAGATGTAAAACTCCTGCGCGATTGTATTGCAAGCAACAACCGACGGATCATCGACGAGTTGCGCGAGGAATACGAGCGGCTGAAAGCCATAGACTGCCTGCAGGTAGTGCCTCCAAAAAGGCGGGGGCGGAAGCCTAAAGCCGAAGTGTCTGCCGAAATCCAGCCCATAGCCAAAAAACCGAGGACGAGGATCAGTCGAAAGAAATTCGTGCCGACACGAAGCGTAAAAAGTTAGGCGTAAACCATCGGAAAACGCAGAGTACTCCTCACCAATTAGCGGAGATGGTTTTCAATATAACAACGAGAATAATTTGCAAATATGATTATCCGTATAACGTCCGTTAATATTTTTAACATAACACGAATAAATCATGCGTAAAATTTATACAAAGACATTTGTGTATTTTGCTGAAATTCAATATATTTATAATGAAATAAACAATCGAAATATCATTATGGACATACTGAACTTCACGTATTATTTTTAATATATAATTTGATATTTAATTAAAATATATTTATCTTTGATTTCATAACACTACTTTTTAACATTAAAATATGCCGCTATAACACTGCTTTTTCTATCAAACCAAAGATACGGCGTCACTCCGGAATCTTTACTCTTGTTCAACTAAAACCCACTTATTTATGAGGAAATTAACCAACCGAGCACTTTTCATCTGCTTTGCTCTGATGACGTCCTTTTGCCTCATTGCGCCGGCTACCGCTCTGCGTTCCTACGCGCAGGAGGGGGGGGGCAGCACCCTTGAAGGCCTGATCAAAGACGACTCCGGGCCGCTTCTCGGAGCAACGGTGATTGTGAAGAACACGACGCGCGGAACGACAACCGACATGGACGGCAAATTCCGTCTGGAAGGGTTGCAGCCCGGCGACGTACTGCAAGTAACCTACGTAGGATACGACCCCTACGAGGTGACCTACACAGGTCAGACGACACTGGACATCCTGATGACGACGACCGCCAACCAGCTGAACGCAGTCGTAGTGACTGCCATGGGTATCGAACGTCAGTCGAAAACACTCTCCTATGCTGCCGAAACGGTCGGCGGCGATGACGTGGCCGACATCAAGTCGGTCAATATGATCAACGCGCTGCAGGGCAAGGCCGCCGGTCTGCAAATTACCCCGAACTCGACGGGCGCGGGCGGATCGTCGAAAATACTCTTCCGCGGTAACAAGTCGATCAACGGCTCGAACCAGCCGCTGGTCGTCCAGTGTGCAAAAAGGCCGCTCCGCGGCCCGCACCAGCCGCTGGTCGTCGTCGACGGCGTCCCCCTGATGATGAACATCACGTCCGATCAGGTCGACAGCAACTGGGGCGCCCAGCGCGACGGCGGCGACGCCATGTCTACGATCAACCCCGACGACATCGCCTCGATCTCCCTGCTGAAAGGCGCGTCGGCCGCCGCCCTCTACGGTGCGGTAGCCGCCAACGGCGCCATCATGATCACGACCAAATCGGCCATGGCAGGGCGTCTGGCGGTGAACGTATCGAGCAACACGACCATTGACACCCCGCTCTCGCTGCCCGAATTCCAGAACACATACGGGGCGAACGGCCAATACAGTTGGGGCGACAAACTCGCGTCGAAGGCTCCCGATTACGCCGAGAAGTTCTTCCGTACGGGCTGGACGACCAACAACTCGATCTCGATCAACGGCGGCGCCGAAGACCTGCGAGCCTACTTCTCCTACGGCAACGTAACATCCGGCGGCATCACCCCTGAAAACGACTACTCGCAACACACGCTCAACGCCAAAGTCGGTTTCGACCTTTTCAACGACCACATCAAGGTCGATTTCAACGCCAAATACGTGAACCAGCACATCTCGAACCAGCCGGCCGGCGGTTTCGTCTTCAACCCGCTCGTCGGCACCTACACCTTCCCGCGCGGCGGCGACTGGAACGGCTACAAAAGCAACTTCGAGACCTACAACGGCGAGCTCAACGCCAACGTCCAGAACTGGGTGACTACCACCGACGAGACCAACAGCAACCCCTACTGGCTGCTCAACCGCGAACGCCCCGTCGTCGAACGCAACCGCTACGAATTCGGCGGATCGATCAAATACCAGATCATCGACGGACTTTCGCTCACGGGCCGCATGCGCTACGAGCGCGCCGACGAACACTACGTACGCAACCACTACGCGTCGTCCTACGGCAATAAATACACCTACGGCAAAATGGACGACAACCGCTACTTCAGCGAACAGCTCTATGCGGACCTGCTCGCCCAGTACAACCATACGTGGGACGATTTCTCGCTCAACGCCACCCTCGGCACCAGCATGATGCAGACACGTTCGAACAACGTGAGCCTGCTCTACGAGCAGAGCAAGTTCGTCGCTCCGGGCAACGGCGGCGCCTACTATCCCAACATCTTCAACCCGTCGAATTTCTACAAGAACGGCACGACCATGGGACTGGAGCGCAAACGGCTCAACTCGGTCTTCGGAGCTGTCACGTTCGGCTTCAAAGAGGCGCTCTTCCTCGACGTGACGGCCCGTAACGACTGGTCGTCGGCCCTCGCTTACACCGACGGCTACTCGTTCTTCTATCCTTCGGTGGGCGCCAGCCTTCTGCTCAACCGTTTCGTGGACATGGGCCGGAATATCGACCTGTTCAAATTCCGCGGTTCGTACTCCATCGTCGGCAACGACGTCCCCGTCTACAAGACCAATCCGCGCTATACCTACGGCGACCAAGGCGCCATCAACCCGCCCAAATCGGTGCCGTTCCGCACGCTGAAACCCGAAAAGACCCACTCGTTCGAGGTCGGTTTCGACGGAGAGTTCTTCCAGCACCGTCTGCACGTAAACGCCACCTATTACAAGACCAACACCAAGAACCAGTACTTCGAGGTGACGCTGCCGTGGGAGAGCGGTTACAAATCGCAGTTCGTCAATGCGGGCAACGTCCAGAACCAAGGCTTCGAACTGACGGCCGGCTGGTTCCAAGACTTCGGCAATGAATTCACATGGTCCACCGATCTGAATCTCTCGTACAACGACAACAAGATCATCGAGCTTTTCGACGGTATCCAAGACGGCGTAACGGTCTCCAACTTGGGCGGCGCCAAAGTGATCCTCTATGAAGGCGGCCAGTATGGCGACCTCTACGTCCGCACGCTCAAACGCGACGAGAGCGGCAAACTGGTGACGGAAACCCCCGAAGGCGCCGACTACCAGATCCCCGTAAACGGCGGCGAGCAGAATTCCGACCTGAAATACATGGGCAACATGAACTCGAAGTGGAACATGGGCTGGAACAACACGTTCCGCTACAAGGACCTGACACTGAGCATGCTCATCGACTTCCGCATCGGCGGCAAGGTCGTTTCGATGACCGAGGCCACACTCGACGGATACGGCGTATCGGAACGCACGGGCCGGGCGCGCGACCGCGGCTACGTGATGCGCGAGGGCATCAAATTCTCGAACGTCAAGGCTTACTACGACGTGGTGGGCGCGACAAGCTTCAACTCGGTCTACAACGTCGAGGATTACGTATACGACGCGACCAACGTCCGTATGCGCGAGATTTCGCTGGGCTACACTTTCCGTAACCTGTTCGGCCAGTCGAAGAACCTGACCCTTGCGTTCATCGCCCGCAACCTTTTCTTCTTCTACAAAGACGCCCCGATGGATCCCGACGTGTCGATGGGTACGGGCAACGGCCTGCAAGGCTTCGATGTCTTCAACCTGCCGACCACGCGCAGCTTCGGTCTGAACGTGAAACTGAATTTCTAATCAAAAGCGTTTACACATTATGAAACTCAAGAATATTCTTAGAAACGTTACCGCAATGGCGCTTCCCCTCGCACTGTTGGGAAGTTGTACGGGAGATTTCGAAGAGCTGAACACCAATCCCTACGAGATCGACCCCGAAGAACTGCCGTTCGAAGCGCAGTTCTCCACTCCCCTCTCGTTCAGTTACCCCACCCACCAGAACCTGTTCCAGTACTGGACCTCGTTGTCGATCGACAACTACGGCGGTTATTTCGAGGTGCCGCACAGCAACTGGACGATGGCGCGTTACGACCTCGCCCGCGGGTTCTGCGGCGGCATGCACGAGAACTTCATGCAGAAAATATTCAACAACACCCGCCGGCTGATCAAACAGTGCGACGCCGCCGGACAGCATGACTTCGCAGCCGTAGCCCGCATCGTCGAAGCGTATAACCTGCTCCAGTATACCGACACCTACGGCCCGGTTCCCTATTCGTCGGTCCTCGCAGCGGACGAACTGGCCGAACGCCCCAGCAGCTACGCCTACGACAAACAGGAAGATATCTACAAGGCGATATTCGCACAGCTGGACAAAGCGCTCGAAGGACTGGATACGGAGACCGCAGGTCTCGCATCGTTCGACTGCTGGTGCAACGGCGACCGCACGCTCTGGAAGAAGATCGCCAACCAGCTCAAGCTGCGCATGGCGCTGCGCATCGTCAAGGTAAACCCCGTCGATGCTGAAAAATACGCCAAGGAAGCCATTCAGGCCGGAGTCCTCGAAGACAAGGACATCCTTATCAACAAGTCCTACTCGAACGAACTGCGCCGCATGATGGACTGGCTGGATTCGGGCATCGGTTCGTCGATCGTAGCGTTCATGAACGGCTACAACGACCCGCGCCGCCCGCTCTATTTCACCACCAACGTCCGCCATCTGGTCAAGGAGACCGCCGAACCGACAGGCGAGAAAGACCAGAACAACGAGGACATATACAACGAAAGCGACATCCTGATCCGCAAGGGAGCGCAATACATCGGAGTTCCCGTAGGCTGCGAATTGGGCAATAAGAACGGCGGCAACGACAACCAGCGCGTCTACTACTCGTTTCTGGCCGGCGGATATGCGACGCCGCAGCCCATCATGTTCGCCGCCGAAGGCTGGTTCCTGCGCGCCGAAGCCAAACTTCGCTGGACCGACGCCGGGCAGCAGAGCGTAAAGGAACTCTATGAAAAGGGTATCGAGGTTTCCATCCGCAACCAGAAGAGCTACCGACAGTCCGACGCCGCGGCAGCATGGACCGAGAAGAAACTGACGGCCCCCGACTGGGCGGCTATCGACGATGCGGCTATCAGCAGCTACATCAACGACGATACCTCCTCACCTGAGGGTTATACGGACCCGTGGAAGCCGGAATACAACTCCGATCCGACCACCAGTATCACGGTGAAGTGGGACGAAGGCGCTTCGAATGAAGAAAAGCTCGAACGCATCATCACCCAGAAATGGATCGCCAACTTCCCGCTCTCGACCGAAGCGTGGGCCGATTACCGCCGCACGGGCTACCCCAAACTCTTCCGTCCGAAGCAAAATCTGGCCCCCTCGATCATCGACACGCAGCTCGGCCCGCGCCGCCTGCTGTACAACGAAACGGAACTGAGCTCCAACACCGTCGAGGTGAACAATGCCATCCAGCTGCTGAAGGCTGAATCTTCCGAAGTGAAAGGCGACGGCGACACCGGTGGCACCCGTCTGTGGTGGGACCGCAAGGACAAAGGCAATTTCTAACCCCGCCGATCCGTTTCACTCATAAACCGGGACTCCGTCGTATAACGACGGAGTCCTTTTTTCCATCCGACACATCCGAATCGGGCTCCGGCGCATTTCCGACCACTATCATGCGGCATACCATTTTTTCATGCCCCCGAATGGCTCGTACCGGAAACGGACAGATGATTTGCAAATATCAACTATTTTGTATTCATTTGTAATGAAGATAAAAATTAAGGTTAAAAACTTGTTTTAGTTGTAGCGGTAGCGACAGAGTTGTGAAACACCGTCGCTACATTTTTATTACCGGAAAATAGGCTATATATCAATTATTTTTCGTAATTTGCAGAAAACCATTTTAATCTTATTGCCCATTCGTCATCAAAGCCATCTAACACGGTAACAAGAAATAAAAGGGAAGAAGGTACGAGGCTCATAACCTCGTGCCTTCGTTTTGTATTTAGCACTTAAATCGAATATTTTTGCAAGTTCAAAGAAAATTCCTACCTTTGTTTTTGACAAGGGTTATTTGACAAGATGATTACGCAAAGTAGCGAATTTCGCACATTCTCCAAATCGTTACTAAAACCCCTGTAAAATCTTCTTAAAAGTCTGTTTGTCAGATTGATATATTTATCAACTGATTTATTAAAATAAGCAACGCCCCACGCCCATATCCATGGATGGATACGACGCGGGAAGATGTCGGCTTATTCTTTCCTAAAAGTGAATTTCCTACGTTCACAGCTCAAGAATAAACTTACACTTTCCGTGTATGTATGTCGTAACAAAACTACGGATAGTAGCCGGGATTTCCAAATAATTTTCATATCATTTATATCTTGTAGATATTTAGCAACTTTTTTCACTAACTTTGAAGATAGTAATCATCAAACAAGCGATTTAATATGTATTTATCTGAAATTAATATCAGCGGATATAAATTGTTTGGAAGCGATTTTCGCGCAACTTTTAATGAGGGATTATCAGTAATTGTTGGAGAAAATGGTTCGGGAAAATCTGCTATTATTGACGCAATAAGGCTTCTGTTAAATGAAGACGAATATGGGCGTATAGGTATTTCTGCATCTGATTTTCATCGACCATTTGATAAACCTGCTAAAAGTTTAGGCAGTGACAATATTAAGATATCTGCACGGTTTAATAAATTATCGGACGTTGAGCAAGTAGCATACCTGCCATGGATTAATCCAGATAATATGATAGAAGCCTTGCTTAATTTCAACGCTGAAAACAAACAAGATAACAAAGGTAGATACAAGCGGAATATATGGGGGAATAAGATCGCTTCCGGTATTTTTGAGTGGAATCTTCTTGACGCAATTCATTGTATATATCTTCCCCCTCTTCGAAACGCTCTTGAAAAATTAGAATCGTATAAGGGTTCACGTTTAGCAAGATTAATTAAAAATTTAAGTCCTGCTATCCCTGAGGGAGAGAAACATCCTCTTGAGACTGAATTCAGTACATTTCAACAAAAACTTTTAGAGGATGAAACTATAAAAAAAGTCGATGCGACAATTAAAAGAAATATAATTGAAAGCGCGGGAACCATTTTTGGTCAAGATGCTATGATCCAGTTTGCTGAAATTAACTTCAATCGTATTGTTGAAAGATTACGGCTATTATTTTATCCTATAATCCCCAATGCTGGTAAGGTCAATGAGTATGAAATGTTTCGAGACCTCAATGAGAATAGTTTGGGACACAATAATATTTTGTATTTAGCGACAGTATTAGCTGAATTAGAGGGTTTGAGCAAAAATGAAACATTACATAAGATTCTGTTGATTGAAGAGCCCGAAGCTCACTTGCACCCTCAATTATTATCAAAGTTGTTGTATTTTATATCTAACAAATCTAAAGAGGCTAATATTCAGGTTATTATAACCACTCACTCTTCCATAGTAGCATCTGCCGTGGGTATCGATAATGTGAAGGTACTGTCATGTACAGGGTTAGGCAAGAATCCAGATTATATATCATTAAGTGAGTGTGGGTTTAATGATAATTGTAAGTTTTTTCTTTCGAGATGGCTCGACACTACAAAATGCGCATTACTGTTTGCAAAAAATGTATTATTTGTTGAGGGTATTGCTGAAATGTTACTACTCCCTGAGTTGGCAAAAGTTTATTTTGCAGACCTAATCCGTCAGGGGCGATTAAAGTCTGAACTAAACACTCTCGAAGATTTTGGTATATCAATAATAAATATAGGGGGTGTATATTTTGATTATTTCATGCAAATATTTGGAGGATATACAATTAAAAAGGAAGGTGAACTTACCAGATGTGCTAGTATAAATGTGCGTTGTGCAGGAATAACAGATAATGATCCTCCTAAAGATACTGCCCCAATAAAATATGCAGAAGGAGACAATAGACTTTTGTTTATGATAAAACAATTGGAGCAGAACTCAAAAAATGCACGGTTATTTACAAACTTGAAAACATTTGAATATGATTTAGCTCTTGAGACAGGGAATATTATTCCATTATTTAACCTTCTACTTGAAAAGATAGATACAAATGGGGCAACAAAAAGGAAAGCCACAGAATATTCTACTATAGATTGGATTCAAAAAGAGCGTGATACTGATAAAGAGAATATGGAAGCATTTTTCACGGAAAAAGCTGAAGCAGCCAAATTTCTCCTAGATACTATTGAAAATGGGACCTTTATAACGAAAGGTGAATTTGCCCAATTATTAGCGTTAAAAATGGTTAACGAAGAAATCAGACTAATAGTGCCCACATATATTAAAAACGCTTTGGATTGGTTGGTAGAACCATATATCAATAAGGATGATGAAAAAGAAGCGAAATAGAATATACGAGCAATTAGGCTTGTCAATAGATACGAATGATCCTGAAATAGAAAAGCTATCAGAGAATCAACTCGATTTTATTCTGCATGATATCAGTCATAGTTGTTATTTAGAGGCGTGTCCCGGTGCTGGCAAAACAGAGGTAATAGGATTGAAATCTGCATATGAAATTAGAACTTGGAAAGAAGTGTTTTGTGGATTTTGCATTATCTCATTTACTAATAAAGCGGCGGGTGAAATAAAAAGTCGAATCGAAAAATATGCAGGTAATCGTGCCTCAAGCCACCCTCATTTTATTGGAACCTTAGATAGTTGGATTTATAATTATATATTTATTCCTTTTTGTACCTCTGATGTTCAGAATCATAAAGTTTCTATTATTGAGGTTGGTAGTAATGCAAATTTTCTTAATGCATATTGTTGCAAGACAGGATATATAACAGCAACGAGAACGATACCTATTTTTGCTAATAAGTATTACTTCGATTGTATTTCCCAAGATTTTGTTATTATCATTGACAGAGCAAAGGTTTCTCTAAGCGATTATTTGAATAGTGATGCCTTTAGGGCCTATCGCGCTGATAAAGATTGGTTAACTAATAAAAAAGTATATGAATCGTTTATGAAAACGAAGAACGCCTTTAATGAAAAGGGGTTCTTTACATTTGAAGACGTAGAAAATTGTTGCTTTAAATTATTAATGCAAAGAAAAGAAATCGCTACTAGACTAGCAACGCGATTTCCGCTAATAATAATTGATGAGTGTCAAGACCTATCTCCTGTACAAATTGAGTTATTGAGTATTTTAAGAGAAAATGGAACTAGATTAATCCTTGTAGGAGATATCAATCAATCTATATATGGTTTTAGACAAGCTAATCCTGAATATTTACTTAAATATGTTAGACGAAATGATATAGTCAAGTTATCATTGACAGATAATTATAGAAGTAATCAATCCATAGTTAATTGTTTTTCCCATATTATACCAAGTAATCCTCCGATAAAAGGAAAAAGACAAGCACTATTTGATAGAAGCGTGTTAGTATGGGAATATGATGATGATACGCTTTTTACTCTTCCTCGGAGATATGTTGATTTTTTGAAACAAAGTGATATAGCCCCATGCAATAGTAGTATATTGGTCCGGAGTAATAATTTTAGAAATAAGTTCATGGGTAACATGATAGATGAGAATAATCCTTACACCTTATTAGCCATGGCTATATACTTATGGAAAAAAACAGCAAAAACAAAAACAGATACTCAACTCTCAATATATTATGCTGGTAAGTATTTAAGTCAAGTCTGCTATAACGGAGATGGCAATAAGCGAGATTTCTTTTGTCCTTCCAATTTTGAGTCATTAACGTGGAGAAAACTAATTATGAACATTCTTGCGGGAATAGATGATTTATTATTCCCATTTGAAAACCTACAAGGGCAGAAATATAAGTGGTGTGAATGGGCTAGAAAAGCTCGTACATATTTTGACAAACTAAAGAATGATTTCCCGGAATGTTCTGATAATATTGACAATGCGAAAACAAAAAGATTACCAAATGGATATGGTAATGAAGAAGTATTATTATATTTGGAGGCAATGAACAATATTAATGAATTGCCCATTACAACCATTCACGATGCTAAAGGGCAAACTTTCGATTCGGTACTCTTAATATCAGAAAAAGACAAACACTCAAAAGGCGGCCATTTTGAGCAATGGTTTAATTCGAATAATGTTGAATATAAAAGATTAGGATATGTAGCAGCGTCAAGAGCAAAGCACTTGCTAATTATCGCTGTACCAATTTTAACTCAAGAGCAGAAACAACATATGATAGAAATAGGGTTAATTGAGAATCCTGTTCTTGCCTTATTCTGATTGACACCCCTGAAAATGTGAGATGGGGGTTTAAATTCCGGTTGCATGCAAATTGCATGCACGCAAAAAGAAAAGAGGTTAGAACGATTGTTCTAACCTCTTGATTTTCATGGTAGCGGGTCCGAGACTTGAACTCGGGACCTCATGATTATGAATCATGCGCTCTAACCAGCTGAGCTAACCCGCCATTGCTATCAAAGCGAGTGCAAAGGTAATAGAAATTTTCGATCGTGCAAAATCTTCGGGCAAAAAATCGACGGAAAATTCGCATTCAGACGCTTTGGCACTGATTTTGAGCCCAGTGCACGTAAACCGAAAATATGTCCCTGTCAGAATCTACACGCACGGAGATCCGTAACTGCCTGAGCATCCTCAAAGTAATCGCTGGAGTGGTTCTGCTCGCCGCCATTTCGTGGGAAATAATCGCCGGCGACCACATGCACTTTTCACGCAACTACCTGATCATCCAGCTCGTAGTCTGCATTCTGTTCCTGTGCGATTTCTTCGTACGGTGGGCAGCCTCGGAGCGCAAAGCCCGCTTCTTCGGCCGCAATTTCCTCGTACTGCTGATTTCGATACCCTATCTGAACATCATCGACTGGAGCAGCGCCGAACTCCCCCGCTACTGGGCCACGCTGATCGGCATCATGCCGCTGATGCGGGCGTTCCTCGCATTTTACATCGTGGTGCAGTGGCTCGTGGACAACAAGGTCCGAAAACTCTTCTTCGCCTACATCTTCACCGTGGTCGTCTTCACCTATATTTCGGCGCTGGTCTTCTACGATTACGAAATACTCGTGAACAGCAAGCTCCACGGTTTCGGCAACGCGCTGTGGTGGGCGTGGATGAACGTCACGACCGTCGGGGCCGAGATATTCCCCGTGACGACCATCGGCAAGATATTCTGCGTGATGCTCCCCTCGCTGGGCATGATGTTCTTCCCGATCTTCACGACCTACGTACTGCAGGAGTACTCGCACAAAAAAGAGTCCGACCAATAGGCCGGACTCCTCTTTTCGGGGAGACATCCCCTATTTCTTCTGCGCCTTCAGCAGGTCGCGGATTTCGGTGAGCAGCTGCTCCTCTTTGGACAGCACCGGCCCGGCGGCGGGCGCAGGGGCCTCCTCCTTCTTCTTCATCAGGCGGTTCATCAATTTCACCATCATGAAGACGCAGAACGCCAGAATCGTAAAGTCGATGCACTGCTGGATGAAAGCGCCGTAATTCCAGTAGACGGGTTCGACGGCGGCCTGCGCCACCGTCTCGCCTCCACCCGTCACGGCATCGCCGACGGCATGCACGGCGCTCGAAGTCATGTCGCGGAACTTCGAAATATCGAGCCGCAGCTGCGAGAAGTCGGTATTGCCGATCAGCGCCCCGATCGGCGGCATCAGGATGTCATTCACCAGCGACGACACGATTTTGCCGAAAGCGCCGCCGATGATTACGCCGACGGCCATGTCCATCACGTTTCCCTTGAGGGCAAACTCCTTGAATTCTTTGAAAAATGCCATAAATCTGAGGTTAAATTAATCGATGGAACAAATATAGCGATATTTACCGAATCCGCAATCAAAAAAAGCCGTCCGCAGAACGCGGGCAGCTTTTCTTCGGATAAACAGGCCGGAGGGAACTATACGATCTCGACCAGCACGGCGTCGGTGGCCACGTTGTCGCCGGGATGCGCCAAAATCTGCTTGACGGTGCCGGCGTAATCGGTCGTCACGGAGTTCTCCATCTTCATGGCTTCGAGAACAACGATTTCCTGACCCGCTTTTACCGTATCGCCGACCTTCACCTTGAATTCGATGATGCGGCCGGGCAGCGGTGCCGTAACGGTATTGCCCGTAATGGCGGCCGCAACACTCTCCTCGGCCTTCTTCTCCTCGGCCTTGGGTTCCGCGGGCTTCGAAGCGGCGTAGGCCTTGACCTTCATGTCCGTCAGGAAGTTCTTGGCGACCAGCGGGAAGAGTTCGAGCAGCAGGACCTCCTTCTCGTCGGCGGCGAGTTTCACGCCGCCGGCTTCGGGAAGCTCCGGATTGGGCTGCATCTGGTATTTCGACGTATCGTAGGGAGTCTCCTCGCGGACGCCGCAGATCTTGAAGCGGAATTCGGGGTCGATCTTCACGGGCGTATGTCCGTACTCGCCCTTCACCAGCCCCACGAACTGCGAGCTTTTGTTGGTGTACATCGGACGTCCGGCCTTCTCGTCGAGGGCGCAGTTCACGGCCTGCGCGCCCACGATCTGCGAAGTAGGGGTCACCAGCGGCGGCAGACCCGCGGCCAGACGCACCGACGGAATCAGCTCCATGGCGCGCGGCAGGATATCCTCGGCCTTGAGCTGCTTGAGCTGGGCGACCATGTTCGAATACATACCGCCGGGAATCTCGGCCTTCTGCACCAGTTCGTTGGGAGCCGGGAAGCCGAAGTAAGCTTCGATCTTGCGGCAGGCGTCGATCGTCGCGGCCTCATCGTCGGCCTGAGCGGCCTTGATCGCCTTGTCGAACAGCGCGTCGATCTCGGCGGGCAGCGTGTCGGTGAGCGGATTGAAGGGTTTGGGTTCGGGTTTCTCCGTGCCGAATACCGACTGGTTGAGTTCCTTGCGGATCTCGCGCAGCCGGGTGTTAATCTTGGCGACGGCCTCCATGTTCACACCGGTATCGACGCCGAGTTTCTTGCAGAAGACGTGCACCAGCTCGATGGCCGGGGCGCCCGTGCCTTCGGCGAAATACCAGCAGTTGGTATCGACGACATCGACGCCGGCGATGATCGCCGCAAGCACCGATGCAAGGCCGTAGCCGGGCGTACAGTGGGTATGGAAATCGACCGGAATGTCGATGTTCTTCTTGAACAGCTTGACCAGCGTGGCGACGCGGCGCGGCGGAATCAGACCCGACATGTCCTTGATCGTAATAATGTCGGCGCCCAGCGCGGCCATCTGCTTGGCCTTGTCGAGGAAATAGGCGTCGGTGAAGACCTGCTCGTGGCTCTTCCTGCCCATGAGCTTGGCGAAGAAACCGGGTTCGGGGTATTTCGGATCGACCGTATAGCAAACCGCGCAGTCGGCGATGCCGCCGTACTGCTTGACGTACTTGACCGTCGATTTGACGTTGTCCACGTCGTTCAGGGCGTCGAAAATACGCATGATGCCCAGCCCGCTCTCGATCGAGTTGCGGCAGAAGCCGTCGATCACGTCGTCGGGATAGGGAGCGTAGCCGAACAGGTTGCGGCCGCGCGACAGGGCCGTGAGTTTCGACACATTGCCGACGGCCTTGTGAATGGTCTCCAGACGCGTCCACGGATTCTCATTGAGATAGCGCATCACCGAGTCGGGCACGGCACCGCCCCAGACCTCCATCGCATAGAAATTTGCATCTTTGTAGTACGGCAGGCAGCGGTCTACTTGCGCCTGCGACATGCGCGTCGCGAACGAGGACTGCTGTCCGTCGCGCAACGTAAGGTCTCTGATTTTGAGATTTCTCGCCATTGTGATATTTGAATTAAGGGTTCTTGTTTCCCGTCTTTACTGTTATTCCAATAACAAAGATAATAAACAATTTCAAATTCCAACTATTTTGCACGGAATTTTCACAAAAAACGACCGAAAAGATTACTTTTCGTAAAGGCCCCGCTCCGCAGGGACTTCCGGGCCATGCGCCCTGACAGCGCCGCCGGGCACAAAGAGCTGTTTATCAGGCGTGCCGTCGAGGTAGCGCTTCTTGAAGATATTGACGCAGAAGACGAACATCTCAAGCAGCAGCGGACCGAAGATGACGCCCATGAACCCGAAGAGCGAGAGGCCGATGAATACGCCGAAGATCGTCACGAGCGGGTGCGTGTCGGCCAGCTTCTTCTGCATCACGAAACGCACGACGTTGTCCACGTGCGTCACCACCAGTCCGCCGTACAGCGTCAGCCCCACGGCCGGCCCCCACTCGCCCGCAAGGGCCATGTATCCGGCCAGCGGCAGCCAGACCAGCGCCGTGCCGAAGATCGGGATGATCGTCGCGAAGCAGGTCAGCACGCCCCAGAACAGCGGACTGGGAGCGCCGAAGATCAGGTAGCCGATGTAGGCCACGACACCCTGCACCACGGCCAGCAGGGGGATTCCGATGGCGTTCGAGCGGACGATCATATGCACTTCGCGCATGACGCTGCCGCTCACCGAGCTGTCGAAGGGAAGTATCTCGCGGCAGTACTCCTCCATGCGGCGGCCGCCGATGAGCATGAAGTAAAGCACGAACAGCAGCACGACGATATTGACCCCGAAATCGAAAATGCTCGACACGACCCACTGCCCCAGCTTGGGAATCATGCCGATCATCGACGAGATATTCTCCTCCTGCCAGAGGTTGTAGCCGGTTTTCTCGTGAATGAGCGCCGCGATGTGCTTGAGCGGCGTAATGATCGAATCGGGCCGGAGCGTGATGTCCTGCACCTGATTGACCACCATCCAGACGATCAGGCTGATGGGGACCAGAAAACAGAGCACTGCCTCGGCCAGCAGCAGCGAGGCGGCAAGACTGCGCCGCCAGCGGCGGGCGGGCGGCCTGGCCCCCCGACTCCGGCCGCAATAG
>OBWJ01000718.1_pt1 | contig 17321 bp, 8 predicted proteins | sample 1495181 | NCBI WGS metagenome assembly OBWJ01 (sample SAMEA2580041, study PRJEB22360) | human gut metagenome
GTCTGGTCGTCACCGCGACCGTGGCCGATGGCAACGGCGGCTCCACCACCCGTGAGCTCGCCGCCGATGAGTACGAGCTGCTCGGCTTCGACTCCTCGAAGGCCTCCGACAAGGTGACCGTGACCGTGCAGTCTGTGGCCGATTCGACCAAGACCGCCACGTTCACCGTGAAGGTCGTTGCCGACGAGACGCCGACTCCGGATCCCGATCTGGCCACTGAGGAAGAGCTCAAGCAGCTCGAAGACGCCATTGCCAAGGCCGAAGCCGAGAAGCTGAACCAGGACGATTACACCGCCGATTCGTGGAAGGCCTACGCCAATGCGCTGGCCCAAGCGAAGAAGGTGCTCGCCAAGGAGAACGCCACCTCCACCGAGGTCCAGGATGCGATTCGTCACCTGACCGAGGCCCGCAAGGCCCTCGTGAAGGTCTCCGCTGATGGCAAGAAGCCGGGTGCCGTCATCTCCGACACTGGTGTCGCCGTCTTCGGCGTGGCTGGTGCCGTGGTGGTCCTCGCCGCCGCCGGTATTGCCCTGACCATCTGGCGCAAGCGCCGTATCTGACCCCTCATTTGCAAAAAACTCTCACTGAGGAGTGCTCAGTGAGAGTTTTTTGCAATAGGGGGGTGTTCCTATGTTTTTGTCAACTCCTTGGGGAGTTGACGTGTCGGGATTCCGGTTGGCTGTCGTGGGCGCGCTTCGCCCTGCCGGTGGCGTCCGGCGTCCTTTCCCGTGTGGCCCGGTTCAGGCTACGAGGGCTGGTTCCTGGTAGAGGGTTCCGTTTTTGAGCATGCTGTAGATCACGTCGCAGCGCCGACGCGCGAGGCAGATGATGGCGGCGTTGTGGTGTTTGCCCTGTTCGCGTTTGCGCTTGTAATAGGCCACGGAGGGCGGGTGTTTGGTGGATGCGACGAACGCGGTCTGCCACAGCGCGTTCTTGAGGCGTTTGTTGCCCCGCCTGGAGGGCCGTTCGCCTTTGATGCTGGTGCCGGATTGGCCGGTGACGGGCGATATGCCCGCGTAGGCGGCCAGATGGGCGGACGATTTGAAGTTGGCGATGTCGCCGCCGATGCCGAGCAGGATGTTGCTTGCGGTCCTGACGCCTATCCCGGGCATCGACGTCAGGACCGTGAGAAGAGGGTGGTCCTCCAGGAGCTTCTCGACCTGGCGGTCGACCTCGCGCCGCCGGTCCCTGATCGTCTTGATGTCGTGGGCGATGGAGGGGATGATGGTCTCGGCCATGAGGGTGCCGGGCACGGTGACGGTCTGCTCGCCGATCGCCTTGAACATGTCGTCGATGATGCGGCCGGCGCGAAGCCCGTTGGACTTGGCCCAGTCCTTCACGTCCTCGATCCCGGCCCGTTTCACGCCCATGGGCCCGCCGTATCGTTCGAGCAGCGCGAGCGTCGCGTCGCGCGTGATTCTCTCGCCCTTGAGCGCGCGTTCGAACGCGGGGTGGGTCTGCAGCAGCAGGCTCCGCAGGCGGTTGACGTGGCGGGTGGATTCGTGGGCGAGGTCCTCGTCGTGGCCGGCGAGCAGCTTCAGGGCGGCGAGGGTCTCGTCATCCGGGCCCGCGTCCCTGAGCGTCTCGGGCAGCTTGAGCGCGGCCCACGCGATCACATGCGCGTCCCTGCGGTCGGTCTTCGCGTCCCCGGGCAGCAGCTGCGCGGTCCTGCGCATGGCCGTGCCGGGAAGGTAGGCAACCGCGATCCCCATGTTCCGCGCCACCGTCAGGGGCAGGGAGCCGATGGGGTTGGGCCGGTCCACGACCAGCAGCACACGGCCATGCTTGGAGAGCTTGCCCAGCATCGTGCGGATGGCCTTCTCGTCCTGTTTCAACGGCTTGTCGTACAGGGTGTTCCCGTCATGGTCGAGGGCGTGCGCGTGGTGCGCGCTCTTGCCCACGTCCAGGCCGACCCACACGTCGATGTCGTCCGGGGTCATCATCGTTCCTCCCGTCATGAAGGTTTTCCGGTCGCCGCGGGCTCGGAGGAGTCCGGACGCCCGCGCCGCACCCACATTACGACGAGACCTGCGCCATGCGCCCCTGAAGCGTCCGTGTAGCCGGCCTGGTTCCTATCAGCGGTCATCGGGCGTCCCCGTTCCCGGCGACAACACCCCCGGATCATCGACGACAGGGCAGGAAAGTCATACCGGAACCGGCGACCCGGCCCCGACCATCGGGGCCTACCAAACATGGTAATGGGCTTATCTCTTCGCCTGAGTGATCTGGTAGGCGGCGAAGAGAATGGCGAGCCAGATCACGCCGGCGATAACGGCGACGCGGTAGCTGGCGGAGAAGCACATCAGCACCACGACCAGTGCCAAGAACGCCAACACCACCCACGGGGTCACCTTAGCGAACGGCAGCTTGAAGTGAATCGCGTCGAGCGCTTCCTTGCCGGACTTGCCGGCCAGTTCGGAATCCTCGGGAGCGCCGCCCGCGGCGACCACCTTACGGAACTTCATTTCGGTGAACATGATCATCGTCCAGTTGATGATGCCGGCGATGGTGGCAATCGACATCAGATAGTTGAACGCGAACTCAGGCCACACGAACACCACGACCACGGCGATGGCGGTGATCACGGCGGACGTCAGCACGCCGGCCACCGGCACGCCCTTAGCGTTGAGCTTGCCCAGATACGCGGGTGCATTGCCTTGTTTGGCCAGCGAATACAGCATGCGGGAGTTGGCGTACAGGCCGGAGTTGTAGACGCTCATCACAGCGGTCAGGCACACGAAGTTGAGGATGCCGGCGGCCGCGTGGATGCCCACGGAATCGAAGATTTGCACGAACGGGCTGGGAACATCGTCTCCGCCGATGGTGTTCCACGGTATTACGGCCATGATTACGCCGAGCGCGCCAATGTAGAACACGAGAATTCGCCAGATAATGTCATTGGTGGCGCGGGGAATCGTACGACGAGGGTCCTCGGTTTCGCCGGCGGTGATGCCGATGAGCTCGGTGCCGCCGAAGCTGAACATCACCACGACAAGCGCCATCAACAGGCCGGTCCAGGTGCCGTCCTTAGTCTGCTCCATGAGACCGTTCGGGAAGAAGCCCCCTTCCAAGGTGAACCAGTTGGCAAAGCTCGCTTTGATGCCGGATGCGGTGGGCAGAGCGAAGATGATGACGGCCAGGCCGCCGACGATCATGGCGATCACGGCCACAATCTTGATAATGGCGAACCAGAACTCGAACTCACCGAACTTGGAGACGCCCAGCAGGTTGGCGGCGCAGATAATCACCAAGAACACGGCCGCCGACACCCATGTCGGAATCGCCGGGAACCAGTAGTTTACGAATTTGCCCACCACGGACAGCTCAACCATCGAGACGAGGATGTAATTGAACCAGTAGTTCCAACCGGAGATGAAGCCGGCGCGCTTGGACCAGTAGCGAGTGGCGTAGTAGCTGAACGCGCCCGCCTTCGGATCCTCAACGGACATTTCGCTCAGCGCGCGCACGATCATGAAGATTGCGAAGCCGCCAACCAAGTAGGCGAGCAGAATCGAGGGGCCGGCCAGCGCGATGGATTCGCTGGAACCATAGAACAGGCCGGTTCCGATGGCGCCGCCCAGTGCAATCAGCTGGATATGACGGTTCTTCAGTGACTTGCGCAGCGTGGCCGGCACCGGCACGTCGTCGGTTTCGCGCGGCTTCTTAGGCGCATCAGCAGTACTCATTGTGCCCTTCTCTCACATTTCTTGGGTTTTGGCGCACGCGGGGCTTGCCGCGATGCGCAACGTTCGTTATTCTATGCCGCCGTATCGTCTCAGAAATGGTCAATCGTCTATTTGTGCGCTATCGCAAGCGCGGGCGTGGGCGCGGCCGGTGAGCAGGCGAAGCTATAGCGAGCGATGCTTATGAAACCGCACGCTTCACTGAGTTCACTGAATTCACCGTGTTCACTGCGTGGCAGGCATACACATGGTGAAGATGGTGTGGGACACCGATTCGGGAGAGGCCGCGAGATCGGTGGCGAGCCAGTATTGCAAAAGCCCAATGCTGCCGGACACGGCGAATCGCATACGCATCTGCGCCTCGGCTGGGTAACCCGCCGAAGATTGCAACTGTTCGCCTACACCGCGCTGGCTGTAAATCAATCCCAGCAGCTGCTGCTGGAAACCGATATCCGCTTTCGGGCTCATCAGCACTTGGAGATGATTGCGATTGTCGGCAATGTACTGGCAGATGCGCTCAATAACATGCTCGATGCCGGCAGGATCTGGCTGGGCGAGTAGCTGTTCGAGTGCGGTGGTGACCCAGGCCATGGTTTCGTCTTCAATGTCGTGCAGCAGTTCCTCGATGCTCGCATAATGCGCGTAAAACGTGGAACGATTCACATCGGCCCGCTCGCACAACGCTTTAACGGTGATGGAGCCGAGTGGCTGATCGCGCAGCAACTCGATAAGCGCGTCCTGCATGGCACGTCTCGTGTAACGGGTGCGGCGGCTTTCCGTCAATTCTTTGGACATGGCCTTCTCCCCAAGTTCCGACAACCCACAATCCAACTGTTGGTTGCAGAACCGACACAGTGTTGTTTTACTTGAGTATAGCAGGAAGTTCTGGCGGGGCCTATGGGGCTAGGTGGCTGCCACGAGCGCGTTGGAGGTGTGCGATGGCGTATATCGAATTCGACCATGTGGTCAAGGAATATCCTTCTGGCAGCAGTGTGATTCGCGCGCTCGACGAGGCCAGCTTCACCGCCGAACAAGGCGAATTAAGCGTGATTCTGGGGCAGTCCGGTGCCGGCAAAACCACGGCATTGAACATTCTGGGCGGCATGGATACCGCCACAACCGGCCGCGTAGTGGTCGGCGGACGCGATATTACGGGTCTGCGGAAAAAGGAACTGGTGACCTACCGGCGCAACGACATCGGCTTCGTCTTCCAGTTCTACAATCTGGTGCCTAACCTTACCGCGCTCGAAAACGTGGAGCTCGCCTCGCAAATCTGCCCTGACCATTTCGATCCAGGGGAAACGCTGCGCAAAGTCGGACTGGGGGAGAGGATGGACAACTTCCCGGCACAACTGTCCGGCGGCGAACAACAGCGTGTATCCATCGCCCGCGCGATTGCCAAAAAGCCGAAGCTGTTGTTGTGCGATGAGCCGACCGGTGCGCTCGATTACGAGACCGGCAAGGAAGTGCTGCAGTTGCTGCAGGATATTTGCCAAACACAAGGCATGACCGTAATGATCATCACGCATAATTCCGCGCTTGCACCGATGGCTCACAAAGTGATTCGCTTCCGCTCCGGCAAGGTGACCAGCGAGGAGGTCAACGCAACGCCGCGGCCCATCGCCGATATCGAATGGTAGGTGATTGGCGATGCTCACTGCAAGACACTCTGTGAAACGCCCCGTGAAACAAGCGAGGCGATTCGTGAAACAACCTGTGAAACATTCTGTGAAACGGCGGAACCTCGACGATAGCGGCGGTCGAGGAGCGGGCGTTTCTGCGGTATTTGCCAAAGATACGTTGCGTTGCTGGCTGCGCAGCTGGAAGAGGTTCGTCTCGATCGCCGTCATCACGCTGCTTGGCGTGGCCGTGCTGACCGGCATCTACGCCGGATGCCGCGATGCTTTTCTGGCGGCCGGTCGTTTTTACGATCAGCAGGGACTGCATGACCTGCAGGTGCTATCCACATACGGCCTGACCGATGATGATGCGGCGGCACTGCGCCGAATCGACGGTGTGCAAACCGTGCAGCCCGAACGTTCTCAGACGGTGACCACGTTGGTGGACGGCACCAAGAAAACCGTGACCATGCAGGAAATCGGTACCGAAGGGCTTGATCAGCCGTACCTGCAACAAGGCAAACTGCCGAACAAGGCCGGCGAAGTGGCGGTGACTCAGCAGTTCCTGAACGATAGCGGACTCAAGATTGGCGGCACCATTACTGTGACGCCACAAGACACCTCTTCATCCGTCATATCGGTAGCGGCCACGGAGACTGACGATTCCAATAATGCCGATACGGGAGGGGGCGCCCCCCAACACCCCGCAAGCGTCAAAATCGCATGGTCACCCAAAGCCCTGGCCACCCGATGCGAAGCCCCCCGCCAATACGGACGCCGACGCCGAGCAATCCCCGCAGTTCCCCACGAAACTCACCATCACCGGCGTCGTACTTGACCCGCGCGACCTCAACAATCCAGACGGCTATTCGGGCATGACCTCCTTCCGGTCCACCTCATCCGAGGACTATACGTTCTTTGCACCCAGCGACGGCGTGACCGGCAATATATACACTGCGATATCGGTTGCCGTCACTGGTGCGTCCGATTTTGACACGTTTTCCGATGCCTACGATGAAGCCGTCAAAACCGTGGCCGACCGTATCGAACATCAGATACAGACCACACGCCAGAAAGCCCGTCGTCAACAGATCGTCTCCAGCGCGCAGCGCAAACTGGACGATGCCCAAGACGAGGCCAACGAGCAGCTGGACGAAGCCCAGAAGCAGATCGACGACAACTGGGCCGAGCTGGAAGCCAACGAAACGACATTGCAAGATAGCCGTACCGAATTGGAGAACAACAGGACAACCATTACCGATGGCGAACGGCAGCTCGCCGATGGACGTGCGCAGATTGCATCGGCCCGTCAACAGATCGCGCAAGGTCGCCAGCAGATAGCCGAAGCGCGCACCCAGCTCGAATCGGGCAAAGCGCAGCTCACCTCGGCTCGCAAACAGCTCGATGCGGCGCAAACGGAACTGACTGCCAATCGCACGAAAATCGAACAGGGCATTACCCAAATCGACCAAGGCATGGCGCAAATTGATCAGATGCTGCCCATGATTCAACAGGCCAACAATCTACTGGCGCAACTTGACCCGAATATCGACCTCAACTCACCCACATGGCAGGCCATCAAGCAACTGCTCGCGCGCCTTGGCATTACCGTGCCTGAAGTGCCGTCAATCAGCGATCTGCGGCAACAGCTGACCGCCAAGCAAACGGAACTGCAAACGCAGCGAGACAGTCTGGCCCAGCAGAAAGCCGATTTGCAGCGCACATTAAACGAAACCATTGCCCCCGCACAATCCACCTTGGACCAGCAGAACGCGCAACTGACCGCCAAGGAACAGGAAGCGGCTGCAGGAGAGGCACAGCTCAATACCAAATCCGCGGAACTCGAAGCGAATGCCGCAACCCTCGAAACCCAGTCGGCGCAACTTGAAGCGCAGGCCGCCCAACTGGCCAGCGGCAAGCGGCAGCTTGAAGAAGGCGAGCGGCAGCTGAAAGAAGGCGAACAACAGCTCGCGGACGGCAAGGCGAAACTGGATGATGCGCAGTCTGCACTCGATGCGATGCGAAGCGAAGCGGAAAGCGAATTCGCCAAGCAGCAACGGCGCATCGACGATGTGGCCAACGCACGTTGGTATGTGCAGACGCGCGCTTCGATCGACGGATTCAGCTCGCTCAAATCAGATGTCAGTTCCATCGAATCCATCGGCCGCGCATTCCCGATTGTGTTCCTGCTGGTCGCCGTGCTCATGAGCCTGACCACCATGACCCGCATGGTCGAGGAAGATCGCGGACTTATCGGCACCTACCTTGGACTCGGCTATGGCGGACTCGCCGTGTCCAGCCGGTATCTGCTGTTCGCGTTGCTCGCCTGCTTGGTCGGCGGCGGCATCGGTCTGCTGGTCGGATTCCTCGGCATCCCGGCATTCCTGATGGTGGTGATTGAGGGACTGTATATATTGCCCGGTGTGCGACTTGAATACGACTGGCTGTACGGCTCGGCCGGCATCGTGCTGTTCGTGGTCGGTGTGGGCGTGGTCACCGCGCTCGCCTGCCGCGAGGAGATACGGCACACGCCCGCCGCGCTGATGCGCCCGAAGGCGCCGAAGGCGGGCGCTCGCATATTGTTGGAGCGGATTCGCCCGGTATGGAGCCGGCTGAACTTCCTCGGCAAAGTCACTGCGCGCAATATCTTCCGATTCAAGTCGCGTTTGATTATGACCGTGGGCGGCGTGGCTGGTTGCACAGCGCTGATTATCTGCGGATTTGCGATTAACGACACCGTCGACACGACTGGCGTCAAGCAATATGAGCAGATCTACCAGTATGACTTGATGGTGGTGGCCAATGACGATGACGCCGCCGCGATGCGCAAGCAGGTGGCACAAGATGGCCGGGCCACCGAAACGCTGAATCTGCGCGTGGATAGCGGCGAGATGAGCAATGCGGCGCAGGAAAGCGAAACCGTGCAGCTGATGACGGTGCCCAACAATTCGTTGAACAAACTGAACGACATGGTCACGCTGGAAGAGGCCGGTGACGATGGGTGGTTCGAGCTGCCCAATATCTTCGGCAAAGCGGGTGGCGGCACTGTAGCGCTGGACGATAGTGGTGTGATTGTGGCGAAGTCCGCAGCCAATTCGTTGGATATTCATGCGGGCGACACCGTCACGTTGAGCAATGGCGGCAGCGGGCGGGCCAAGGTGAAGGTTGCGGCGGTGACGCGCAACCTCATCGGCTCTGATGTGTACATCAGTGAGCGACTGTACGACCAGAAGTTTGCGGCCGACGGTGTGACGTCTTCGGCTTCGGGAGATGGCACTGCCTCGACCTTGACGTGGAACGCGATGCTCGCCAAGCTGAAAGGTTCCGAGACCGAACAGGCCGAATATGCGGATCGGTTGGGCGAGGAATCGTCGGTGCTCAAGGCCGTGAGCTGTGCGCATCTGGCCGCCACGTTTAAGTTCGATTTGATGGGTGCCGTGGTGGCGCTGATTGTGGGGCTCGCCGGCGGCCTGGCGCTGGTGGTGCTGTTTACGTTGGCCAATACGAACGTGTCCGAACGCATCCGCGAGATGGCCACACTGAAGGTGCTGGGCTTCTATGACCGCGAGGTGCACAACTACGTGAACCGCGAGATGATGATATTGACCGGTATGGGTGTGGTGGTTGGTCTGCCGCTTGGCAGGTGGATAGGCGGATTACTGACTGCTGCGTTGAATATGCCGTCGCTGTATTTCGAAGTGGAAGTGCACTGGTACAGCTATGCGATTGCCGTGGTGGCGACGCTGGCGTTCGCGCTGCTGGTGCAGCTGTTCACCAACCCAGTGCTCGATCGCGTAGACCCGGTCAGCTCGCTCAAGTCCGTGGAATAGAGGTAGAAGTTCAATTTGGTGTTGATGAATTGAACTTTTTGGCGGAATATTTACAGTATCATCGCATGTATTCTTGAGCTGAGCGGTTTTCGTGACATATTTCGGTGATACAGTTTGAACTTGTTTTGAACGAGTATCGCGTCTGGTGCGTAACAATCGGGCGGCAGAGAAGAGAAATGAAATCAGTATGGCCGATACGAATGTGAATGGTGGTACACAGCAGGCTACGGGCAAACTCAAGTCTGTCGAAAGCCTGGACCAGACCAACGAGATGGAGCGTGGCCTGAGCAATCGCCACGTACAGTTCATCGCCATTGGCGGCACCATCGGCACCGGCCTGTTCCTGGGCTCGGGCAAGTCAATCTCGCTAACCGGCCCCTCGATCATCTTCGTGTACATTCTGGTCGGTGTCATCATGTTCTTCCTGATGCGCGCCATCGGCGAAATGATGTACCGTGACCCCAGCCAGCACACCTTCATCAATTTCATCACCCGTTACCTTGGCAACGGGTGGGGGCATTTCGCCGGCTGGACGTATTGGGCCGCGCTCGTGCTGCTGGGCATGACCGAGATCACGGCCGTCTCCACGTACTTCATCACCTTCTTCGACACGTTCGGCATCGACCTGACCCATTGGAAATGGCTGATCGAGCTGTGTTTCCTGGTGTCGCTGGTCTCCATCAACCTGATTGCCGTCAAGGTGTTCGGCGAGGTGGAATTCTGGTTCTCGATGATCAAGATCACGCTGATTTGCGCGATGATCGCCACCGCCGTGGTCATGATCGTGATCGGCTACCATTACCCAGCCGTGCAGATTCACGGCGTGGACCACGTGAGCCCGGCCGGCCACGCCGGATTCGACAACCTGTTCGCCAACTTCTCGTTCGCGCCGAACGGTTGGATGGCCTTCCTCATGAGCTTCCAGATGGTGTTCTTCGCCTACGAGATGATTGAATTCGTGGGCGTCACCGTCTCCGAGACCAAGAATCCGCGCAAGGTGCTGCCCAAGGCCATCAACGAGATTATCGTGCGCGTGCTCATCTTCTATGTGGGCGCACTGGTGGCCATCATGTGCATTGTGCCGTGGACCTCGTTCAAGCCGAACAAGGACGGCTCCTTCGCATCCCCGTTCATTATGATGTTCCAGTATGCCGGGCTGAATTGGGCGTCTGCGCTGGTGTTCTTCGTGGTGATTACCGCCGCATCTTCCGCGCTGAACTCGCTGCTGTACTCGGCTGGCCGCCACCTGTACCAGCTGTCCGAGGTGTCGCCGAACCCGACGCTCAACAAGCTCGGTCAGGTGTCCGATCGCAAGGTGCCGGCCCGCGCCATCCTGGTGTCCGCGGCGCTGATACTGCTGTCGCCGATCGTCAACGCCATCCCCGGCGTGTCCGGAGCGTTCGTGCTGTTCTCGTCCGCCAGCTCCGCGGTGTTCCTGTTCATCTACATCCTGACGCTGATGGCACACCGCAAGTACCGTCGCTCCGCTGATTTCATTCCGGACGGGTTCGTCATGCCCGCTTGGAAGGTGCTCAATACGGTGGCAATCGTGTTCTTCGTGTTCATCTACCTGACGTTGTTCCTTGCGGACGATACGCGCAATTCCGCGATTGCCGGCCTGGTGTGGCTTGTGGGCTTCGGTGGATTCTCGATGCTGCGCGAACGCTACCGTAGCCGCGATTTAAAGGCCGCACTGGAACACAAGGAGTGATTGGACGGGCTGATTGGCTGGCGGCTATTAGTTGGGTGGCTGTTGGCTGTTGGCGGCTGACTGGCTAGCGGCCGATAGCCAATGACTGGGCTGATCGTCAGCCAATCGGCTGCCTATAGGTCTCATTGATACATTCGGTCATCCGATTAGTGCATTTGCGCGGACAATTAGTGCATTCGATCATCGGATTAGTGCATCAGTGTGCAATTATTAGTACAATTAGCCGCCTAATTAGTACATTAGGACATAAAACAATGTCCTAATGTACTAATTAGATGCTAAAATACGATAAGTGCCATGTCCTAATGTATGAATTATCGCTATGAAGGGCGGAATGCGATGACGCAGGATGAACTTATGCAAGTGCTGCAGGCCGGTGAATCATCTATGGTCGAGTTCAAGCGCTGCAGCGAATTGCCTCATACGGATACTTTTGAGACTGTATGCTCATTCGCCAATCGTTCTGGTGGCAGCATTTATCTTGGCGTTGACGATGACGGTCAAGTGCTCGGCGTCGATTCTAAGCGCGTTAGTGAGATAGAGCGCAACGTTGTCAACGTAGTGTCTAATCGTAAGATGTTCGAACCGGCTCCAATGGTGGAAACGGAACATATCGAGTACGACGAACGGATTATTGTTCGTATTTGGGTAGCTCCGAGTTCTTCGGTTGTGCGGTTCAAGGGCGCAGTGTTTGATCGCATTGCTGATGTGGATACACACATCGAAAGCGATATCCAGATTAGTCAAATGTATATTCGCAAGCAGAACTACTATTCCGAACGGCGAATTTTCCGTTACGTGACTCCGTTTGATTTGCGTCCTGAGCTGATTGCGCGAATGCGGCAGCTGGCGGTCGCTCAGCGAGCTGGGCACCCTTGGGGAACTATGTCTGACGAAGAACTGTTCCGCAGCGCCAAGCTATACGATCGTGATTACACGACCGGCGAAGAGGGCTTTAATCTTGCTGCAGTGCTGCTCTTGGGCAAGGATGAAGTCATTTCCTCGGTTTGCCCAGCGTATATTACTGATGCCGTGGTTCGGCGAGACAATATTGACCGATACGATGACCGACTTATGGTGCGGACCAACTTGTTCGATTCGTACGAGCAACTCCGTGAATTTACTGAGCGGAATCTGCCTGACCGCTTTGTGTTAAAGGGCGATAAGCGAGTGAGCCCGCGTACGATGATCGCCCGTGAATTGGTGGCAAACAGCCTCATGCATCGGGAGTATTCCAGTCCGGTGGTGGCGCGTGTCACCATTGATAATGAATCCATCCGGACGGTTAATGCTTCGCGCTCATTCTTTGAAGGTCGAATGAAGCTGGGCGAGTTCACGCCAATGCCAAAGAATCCGATTATCGCTAATGTGTTTGTGCAGACCGGCATAGCCGAGCAGCTGGGTAGCGGACTGCGGAATCTGATAAGAGCGTCCCGGCAATATACTGAGCGAGAGCCTGAGTTCCGCGATGGTGACATATTCGAGGCGACGATTCCTATTGTTCCTGCGCTGAAGACCGTGGATGGTTCTGGTTTTGCTAGCGTGAGATCTGTAGTTGAGAAAGATGCCGAAGAGGGTGCGAGGCTCATTGGCGGGGAACGTGTGGATGGTAAGAAAGCAGATGCAACCGCATCGGGTGAAATTGATTCGCGGGCAGCGATGCTGTCGGCGATGAATCGACGCTTGACAGAGGTTGACTATGTGACTGTACCTGAACTCGCCAAGATAACAGAGCTCGATAACAGAACAGTCCGCAAATTCCTAAACGGTTTAGTTGCGCAAGGAAAGCTGATTGCTGAAGGCAACACGCGTGGTCGGCGTTATCGGAAGGGATAGCGGGCGCGATATCTCGATGCAGTGGGATTCACTTAAGGGCTACGGCAAATATGATTCGTAGCGATTGGGCCAGCGCAATTCGAATGGCTCATGACTTTGTGCGTCGTTTGTGGTCTCTGAAGTTGTTTGCTGGGTGACGGTTTTGTGATAAAATCGCTCATATCAAAATGTTTGCGTAAACATTTTGGCTGCGCCGAAAGAAGGAGTCGACGTAGGTCATGTATCAGGCAAAGAGGCTGGCTCAGTGAAGCAAAGGCCGATTTTTCCGGTATAAGGCGGACAGCAGGAACACTAAGGAGACCAATGAAGGTACTGAGCAAATCGCTTGCTGCAATGGTTGCGGCGGCAACACTAGTGGGAGGAGGGGCGTTTGCGGTTGCCGGCACTGCGTATGCGGCTGATAACGATGCCATTACCGTGACCCCGAACCCATGGTATGCCAACAGTTTCGATGGCTGGGGCACCTCGCTGGCTTGGTTCGCCAACGCCACCGGCAGCCTCGGCGAGGAATCGGCCATCACCACCAATCTCGGCGATGACGCTTCCAAGGCTAAGGCTGTGGAATACGGCAAACAGCTGCGCGAACAGTTCTACCAGTCCATCTTCGGTGATGAAGGACTGGACCTGAACATGGCCCGCTACAACGTGGGCGGCGGCAATGCCTCCGATGTTGCCTACGGCTACCCATTCATGCGCCAAGGCGCTGCCGTGCCTGGCACGTGGAAAGATGACGCCACCGGCTCCGGCACGTATGGCAATGGCGTAACCACCAAGCAGGCCGACAAAGACAAGCTGGCTGCGGCATTCGACCCGACTGACGACAACCAGTATGACTTCTCCAAGTCCGCCGCCCAAGACTGGTGGATTGAGCGCGGTGCCACCGGCGATAACCCCGACATCACCGATGTAGAGGCCTTCGCCAACTCCGCTCCGTGGTTCCTGACCAACAGCGGTTACGCCACTGGTGGATACAACTCCGGTAGCAATAATCTTGCAAACCCTGAGAAATTCGCTCAGTACATGACCAAGAACGTCGAGCACCTCGAAAGCCTTGGCGCAAACGTTGACACGGTCGAGCCGTTCAACGAGTCCGAGACCAGTTACTGGGGCACTCCGGGCGGCATGGCTTCGAAGTACACCGATGAGAGCGATGACAACACCAAGCTCATTAACAACTACTGGGATAAGTACTACTCCGACAAAGACAAGTCCGTCACCCCATACTCCAACGCGCTGAAGAAGCCGCAGGAGGGTATGCATGTCAATAACGCCCAGCAGCAGCAGACGATTACCGCACTCGCTGAGGCGCTCAAGGACAATGATGACACCATCATCGCAGCCACTGATGCTACAAACTCCGCTGACTTTGTCAAGTCGTACAACCAGTACCCGCAGGCGATCAAGGACCTTATCGATCAGTACAATGTTCACGCCTACTCCGACGGCAGCCAGATGCAATCGCGCGATATCGCTCAGGCAGACGGCAAGAAGCTGTCGATGAGCGAGGTGGACGGCTCCTGGCAGTCCGGCTCCTACAACCCGTACGGTTTCGACAACGCGCTGGGCATGATGAGCAAGATCAGCTCCAACGTCACCCGCCTGCAGTCCAAGGACTTCACCTTCTGGCAGGTGGTCGAGGACCTCTACAACATGCAGATGGGCTCGAACGTGAACCCGGCCGGTGAAAACACCAACTGGGGCACCGTGCTGATTGACTTCGACTGCACCGTGGCCGGTAAGGACGGCAAGCTCTACTCCGAGCGTCGCGTGAACAACAACGGCGGTACCGCCGATGGACTTGAACCGTGCACGGTTATTGCAAACGCCAAGTACAACGGCGTCAAGGCCATCACCCACTTCATCCACGCGGGCGACAAGGTCATCGCCAACAACGATGAGGACAACAACATGACTGCCACCTCCGACGATGGCAAGACACAGACCGTCATCCACCGCAACTCCGGCACCTCTGACCAGACCTTCGTCATCGACCTGTCGAAGTACGGCGAGATTGCCGACAACGCTTACGGTGAGCTCTACCTGACCACCGAAACCTCTGCCGAAGACAAGAACGCGGGTGTCGATTCCGCCACTCCGGAAGTCTTCGCCAAGACCAGCAACGTCAAGCAAGCTGAAGGCTCTGTGATGATTGACAAGGCTGCCAAGACCGCTACGGTCACTGTGCCCGCCCGTTCTATCGCCTCCATCCAGCTCACTGGCGTGACCGGCTACGCTAAGGATGCTGCCGTCGAGACCGGCGACACTTACCAGCTCGTTGGTAAGCAGTCCGGCAAGGCCGTGGCTGATACCACTTCTGGTGATTCCGCGCTGTCCCTGGCCAACGTCGCTTCCGATGCCGAGAACGCCAAGAAGCAGACTTGGACCTTTACCCAGATCGAGCAGCCCGCCGACTCCGAGCGCCCTGATCTCAAGGCTTATGTGATTACTAACGCCGAAGGCAAGGTGCTGGTGTCCAAGGATGGCACGAACGCGCTTTCCAACGAAACGGTTGAGGCCGCTAAGTCCGACCCGGCTGCCAAGTGGATTCTCAACACTTCCGATGGTTCGACCTATCAGCTGCTCAATGCCGCGACTAAGACGAACCTCGATGTGGATAACTCTGGTACCACAGTCGGCACGAAGGTTGGCTTGTGGCAGTCACCGAGCGGCACTTCGCCGTCCGCCAACCAGACATGGACTCTGCGCAATGTAACGCCGACCAGCCAGAAGACCGTGAACGTGCAGACCGCCGTTAACGAGAAGGCCGTGCTTCCGGTCGAAGTCACGCTCTACTACACCTGGGGCGAAGGCAAGGCCACGGTTGCCAACTGGGATACTTCCAAGGTCGATGTGGCCAAGGAAGGCGCCTACGAAGCCACCGCTACCGCCACCGATGTGTACGGCAACGAGTTCAACGTCACCGCTACGGTCTACGTTGGCGCGCTCACCGTTTCCGATCCGGTATCGGCTACAGTGCTGGCCGGCACCAGTGCGAGCGAGGCGAAGGCCGCGCTTGAGGCTGCGCCGGTGTATCTGCACGTCAAGGCATCGCCTGCATTCGAGGGCGATGCGGCTAAGGTTACGTGGAACTTCGATGGGCTTGATACCAAGCTCGCCGATGCCAAGGCTGGCGACAACATTGCCGTGACCGGTACTTACCAGCTGGACGACGCGACCACGATTGCGCTGAAAGGCGCGATCTATGTCACCGCCGCCACGCCTGAGAATGTGGCCGACACTGCTTCCAGCCTGACCGTGACCAACCAGCAGACGGAATACAGCAAGGGCGATCAGTGGAAGAAGCTCACCGATGGTGACACGTCAGCTGAAGCCTGGGTGACGTGGAACTCTGCTGGTGACTATTCCGCCAGCCCGACCGCCACGATTGACTTCGGCTCTGAGTGTGAGCTTAGCAGAGTGACCATTACGTATGGTGACAAGGCTCCGGCTTCCGCCAAGGCCGAGTACACCACTGATGGCGAGACGTGGATGCAATTCGGTAGCGATGTTAAGCCTGCCGCAGGCCAGACGGTGACGTTCAAGGCCGATAAGGGCACAGTGAATGCCACGAAGGTGCGCATTGTGAACACCGTGAACAACGACTACATGAACGCCACCGAAATTCAGGCATTCGTGACGCCGGTTCAGGGTGCTGCGAAGAACATCGCCGCGGCCTCTGGCACGAACTTCTCGGTGAACTTCCAGGAGGGTGCCTCCGCTTCCAAGGCCATCGATGGTGACACTACGTCAAAGGGTTGGTCCACTTGGGCTTCCACCGCCTCGACGGTGGACCCGGTCGCCACGTTCACCTTCGACGAAGCTCAGACCATCACCGAAGTGAAGACCTTCTTCTACTACGATGGTCGTGCGTCTTGGCCGAAGAGCCAGACGCTGGAATACCAGGATGAGGCTGGCGAATGGCATGGAGTCGGTACCAAGGATGGCTGGAAGATACAGGCCGGCGATGCCGGCTCTGGCTCCGACGGCATCACCGCCGCCGACACCCCGACCGTTGACTTCGTGCTCGGCACCCCGGTAAAGGCCAAGGCCATCCGCCTGACTAACACATTGCAGGACACCAAGGTGTACATCAACGTGGCTGAGATCCAGGTGTTCGCACAAGACAGCACGGTACTCACCCCGCAGCCAGCATCCGATGCCACGCTGGGCGACCTGCGTCTTGACGGCGAGACCATCAAGGGCTTCGCTGCTGATAAGACCGACTACACAGTTGATCTTCCGTTCGGTGCTGAGGCAAACCCGGTGCTGCAGGCCTTCGCCGCCGACAATGCCGCCACCGTCAAGGTGACTGGCGACGCGGTTGAGAATGGCAAGCTTGGCGGCAAGGCCACCATTACGGTGACCTCAGCCGACGAGTCTGAGACGAAGACCTACACGGTGACCTTCAAAGCCTTCACTTTGGCTTCGCTCAAGGTGACCGGACCCACGAAGATCGAGTACGCCATCGGCGACAAGCTCGATACCGCCGGTCTGAAGGTTACTGCCGTCTATCAGAGTGGCGACAAGACCAAGGAAGTGCCGGTCGCTCTTGACGACCCGCAGCTTGCGATTGGCTCGTTCGACTCCACCGCCGCAGGCAAGAAGGCGATTACCGTCTCCTACCGTGGTGTGACCGCGACCT
>OBWJ01000732.1_pt1 | contig 17130 bp, 12 predicted proteins | sample 1495181 | NCBI WGS metagenome assembly OBWJ01 (sample SAMEA2580041, study PRJEB22360) | human gut metagenome
AAATTCGCCGGGGCGGCGCCTTGTGTGCCGCCGGCCAGCCACCACGTCAGCAGGGCCGCCAGCAGGGCGCCGAGCAGGAAAAAGAGAGTTTTCGAGGTTTTCATAGGCGGTTGCATCGGGATTTCACGTTACGGCAAATATAAACGAAAAAATCGGGAAATGCGGCAGGACGGGTCCAATCGGTAAAAATGCCGGGTAAATTAATCGTTCCCGTGTTTGGAGGGGGTGCATTTTATCGTTACCTTTGTCCGGATCATATCCCAGAAAGAAAATGCACAAATCGGGCTTTGTAAATATCATCGGAAATCCCAATGTCGGAAAATCGACACTGATGAACGCTCTGGTCGGCGAAAAACTGTCGATCATCACCTCCAAGGCGCAGACCACGCGCCACCGCATCATGGGCATCGTCTCCGGCGAAGATTTCCAGATCGTCTACTCCGACACGCCGGGCATCCTCAAACCCAGTTACAAACTGCAGGAGTCGATGATGAAATTCGTGACCGGCGCCGTGACCGACGCCGACGTCATCCTCTACGTCACCGACACCGTGGAGCAGGGCGACCGTTCGGCCGAAATCATCGGCCGCATCCGGGAAAGCGGCATTCCGACCGTCGTGGTGATCAACAAGATCGACCTCTCGACGCCCGAAGCGCTCGACGCGCTGGTGGACAAGTGGCGGCAGGAGCTGCCCGAAGCGCAGATCGTACCTGCATCGGCCAAGGAAAACTTCAATATCGAGGGGTTGTTCAAAACCATCCTCGCCCTGTTGCCCGAAGGTCCGGCGTTCTACCCGAAAGAGACGCTGACGGACAAGACGCTGCGTTTCTTCGCATCGGAAATCATCCGCGAAAAGATCCTCAAATTCTACGACAAGGAGATCCCCTACTGCTGCGAAATCGAGATCGACAGCTACAAGGAAGAACCGACGATCGACCGCATCGCCGCGACGATCTACGTCGCCCGCGACTCGCAGAAAGGCATCCTGATCGGCCACAAGGGCGAAAAGCTCAAGCGTGTGGGACAGACCGCACGCGAGGACATGGAGGAGTTCCTCGGCAAGAAGGTTTTCCTGCAGCTTTTCGTCAAGGTGAGCGACGACTGGCGCAACAACGAGCGCCAGTTGCGCCGTTTCGGATATGAATTGGAATAAACCGGAATAATAAACAGCCCGAAAAGAACGTTAGAGGGACAAGTGAGTCGGAAAATGCGTAAATATATCTTGGGAATCGCCCTTGCCGCCGCGCTGATGTGCGGGACGAAATCGTATGCACAATACAACCGGGAATATTTTTTCTGGGTCGGACGTTCGTGCATGATGAACAACGATTACCAAGAGGCCATCCGCACGCTCAACACCCTGCTGCGTTTCGACGAAAACGCCTTCGAAGGCTATTTCCTGCGCGGCATCGCCAAATACAACCTCGACGACCTGCTGGGAGCCGAAGCCGATTTCTCGACCGCGATCCGCATGAATCCGGTCTACACGCAGGCCTACACCTACCGCGCCATCACCCGCTCGCGGCTGGGCAACTACGACGACGCGCTGCAGGACTTCCGCGAAGCCATCGAGCTGCGTCCCGACCTGCCGGGACCTTATTACAGCCGCGGCGTCACGCGTCTTTTGAACCAGCAGTTCACCGAGGCCATCGACGATTTCGACAAGTTCATCCGTCAGGAGAACAAGGTCGCCGACGCCTTTATCTGCCGCGGCCTGAGTTACCTGCATCTCAAGGACACGGTCCGCGCCTACGACAATTTCAACACCGCCATCCGCACCAACCGCGAGAACCCCAACGGTTACAACCGCCGGGGCGGTCTCTACATGGAGCAGAAGCGTTATCCCGAAGCCGAAGCCGACTTCAACAAGGCGATCGAGTGCGACTCGACCTACCTGCTGTCATACTTCAACCGGGCACTGGTCTACTCGAACACCAACCGCCCGATGCTGGCCTTGTCGGACTTCGACAAGGTGATCCAGCTCGATTCGACCAACTCGCTGACCTACTTCAACCGCGCCATGCTGCGCACGCAGATCGGCGACTACAACCGCGCACTGGAGGATTACGACAAAGTGGCGCTCTATTCGCCCAACAACGTGCTGGTATACTACAACCGCGCGGGCGTATACGCCCAGCTGGGCGAGATCGAAAAAGCCGCAGAGGACTATACCTCGGCCATCAAGCTCTATCCCGACTTCGCCAACGCCTATATCTACCGCGGCCGCCTGCGCGAGCTGCTGCGCGACCCGCAGGGCGCCAAGAAGGACCGCGACACGGCGCAGAAGAAAATCGCGGAATACCGCTCATGCCTGAGCGACAGCACCTATTCGATATTCGCCGATACGACGCAGCGCTTCGACCGCCTGCTGTCATTCGACAGCAAATTCTCAGGCGGCAGTTTCGACCGCGTGACGGGCCACAACGGCGGACGCGAAGAGATGCGCCTGCTGCCGCTGTTCAAATTCACGCTGATGCGCCCCGACACCGTGCCGGCCGTGGAGCGTTACCACGTGCAGCGCGTCGAAGACTTCAAGAAACGCGTGGACAACGAATTCCTGACGCTTTCGTGGCGCGAAACCAACATTGCGCCCGACACGCTCGTGATGCTCGACAAGCAGTATGTCGAGGAGCTGAAAGCGGCGGAAACCTCGTGGACGGCGCTCTTCGAGCGCGGCGTCTCGCAGGCGCTCATCAAGCAGTACACCAATGCCGTCAATACCTTCTCGTCGGCCATCGAGCTGAATCCGAGCAACCCGTTCCTCTACCTGAACCGCTCGACCACGCGCGCCGAGATGATCGACTTCATCTCGTCGATCGACAACTCCTACCAGCGCATCACCATCGACTCGGACCCGGCGAACCGGCTGAACAACAACAGCAAACGCACGTACAGCTACGACGAGGCGGTAGCCGACCTGAACAAGGCCATCAAGCTCTTCCCCGATCTGGCCTACAGCTACTACAACCGCGCGAACCTGCGGGCCTTGTCGGGAAGCCTGCCCGAAGCGTTCGAAGACTACACGAAGGCCATCGAACTCAACCCCAATTTCGCCGAGGCGTATTACAACCGCGGCATCATACAGATATTCATGAAGGACACGCGCAAAGGGTGTCTCGACATTTCGAAGGCCGGCGAACTGGGTATCGTCGAGGCTTACGAGGTGCTGAAACGTTACGCGCCGACGGAGAAGTAAGCTAACTCAAATCAAATAACTATGACGGAAATTATCCAACGAAAACTCAACGATTCGGCATTCGTCCGCTGGACGGCGCTGATTCTGATCGCGCTGACGATGTTCTTCGGCTACATGTTCGTAGACATGATGTCGCCGCTGCAGAGCATGATCGAGGCCCAGCGCGGCTGGACGCCCGACGTCTTCGGCATGTACGGAAGCTCGGAGTTCATTTTCAACGTCTTCGGATTCCTGATTCTGGCGGGCATCATCCTCGACAAGATGGGCATACGCTTCACGGGAGTGCTCTCGGCGTCCCTGATGTTCATCGGCGCCAGCATCAAGTATTACGGAGTGAGCGACGCCTTCATCGGTTCGGGCATCGAAACGTGGCTCAACAGCTGGTGGGTATCGTTTCCGGGCAGCGCCAAACTCGCATCGCTGGGATTCATGATCTTCGGCTGCGGCATGGAGATGGCCGGCATCACCGTATCGAAGACCATCGCCAAATGGTTCGAAGGCAAGGAGATGGCACTGGCCATGGGACTCGAAATGGCCATCGCCCGCGTGGGCGTATTCGCCGTGTTCACCATCTCGCCGTGGCTGGCCAACATGGCGCCGGCAACGGTCGTACGTCCGGTGGCGTTCTGCACCCTGCTGCTGCTGATCGGCCTGCTGACCTACGTGGTCTTTACGTTCATGGACCGCAAGCTGGACAAACAGCTGGGACTCGACGCCAAAGGCAACAACAGCTCGGAAGAGGAGTTCCGCGTCAGCGACCTCGGCAAAATATTCGGCAGCAAGGTCTTCTGGATCGTCGCCATGCTCTGCGTGCTCTACTACTCGGCGATCTTCCCCTTCCAGCGTTTCGCCACGAACATGCTGGAGAGCAACCTCGGCGTCTCGGCCCAGACGGCCGCCGACATCTTCCGCTGGTTCCCGATGGGCGCCGCGGCCATCACGCCACTGCTCGGCAGCTACCTCGACCATAAGGGCAAGGGCGCTACGATGCTGATCTTCGGTGCAATTCTGATGACGGTCTGCCACCTGATCTTCGCCTTCGTACTCCCGGCCTATCCGAGCACGCTGATCGCCTACGGCGCGATCATCATTCTCGGCATCTCGTTCTCGCTGGTTCCCGCGGCCCTCTGGCCCTCGGTTCCCAAGATCATGGAGACCCGCTATCTGGGTTCGGCATACTCGCTGATCTCCTGGATTCAGAACATCGGGCTGTGCCTCTTCCCGGCCGTGATCGGCTATGCGCTCAAATTCAGCAACCCCGGCCATATCGACGGTACAGCCTACAACTATACGCTTCCGATGGTGATCTTCGCAAGCTGCGGCGTCGTCGCCATGCTGCTCGGCATATGGCTCAAAGCCGAGGACCGCAGGAAACATTACGGGCTTGAACTGCCCAATATCAAGAAGTAGCCAAACTACGATAAGTAAATGAAGAGGAAGGGCTGTCGTGCGATGCACGGCGGCCCTTTATAATTTACTGCTACATAGCCCGTTAATCGTACAGTGCCGAAACGGCGGCACCGCGCCGGAAGACGAAAAAAAGCAGAAGGTTGCTGTTTGTAATATTTTTTACTATATTTACAGCCAAGTTGTTAGGTTAAAACAAACAGGATAAAACATAAAAATCAGCGTAACTAACTTACAGATTGTTACTTCAGACTTCGCACCCGGCGGAAGCGGGGCGGATACGGTTTGTTCGATTAAAACGAAAAAACAATGTGTGATCCCATCAAATCAATCGCCAACCGCCTGCGCGAATTGCGCGAAGTGCTCGAACTCTCGGCGCAGGAGGTGGCGGAGAGCTGTCATCTCCGGGTCGAAGAGTATATGGCGCTGGAGAGCGGCGAAAGCGACATCTCGGTAAACGTCCTGCAGACCATAGCCCGCCGTTACGGAATCAGTCTGGACGTGCTCATGTTCGGCGAAGAGCCCAAGATGAACGCCTATTTCATCACCCGTGCGGGTGCGGGCGTGTCGGTCGAACGGCGCAAAGCCTACAAGTACGAAGCGCTGGCGTCGGGATTCCGCGACCGGAAAGCCGATCCCTTCATCGTGACGGTAGAACCCGCTCCGGCCGACGCCCCGATGCACCTGAACAGTCACGAAGGGCAGGAGATGAACTACGTGCTCGAAGGGCGTCTGCTGCTGAGTCTGAACGGGAAAGAATTGGTGTTGAACGTCGGTGACAGTCTCTATTTCGATTCCAGCCTGCCGCACGGAATGAAGGCGCTCGACGGGCGGCCGGTCCGCTTTCTGGCGATAATCATGTAAGCTATGGTAGAGAGATTCTTACAGCAAACGGCCTTCCGCTCGCAGGAGGATTACAGAAAGAACCTGCATATCCGCGTCCCGGAGAATTTCAACTTCGCGTATGACGTGGTGGACGCCTACGCGGAGGAACAGCCCGACCGGAAAGCGCTGCTCTGGACGAACGATCAGGGTGCGGAGATTCAGTTCACGTTCGCCGACATGAAGCGGGAGACCGACCGCACGGCCTCCTATTTCCAGAGTCTCGGCATCGGAAAGGGCGACGTGGTGATGCTGATTCTCAAACGGAGATACGAATTCTGGTTTTCGATCCTCGCCCTGCACAAGCTGGGGGCGGTCGTGATTCCGGCGACTCACCTGCTGACCAAGAAAGACGTCGTGTACCGGTGCAACACGGCCGGAATCAAGGCGATCGTCGCGGCGGGCGAACGGGTGATCGCCGACCACGTGGCGGCGGCCATGCCGGAAAGCCCGACGACCGAGCTGCTGATAAGCGTCGGGCCGGAAATTCCCGAAGGATTCCTCGATTTCCACGCGGGAATCGCAAACGCCGCCCCTTTCGTGCGTCCGCAGCGGGTGAACGCCAACGACGATATCATGATGATGTACTTCACATCGGGGACCACGGGCGAACCTAAAATGGTGGCGCACGACTTCACCTATCCGCTGGGGCATATCAGCACGGGGTGTTTTTGGCACAACCTGCACGACGGGAGCCTGCACCTGACGATCGCCGACACGGGATGGGCGAAGGCCGCTTGGGGCAAGCTGTACGGGCAATGGCTGGCCGGAGCCAATATTTTCGTCTACGACCACGAGAAATTTACGCCGGCGGACATCCTGCACAAGATCGAACAGTACCGCATCACCTCGCTGTGCGCCCCACCCACTATCTACCGCTTTCTGATCCGCGAAGACCTCTCGAAATACGACCTCTCGTCGCTCGAATACTGCACCACGGCCGGAGAAGCATTGAACGGGGCCGTCTACGACACCTTCAAGCAGCTGACGGGCGTCCGGCTGATGGAGGGTTTCGGGCAGACCGAAACGACGCTCACGCTCGCCACTTTCCCGTGGATGGAGCCGAAGCCCGGCAGCATGGGCGTGCCCAACCCCCAGTACGAAATCGACCTGCTGACGCCCGACGGACGTTCGGCCGAGGACGGCGAACAGGGGCAGATCGTGATCCGCACCGACAAGGGAAAACCGCTGGGGCTGTTCAAGGAGTACTACCTGAACGACGAACTCACGCGCGAGGTCTGGCACGACGGAGTTTATTACACGGGCGACGTGGCATGGCGCGACGAGGACGGCTATTTCTGGTTCGTGGGGCGTGCCGACGACGTGATCAAGAGTTCGGGCTACCGCATCGGCCCCTTCGAGGTGGAGAGCGCGCTGATGACCCACCCCGCCGTGGTGGAGTGCGCCATTACGGGCGTGCCCGACGAAATCCGCGGACAGGTGGTCAAGGCGACGATCATCCTCGGCGAAAAGTACAGGGCGCAGGCCGGGGAAGCGCTGATCAAAGAGCTGCAGAACCACGTGAAGCGGATCACGGCGCCTTACAAGTATCCGCGCATCATCGAATTCGTGGAGGAGCTGCCCAAGACGATCAGCGGCAAAATCCGCCGCAAGGAGATTCGCAACGGGGATGAAAAACGGTAATCCCCGCCGGGGCGGACCTATCCGCCGGCAGATTTCCGGAGCCAGCCGGATACCAGAACCTTGCTGAATTGCCCGGAATCTGCAGGGTTGCCCGGAGTTTTCGGGTTACCCGGAGTTTTCGTGCTGCAGTTCGGGGACTTGGCCGGGCGCTGTTCCTACGACCGAGGTCCGGCTCCACCGCGATATACACCCCTTTTTCTATTCCGATCGCCTGAAACAAATGTTTCGGGCGATCGTGTTTTTTTGGGTTCGGAGGGCAGCTACGATTAAGGCACGCCCGCGCCAGCATCTCGATACGCTCCGCAACGACTCGATGCGGCCCGCATCCCAATGCCCCACGGGATCAGCATACTCGCAGGATCAGCGGACCTGCCGATCAGCGGACCCGTTCGTACAGCTCCGTGATGCGGCTGCACATCTCTTCCCACGAAAAACGCTTGCGCTCCTCGATGCAGTTCAGTCGGAAACGCTCGACCGCGTCACCCTCGTACATCTTCGCAACGGCTTCGGCGACGCCCCGCGCCGTCGGTTCGCACACATACCCTACCCGTCCGTCGGGCACGATTTCGGCCAGCCCCCCGACATCGGTGACGACCATCGGAACGCAAAACTGATAGGCGATCTGCGTCACGCCGCTCTGCGTGGCCGTTTTATAGGGCTGCACGACGAAATCGGCGGCCGAAAAATAGTATTTCACCTGCTCGTCGGGAATAAAGCGGTCGTGAAGAATCACGTCGTCCTGCAAACCGTTGTCGGCGATCTGACGCAGGTAACGCTCCTTCGGGGTGTAGAATTCGCCGGCGACGATGAGTTTACGCCCTTCGGCGCGCCCCGCACGTTTCAATTCGGCCCACGCATCGAGCAGCAGATCAAGCCCCTTGTAATCGCGGATCAGGCCGAAAAACAGCGCGTAGCCCACCGCAGGATCGAGTCCCAGCCGGACGCACGCTTCGGAGCGCGCCACCCGCTCGCCGAAATTTTCGAACAGCGGATGCGGCGAGAAGAGCGCCGGAGCCTTGCTGTAGGTTTCCAGTTCGCGGTGCACCTGCTCGGACATATAGACGAAGCCGTCTACGGCCCGCAGGTAGTAACGGTTGAAGGGCTTATCGGTCAGATGGCGTTCATGCGGCTCGACATTGTCGATCTGGCAGAGGACCTTCGTATGGCCGTTGCCGCGCGCGATGCGCGCGATGGTGCCGAAGCAGGGCGCCATGAAGGGTGTCCAGTACTTCATCAGCACGAAGTCGGGCCGCTCCCGGCGGATGCGCCGGCCCACGCGGAGCCAGTTGAAGGGATTGACCGTATTGACGCACCGGCAGATGTCGAGGTCGGCGGGAGGCGGCGTATCGACGGTCTGGCTCTTGCCGGGGAAGAGCAGCGAAGGATATTGCAGCGTGAAGGTTTTGATATCGACCTCGTTGCCCCGCAGCCGGAACGTGCGGGCCATGATCTCCATGATCGAAGCCAATCCCCCGCGGTAGGGGTGCGCAGGTCCTAAAATCGTAATTTTCATAGTACAAATATAGGAAAATATGCGACATGGCAACCGTTTTCCCGCTCTTTATCGCCGACGCAGAGGGCGCATCGGCGGATCGGCCGCCCGCAGGCACGGAAAATCCCCGCCGAAGCGGGGACTTCCCGTGCCGCAGAGGGCAGAAACGCATATACGATTAAAAAACGGAATCCAGCCCGGAAGGCATCCGCGGTACCGGTCCGGCAGGACGGACTATTCTCCGTCGCCGGGGTGTCCGAAGCTCTTGGCGGCGTGCTTGCTTCCCGCGGCGGATTGCAGCGCGAGGTACTCCTCGCCGTAGTCGAGTACGTTTTGCAGTTCGGTGCGGAAGGTGTCGAGGTGCTGCTCCTCCTCGGCGATGATGTCCTGAAACATCTTGTGCGTGACGGCGTCCTTGTGCTCGGAAGCGATGCGCGAAGCCTCGTTGTAGGAATCTATGGTGCTCTGCTCCAGCTGCAGCGCCAAACGGAGCATGTCCTTGACGTCGGTCACCTGCCGGGTGCGGAACGAAGCGTTCATATCGACGTCGCCCTGCAGGAAGAGGATGCGGTCGGAGAACTCCTCGATATGGCGCATCTCGGCGATCGAGATTTCGCGCATGATCTTCGAAAGGTACTGATAGCGGTCATCCTCGAAATGGGTGTGGAAATACATGTACTGGAGTGAAGTGGCGATCTCCTTGCCCACGGCATCGTTCAGCAGGTCGATGCTCACCTGATACTTGTTTTGTGTTTTAACTGCGTTTTCCATAATGAAAAAGGTTTTGCAGCCGTAACTGCAAAACCCGTTCCACGAAGCAGATGCGGGACACGCTCCGCAGGCTTATTTCCACTCGATAGAGGCGCGCACGGCCGGAGTGCCCTCGTCGCTGCGTATCTCGAAAAGCGCCGTGCGGCCGCGCTGCTCGTAACCGACGCTAAGCGTCTGGCCGTAACGGCATTCGCGCAGGAAATGGATGTCGAAGCGCACCGGCGTCTCCTGCATGAGCAGTTCGACGGGCAGCATGTCGATCATCATTTCGATATAGCGCATCGTATTGACGTGGCGGTTGAAGTCGATGTCGCTGTAGACCACCTTGTGTTCGACCGTCTGCGCAGGGTTCACCTCGCGGATCTTGCGGGGCTTGTCGGTCGGCGACGGAGCGTCGACGATGGCGTCGGCATGGGCGTCGCCCACCCACGACAGATCGAGCGCCGAACGGCTCTTAAGGTCGATCATCGCCCACTGCGTCACGGCGCGGCCGAATTCGGTCCCTGCCGCATCGGTCAGCGTGAAGTTACGCGTGGAGAGCACCCGGCCGTATTCATTGATCCACGTGGCGATCGTATAATCGGTATACTGCGTGGGCTGGCTGTCAAATTCGACAGCCATGCGCGAGAGGACCCACGAGTGGTTGTCGGCGTTCAGCGCGTCCACGCCGAAGCCCTTGCCGTGGGCGTCGACGCCCGCCGTATTGAGGATCGCCGAACCAAGCGAGGGAATCGTAGCCCTCAGCGTGAAATCCACGTCCTGCGGTTCGACACGGTAATTATAATGCGATTTTTCTGCCATATTGCTGATTTTTAACGTTGTGTCCCGGCAAAGATACGTTTTTTGCAGATATTTTCATATATTTGTTTGACTATTAACCCTTATTAAAAATCGTTAGTTATGGAAATGAAAAAACTCGACTTCGCGGAAACGCTGAAGGATTCGATCGCCATCGGCGTGAAAAACGCCCCGTCGGTGGTCGTGGCAGTGGCCTTGTGGCTCGTGACGATCTGGATACCCTATATCAATATAGGGACGACCATCGCCATCAGCCTGCTGCCGGTCGAACTGGCCAAAGGCAGCGTAATCAACCCGCTCGGAATTTTCGACAGCAAATACCGCCGCTACATGGGCGAGTACCTCATCACGGCCGGCCTGATGGTGATTCCGATCTACATCGCCTTCGTATTCATGATCGTGCCGGGCATCGTGCTGTCCCTGTCATGGGCGCTTTCGTTCTATTTCCTGCTCGGCAAGGGCAAAAAACCGATGCAGGCCATCAAGGCGTCGAACGACGCGACGTACGGCAGCAAGTGGACGATGTTTCTCGTGACGCTGGTATTCGGCATCATGGTGGGCATCGTGTTCGGCATCTTGTACGCCATTTGTCTGGCCATCAACGTCGGCTTCATCACCTTCCTCGTCATGTTCGTCCTGATCGTGCTCGCGGCTTCGGTCCGGATGGCGATCGACGCATCGTTCTGGAAACAGCTGAAAGACAACGTGGAATAAGTTTACGGCACTATTTCCCAAAGACGGCCTGCGGGTCGTCTTTTTTTGTCTAGGACCAAATATTTTATCGAAAAACGATAAATATTATTTGTTTTTCGAAAATAAATACTAAATTTGCACTATCGAAACTTAAAAACCGAAGCTATGCAGAACAAAAAGAGACTGCACAAACATTTGCTGATGATCTACATCATCTACTTCGCGGCGCTGATCGTCGGCTTCGCCGCGAGTTTCGTGCCCGACTTTTCGCGGGGATGGCGCAACGCGCAGAATACGCTGGAGATGGAAATTCCGCAGGGAGGCATACGCTCCTACTACGTTTCGGCTCCGGTCATCCGCTCCGCCGGCGAACCTATAGGCATCGACAACCTGCCGGAGAACATCACTCCGACGATCAGCCGTCTCGACCTGAAGGTGACCGTGGACGAAGCCTACACGCTGGGCAACGCATTCAAGGTGATGGGCAACAACAGCTTCTGCTACCTGCTGATGGTCATCACGGGCCTTTCGTACCTGACGATCCTCGTACTGATCGCACTGATCATCAACTCGCTCCGCAAGTCGATCCGCGACGAGCAGCCGCTACGCCACAGCAACATCCTGCGCACGCGCGCCATCGGCATCCTAATTCTCGTGGGCGAGTTGAGCGAAGCCTTCATGAAGTACCTCAACAACAACGAGGCCGTCCGCCTGCTCGAAGGAACCTCCTTCGAAGTCGTGCAGACATTTCCGCTGAGTTACTGGAACGTGATCGTCGGCATTCTGTTCCTCTTCATGGCCGAAGTGCTCTCACTCGGCACGCAGCTCAGCGAAGAGCAGAAACTGACTATCTAAAAACAACGTAATTACCATGATAACGACAGGAACGACAAATAACGGGGGGGGGACGACATTATGGCTATAATCATCAATATAGACGTCATGATGGCAAAGCGCAAGATGTCGCTCGGCGAACTCGCCGAACGCGTGGACATCACGCCCGCCAACCTCTCGATCCTCAAAAACGGGAAAGCGAAAGCCATCCGGTTCTCGACGCTCGAAGCGATCTGCCGCGAGCTGGACTGCCAGCCGGGAGACATCATCGAATACCGCCCGGACCAGCCGTCGGAAGAGTAACAAAAACCCCTTTATACGATCAATTATGAGAAAAATCACCATGCTCGTCATCGCGGCATTCGCAGTGACAAGCGCAGCGGCCCAGTTCAATCCGCAGCAGCCGATTCCGGCGGACAAGGACGTCCGCACGGGCAAGCTCGAAAACGGAATGACCTACTACATCCGCCACAACGAAAAGCCGAAAGGACAGGCCGACTTCTACATTCTGCACGACGTCGGCGCCATTCAGGAGAACGATTCCCAGCAGGGTCTCGCCCACTTCCTCGAACACATGGCCTTCAACGGCACCAAGAACCTCCCCGGCAAGATGCTGACGGAGTATCTCGAAAAAGTAGGCGTGAAATTCGGCGCCAACCTCAATGCCGGCACCGGCTGGGACCAGACGACCTACATGATGAAGGACGTCCCCACTTCGCGCGAAGGCATCATCGACAGCGCCCTGCTGATCCTGCACGACTGGTCGCACTTCATCGCGCTCGAACCTGAGGAGATCGACTCCGAGCGCGGCGTCATCATGGAGGAGCTGCGCACCCGCGACGGTGCGTCGTGGCGTTCGACCATGAAGATGCTTCAGGCGCTCGGTAAGGACACAAAATACGAGCACCGCAACCTGATCGGCTACCTCGACGGACTGAAGGGCTTCCACCACAAGGAGCTGGAGGACTTCTACAACCAGTGGTACCGCCCCGATTATCAGGCGGTCGTCGTGGTCGGCGACATCGACGTGGATGCCGTAGAAAACAAGATCAAGACGCTCATGAGCGACATTCCGGTTCCCGCGGCCGACGCCGCCCGGAAGGAGACGATCACCGTTCCCGACAATGAGGACCCGATCATCAGCATCTACACCGATCCCGAAATGCAGGGTTCCAAAATCCAACTCTTCGTGAAGCGTCCGGCGCTTCCCGAACAGATGAACAACCTGATATACGGCGAAATGTTCGACGTCATACAGGCCTACATGACCACCATGGAAAACGCCCGTCTACAGGAGATTTCGATGAAACCCGACGCACCGTTCCTCGGCGCAGGCATGGGTTCGGGCGAAATCGGCGTGATTCCGACGCTCAACGCGACGACGTTCGTGGCCATGACGCAGGACGGCAAACTGGCCGAAGGTTTCGAAGCCATCTACACCGAAATGGAGAAAGTCCGCCGCTACGGCTTCACGCAGGGCGAATTCGAACGCGCCCAGAACGACCTGATGCGCCGCGCCGAACGCGCCTACGCCAACCGCAACGACCGCCGCAACGGCGAGTTCGTACAGACCTATCTGAACAACTACTCGAAGAACACCCCGATGCCCGACGCCGAGACCGAGTGGCAGCTGGACAGCATGCTGATCAAGATGATCAACGTCGAGGCGGTCAACGGATTCGCCCAGCAGGTCATATATCCCCGCAATCAGGTGATCGTCGTCACGGCGCCCGAAAAGGAAGGCATCGTGAATCCGACGGCCGAGGAGCTGCTCGCCATCCGCGAGAAAGTCGCCAACGCCGAAATCGAGGCGTATGAGGACAACACCGTCAAGGAGCCGCTGATCCCGGAAGGCACCGTACTGAAAGGTTCGCCCGTAAAGAAAACGGCACAGGACGTCACGCTCGGCACGACCGAGTGGACGCTCGCCAACGGCGTGAAGGTAGTCGTGAAGCCCACGACCTACAAGGCCGACGAGGTGCGCATGAGCGCCGTGGCCAAAGGCGGACTGTCGATCCTCTCGGACGAGGAGTTCTACATGGGCGAGATGATGCCTGCATTCAACTCGATGTCGGGCGTCGGCAAATTCTCGGCGACGGATCTCAAGAAACAGCTTTCGGGCAAGTCGGCTTCGGTTCAGCCCTCGGTGGAGAACTATGCCAGCGCCGTGAACGGCTACTGCTCGCCCAAAGACCTCGAAACGATGATGCAGTTGCTCTACCTGAATTTCACGCAGCCGCGCTTCGACCAGAACGACTACAACACGCTGATGAAGATGCTGCGCTCGCAGCTCGACAACGTGAAGTCGAATCCCGACTACCTGATGGAGGAGAAATTCATCGACGTGGCCTACGGCAACAACCCGCGCCGCCAGATGATTTCGACCGAGATCATCGACAAGTTCAGCTTCGAAGCCCTGCCGGCGATCTACAGGAAGCTCTATCCGGACGCCAACAGCTTTACGTTCACCATCGTGGGCAACGTGGACCTCGACGCGCTGAAACCGCTCGTGGAGAAGTACATCGGTTCGATTCCCGTGTCGAAGAAGGCCATGACGTTCGCTGACGACAAGTGCGCCCCCGTCAAGGGCGACGTGACGGAGGAGTTCACGGCGCCGATGCAACAGCCGAAAGTCTCGGTACACTACATGTTCTCCGGCAAGATGCCCTACACGCTCAAGGACAAAGCGGCCCTGACGTTCCTCACGCAGGCGCTCAACTCGCGCTACCTGATTTCGATCCGCGAGGAGAAGGGCGGCACGTACGGCGTGCAGGTTTCGGGTTCGACCGAGTATATCCCCGACGAGACCTACAAGCTGGATATCCGCTTCGACACAAACGAAGAGATGGCCGACGAGCTGCGCGAGATCGTGATGAAGGAGATCCGGGAGATCGCCGAGAACGGCCCCAAGACCGAGGACATCGAGAAGAACCGCGAATTCATGCTCAAGAGCTGGAAAAACAGTCTGGAGCAGAACGCCGGCTGGATGAACTACATTCAGGCCAAATACGGTCCGGGGCTTGAATACCTGAAAGATTACGAGCAGGTGATCAGGTCGCTCACCAACGCCGACGTACAGGCCATGGCCAAGAAGGTCCTCGGTGACAACAACCTCGTGAAGGTCGTCATGCGCCCCGCGAAGGAAAAGGCCGAATAACAGACCTGAATCCGCTGAAAAAGCCAGCCGCCGCAACGGCTGGCTTTTTATTTGTCAGCCCGGCGAAAAACATTAACTTTGCAGACAATTAAAACAATCAGTTATCACCTATGCGCCAAAGTCTTCGGCTGGTTTCCGGCCTGTATCTCAAACTTAGCCTGCTCACAATCGCTGTAGGCTTCCTGTTACGCATCGTACTGCTCTTCAACGAGCAGACCACCGACCTCGGTTTCTCATTCGGCGAATGGCTGCAGGTTTTCCTGCTGGGCGCCGTGAACGACCTCTGCGCCGCGACGATCGGATTCGCGTTCCTATGGCTCTTCTCGATGAGCGTCTCCGAAACCAAGTACGGCAAACCGTGGGGCTACATCATCCTCGGAATTCTCGTTGCGGCATTCTGCTACGTGACCTTCTGCAACACGATCTTCGACGAATACGGCAGCGTCGCGCCGCAAATCGCCTCCGCCGTTTTGGGCTATTGGGCCGGCACGTTCGCCCTGCGTCTCTTTTTCAAGGGTTTCCGCAGCTACTGGACCACGGTATGGTTCGCGCTCATCATCACGCTCTACGTGGGCGCCATCCTCTTCAACGGACTCAGCGAATATTTCTTCTGGAGCGAATTCGGCGTACGCTACAACTTCATTGCGGTAGACTACCTCGTCTACACCAACGAGGTGGTCGGCAACATCATGGAGTCCTACCCCATCGTGCCGATGACGCTGGGGCTGATCCTCGTGACGCTGGTCGTGACATGGTATCTCTTCCGCCGCGATCTGGCCCTCGCCGACCGGCTGAAAGGCTGGCGCTGGAAAGCGGTCGCAGGACCGGCGTACATCGCCGCCGTGCTCCTCGCCGTCTGGCTGCTGAACTTCAACACCCGGTTTCAGGACAGCCAGAACGTCTATGTAAACGAGCTGCAGGCCAACGGGCTCTACAAATTCTACGACGCATTCGTCAAGAACGAACTCAACTACAAGCAATTCTACATCACCGAACCCGAAGAGCAGGCCGAAGCCTTCGTCCATGGGATTTACGGCAGCACGGGCGACAACCTGCACGCCGTACGCTGCGAAGGACCCGAAATCCGCCGCAATATCGTGCTGATTACGATCGAGAGCATGAGTGCTTCGTTCATGGAGCGTTTCGGCAACACGAACCGTCTGACGCCCGTACTCGACTCGCTTTACAAGCAGGGACTCGCCTTCGACCGCGTATACGCGACAGGCAACCGCACGGTGCGCGGACTGGAAGCCGTAACCCTCTCGCTGCCGCCCTGCCCCGGCCAGAGCATCATCAAGCGGCCGAACAACGCCGGCATGCACTCCACGGGTGCGCTGCTGCGCGAAAAGGGCTACAACGTCAAGTATTTCTACGGCGGCAACAGCTACTTCGACAACATGGAGACCTTCTTTTCGGGCAACGGCTACGACATCGTGGACCAGCGGCAGTATGCGCCCGAAGAGATCTCTTTCGCCAACATCTGGGGCGTATGCGACGAAGACGCCTACCGCAAGGTCATCCGCACGCTCAACGAAGACGCGCAAAGCGGCAAGCCCTTCTTCGCCCACGTCATGACGGTCAGCAACCACCGCCCCTTCACCTACCCGGCCGGAAAGATCAGCATTCCCCACGACTCGAAGTCCCGCAACGGCGGCGTGATGTATACCGACTACGCCCTCGGTGAGTTCTTCGCGGAGGCTTCGCGGCAGCCGTGGTTCGACAACACGATTTTCCTCGTCACGGCGGACCACTGCGCATCGAGCGCCGGCCGCACCGAGATTCCGCTGAACAAGTACCACATTCCGGCCCTGATCTACGCTCCGGGCTTCGTGGAGCCGCAGTGCGTCGACGGCATCGTCTCGCAGATCGACCTGATGCCAACGCTCCTCTCGCTGCTCAACATGAGCTACGACTCGCACTTCTTCGGCCGCAGCATATACGACGAACAGTACGTCAACCGCGCATTCATCGCCACCTATCAGGATCTGGGCTACCTCGAAGGCGACGTGTTCACCATCCTCTCGCCCGTGCGGCGGTTCGAGCAATACCGCGTCGCTCCGACGGCGGAGAATCCGCACAACCTCGAACCGATGGAAGAGGAGAACCGGGAGCTGGTAACCCGCGCCGTCGGCTATTACCAGACTTCGGGCGAATGGAACAAACGCTGAGAAACGGACAAAAAGAGAGACCCGTCGTTGCAAATTGCAACGACGGGTCTCTCTTTTACGGTCGGATCCGCTACTTCTCGACGACGGT
>OBWJ01000737.1_pt1 | contig 16951 bp, 20 predicted proteins | sample 1495181 | NCBI WGS metagenome assembly OBWJ01 (sample SAMEA2580041, study PRJEB22360) | human gut metagenome
CAGCTTGACGATTCGATTCCGCGCGAGAATTACCCACACGAATCTGCGAAAGGCCCTTAATTTTATCACGTGGTAGTGTGAAAGGCATGGGCCGCAATTCCTCACCTGACTGAAGTCAGATGTTTCCTTGCGGCATTTCTATGAACCGCAGTCGTTTCGGGCCGCCTCGACGCCCCTGACGCCTTCCAACAAGACATTAGAAAAGGAACCGCACCATGCCCCACGTTCTTCCCCCGTACCGTGCCGACGTCGTCGGAAGCTTCCTTCGTCCCGCCGCCGTCGCACAGGCCCGCGCCGCGTTCGCCAGGGGCGAGTTCTCCCGCGAAGCCCTCACCGCCGTCGAGGACGAGGAGATCGCCGCGCTCGTGAAGAAGGAGCTCGACAACGGCCTCACCGCCGTCACCGACGGCGAATTCCGCCGCGCCTTCTGGCACCTCGACTTCCTTGCCGGCCTCAAGGGCATCCGCCACGTCAAGGCCGAGGCCTGGTCCGTTCACTTCGAAGGTCGTCAGCCCAAGGCCGAGACGGTCGTCATCGAGGACCGCCTCTTCTTCCCCGCCGACCATCCGTTCCTCGAGGCCTTCGACCGCCTGAAGAAAATCGCGGGCGACGCCGCCGTGAAGTACACGATCCCGTCTCCGTCGATGTTGCACCTCATCTGCTGCGTGCGCGCCACGGACTATGAGCCGATCGCCGCCTACAAGGACAACGAGGAGCTTCTTCTCGACGACCTCGCACAAACCTGGACCGACGCCATGCTAGCGCTCTACGAGCGCGGCTGCCGCTACCTGCAGCTCGACGACACGAGCTGGGGCGAATTCTGCTCCGCTGAAAAGCGCGCCGCCTACGCCGCCCGCGGCATCGACGTCGACGCCGTGGCCCGCAGCTACGTCGGCGTCCTCAACAGGATCATCGCCGCCAAGCCCGCCGACCTGACGCTCACGATGCACATCTGCCGCGGCAACTTCCGCTCCACGTGGTTCTCCTCCGGCGGCTACGAACCCATCGCCGAGATTCTCTTCGCGAACTGCCCCGTCGACGGCTTCTTCCTCGAGTACGACAGCGACCGCTCGGGCGGATTCGAGCCGCTGCGCTTCATCAAGGACCAGACGGTCGTCCTCGGCCTCATCACCTCCAAGTTCCCCGAACTCGAGGACAAGGAGGCCGTCAAGGCCCGAATCGCCGAAGCAGCGAAGTACGTTCCGCTCGTACAGCTCTGTCTCTCTCCGCAGTGCGGCTTCTCCTCGACCGAGGAAGGCAACATCATGACCGAGGAGGAACAGTGGGCCAAGGTCCGTCTCGTGGTCGAGATCGCCCGCGAGGTCTGGCAGGACGCGTAACGGACTTTCCAGCCTGATGCCCTCGGGCTCCAAAAGGCCGCTGCCCTGATTCAGGGACGCGGCCTTTTCATCTTCTGACCGTCATGCATTTTCCGGACGTGCGTCCTCCATGCCGCGTACACCGATTCGGACGCTCGGCCTAGAACCAAATGACTATGCCGCAGAGGCCGGGCGGCGCTACCATTGAAGGATCCCGCAAGTCTTCACCCGCCGGCCGCGTCTCATGATTCTCGAAGCCTTTCTTCTGTCCCTCAACTGCGTCGTCATCCTGCTGATTCTCGGCGGCGCAGGCTACGTGACGGCCGCACGGGGCTGGTACGACAAGAGCTCCCGCGTCCTGCTTGCGCGCCTCGTGACCTTTCTCTCCCTGCCCGCCTACCTCTTCTCGAGCGTCATGCAGACGCTTGACCACGACGGACTCCTGACGCTTGTGGGTTCGATGGCGACGCCCTTCATCTCGATCTGGACCTGCTTCCTGCTGAGCCGCATCATCGCGCGCGTCTGCCATGTCGAGGGGGTGCATTCGGGCGTCTTTTCGAGCGCCTTCACGGCAACGAACAACATGTTCATCGGCCTGCCCGTCTCGCTCGCGCTCTTCGGCACCGAGGCGATGGTGCCCACGCTCCTCTACTTCTTTGCGAACACCACGTTCTTCTGGACGGTCGGCAACTACATGGAGGCGGCCGACGGGAGGCTTGCCACGATGCAGAAGCCCCAGAAGGTGTTCTCGGCGCAGACCTTCAAACGTATCTTCACGCCGCCGCTCCTCGGCTTCCTCACGGCCATCGTGTTCATCCTGCTCGACTTCACGCCTCCGAAGGCGATCATGGACGCCGCGCACTACATGGGCGGCATCACGACGCCGCTCGCGCTCGTCTTCGTGGGCTGCATGCTCTACAACATCGGCATCCGCAACATCCGCGTCACGAAGGACATGCTCTGGGTCTACATCGGGCGCTTCGTGATCTGCCCGCTCGTGTGCCTTGTGCTCACGTACGTCATTCCCATTCCGCCGCTCTTTGCGAAGGTCTACGTCATTCAGGCGGCGCTGCCCTGCATCACGCAGATCGCCGTGCTCGCCGAATTCCACCACGCCGATGTCAAGTTCGCGACGACGGCCGTCGCCTCGACGACGCTCTTCTCGCTCGCCGTGATCCCTGCGTGGATGATCCTCGTGACGATGCTCATCCCGAGCTGATCACGGCGGACCTTTCGACCTATTCCGCGGCCTGCTTCTTCGAAAGCGCGTCGAACTCTTCCTTCCTCGCGACCACGTCGGCAAGGTCACGGTCGAGCTGCTCGATGTCACGCTCGAGATCGCGGATGTCCTCTTCGTCCGCCTCGATCTCCTCCATGAACTCGATTTCGCCCTCGATGTTGTTGCGCCTGAGCGCCATCGCGTCAAGAATCTGCTCGAAGTCCGAGGCCGTCAGCGCCTCGAGCGGCGCGTCGAGCACGCGGATGCCGCGAAGAACGGGGGCCGTGCCGGGCGCCCAGTCCTCCTCGGGCGACATGAAGGGCTCGCCCGTGTTGGGACCGAATCCCGGCGGCAGGCTCCTCAAGGCCTTCTTTCCGAGCGCCTCATAGGGATTGATGAGATTCACGCCCTCGGTCCCCGGAATCGGGTGCGGAAGCGGCGCGGTGCCAGGCGTCTCGGGTCTGGGCACGAAGGCCTCGTCGGGCAGGTCCGCCAGGGGATCGGCGGGCCGGGCGGGGAGTTCACAGGCGGGGGCCTGCGCTGCAGCAACGGCGGGAGCGTGCGCCGCACCCGCAACCTCGAGGGGCCTAGGCCCGAGCGTCATCGACATCTCGATTTCGCCGAGCACGAGCGGACCCGACTCGGCGGAAAGCCTCAGAATCTGCCCCGTCTCCTCGTTCTTGAGAATGACGGTGCCTTCGGGAAGAATGACAGTAAAGCGGGACATTCGGATCGGACCTCGTGACGGGAAAGAACGCTGTAATCTAATATTAAGCGCAAAGACCTACCATTATCGGGCAACAGAGTCATTCCAACCCGTGCCTGCCGCACGATGACCAACAAAGGATTTTTTCGATGTACACCTTCTTCTCCATCGTTTTCGGCCTCATCTGGGCTGTCGCCTCGTTCCTCCTTCTCTTCAAGGTCTGGGATGTTCTCGGCCCGATCGTGCTCGGCATCTCGAAGAACCACATCGTGCAGGCCGCCGCGCTCGTCATCACCTACATCGTGATCTTCGGCGTCCCCGCCTGGTGCTGGGTGAAGCTCTTCGGCTGACCCGCAGCCCGTACATGACGCCCTCGCCATGAATCCGCGCCCGCCCATCCTCGACCGATGCGGCGGGCGCCGTCGTCATGGGCCATGCGTCGAGCAGGCCGAACCCGTTTTTCAGCATTTGAGAAAAGCGACTTGTCAAATTCTGAAAGTTCCCGTGGGAAGTCAACAATTTTCAAAATTTCCGTCGACGCCTAAACTTCCTCACACAGTTGAGGCGGGCCCGTATCCTGCGGCCGCCGACCATGCTTGACATTCCGACCGAGGAGAACACCATGACCTTCACGAAATTCGCCGTCGCCGCCGCAGCCGCCCTGCTCTGCGCAGGCTCCGTCATCGCCGCCCCCGTCGAGGGCACCGACTACGTCGTCCTTGAAAAGCCGATCCCGAACGCCTCGGGCACCTTCATCAAGGTCTACTCCTACGACTGCCCGTTCTGCTACAAATACGACAAGTCCGTCGTTCCGGCCGTCAAGGCCAAGCTCGACAAGGAAATGAAGTTCCTCGACTACCATCTCCACACCAAGGGCAAGTACGGCAAGGAAGGCTCCGAGGTCCTCGCCGTGATGTGGGTCGCCGACGAAGCCGCCGGCCGCGATCCGTATGCTGCCGACGCCATGCACAAGAAGGCGAAGTTCGCCCTCTACAAGGCCTACCACGACAAGAAGCAGCGCTGGGATGACGGCGCCGACGCCTTCCGCGCAACCGCCCTCGAGGCCGTCGGCATGTCCAAGGCCGATTTCGACGCCAAAAAGAATGATCCGAAGGTTCAGGCGCTCGTGAAGGCCTGGGCCGACAGCACCTACGACGTCGCCAAGATCCAGGGCGTGCCGGCCTTCGTGGTCAACGGCAAGTACCTCCTGAAGACAGCCTCCATCCGCTCCATCGACGGTCTCGTGGAAAACATCCGCGAACTCTCCAAGAAGTAAGAGGTCCTGACAAATGAAGGGATTCTGCGAAAGCTTCCGAAAGAGTCCGATGACGGCCTTCGCCGACTGGCAGGAGACGCGCGAGCCGTGGATCCTCTTCGGCGTGACCTCGATCATCCTGGTGCTTCTGGCCCACTACCTCTTCCAGGGCTGGCTCTACATGCTGCCCTGCGAGCAGTGCGTCTACATCCGCTACGGCAACATCGTCATGGCGATCGGCGCCTTCCTCATCACGATCAATCCGAAGCAGGCTCTGCTGAAGATCGCCGGCATCGGCGTCTTCCTCTACGGCCTCATCTACACGATGATCTGCTCCTGGAAGCTCATGGGCATCCATGACGCCGTCCACTCCGACGACCCGATGGCCATGTTCGGCATGCAGGGCTGCTCGACGGAGCCGACTTATCACTTCGGCCTTCCGCTCGACAAGTGGGCTCCCGACTGGTTCAAGCAGACGGGCGACTGCGGCTACGACGCCCCCGTCGTGCCCGACGGCACCCAGCTCGGCGACTTCCAGCGCTGGCTCATCGAGGTCTATCAGGCGAGCGACGGCTGGTACCTCTTCCCGCAGTGGAAGTTCATGGACATGGCTGAATGCTGCATGCTCGCCTGCGTCTGCTACGCGGCGCTTCTCCTGGTTCTTCTCGCCGCCTGGGGCATGCGCGCCATGAAGAAGGCCTGATCCTCCACAGTGTCTTCACCCGGCCGCTCCGAGCAAAGCCGGCGGCGGTTCCGGTTCAACCGCCAACCGGCTGACGCAGCGTCTCTGGTCCGACGCCACGCCGGCCATCCTCCCAAGCAATGGGCGCCCGACGGCATCAACCGTCAGGCGCCCATTGTCCATTTGGCGTCAGGTCAACCCTTCACGCAGAGGAACTGCTTGAAGACGGTCACGGGTCTCACGAGGTCGGCCTGCTGCGCCATCACCTCGTCGATGGACTTGTAGGCCGACGGAATCTCGTCGAGCACGCCGGGATCGTGCCTGCAGACGACGCCCGCCGTCTCGCGCTTCAGATCGGCAACCGTGAAGACCTTTTTGGCCTGCGTGCGGCTCATCGTGCGGCCCGCGCCGTGCGCGGACGACATGAAGGACTCCTCGGAGCCGAGTCCCTCGACCAGATACGAGGCGGCGCCCATGCTCCCCGGGATGATGCCGAGCTCGCCCCTGCCCGCATGAACGGCGCCCTTGCGCGTCACCCATACGTCGCGCCCGTAATGCGTCTCGCGAGCCACGTAGTTGTGATGGCAGTCGACGACGGGCTCGTCGGAGGAGATCTCCGCCCCCGGCATCACCTCGCGCACCGCGGCCATGACGTCCTCCATCATGATCTCGCGGTTGATCTTCGCATAGGCCTGCGCCCAGTTGACCGCATCCATGTAGTCGTTGAAGTCATCGGTGCCCTCATCGAACCAAGCGAGCGCGGGATCGGGCAGCCGGACCTTCCCTCCAAGTGCCTTCTCGCGGGCGATGCCGATGAAGCGCGAGGCCATGACGTTGCCCACGCCGCGCGAACCCGAATGGAGCATCACGCGCACGACGCCGTCTGCATCAGAGGTGAGTTCGATGAAGTGGTTGCCCGCTCCCAGGCTTCCGAGCTGGCTCTGCCAGGTCATGGACACCATGCGCTCGAGGAGTTCGGGATGACGGTCGAGAAGGCTCTTCATGCCTTCCTCGAAGGGCTCCGTGCGGTCGTGACGCACGGCGTCGGGCCTCCTCTCGGTCATGCCGACGGGCACGTGCCGCAGAATCGCCTCGTAGACAGCGCGGACCGCGCGGTCGTCAAGGTCGCCGCGCCTGAAGTTGAGTCGTGCAAGGCGCATGCCGCAGCCGATGTCGACGCCGACGGCGCTCGGGATGACGGCGCCTTCGGTCGCGATCACGCTGCCTATGGTGGCGCCCAGACCTGCATGAACGTCGGGCATCGCCGCGACGTGATGAAAGACGAACGGCAACGAGGCCGTGTTGAGAAGCTGCTCACGCGACTTGTCGTCGAGCGTCTTCGCCCAGACGTGAACAGGGACGCTTCCTTCGCGTCCGATGATGGAAAAGGCCGCCATGGCGGTACCTCCACATTAGTTATTTTTAGTTTCAGTTGATATATTTCACCTTTTTCGCAACAAGGGTTCAATTATATGAAGAAGTGCTCGCCCGCACACGCGGGAAAACACCTGAAACGCAAAGGCCGCCGTCGTTCAGTCGAACGCGGCGGCCTTTTCTGAGGCTGTCGAATGTCAGCGGACGGTGCCGATGACGAGGTCGATGCCTTCGGTGCCCGTCTGGACGGGAGCGGAAGTCTCGCCCTCGAGGTCGCCCGCCTGCGGCATGAAGTTGCCGGTGCGGGAGATTCGGGCTCCGACGATCACGTCCTTGACGTCGGCGAGCGTCGTGGCGCCCATGGCCATCGTCATGTCGCTCGTGAGCTTGAACTCAAAGGGGAGCTCCTTGGCGGTGATGCGCATGAAGGCGACCGGCATTTTCGAGCCCGTGGTCGGGCGTGCGTAGATGAAGACAGTGTCCTCGGGCTTGACCTTGTCGGCGTGGGCCTTGTCGAGCGTCACGCGGCCGGAGACAAACGAGGGCTCGGCGGCCTGGACGGTCGGGACGCTCTCGCCCTTGAAGGCTTCGGCCTCAGCCTGACGGGCTGCGGGATCCATGCCGGCGAGGCGGCGGGCCTCGTCGATGTTGTTGCGGATCTGCTGGGCGTCGCCGAAGTCCTCGGGAAGCACGACGAGGAGCTTTTCCCAGTAGGCGGCGGCTTCGGCGTACTTCTCATGATCCCAGGCGTCGATGGCAAGGAGCGCGAGCGCCTTCCACTGGCCCGGATCGATCTTGAGGGCGCGTTGCAGAAGCGCACGGGCCTCGTCCGTGATCACCTTGTTGTTCGCGGCAGCCGTCATGTCGGCCATGTCGGCGATGATGTCGGCGTTGTTCGGCACCAGACGGTCGACCTCGCGGAAGGCGTCGAGCGCCTCGGCGAAGCGACCCACGTTGGAGAGCGTGCGCGCGAGCATGTACCAGGTCTGGGCGTCGTCGGGCGTCTCCTTCAGGCGGTTCTGAAGGCGCTCGATGGCGGCCATCATGTCGGACTGGCTGTGGCCCTGCGTCTGGCGCTGCTGGTTCTGGACGGCCTCGAGGAAGGCGGGGTCCATGGCGTTGTAGCGGCCTAGCGCAAGATAACCGAAGACGGCGGAGGCGGGAATCACGACGGCGAGCACGACGGCGATGATTCGGGCGACCTTGGACTGGTCCTTGACTTCGGCGTCGGTGTCGCGGGCGGTTTCCTCAAGCACGCGGCGCTCGAGTTCGAGGCGGGACTCCTCGTACTCGTCGAGGTCGATGCGGCCGGCCTCACGCTCCTTTTCAAGGTCCGCGGCCTGCTGACGCAGGATGCCGAGAATCGTTTCGTGGCGGTCTTCGGCGTCAGCGGCCTTGCGGCCGCCGAACCAGAGCGGCAGCGCCACGGCGGCCATCGCGATCAGGCAGAAGACGACGCAGATGATGATGAAGGTTGTCAGCATCGGTTACTCCTTGTCGCCCGAGAGCAGCTTGTCCGCGCGGGCCTTTTCCTCGGCGGTGAGCGGACGGACGGTCTTGGCGACGGCCGACTTGCGGCGGCGGAGGTTGAGGTAGAACGCGGCGAGGCCCACGAGGAAGAGCGCGACGGGGCCGAGCCAGAGGATGACCGTGTTGGCCTTGAAGGGCGGCTTGTAGAGCACGAAGTCGCCGTAGCGTTCGACCATGTAGTCCACGATCTCCTTGTTGGTCTTGCCGGCCTTGACCTGCTCGATCACCTGGTTGCGCAGGTCGACGGCGAGCTCGGCGTTGGAGTCGGCGATGGACTGGTTCTGGCAGACGAGGCAGCGGAGCTGCTCGGAAACCTCGACGACGCGCTGGTGGGCGATCGGGTCAAAGGCGGTCGGAGCGGCTTCGCGCGGAGCGGCGAAGGCCGTGCCGGCCATCAGTGCGCAGGCCGCGAGGGCGGCGCCCATAAGCTTGACGGACTTCATGTTATTCGGCCTCCAGCTGCTTGATGAGGGGCTTGAGCTGCTCGTTCCAGATCTGCGGATCGAGCGGGTAGCTCACCTTGGCGCGGATCACGCCCTTCTTGTCGATGACGAAGGTCTCGGGAACGCCCGTGACGCCGAGGTCAAGACCGACCCGGTTCTTCACCTCGAAGACGACCATGTCGTAAGGATTGCCCTGCTGGCGCAGCATGTTGAGGGCGGCGCCAGGATTGTCCTTGTAGACGAAGCCAACGATCGGGGTCTTGAGGCCGTCCTTCTTGAGCTTGACCATGTAGGGGTGCTCCTGCTTGCAGGGAATGCACCACGTGGCCCAGACGTTGAGCATCCAGACCTTGCCCTTCATCTCCTCGGTGGAGAGCGTCTTCGTGGTGTCGAAGAGCGTCGGGAGCGACCACTGCGGCATCGGCTTGTTGATGAGCACGCTGGGCAGCTGTCGCGGATCCATGTAGAGCCCCTTGAAGAGGAAGCCCGCGAGGACAATGAAGATTCCGAAGGGAATCAGATACTTGAGAGACTTGCTCATGACTTATTCTCCGTCAGCTTCGTTCTTCTGCTTGCGGCGGCGGTAGCGTCGGTCGGACGCGGCCCAAAGGCCAGCGGCGGCCATGATGATGCAGCCCCACCAGATCCAGGTGACGTAAGGCTTGTAGTAGGCGCGCACGACCCAGCCGCCGTCATTGGTCGGCGTGCCGAGGCTCACGTACACGTCGCCCGTGATCGAGTGGCGGATGGCGGACTCGGTCATCGGCATCGAGTTTGAGCTGTAGTACTTGCGCTTTTCAGGATAGAGGTGCTGGAGCTCCCTGCCGTTCACGGAGAGCGTAAAATCGCCGCGGTCGGCCGTGTAGTTCGGGCCGCGGACGGTTTCGACGCCGTTGAACGTGAAGGTGTAGCCGGCGACCGTCACGGTCTCGCCTTCGTACATGCGCACGTCGCGTTCGGACTGGTAGCCCTTGACGAGCGCCACACCGATGATGAAGACGGCCACGCCGATGTGGGCGAGCTGCATGCCCCAGAAGGCGCGCGGCTGGCGCATCAGGCGGGCGAAGACATTGCCCGGCTGGTTGCGGATCTGATGACGGAACGTCTGGATCACGGCAAAGAAGACGAACATCGCGGACGTGCAGCCGAGGAAGACCCAGTGGCCGAACTCGCCCATGAGGAGCGGGATGGCGGCGCCGGCCACGATGGCGGCGACGAGGCACCAGGCGAGCTCGCGGGCGAGCGCCTTCGGATCGGCGTCCTTCCAGCGGGCGAGCGGACCCACGCCCATCAGGAACACGCACGGCAGCATGAGCGGACCGAAGACGGCGTCAAAGTACGGGGGGCCGACCGAGATCTTGCCTGCGTTGAGCGCGTCGAGGAAGAGCGGATAGAGCGTGCCGAGAAGCACGGCACCCATGGCCACGACGAGCAGCACGTTGTTGACGAGGAGCATCGACTCGCGGGAGATGAGCGAGAAGTTGCCGCCCAGACCCACCGTCGGGGCGCGCCATGCAAAGAGCAGGAACGAGAGGCCGATGACGATGATGAGGAAGGCCAGAATGAAGAGACCGCGCTCGGGGTCGGTCGCGAAGGCGTGCACCGAGGTGAGCACGCCGGAGCGCACGAGGAAGGTGCCGAGGAGCGAGAGCGAGAACGTCAGGATCGCGAGGAGCACCGTCCAGATGCGGAAGCAACCGCGCTTTTCGGTGACGGCGAGCGAGTGGATGAGCGCGGTGCCCGTGAGCCACGGCATGAACGAGGAGTTCTCGACCGGGTCCCAGAACCACCAGCCGCCCCAGCCGAGCTCGTAGTAGGCCCAGTAGGAGCCGAGCGCGATGCCGAGCGTGAGGAGCACCCAGGCGGCCGTCGTCCACGGACGCATCCAGCGGGCCCAGGCGGCGTCAAGACGACCGGAGATGAGCGCGGCGATCGCGAAGGCGAACGGCACGGCGAAGCCCACGTAGCCCAGATAGAGGAGCGGCGGATGGAAGACCATGCCCGGGTCCTGCAGCAGCGGATTGAGGTCCGCGCCCTCGGCGGGCGCAGGGAAGAGGCGCAGGAACGGGTTGGAGGTGAGCAGCATGAAGAGGAGGAAGCCCATGCCGACGAGGCCGAGCACGCCCGTCACGCGGGCGACCATCTCGGCGGGCAGGCGGCGGGCGCAGAAGGCGACCGCGGCGCCCCACCATCCGAGCGTCACCGTCCAGAAGAGGATCGAGCCTTCGTGAGACCCCCAGGTCGCGGCTACCTTGTAGTACCAGGGCAGAAGCGAGTTGGAGTTGTTCGCCACGTTGAGGACGGTGAAGTCCGACAGGTAGAACGAGTAGGCAAGGCAGCCAATGGCCACCGTGCCGAAGAACGCGTTGGCGGCAGCGGCGGGACGGGCGACCGCCATCAGCGCGCGGTTGCCCTTGGCAGCGCCGACAAGCGGGAGCACGCCCTGGACGATGCTCAACGCAAGGCACAGGATCAGTGCGAAGTGACCGATTTCAGGAATCACTTGATTTCTCCGGTTTGTGTATGGGGACGGATGCTTCCGTCTTCTCTCTTTATGCAAGCAAGGGCATGGCCGCTTTGCCTGGCCCTCGGGTCAGGCGGGCGGTCACACCCGGCTCAATAAAAACTCAATTGACTGGAAGGGCAGGCATCAGGACTTCGCGGCCTGGGCCTGCTCGGCCTGCTTCTTGGCTACGCCCGCCTTGTGGGCGTCTTCGAGAGCCTTGGCAGCCTCGGGCGGCATGTAGTTCTCGTCGTGCTTGGCGAGCACTTCGGAGGCGCAGAAGACGCCCTGCTCGTCGAGCTTGCCCTGGGCCACGACGCCCTGGCCTTCGGCGAAGAGGTCGGGGAGGATGCCCTTGTACTGGACGGGAACGATCTTGGCGGTGTCGGTGATGCCGAAGGTGACGGTCACGCCGTCGGCCTGGCGCTTGACGCTGCCGGGCTCGACCACGCCGCCGAGCCTGAACGTGCGGCCCGTCGGGGCTTCCTTCGCGGCCACCTGCGTGGGCGAGAAGAAGAAGACGAGGTTTTCATTGAATGCCTGCAGGGCGAGCGTCACGCCGGCGCCGACGGCCACGACGGCCGCGCCGATGAGGGCGAGTTTCTTGGTCTTCGAGTCCATGGTTTACATCTCCAGCGTCGATTTGGCTGCACGGGCCTCGCGGGCGAGGCGAGCGCAGATCTTGGCGCGGCGGGCGCGCAGGGAAAAGATTTCGTAGATCACGGCGACGAGCAGTGCGCCGTAGGCGCACCAAACGAAGTAGCCGTGGCCGTTCATGTAGATGAAGTCGGAAAGACTGTTCCAGTTGTTCACAGCTTGCCCTCCAAGGCCGCTTCCTTGGTCCAGTTCTCGCGGCGTTCGCGTTCGAGGATGATGGAGCGGGTGCGGGCGAGGACCATGCCGGCACCGTAGCACATGCCCGCCACGACCATGATGAGGAGCGTGTAGAGCATGATGGGCGCAATGGAGGAGCCCCTCGACGTGATCGAGGCGCCCTGATGGAGCGTGTTCCACCACTGCACGGAGAAGTAGATGATCGGCACGTTGATCACGCCCACGATGCTGATGACGCTCGCGGCGCGGTCGGCGCGGCGCTTGTCGTCAATGGCGGAGTGCAGCGCGATGAAGCCGAGATAGAGGAAGAAGAGGATGAGCTCCGACGTCAGGCGAGCGTCCCACACCCAGTACGTGCCCCAGGTCGGACGGCCCCAGAAGGCGCCAGAGAAGAGCGCGATGAAGGCCATCAGCGCGCCCGTGGGGGCCATCGCCTGGGCAAGCATGAAGCAGATGCGGTTGTTGCGCCACAGACCGATGGCGCTGAAGACGGCCATCAGCACATAGAGCAGCATCGAGAGCCAGGCGGCCGAGACGTGGATGAAGATGATGCGATAGGAGTTGCCCTGGCGCGCATCGACCGGGCACACGAAGAAGCCCAGGTAGAAGCCCACGACGAAGAGCACGAGTGCCAGCCCGAGAATCCACGGGATGACCTTGCCTGCGAGGCGGTAGAAGTTCTGAGGATCGGATAAGCTCATCTTGATCAGGTCTCCGAATATATTTTCAAAAGTCTTTCCAGCGTTCGCTTCGCCCGCATCAACTTTCGGCGATGCGAAGGGCCGCGGACACGGCCATCGGGGCGAGCGCGAGGCTCAGCAGCGTCAGGCCGCCCACGATCATGAAGTGCGCGGCGGGGCTCATCGAGACGGCGACCGCCTGGCTGGCGCCCGCGCCGAAGATGAGGACGGGAATGTAGAGCGGAAGCACGAGCAGGCTCGTGAGCACGCCGCCTCCGCGAAGGCCGAGCGTGAGTGCGGCGCCCACGGCTCCCACGAGGGAGAGGACCGGCGTGCCGAGGAAGAGGCTCGCGACCATCACAAGGGTCACGTCGAGCGGCAGGTCGAAGAGGATGCCGAAAACCGCGGCGAAGATCGTCATCGGAACGCCCGTGACGAGCCAGTGCGCGAAGACCTTGGCTACGACCACCACGGGAAGCGGCTCGGCGGTGACGAGCATCTGCTCGAGCGTGCCGTCGGCATGATCGGCCTCGAACATGCGCGGCAGCGAGAGAAGCGCGGCGAGAAGCGCGGCGACCCACACGACGCCGGGGGCGATCGAGCGGAGGATGTTGGTTTCGGCGCCCACGCCGAGCGGCACGAGCGTCACGACGACCGCAAAGAAGAAGATCACCTGCGCAAGGTCGGACTTGCGGCGGAAGGCGAGCATCAGGTCGCGGCGGAGGATGATTCGGAAAAGCTTGAACATGACTGCGGCGCTCCTTACCTTGCGTTGTCCGCTTCAAGAGCGCTTTCGTTGTCGAGCGCAGCCTCGACCGCCGTGCGGCGGCGCGGGGACCAGCGTTCGGGCTCGATGACGAGGTATTCGACGCCGTCGACGGGCACTTCCTGATGGGTGACGAGCATCACGATGCCGCCCGACCTGACATGCTCGGCCACGAGGTCCGCAAGGCGGGCGACGCCGCGCACGTCGAGCGCGGTGAAGGGCTCGTCGAGAACCCAGAGCGTCACGGAGCGGGAAAGCCAGAGGCGGGCGAGCGCGACGCGGCGGCGCTGGCCCTGAGAGAGCTGGCCCGCGGGCACGTCGACGAAGTCGGCCAGGCCCACGGCGTCAAGTGCGTCAAGCGCGGCGTTCTCCGTGACGGGCACGGCCGCCACGTTGGCATTGATCATCACGTTCTCGAGCACCGACAGGTCGTCCTTGACGCCGTTGCGGTGTCCGATGTAGCAGAGCTCGCGCCAGAAGTCCTGGGCGGCCTTCTCGACGGGAACACCCCTCCAGCGCACCTCACCCTCGACGGGACGCATGAGGCCCGTCATCAGTCGCAGAAGCGTCGTCTTGCCCGCACCGTTGCTGCCGGCGATGCGCACGAGCGTGCCGGGCTTCACGGCGAACGAGAGATTCCTAAAAAGCGTCCTCTCCCCGCGCTCGCAGGTAAGGCCGCAGACTTCAAGAATGGCTTCTGACATGTGTGAAACGGAGGGTCCTGTTGACGTTGTTGACGGGCACGGTTCGGGCCCGGATGGTCTTGTGTCAGGAAGTGTAGGGAGGCCGTATTAAGCATTGCTTACAAAATGTCTCTTCTTCCAACCGTGCTAACCCTAGTGGCACAGGGCCCGAGAACCCGAAAAACTCACAGAGCAGCAGGCGTTTTCAGCAAATCACCGCCCCTTCGGCCCGTCTTTCCTCATCTCCCCGCACCTTATGAAACGAGGACGCGGGCGCCCGCATGCGGCCGCGGCCTTCTCAGAGGCCCCGACGCCTATCGGCCAGATTGAGAAAGCCTTCCCTTTTCGTCCATTTTTCTGTTTCTTGCTCCATGCACCGCGCCTCGCGACGCCCGGGCGGAATCCCGCTAAAATGTCGGAACCATCGCCCGCCCGTATGCGGCGCGGCCTCCGACCATTCGACAGACTTTCTACCCATGCATATGAAGCGCACTCTGATCATCGGCACCGCCCTCGCCGCCCTTCTTCTCTCCGGTTGCGAAGCCCTTCAGGAGGAACGCCAGAACTTCCTCGACCGCGAGGAGAAGATCACGAACGTGGTCGGCAACGTCTGGCGCATCGAGGCCGTCTGGCCCGGACACGTCGAGGGCAACCGCCTCGCCGACCACCTCCATGAACGCGCCCGCATGCACTGCGACCGCCAGCACATGGCCATGCTGCCCGTCAACGGTTCCTCGACCAACGGCAAGAAGGACGGCAGCCGTCCCGCCTCCGCATGGCTCGAATTCCGCTGCCAGCCGGGTCTGGACTACCGCCCCGAATACAAGGGCCTCACCGGCACCTTCGAGATCGACGACCTGACGACGCTCGAAAACACGCAGGGCAAGTGAGCCCGAGTGCCCCTTCCGGCTCCCGCACCGCCCGCACGCCTTCGTGCGGGCTTTTTTGCACCTCCCCGCCAACGCCCGCCGCTCAGGCGTTTTCGTACGGAAGGGAGTTTCCATCAGTGTTTTCCCCGCCCGCAAGGGGGTTGGGACTACTTAAATAACGGACATACAATAAGAGAATGTCCGTCTCGCCAAGCTCATCCGCCCGACTCGCAGGGGCGGCCGCCGCCATCCTTCTTGCGTCCGCATCGGTCTTCGTCCATGCGGCCCCGGGAGCCGTGCCTCCCGTCGTGGTTGCCGTGCAAGCCTCGGGCTCGGGTGCGATCGAGCGAAGCTTCATCAGTGCGAGCGTGGACCATCTCACCTATGCGCTTCCGGACACGCCGCTCGTATTCCGCTACCTGCCGCTCGGCGAGATCCAGAAGCTCGCCGAGTCGAGAAGAGTCGACTTCGTGCTCGCGCCGCCCGACGGCTACGTCGTTCTCGAACGCTTCTTCGGCGCCCGCTCGCTCGTGAGCCAGACGATCCGCGAATCCTCCTCGGCCGACTCGGTCCTGGGCATCGTCGTCGCCGTGAACGCCGCGAAGGCTCCCGACGCCTCCGCCTCCGTCCTCAACGGCGCCTCCATTCTCGTGCCCGAACTTGACGGCATGCCCGCCCGAACTCAACGCGCTCGTCTCGGGCACGCTGCTGGGCATGCCCACGAACGCCGACGGCTGCGACTGGCGGCCGGGCGCACGATACGACGCCGTGCACGAGCTTCTTGAGGCGCTCGGCGACGCGCCCTACCTGCGCCAGTCCCAGTTCAGCTGGGAGGCCTTCGTCAGAAACTACGGCGTCTGGCTCGCATTTCTCGCCGCCGTGCTGCTCGGCATCGTCGTGCACAGCGTGCGCGCCGAATACCTGATCCGCCGCCGCACCACGGAGCTGATGCGGGCCGTGGAGGAGAAGCGGCGCGTCGAGGAGGAAGCCAAACGCTACAACGAAAGGCTCGTCGCGATGGAGCGTGCGGACCTCGTGGGCGAGCTCTCCTCGATGATCGCGCACGAGCTCAAGCAGCCGCTCGCCGTCATCCGCAACTACGCCCGCGGCCTCTCCCGCACCATGGCCCACGGCGGCTCCGCCGACCCCGAGGTCTTCAGGACCGTACTCGCCAAGATCGACTCCCAGAGCACGAAGGCCTCGGACATCATCGACCACGTCAGAAGCTTCGCAAGACAGCCCGCCCAACCCGTGCCGACGTCTCTCTCGGACCTTGCCGAAAAGGCGATCGCACAGTTCTGCGCCACGCGCGGACTCGAGGTCTCCAGGCGCATCGAGCCCGGCGTCACGATCCTCGCCGACGCGCTCGAGATGGAGCTTCTCATCAGCAATCTTCTCAAGAACGCCGCAGACGCCACGGCAGGCACTGATGACGCCGTCATCCGCGCGAGCCTCTCCGCAGAGGACGGCACGGCCATGCTCACGATCTCGGACAACGGCCCGAGGCTCACCGACGAGCAGTTCGCCCGCCTCACCATCCCGCTCAACACCTCGAAGCCCCAGGGCCTCGGCCTCGGACTCGTGATCGTGCGCCGCATCGCCGAATCCGCACGCGGCCGCGTACTCTTCGAGCGGCTTCCCGAACGAGGTCTCGCCATCACCGTCAGCCTGCCCGTCTGCGAACAAAACAACAGGACTTGAAATGCCGGCAAACTCGCTTTCCCTCATCCGCATCGTCGACGACGACGCAGAAATGCGCGAATCGCTCGAATTCCTGCTCTCCACCGAAGGGTGGAAGTCCCGCAGCTACGCATCGGCCGAGGCCTTCCTCGAGACCGACGACGTCATGGTGCCGGGATGCCTCATCCTCGACATCCGCATGCCCGGCCTGAGCGGCCTGCAGCTTCAGGAGCTTCTGAAGAAGAAGGACTATTCGCTTCCCATCCTCTTCATCACCGCGCACGGCGACATCACGATGGCCGTCGAGGCGGTCAAGAACGGCGCCTTCGACTTCCTGCCCAAGCCGCTCGATGGTCAATAACCCCTGCCTAAAGGCAGAGGCTTGAAAGAGCCTTTATTGACTAGCCT
>OBWJ01000745.1_pt1 | contig 16803 bp, 14 predicted proteins | sample 1495181 | NCBI WGS metagenome assembly OBWJ01 (sample SAMEA2580041, study PRJEB22360) | human gut metagenome
TTGACCCCACCCATGTGTGCCACATGGATGGGGAATGCGCGGGGAATCCGTTCAAGGCGTCCGAAGGCGGGCGGACAATTCTTGTTGCACTTTTCACTGTATGCCCGGTTCTGGAAATGCGACCTCCTGACGGGAACTGAATTGATCGAGCACTGAACGAGTCGTTTTGTAGGAGGCGGGGGCGGGAAGGCAAGATGAGGCGAAATGCGTGCGGTTTCGTCCGTTCTTTTTGTGCGTACGGCAGTGAATCTCGTGAGCTCCAACGGGTTTCGCGTGTGCGATGAATTCTTGGTTTTTCTTGATGCAGAGTGCTTGAGCGTGAGCGGATGTGTGACCTTATGGGCGTCTCCTGCCCTTCTTGCATTGTCGGCTCCCGCTTCGTGTGAACGATCTGCAGAATCGTTTGCTTGACGAGGCGTTTGAGTTCGAACGCGCTCTGCAATGCGATGCTCGGGCCTGTTCCCGGGCGTCTGCAGCAGGCAGCATGCGTACCTCAGGAAACCGCTGAAGAAAAAGCGGGAATACCGTCATCCGGGATGGACGCACGAAGAAGCCTGCATGTTGTAGAATCTGTGGCCCTCGTGCTATCGGCTTGTGTGTGTCGATAGTTTTTTCAGACTTCGCTCATACGGGACGCCCATGGAATCGTTCTTCGAAAAACTCTTCTACAGCGCGCTGGATTCTTGCGCCGTTCTTTCTCGGCCTGTCGCTTGCGCTTCTGGCGCTGGCGCTCAAGTTCTTCCATGAGGTCTGGCACGTGCTGCCGCACGTCTTCGAGCTCTCGGAGTCCGACCTCATCCTCTCGCTTCTTTCGATGGTCGACATGGGCCTGGTGGGCGGCCTGATCGTGATGGTCATGTTCTCGTCCTACGAGAACTTCGTTTCGAGGCTTGACCTTGACGAGAAGGATTCGGAGCGTCTCGGCTGGCTCGGCAAGATGGACGCGGGCAGCCTCAAGAACAAGGTGGCCTCATGTTAGTTGGAATTTATTCCCGTTTCTTTTGAAGATGGTTTCAAAGGTGGAATTGATTCCAAGAAACATAAGTGAACGTGTTGGTCTCCAACGCGCTCGAATGAAGCGGCGCGGCTTGGCGGCCATCCATTGCGCGAAGGCCAGGCGAAGCGCGTAGCGCATGAAGTCGGCGGGCGACGAGGGCTCAACCGCCTTTCGGTGAAAGAAGGAGACGGTGAGGGGAGAAAGCGGAAAGAGCGCAGGGTGAAGTGCGTCGAGGCGGCCTGCGTAGAGGCTGTCCTCAATGACGCTCAAGGGAGAGAGGGTCAAAGCGTCATTGCGTCCCTTGAGCGCATCGATGCCGAAGAAGTCGCAGAGCGTCACTCGCTCGGGTGAAATGCCGAGACCGCCGAGCTTTTCGAGAAGAAAGCCTTCGTCCTGCACGGTGGTGAGCCACTCGCTTTGGGCGAACACCGTTTTGAGATCCGCATCGGGCGCGAGCACCGGATGGCCGGGGGCCGCGACGATGCCGTGGTCGACCTCAAAGAGCGGCTCCTCGACGAGCGCGGAAAGTTCTGCAGTCTGAGAAAAAGCCGCTCGTGAAGACGAGCTTGACGGCGGGTCGGCGGCATTGAGCCTCAGGCTCAGAGCGCTGCGCTCAAAGAGCGGTGCGCCGAGATCCGACTCGAGCTGGCCGATGGATTTGGCGACCGTCGACGGCGTGAGACAGAGCTTCTTGGCCGCCGGGCGCACGCCGCCCGTGGACACGATGGCCAGAAACGCCTTGATTTGACGAATTTTCATGAAGAACCTCAGGGCGGCTGCCCGAGGCGATGGATCGAAGGATGACGGTACCTGCATCCATTGTCTCGAATATCGCGCAATGGGAGCCATGCAGGCCAGGTGCCGTCGCCGGCGGCGAGAAGAGCCTCACGGCTTTCGCGTCAGCAACCATTCCAACGCATTGCACTGCCGGATGCCGTCGTGATCCATGTCCGGGTCGTCGTCGAGGGTGAGCAGGAGTTTCGGATAATGGTCCTTGATATTCTGCAAGGGCCTCAATTCCCGTGCAAGGGTGTCGGGATCCCGCACGGTTGCCGACACTTGGATGTATTGGTAGCCGTCAGCCGATTTGGCAACGAAGTCCACTTCCGTCTGATCGACGCGCCCGACGTAGACTTCAAATCCGCGGCGCAGCAATTCGAGATAGACCACATTTTCCAGCGTGTGCCCAACATCCATCGCCTTGTTGCCGAGCACCGTTCGGCGAAGCCCAAGGTCAACCAGATAGTATTTCTCCAAACGGGCCAGCTCAGCCTTACCGTGAATGTCGAAGCGTCTCGCTTCATAGAGTACAAAGCAGTCCATCAACGCATTGAGGTACTTGTCGACGGTTTTGACGTCGCACTTTCGACCCTGTGCATTCAGGTAGTCCGCAATTCGTTTGGGTGCAACAAGGCTCCCAATATTCTCAAAGAGAAAGCGACAAATGCTCAGAAGGAGCGACGTGTCCGAGAGCTTCAGCCGCAGCGCCAAATCCTTGAGCAGGATTGTGCTGAAGACTCCCTCATAATAAGTGCGCACCGCCTCGGCATTGGGAAGAGAGAGCGCATAAGGGAAGGAGCCGACTTCCAGATATCGGCGATAGCTTTTACTGAGCGAACCATTGGCGTGAGTGCCTTCAACAAACTCGCCGAAGGACATCGGGAGCATCTTGATTTCGACATACCTCCCGCTCAACAGTGTGGCGAGGTCTGAGGACAGCATCGTGCCGTTTGATCCCGTCAAATAGATGTCGACATTGTCGCGAATGTAGAGGCTGTCGATGACGCGCTGGAAATCCGAAACGTTTTGGATTTCGTCGAGAAAGAAATAGACGGTCTTTCCGGGCTGTAGCTTCGACTTCAGATAGGCATGCAGGGCTTTCGGGTCGGTCAGCTCAATGGCGTCATAGTCTTCGAAGTTGATGCGAACGATCCGCTCGTCTTCAATGCCACCTGCCTTCAGCTCATTGATGAAGAGCGTCATCAAGGTGGTCTTTCCGCATCGACGGACGCCCGTGATGACTTTGATGAGCTGGGTGTCTCGAAATGTGCGCAGCTGGCGCAGATAGTCTTTTCTTGGAATCAGTTCCATCTTAGACGTGTTTTGCAAAGGAGTTGGACTAAATTCCAATATAACATGAGTCTGCATGGGTGGTTGGCTTTGGAGCCGTTCAGTTGCTTCTGTTTGTTCCAAGTCGGCATTCAGGTGGTGTTCGGGTCTGGGTTGCGCAAGCTTGGAAACGAAGCGGCCTTCCGTCTGCAGAGCTAACGTGCGAACGAAAGGCCGCGGAGGAGTCTTCAGATGTCGGCGCAAGCCTTATGCGGCGGCGAGTTCGCGGCCGACGAGCCAACCCCAGGTGGCGATCCTTCGCCTGCACGATACGAAGCGCTCGCTCGCCGATGCGCTTCTTGAGGGCGCCGACATGTCGAGCCGTCTCTCGAAGGAGGAGCTCCTCAAGCTCCTTTCCGACCAAGGCTGACAACCTCAGACACATGGCGATGGACGCCCCGCCGAACGACATGCGTTCGGCGGGCGCAGACGAACACGAACGGAGAAATCGATGGGCGATGCGACCTCGACGACGCTTGACCTCTCAGACCTGACGGACGTTGAGCCTAAACAACCTCTCCACTGAAGTGGGAGGGTTTCGATACAGTCGAGGCTTTTCGCCTCGGGGTTGCCCCCGATTTGCTGTCACTCCGACCACGAAATCCTTGCTGACGCAGCCCTTGTACGGTAAGGGACGGAATCCCCCGCCGTCGGAACCTCCCGAACTCGCGCTCGGTGATTCCTTCTCGGGCTTGAATGACTACGACACCGGCGTCAAGCCAGGCTGTTACTCCGGCTAGAACGGCCTCACGGATCCGTTCCGGGGCGTAGGTTTGATTTTCAATATCGGCGTACAACAGGTTCAGACAAGCAGCTGCATCGCGGTCGATCCAGCGTTCGTCATCATCTTCACCCAGTCGCACGCGGCGCTCCCAAAGTTCGTGCTTGACAAACGTGTCCGTCAGCAGATTGTGCTGAGAGGGCTTGAGCTTCCTTGGCGATACAACCGTTACCTGCAAACCGGCGCTTTCAGCCTTGCTTGTCAGTTGGGTGTAGAACGCCGCCGGAGCATGTCGCCCGATGGACTTGCCAAAATGTCCTTTTTGGAACGCCTTGAAGGAGTTGTCCTCCACAATGATGTGGCCTGCATGGCCGAGAAGCCAGTTGCAGACTTCACCGTGCTCGCGCTTTCGCTTGGCGGCGGAAAGACGAAGCATCTCCGCAAGTTCCGACCGGAGCTTTTCGTAGCGTTTCGAGAAACGCCACTGAAGCCTTCCGGACTTCACCTTCAGAGACTTGTGCTTCTTGCCGTGACGAACCACCTCAACCGTTTCGTAGTTGTCGGGATTCGTCGCTTGGCGGCTGCGCTCCATCGCACGCTGAAGCTTGCGCACGGCACGGTGATCCGTGTCCGCGCTTGGCGCAATCTGCACTTTGGCAATTGTCCCGTCCTCAGTCGCATAGGTGAGCGCCCCGAGTCCCAGATCAATGGCCATGCGCAGATCCTTGCCGGCGTAGGCGTGCTTCAGAGGTCCCTGCTCCGGGAGCAGTGGACGACTGCACAGACGCCATCCTCCGTTGCCTCTTCGGCATGCAGTCATTCGGAAGGGACGCACGAAGAAGGCTGCATGTTGTAAAATCAGCGGACCTCGTGCTATCGGCTCATGTATGTCGATAGCTTTTTTCAGACTTCGTTCATACGGGACGACCCATGGAATCGCTTTTCGAAAAACTCTTTTACAGCGCGCGCTGGATTCTTGCGCCGCTCTTTCTCGGCCTTTCGCTTGCGCTTCTGGCACTTGCGCTCAAGTTCTTTCAGGAGGTCTGGCACGTGCTGCCGCACGTCTTCGAGCTCTCTGAGTCCGATCTCATCCTCTCGCTTCTCTCGATGGTCGACATGGGCCTTGTGGGCGGCCTGATCGTGATGGTCATGTACTCTTCCTACGAGAACTTCGTCTCCAGGCTCGACCTTGACGAAAAGGATTCGGAGCGCCTCGGCTGGCTCGGCAAGATGGACGCAGGCAGCCTCAAGAACAAGGTGGCGGCGAGCATCGTGGCGATCTCCTCGATCCACCTTCTGAGGATCTTCATGAACATCAGCACGATCGAGAACGACAAGCTGCTCTGGTACGTGATCGTCCATTTGACCTTCGTTCTCTCAGCTCTCGTGATGTGCTGGATCGACCTGCTGACGCGCAAGGCACACCAGCACGACGGGCACTGACGAACCCTGACGCTCGGGGATCGCATTTCAGCTCGAGGAAAACGGCCGCTTCGGATCTTCCGGGCGGCCGTTTTTGTCCGTGTCCTTCCCGGCCTGCCGTCAGGCGATCGGTTCGATGCTGCAGGCCTGGAAAAAGGCGCTGCGAAGCGCGCCTTCGGCGTCCCTGCGCCAGACGGCCCAGATCTTTTGGCTGTCCGCAAGCTCGGTGGAGGCGGGCTTCATGATTTCGACGAGGTCTCCCCTGAGGATCTCCTCGCGCACCGAAAGGTAGGGAAGGAGTGCGACGCCGAGTCCCGTGCCCGCCGCGCGCTTAACGGCGCCCATGGTGTCCATCGTGACGGAGTGGCGGATGCGGATGCCTCTGGCCTCGAGGTGCGCGAGGACGTCGCGCTGCGTGCGCTGCTCGCGCTCGAGCACCCAGGTGGCGTCGGAAAGTTCGCGGGCGGTGACGTAGGCGGACATCAGCGGACTGCCGAGGCCGACCACGAAGGCGAAGCGGTCCTCGAAGCACGGAAAGCCGTCGAGGTCGGGATTCGTGGGGCGTCCGCTGATGAAGCCGACGTCGATCAGGTGGCCAGCGACCGCGTCCTCGACGACGTCGTTGTCCTCGATCATGAGGCTTGTCTCGATGGCGGGCATCCTGCGCTTCATGTGCATCAGGCGTCTCGAGAGCACGTAGATGCCGAAGCGCCTGTTGGCGCCGACGGCTAGCGTGCCCGCACGGCCTTCGCCAGCTTCTGCAAAGAGCGCCTCCACCTCGTCGGCCTTGTCGACGAGAAGCGTGGCGTAGGGCAGGAGCGTGAGTGCGGCGGGCGTGGGCGTGAGGCCCTTGCTCTCGCGAACGAAGAGGCGGGCTCCAAGAGCGCTCTCGAGCTCCTTGAGCGACTGGCTCACGGCCGATGGCGACAGGTGCAGGCGTGCGGCGGAGGCCGAGACGCGGTGCGTCTCGTAAAGACTTCGGAAGACGGAGAGCTGTCGGAGCGTGATTCTCATGGGCTGCTGTCGGTTCGGGATGAAGACGTCGGGTGCGGACGTGCCGCAGGCATTCATCGTACACCTGAAAGGCCGCCGTCGGAGCGCTTCCGGCGGCGGCCTTCGGTTTGTCTGCGACTGGCTTTCAGTGTGACCTTCGCCTCTTTCAGAGGAACGGCCAGAGGATGACGAGGATGAGCTGCCCCATCAGGATCCTCAGGAACATGGCGAGCGGGTAGACGGTCGAGTAGGCAACGGCCGAGGAGTTGCGCTCGGAGAGCGTGCCCGCGTAGGCGAGGGCGGGAGGATCGGTGGTGGCGCCCGCCATCAGGCCCACGATGCTGTGGTAGTTGATGTGCAGGAAGCGCCTTGCGATCACGCCCACGATGAGAAGCGGGATTACGGTGATGAGGACGCCGAGCGCCATGTAGAGCGGCCCGTTGCCGTCGGTCATGGCGGCGACGAAGCCGTCGCCTGCGGCAAGGCCCACGGAGGCGAGGAAGAGACAGATGCCGGTCTCGCGCATCATCATGTTGGCTGACGGCGTCGTGAAGGTGACGAGCCGCATGGTCGGACCGAAGCGGCCGAGCAGGATGGCGACGATGAGCGGACCGCCCGCGAGGCCGAGCTTGAGCGGGACGGGCAGGCCGGGCACGGCAAACGGCACGCTGCCGACGATGACGCCGAGCAGAAGCCCGATGAAGATCGTGATGATGTTCGGATGGTCGAGCTTCTTCACCTGGTTGCCAAGCTTGGCCTCCATGCGCGCGACGGCCGTCTCGGGACCCACGCAGTAGACCTGGTCGCCCACCTGAAGGTGGAGCTTCGCGGACGGAAAGAGCGTCATGCCTGCGCGGAAGACGCGCGTAATGTTGACGCCGTCCAGACGGTTGAGTGCGAGATCCTCGATGCGCATGCCGTTGACGGATTCGCGCGTGACCATGAGCGTGCGCACGACGAGCGGAGACTTCTCCTCGGCGAGGTCGATGTCGGTGCGCTCGCGTCCGAAGAAGGCGACGATCGCCTCCTTGACGTCGGGCTGGCTCACGATGCGCAGGCAGTCGTCCATGTGCAGGACGGTCGAGCCGTTGGGACTCGAGATGCTGCTGCCCGAGAGGATTCGGGAGGCGATGAAGCCGCGGCTGATGAAGTTCCTCACCTGTTCGATCGTGCGGCCTTCGAGCGCCCGGTTGCTGACCTCGACGTGGAAGAAGACGGGTTCCTGATGGTGGGCCCGCTCTTCGGCGTCCCACGCCTTGTCCTCTTCGGCAAGCTTGATCCGGAAGATAAAGCGGATGAGGATCGCGGAGCCGATCGTGCCGATGACGCCGAGCGGATAGGCGCATGCGTAGGCAACGGCGATGTTCTCACCCGTGTACTTGAAGAGCTCGAGCGTTTCCTGAGTGGCGCCGAGACCGGGCGTGTTCGTGACGGCGCCATAGTGGACGCCGAGCATCTGCGGCAACGACAGCGTGTCCTTGAAGAGGATGTAGAGCGCGATCGTCACGGCGACGCCAAGGAGCACCTGCAGGACGGTGAGGAGATTGAGTACCATGCCGCCGCTCTTGAAGGACGAAAAGAACGAGGGGCCCACCTGAAGACCGATGAAGTAGATGAAGACGGTGAGCCCGAAGTCGCGCAGGAAGTAGAGCACGGCAGGATTCACGGTGAAGCCGAAGTGCCCCGCGGCAATGGCCGAGAAGAGCACGAAGGTGACGCCAAGTGAGACGCCGAAGAGCCGGATGCGCCCGAGCAGCGCGCCTACGGCGATCACAAGCGAGTAAACGAGAATGATGTGAGGGACGGAGGAGACGTCCGTGAGCAGATGAGCCAGCCAGTCCATTGCAAGAAAACCCGATCGGTGAGGTTCTGTCCTGATGCCTTGGGAAAGGCGCGCATTTTACGCCAACGGAAGCGATACGAGAATCGGGTTTTCCCTTGGACGGGGGCGCCGTCGGCTCCCGCTGCTAGATCACGACGTCGAAGGAGACGAGTGTGCGCTCGACGCGACCGCGGTTGATGCAGTACTCGACGGGTTCCTTCGTGATGTCGTAGGAGACGCGGTCCGTGCGCAGCATCTCGAGCGTCGAGGCTGCGGGCCGCATCCGCCGCCACGCGCTCGAAGCGGACCTTGCATTTCTGGCGGATGATGACAATGCCGAACTCGCGGTCGTAGAACTTGTAGAGCGTGTCGTCCTCAAGAAATCCCTTCGTGAAGCGCTCGGGCGTGAGGCCCGCAAAGCGCTCCATGAGGATGACGGGCGCCTTTCTCGGCAAACCCGGGGCATCGGCCACGAAGTCGGGCGCGGCGACGGTCGAGATCGAGACGAGCTCCTTGCGCGTGCCGCGCGACCTGCTGTCAAGCCCCGAAATGATGTGGAAGGGATTCCTGTTGTCGGTGCCCTTGTACGTCCCGAGCCCTCGCGCCTGCTGATGACGCCTTCGTCTTCGAGCCCGCCCAGGCGCGCGGACGCGTTCCATCCTGCAACCTCGTGCAAAAGCACTCCGAATTTCCATGTTGTCCATGATTCTGGCCGCCTTCGGCGTCCTTGTTGCCTCTCTGTTTCCCGTTCTCAAGAAGCGCTGCGTGCCTCTCTGCGGATGATCCTCTCGAAGCCTGCGCGCGCCTTCGGGCACGCCTCCAATCGCTTGGGCGCGCACAGGCCTCGAAACCCATTCTGAAAATCGTTCCCTGTGCCGGTTGCCCCGGTCTGCAGCCGGCTTTGCTGCCCCGGTCCGCTCTTGGTCCGGGGTTCTTTTTATCTTAGGTGACGACGAAGGCGCCGTCTGCGGACGCACAAGCCGCAGACGGCGCCTTCATTTTCATCCTGCGGGCGTCTCCCTCAGACGCCTGCAGGAAATGCCGTCCTGCCTTTTATGTTGAGGCGGCTGCGCTCACTTCTGTTCGAGCGCGTACTTCGCAGCGTGTTCGCCTGCACGGCGACCGAAGACCACGGTGTCGGCGACGGCGTTGCCGCCGAGGCGGTTGAAGCCGTGCACGCCGCCCGTCACTTCACCTGCGGCATAGAGGCCGGGCATCGGACGGGACTGGATGTCGAGGACCTCGCTTTCGGTCGTGACGGCCACGCCGCCCATCGTGTGATGGATGCCGGGCGCAACTTCGACGGCGTAGAAGGGCGCCTTCGCGACGGCGAGCGGCATGTCGGGACGCCCGAATGCGTCGTCATGGCCCTTGGCGCGGTACGCGTTGTAGTCGGCGAGCGTCTTTTCAAGGACCTTCGGATCCATGCCGGCAGCCTTGGCAAGCCCTTCGATCGTGTCGGCCTTCTTCAGCATGCCGAGGTGGTCGTAGCCGCGGACCATCTTGGCCTTGGCGTAGAGATCGGCGTCGAAGACGAGCCAGGCGTGGCGACCGGGCTGCTTGAGGATCGCGTCGGAAGCGCGGTCGCGGGTCGTGAGTTCGTTGACGAAGCGCGCGCCCGTTTCGTTGACCATGACGGCGCCGACGCCGCGGACCGTTTCACTGATGAGAATGCGGCTTCCCTTGCCGACGGTCGGGTGGGCCTGGATCCAGTCGATGTCGGTCATGCTCGCGCCGGCTTCAAGTGCCATGCGCACGCCGTCGCCGGTGCTCGTGACGTTGTTCGAGCTCGTCATGCCCTTGAAGGTCGGACGATAGAAGGCCACCATCTCCTTGTTCTGGCCGTAGCCGCCAGCAGCGAGCACGACCGCTTTGGCGTTGACGCGGTAGAGGCCGCTGTGCTTGCCTTCGACCACGACGCCCCTGACGGTGTGGTTTTCGTCAACAATGAGCCTGACGGCGCGGGAGTTGAGGCGTGCGGGCACGCCGTCCTTCTCGGCCTGAGCGCGCAGAGTCTTGACGATGTGCGGACCGACCGTCTCGCCGCCCGTCGGGCGATGCGTGCGGTCGACGCGAGCGCCGCCCGAGCGCTTCACTTCGGAGAGGTCCGCGCCCATGCCCTCGAGCCATTCGACGCCTGCGGCACTTTCCTTCGCGAGGATTTCAACGAGGGCTCGGTCGTTCTTGCCGCGGCCGCCCTTGAGCGTGTCCTCGACATAGGCTTCGACCGTGTCGGTGATGCCCTTGGCCTTCTGTTGCTTCGTGCCGACGGCGTTGTAGCCGCCCGCGGCGAGCATGGAGTTGCCACCCGAGAAGCTGTTCTTTTCAAGAAGGAGAACGGAGGCGCCGGCACGCTTGGCGGCGATCGCGGCGTTGAAGCCCGCGCTGCCAGCGCCGATCACCACGACGTCATAGGATTCGCGCGGCTCGGCCTTCATCGCGGCCTCGATGGCGGTCTCGTCGGGTGCGGCCTTCGGCGTGGCTTCGGGCGCATCGGCGAACGGCATCTTGTTCGGGAAGGTGTGGCAGTCGTTGCAGACGAGCTTCGGACGGGCGTGCGCGGTGTGGCAGCTCGTGCAGTTGATGTCGCCGAGATGCGAGTGGTGCGGATCGATTTCCGTGCCCGTCTTCCTGATGTCCTTATAGGATCCGTGGCAGGTTTGGCACTGCGCGTTGAGCGCACGCTCGTCGTCGGGGACGGACGCCGCCGTCACGGCGTTCGTGCCGTGGCACGAGGCGCAGCCGCCCATCTTCGAGTGAAAGTCCGCGAGCGCCTGGCCCGCCGCCGCTTCGCCACCGATGAGGGCGCCGCTCAGAAGCGCGCCGATCATCAGGCCGAGTGCCTTCTTCGTCATCATGATGTCTTCTCCTTTTGAGTGTTGTTGTGACGAGAGGCGGTTCATGCCGCCTTCCGATGAATCGAGTCTAGGCGCGGGGGAGGTCAAAATCTTGATTTGCGTCAAGTCGAAAACCGAAGGCGCCGCAAAGTTCTGCAGGAGTATTAAGAAAAACTGGAAATGCTTGGGTTTTCGAGTATGTCGATTCAGGTTTTTTGCGGGGTGCGGGGCGAAGAGTGCGGTGCAGAGGTGCATGCGGGAAGAGGGCGGAATGTGAGGGCGAAAGACGAGAGAGGGCCCGCAGACGCAAGCCAGCGGACCCTCTCGGGATCCGTCGGGATCAGCCGGCCGCGGGTTCAGGACCGGGCCGGTCTCGGACGTCAGTCGTCCTCATGCACTATTTCGGGCTGCTCCCAGACGCGCATGCGCGGGAGGTCCTGCCGAGCATCATCGCGACGTCGGTGCCGGGACGCGGCGCGATCCCCTGCGCCTTGTCGCCGAAGCATTCGGCCGTGTCAGGCTTGAGCGGGTTGATCGCCACGACCTTGACGCCGCGGGCCTTAAGGGCTCGCAGGCCGCCCGCGTTCTCATGAATCGTCGTGCACCAGTCGATGTCGTTCGTGATCGTCGGATCGGCGCCCCAGAGGACGACGAGTTCGGTCTTCTCGTTGATGAGCTCCCAGGACGTCACCTGTTCGTAGACGCCGTTGGAGCCGATGACGTAGGGCAGCACCACCTGGGCGCAGCCCGTGGAGTAGTCGCCCGTATAGGTCGTGTAGCCGCCGTTGAGGTTGAGGACGCGCTGCAGGAGGTTTCGGGCGTTGCCCACGGAGCTCGTTCTCATCCAGCCGTAGGAACCACCCCAGATGGCGCCGGGATCGTAGGTCTCGCGAACGCGCTTGAGTTCGCCCGCGACGAGCTTCGCGGCCTTTTCCCAAGAGACTCGCACGAACGGATCGGACTCGCGGCCTTCGCCGCCTGCGCGGTGGCCCTTTTCAAGCCAGCTCTTGCGAACCATCGGATGGCGGATGCGGGCGTGGTTGTAGGGCTGCTGGGCAAAGGCCTGCAGCCGGAGCGACGGCGCGAGGTCGCGCTTGAAGGGCTCTGATGCGGCCGCCCTTGAGCGTGCGCACGCCGTTCATGCCGGACGGGTGCTTGGGAGAGGCCGCATGAGCGGTGGGGATGAAGGCGGCGCCGGCAAGCGCGCCGGCTGCGCGGAAGAGATTTCGGCGATTGGTCATGTCGCTTTTTCCTTGTTCACGGTTGGTCGGAGTGTGAATGCCTGTTGTCCCGAAGGCTGTTCGGAAGCGGACGGCGGGGACGTGTTACATGGGCTTGGCGTGCGCCTGCAGCCACTTGAACATCAGTTCGTTGGCGCCCGCGCTCGAGTGGCCGGTGCGGCCGCCGCGCTTGGGCAGCTGGCCCGCCCATTCGTTGGCGGTGTGGGCGGAGGCTTTGGGCGCGCCGTGGCAGGTGGAGCAGGCGTCGGCGTGACGCACCTCGGCCTTCTTCCAGAGTCCGTCGAGATCCTGAGTGAGCCCGGCGGGGGGCACCCAGCCTTCTGCGCTCGCGGCCTGCCAGGCGTTGCCCTGAACGGACTTTTCGGCGCCCGAAAGCTTCACGGCGCCGTCCTCGTCGAAGGCGGCGTACTGGATGCGAAGGCCGGCATCGTGCAAATCACTCGCCGCGTGTGCGCTCGGCACAGTCCTCGCCTCCTCCGCGCTTTTGTAACGGTTTTGCGAGCGTTTGGAATGAGAGCGAAGTGGTATCCATCCCGTGAGTGGCGGGTGTTCGGAGGAGGGCGGGAGGGGAAGTCGGCTTGCGGGAGAGGGAAAAGGAGGGGCGTGATGGGGAGATGAGGAAAAAAAGGGGACGGCGCTCTGCTGCAACGCCGTCCCGAAACCCCCGCGGCCTTTGCCGGACCGCATGGGACAGGAAATCAATGTGTGGATGAGGCCTTACCTGATGTCGTCCATGAAGGCCACGTAGGACTCGCGGTCAAGCTGGGGCTTGAAGGCGGTGCAGATCTCGTCGGCCTTCTGCGCGCCGTCGGCGAGCAGGTCGACGATCGTGAGGGCGAGGGCCTGCGGGATGCGGGTGAAGGCGGCCTCGCGGTCGCGAAGCTCGTAGTCGGCGCCGTGGAGAACGCCGTCGACGCAACCGACCCAGGGGTGGATGACGGGCATGAGGAGCGAGACGTCGCCCATGTCGGTCGAGCCCGAGCTGTGTTCGCCGAGCGTGACCTTCTCCTTGCCGAAGAGTTCGACGGCGTTGTCACGCAGGACTTCGCGGAAGGCGTCGTCGGGGGCGAGCGGGAGGTAGCCCGGCAGGTTCCTGATCTCGCACTTCGCGCCGATGGCGTCGCCGCCCGCCCTGAGGGCGCGGTCGACGGCCTTGTTGTAGCGGGCCATGGCGTCGATGTTGGAGGCGCGCACGTAGCTTTCCATCTTGACGTAGTCGGGGATCACGTTGACGAGGTCGCCGCCCGCGTTGATGATCGGGTGGAAGCGCACGTGGTCCTGGTCGCGGAAGGTTTCGCGGATGGCGTTGACGCCCATGACGCCCATCATGGCGGCGTTGAGGGCGTTGATGCCTTCTTCAGGTGCAAAGGCGGCGTGAGCGGGACGGCCGTGGTATTCGATGAGCTTGCCGATGAAGCCGTTGCTCGAGGCGCCGAGATTGAATTCGTCGCCCGAGGCCACGTGCATCTGCATGGCCATGTCGATGTCCTCGAAGGCGCCTTCGGCGATGAGCTGCTGCTTGCCGCCGAGGTACTTGAGACGACCCTCGTCGCGCTGGGCGTTGCGCCAGTCGATCTCGACGTACTCTTCGGCGGGGACCGCGAAGAGGACGACGTCGCCGTCGAGTTCGGACATGACGTCGCGCAGGCCGCAGGCCACGGCGATCATGTTGGCGATCTGGATGTTGTGGCCGCAGCAGTGGGCGGCGCCCGTGACGGGGTCGGCGTTCCTGTGGTTGCGGCAGACGATGGCGTCGAGCTCGGCGAGCATCGCGACGGTGCGCTTCGAGTTCCTGCCCTTCATGCGGGCCTTGACGCCCGTGATGCCGTGGCCGGCCGTGAATTCGATGCCGAGCCTCTCGAGCGCCTCCTGCACCTTGCGGGAGGTCTTCACCTCCTTGAAGCCGAGTTCGGGCTCGGCGAGGATGGCTTCGGAAATCGCCTCGATGTCGGCGCGGTGCGCGGCGATGGCTTCGCAGACTTTCTGCTTGATGGCGGCTTTGTCCATGATCTGTACAGGGGACCGTTTCCGGCGCCTGATGGCGGCGCCTGCGGTCCGCTCCTTTCTATATCTGGTGATTGACGGGACCGGGTGCGCCCGCCCCCGCAGGGGCGGCGGGCATTCGGTCCATTGTAGAACGATTGTCGGAACGAGGATCAGAAGATGCCCTCGAGGTGCAGCATCAGCTCGGCGAGCGCGGTGGCGCAGAGGAAGCTGCCCGAGGCGACGGCCATGGCGACGGGGACGATGCGCCAGGAGAGTCGCTTGAAGGCCTCGAGGTCCTTGCCCAGGCACAGGCCGCCGTAGGCGAGGATCGGGGTCGTCGTGGCGAGGAAGTTGATGTGCTTGGTCTGCTCGACGATCCAGACGCCGCCGGGGAAGCTCGGGATCGAGACGATGACGGCGGTGAGCGAGACCCAGAAGACGACGGGGAGCTTGTTGAAGCCGGGCAGCATCTGGATCACGACGCCGAAGAAGGCGATCGCGACGATGACGAGGATGCCCACGGCGCCTTGGGCGAGGTCGCCGTTGTAGCCGAAGGTGTTGGCGACGACGGTGTAGAGGCCGGTGACGAGCAGGATGAAGATGTAGTCCTTGAGCTTTTCAAGATGGGCGGCAATGGCGTTCATGATGTACTTTCCTTGTGACGGGGGGCGGTGCGGTGTGTTCAGGTCTCTCAGGCGGCGCGCTTGTCGCCGGTTACGAGTTCGTAGATCTTGACCGTGACGGGCAGCGAGATGAAGAGCGCGAAGTAGATGCCGAGTACAGAGGTCATCAGGTTGGCGGCGGCCGCGTAGGCGCCGACGGTTTCGGCGGCTTCGGGGTAGGCGGCGATGATCGAGCCCGTGCCGGCGGCCATCATCGAGGCCGAGCCGATGCCCGCGCCCATGGCGAGGGAGTGCGGATGGAAGATGTCGAGGCCCGCGACCACGCCCGCGAGGATCGAGATCCAGAGCGCGCCGAAGACGGTGCCGCAGATGTACATGCCCATCACGCCGCGGCCCTCGGGGCTGTCAAGGCCGTACTTCTCGCCGATGATGGCGACGTTGGGCTCGCGGTCGATCGAGTAGCACGCGCCGATGGCCTCGCGCTTCATGCCGAGGAGAAGCGCAACGGGCAGGCCGAAGATCAGCGTGCCGAAGAAGTGGCCGAACTCCTGCATGATCAGGGCCCAACCGGAATTGAGGAGCATCTCGAGGTTCGGCCCGATGCCCAGGCCGATCTTCGTCAGGAGGACCAGCATGGCGATCGGCATGAACTTCGCGGCGCGGTCCATTTCGGAGAACTTCAGGATCCCGAACTTCGGGAAGGAGAGGATGCCGCCCAGCACCAGCGCGTAGAGCAGCGGCAGCAGCACGACGAGGCCGAAGCGGTGCATGCCGATCGATTCGGCCACGATCACGACGATGAGGGCCAGCAGATGAAGCTTCCAGTTCTTGATGAGATCCATGTTGAGTCTCCTAGTTTTTCCTGTGGGGCGAAAGGCCCCGTCCATGGGTGCGGACGGTCTTCCGGCGGGGTTTCCCGGCTCTTTTGACGGATTTCGGGTGCAGTGGGGCCTTGAGCCTTCAGTGCGCCGAAATGCAAAATCGGCCGGTCGGATTGTCAAAGGGGGTGTTGGGGAAGGAGCGGCGGACGTTCACGGCCGGGGAGGCCGCAACGGCGCCTGATATCGCACGCGCGGGCTTAGAGGGAGCCGCGCGTGGATGTAGAGGAGGATGTGGAGGAGGAGGCAGAGGTGACGGACGTGAGCGCAAGCATGGCTTCAATCTCGTTCAATGGCTGCCTTGCGAGGGCCAGCGCCTCAATTCTGCATTCCGGCATTTTCCTGCTCCAGTGGTGTTCTTCAATGCCCGCCGCATTTGTCTGCAGGGGCGTAACAGGAAATACCCTAGCAGACCTGAAACAGATGTTCTCAAATTCGAACATGGAGTTTGACGAAAGTCAAAGTTTTATGGGCGAAAGTACTTGGATTTCATGTGATTGCGCCCGGGTGCCTGCACCCGATCGGGGTCTCAATCCCGTGCTTTGAAGATGGCTCGTGCGGCGGGCGTTTTGGCGCTGCTTAAGAAATGAAGGCGGGGCCGTCCGTGTGGTGGACGGCCCCGCGGGGGAGCGATGCGGCTTTGTGATGCGTCAGCCGACGTGCTTGAGGGCGGCTGCGGTGAGGACCCTGACGCCCATGTCGAGCTGGGTTTCGTCGAAGGTCATGTTGCGGGCGTGGAGGCCGGGCGTGCAGCCTGCGCCCACGCCGAAGTAGGCGGCGCGGATGTGCGGGCGTTCCTTCTTGAAGAAGTGGAAGTCCTCGCCGCCACCGCCGCAGTCGCGGGCGAGGCATTCGTCGCCGAGGACCTCGCGGATCGTGCCGGCGAGTTCGGCGACGAGGTCCTCGTCGTAGACGGCGGCCGGGATGACGACGCCGGGGAGGATGACTTCGGCGGTTGCGCCGTAGGCAGCGGCGGTGCCCGCGGCGGCCATGCGGACCTTCTCGAGGAGTTCGTCCATGAGTTCGTTCGTCTGGGCGCGGATGTCGAGCTTGAGGGTTGCGGTGTCGGGGATGATGTTGACGGCAGCGGCGGAGGCCTGGATGCTCGTCACCTTGCAGGACCACACCTTGGCGGGGTCGCCCTTGATGGCGGGGGCCGCCCGCCCTCTTCCAG
>OBWJ01000786.1_pt1 | contig 15901 bp, 14 predicted proteins | sample 1495181 | NCBI WGS metagenome assembly OBWJ01 (sample SAMEA2580041, study PRJEB22360) | human gut metagenome
GCACCCGTTTGGCGGGCTCCGATTATCCCATGGACACAAAATTTCTGACGCTCTCGCCCAAATAACATTCTTGAGAAGCAAACCGTAGCCTATTGGTTTAACAAGAATGATGTTGCCCATCATCCAAACGGGAACGACTTTTTCGTTCCGCGTGCCGGACTTGCAAAAATGCAAGTGATAGATGAGGGCGATGACTGCAAGAAGTCCTACAAGCGCTTGCATCGTTGGCGTTTCTCGCCAACTGTTTGTTACGGCAACAACGAAGTCCATCTTCATCCGTGGCTTCCTCGTCGATTGTCTGTAGCAGAAGCGCTAGCTCTTCAATCTTTGCCAAAAGAATTTGAACTTCCGAAGAACATGTCTCTGTCTTCCAAGTTCAAAACGATCGGGAACGGAGTTCCATTTGTTTTGTCAAAAGCAATTGCAGAGCGCCTGAAGAGATATTTGGAAAGTCACGCGCATTAAGGATCCTCATGGCAGAAGAATTACTGACTCCATCTTCCCTGCTGTTGCAGATGAAAAAGCTTGTCGGCAAGCCCTTGACCTACCCAAGCGGCAAAGGCGAATGCATGATCATCAACATTCAGCTACCGGAAGGCCCTATCGTTTTCAAGCGACGGAGTGACAGCACTCAATGGGCATTGCTCAAGGAAGAGCATATTTCTTCTGCTATGGTTTGGCGTGTCGTCAATGCACTAAACACAAAGATTCCCATTCAAATTGATCGGGTTCTCGGTGCAAGCTATAACAGTCGATCCGTTTTAGAAACGTTGATTGCCTGCTGTCCAAATTTTTTTATCTGTCGGCCAAACAGATACACCATTATTGGTGGGCAAGTTCAAATCTGCAAAGGGCATAAGCACCTGCTTTGGAAGCCGGATGAAGCCCATGAGGCACCGTGTCCAAGCATGCTTGATGTGAGCGGCTACATTACAGAAGTGCCCAGTGTTGACATCTATTGCGATGCCATTAATGTCTCCACTCCAGCGCAAAAGACTGTTGAAACCATAGATCCAGAAATTCGACGTATGCATTCGCAAATGCAGGTCGCACTTTGCGAAGGGGCAAAGTGGTTTGAGATGCGTCCCTGGATTGCAGTGGAAGATCACGGCATTCAATACCAAGGGAAGAATATCCTACAGTTCCCGAATATCGTGAACGATCTTCACAAAGAAAGGGTCATCAGCAACTTCCCAGATGCCATTAAGGTTGCCAAGCACGTGGATTGTCTTTGGTTCAATGGCGGTATGCCTTTTGCATTTGAAGTCGAACACTCCACCGGAGTTACTTCTGGTCTGACACGCATGAATGCGCTGCGAACTCAAATGGAGTTCAGCCGAACTGATTACGTCATTGTCGCCGATGACAATGCTCGAAATGACGTGTTAAAAAAAGCTTCGGATCCTCAATTCGACCGTATGGATCTTTGGTACATGCCTTACTCTGCTGTCTCTGAAATGCATGCTTTCACCATTCGTCATAGGAATCGTGGTGTGAATCGAGACTTCATGAAATCCTTTATGGAGCAACTCAACGAGTACTAAATTCCCATTGAGTTGTCTTTGAGGTATTTATACGCAGTAGTTCGACTAATTCCAACCTTGCGAGCAGCCGACGAAAGTGGCACTCCCATGCTCATCAAGGAACGAATCTCTTGAATCTGCTCATCCGTCACAGAACGTTGACGGCCTTTGTAGACACCACGCTCTTTCGCTAACGCAATGCCTTCGGCCTGTCGCCGCTTAATCATGGAACGTTCAAATTCCGCGAAGGCTCCAACCATACTGAGCATGAGCTTCGCCACCGGCGACGCTTCCTTGCCGGCATCGAAGTCGAGCCTTTCATTGAGGAACCGGACGCTGACACCGCGCCCGGTCAGATCCTGGACCATCGTGAGGAGGTCTGAGAGGTTGCGTGCCAGACGGTCGAGGCTGTGCACGACGAGCGTATCACCCTCGCGCACGAAGTTGAGCATGTTCTGCAGCTCCGGTCGCTCAACGTTCTTCCCGGACAACTTGTCCATGAAGATCTTCTCGACCTGCATGGCCTTCAGTTCTTCGAGTTGCCTCTCCGGATTTTGATCAAGCGAGCTGACTCGCACGTATCCCACGAGCATTGCCGTCCTCTTTGGATCCTTGGTTAACAATACTGTTAATTATGGAGGAAACGAACCAAAAACGACAAGGATGGAGAGGGGTTAGGAGTGTGCGCCTAGGGCGTACGCTAAGAGAGCAAAAAACACCATTCTCACGCGGTAAAAGACACGGTTCCGGAAGGTATCTTTTCACCTCTTTAGCCACAAAAAGCTAATCGACAAATATCGCTGTTGTACAGTATTTTTCGACCTCTAGTTTAGACTTTCTCCATCAGATAGTTTATAATTTTGCCATATCTTAGTTTAGAAAAAAGCCAAGTGATAGTTTGGCATTTCTCCATCTTAAACTTTAGAGTTTCTCCATGGCAGGCTCTCCTATGATCATCCCGCGTTGGGCAATGCACGAACTTCTAGCTCAATTGGAAACGCATCGTGTGGTTTCCGTGGTTGGGTGTCGCCAATCCGGCAAAACCACGATACTCTTAACAACTCCACTGCCCAACGTCAAGTTTCAATCTCTTGACGTGCAGGCAAACTTTTCCGCAGCCGTAGCCGATCCCAGTTATTTCGTTCGGCGCACATCTCCTGAAATTTTTGTCATCGATGAAATTCAGAAGGTTCCCCAGCTGATCGGAGAAATCAAGTTCCAGGTCGACCGGAATCCGGAAAAAGGGCAATACATCATCTCCGGATCGTCGGACTACCGAAAGCTTCCTCAAGCCAATGAGTCATTGGCCGGTCGTGCCGGTCTGGTTCGTGTTCGAACGTTTTCCGAAGCCGAACAACGCGGCATGCAGCCTGGTTTTTTACAAGCATTGTTCGACGGGCTCCTTCCGCTCTCCCTCAAGTTTGAATGCAGCAAGGAAATGGTGCTAGAAGCCGCCATCCGTGGCGGATATCCCGAAATACTGTCGATCAAGACCCAGGCAGGAAGAAGCCGATGGTACGCGTCCTATTTGCAAAACCAGGTTCTTCTGGACATGAGGGCACAATGGGATACGCGCAAAATGCCCATCTGCGAGAAGGTCATGGAATGTGCCGCCATCTTCTCCAGCCGTGAGTTAAAGAAAGCCGCCTTGGCCAATCAATTTGCCATTGCCTGGCAGACGCTAGACAAATATTGGTCCGCCATTGAAGCCATGTTTCTCGTTGACATGGTCGACGGTTGGACTAAAAAAGATTACGACCGCCCTGGATCCAGTCCCAAAGGCTTTATGACAGACAGCGGCCTAATGGCTCACTACCTCCACATTCTTAATCCAGCCATGATTCTGGAAAGTAATGAGAAATCTCAAAATGAAGGTGGAAAGCTTGTTGAAACATGGGCCTACAACCAACTTATGCCGGAAGTTGACCTCAACCCAACCTGGCAGCTGAATTACTTCCGTTCTCGTAGCCATGAGATCGATTTTCTCATCACGAACGAGACAGGACATATTGTCGGTATTGAGGTGAAGGCTAGCGAAAGCGTCAGCTCCGATGACTTCAGGCATTTGAAATGGTTCCAGGATCTCGTCGGCAAAGACAACTTCAACGGGATCATTCTCTACGCCGGCAATGAAGTGCGATCCGGTGGAAACGGACTCTTCGCCCTTCCCATGTCTGCACTGTGGTCGGACTTCTCCAAGTGGGAAAAGCTATCGTGACGAATGTTATAAACATTGCAGCTCAGACCGTCGGCGTTGTCGAGGATCTTTCCGATCAGACCGCCCTCCTTCCCTTCCAGAAGCGCGTTGCGAAACTCCTTGAGCATCTGTTCCCCGTACCCGATCAGGCCGAGGAACGTGAACGTCTCCTTCGGAATCAACATCCCGCTGTTGGCCAGCGAGGCGGACTTGTGGGCGTTGTGCTCTCTTCCCGGTCGGAAACTGATGTAGTAGCTCTTGATCCCGTTCTTGCGAAGCCAGTCGACAATCGGCTCATCCTGCACCCAGTGCTGTCCATTCGGGGCCGTGATTTCCATGTCCGTGAAAACTTTTCCGATGTCGTGCGCAAGCGCTGCCAAAACCGCCGTCAGGATCCAGCGTCGCTTATTCAGATAAAGATCCTTAGGCGAAGCAGAGCGGTCGAAGATCGTGGTCTTCGCATCGTTGGCGGCGTAGTAGGCCACTTCGAGGCTGTGCGTGAACAAGCCGCCGTAACCTTGGTGATGGTCATACTCGGAAGCCGGCGTCAGGTGCACGATGCGTGCGAGATTGGCAATGACCGGCAGAAGGAAATTCTCGGCTTCCTCTTCGGAAAGCGTCGTGGCGTAGCAGAGGTCCCGGATGAGCTTGCCATTGGCCCGAAACAGATCGTGAACCGACAACGCCTCCACCGGGTGCGGCGCGGGCGGCCACGCTGCGTCGATCTTGTCCGTCTCTGCCTCGGTCGGTATTTCGCTGAACTTCGGACACGCATCGTCCAGGATCTCAACCGTTTTCTTTTTCCGAAACGGAAGTTGGCGAAACAGCCAGCATGAAAGCGTGACCGGTGAGATGACAACGTTGTAGACGGCGTTGATGGTTTGATCGAAGAGATTCACGGGATGCCTCGGCTCGGATGAATTAATCCGAACATCATGCCCGAAACAACATTTCCAAATGACACGATAAAAAGCAGGTTTTGCTTTCTAGCACACAGAGAAAGCCGCCGATATTAATCCTGTTCTTCAAGGACAAAATGCGGGTTTCGTACTCCCTCAGCAGCCGGCAAAAAATATCGGATCGGACGATAGCGAACCTCGAAGCTGTAGACCCGGTTCTCTTTCGCTCCCGTTCGGGTCATGATTGAGATACTCTCATTCACTTTTCCCCTTTTCCAGCAATCAACCCCGCTTCGAAGAACGCACGTGTCAGGCTGTTTGAAGGGAAAAATTTCAGCATGACAAGCGGCGCAATCCGACTCTTGAAGAGAGGTATTCGCATTAGCTGCATTGCGAGCCGAAACGCCAACGCCAACCGCAGTGCCTACGACGACTGCACCCCCTCCGCTGCCTTTGGCAACTGCAACGCCAGCCCCAACTAACAATAAAACTGGAGATAAAACAAGACCCGCTGTTGGCTAAAACAACGGGTCTTGCAGAAGAAGATAGTGATGAAACTAGAATCGCCTCGCTTCCTGAGAGCACGAAAGATGGATTCTGGTGGGGCTGGTGCTCGTTGTCATTAGAGTGACGGCGATAAACGCGGCCAAAAGGCTTTGTGAACCGGGATGCAGTAAACAAAGCGACGAGTCCGTCTCTAACTCCTTCTTTTGCCTTGGTGAGGCCCCCTCAGAAAGGACTTCCGAGGGGGTGTAAAACAAAACACGCAGCCGGCAAAGCCGCAGGTCTTGCAAAGCACATCTTAACTTAAAAAACACCAGAAGTGTGATGCAATCGAAATTTATTTTTGACTGTGCCGCAGGAATTAAGCTGAAATTCCGACTCGGAATTTCAGCTCTTCTTCTCGCCTTTGTCCCCTCAAGCGAATCCCCCCAGTCCGCTCGTAGAAATACTCAGTTCAGAAGACCATCCAAACCAAATTCCTTCTGACGCACAACCAAAAGTGAAACCTCATCAGAACTTACCCTCTTCAAAGTCGAGAAAATATCTCCATCCCACGGACGGTTAGCCAGCTCGACTGTTCGATGCAAGTCATACTCCCCGGTCCTCATGTCAATCTTGAGCATGATGCGCTCAAAATCTTCACTCAAAATCGCAATCAGAAGCGGTAGAACCCGACAGGCAATGACCTTGCCACTGTGGCGCAAGACCTCACGCATGTCACCCTCGACATCGAGACTTTCAACAAGTGGCGCGTAAGGACTGTCGTAAGCGTAGTTCTCAACAATTTCCACCAGGCTCCTCCCCTTCGGGAAGGGGTAGGAATGGAAAAGCGTTGGATTGCACACCCCCGTGCGCGTCATGTGCTGAATCACAAGCCGAAGCTCACCATCTTGGTGGTCAAAGGTTACGTAGGCTCCTTCATACAAGCGATCACTCCCCGTCGAATCCGCCATGTCATTGAAGCTGATGTAGATCGCCCAAGGCTTGAAGCGCTCAAGAATGAAGTCGGTCGTGTAATCGCACCACCACTTCGTTCTCAAGAGTTGTTCGAGCTCACACGAGGGCACCACCCCAATGACCTTCTGAATCGCCCATTGCGGCTCCAGCCAAGTCCTCAAGAACGGCGGCACGAAATGCTCAAGCGTCATTTTGCGAGCCTCCGCCTCGTTCGAGAAGATTGGCACTTGCAACGACTGCTCGATAAACGGCGCAACGTTGGGCGCATGCTCTTCAAACACGCGCCTGTCGGCATCTTCCGATACAGATGTTGGCAACGGCATTCCTGCTCGAACCATTTCGTCGATGCCGTCCTCTTTTATCTCCAGCCAACGTCTGTAGGGTGGCCAAACAATGTCCTCAATGAGATTTTTTTTGAGCTGCTTCCGCATTTTCTTGTCTCTTCCTATCTACCCTGAGGGGGCAATTCTGTTGTCGCCGAAGAAGGCGTGCTACTATTTTCCTTGGTTCTAGCTTTTTTGAAGCCAAGAACCACCCCAAAATGCAAAGGCCCAGCTCTCGGTAACCGGCTGGGCCTTTGTTTTTTCAATTTTGGATTTTTTGGCGCGCTCCACCCTACTTTTGTATTATATAACGTGTTACACGTTACTTTTTATGCTATAATAGATTCATCAAACAAAGGAGTTGCTCATGTCCGAAACCACTATCCCAGAAGCCACTAAAGACAAAATCTTCGCCTTCCTCGACATTCTGGATGCAAAGGGCCAACCCATCCCATCCATCCGTGTGATTGCTGCAGAAGTCCACGCGTCCGCCTCCCACGTCAGCCCGGCATTGAAGCTGTGGCGTCAGCTCAAGGCGGAACAGAAGGCCCGCGAAATCAATACTCTCTCGTCTCGAGTTCTTGATGAAGGCGTTTCCAAGACGATTGACGACGCCATGGCCTCTATCCGCGCAGCCGTTGCGGAAGCACTGAGCGCTTCGATGGAGCAATATGCCGAAGCAGACAAACAGCGCGCACTCGAAGCTGCCGATCGCGAAGCTACTCTGCGCGACCGTGCGCTCGAGGCCGAAATGCGAGCGGACCAGTACCTTCAGGACAAAGGCTGGCTCGCACGCGAGCTTGACACCGAGACCATGACGCGCAAGGCTCGGGAAGCAGAAATCGACAGTCTTCGTGAACACAGCTACATGCTCGAATCCGAGCTCGAGGAGACAAAGAAGGCGCTCGCATCTCTGCAGGCTCTCAACGCCACCCTGACGATTGAAAACAAGAAGCTGGCGACCGAGCTCAAGGCCGCGGAAAAGAAGGAGGCCACGCTCTCTAGCAACGGCGATTAACGCATCGGCGAAGCGAGGGGCAAACCCTTGCGCTCCCGGCCTCGGTGGCTACCGCCCCCGCCTGCGATCCCCACACGCCTTGCCAGCAACCGGTCTGCGATCAGGCCGCGCACGACGCGCAGCGGCGTGGAGGCAGCAATCGTGTCGTCGCTCGTTTGCACGAGCGCGTCTGCGCTCGTGCTCAAAAGGGACAGCAGCGAAGCTGCCTCGAGGTTGAGATCTCGGCAGCTTGCAGGGAGATCCCTGCACCCCGCGTCCCGGCAAGCAGGCCGCCCGGGGACACTTCCCCGGGCCCCTTCCCGGTCCGCTCCACGCGGACCGCATCTCCGCGCGCGTCCATTCGCTCCCGCTCATGACGCAGCTCCGATGCGCAGCCTCTGCGGCTGCGGCGACTACCGTCGCCCGGCGGCAGAGCCGCGCATGGGGATACCCCCTGCACCCCACGGGAGCCTGCGGCTCCCCCGCCCCCTTTGGGCGGCCCTGGCGTAGGGGAGCACCCCTTACCACCTCCCGCAGCCCTGCGGGCTGCCCGGGGACGCATCCCCGGGCCCCTCTTCGGTCCGCTCCACGCGGACCGCATCTCCGCATGTAGCGTACTCGCTCCCGCTCGTCGCCCATGCTCCGATGTGCAGCCCTCCCGGGCTGCGGCGACCTTCGTCGCCCAGCGGCAGAGCCGCGCATGGGGATACCCCCTGCACCCCCTAGCGCGGCGATTGCCGCGCCAAAGTGCGACCCGCAAGCGGGCCGACACTTGCAGGGAGACACGCGGCCTCGTCCGCTCCGTCTCCCGCTATGTTACGTCTTCGCCGTCACATAGCGGGAGACATGAGGAGTTACACCCACTTTTCTACGCTCTATCCCTCTGCAAGTAAGAAATTGACGATAACCAAGTTTGAAATTTGGACAATGATTTTCCCCTTTAAAGTTGTCCATGACTCCTCATCCATAAAAAAGTTCAAAACTTCCTGAACTTCGTCTGTTTCTACGCAAGGAATGAGCTATTCCCGTGCGTAAACTCCTCATAAACCTAGAACACTTTCGCGCTCATGGTTTCGTGCTCATAGTTTTGATGTAAAATTATCGCATTCCAGTGGAGTGGTTCACCCCAACGAACCTCGTTCGCAAATCGATCTTTTGCGCGTCGACACTAGGTCTGAAACCGACGGACGTTACACGTCGAGACCAGCGACTTGAATCAGAAGCGCTGACCACCCCCTTGTCTTGGGATGTAAAAAGCACCCTTTGGAGTGCTTATATTTTTAGACCGGTTCGTGAATCCGGCCTCCTCGCTTCGGCTTGAGGGGAACGGTGCCAGAGGCACATTTGGGAACGCATTCCCGCTCACGAAAAAAATGCTCGTCAGCTTTCAGACGAAAGAAAAGGAAGCGCCATTCTCAGGCGAAAATAGGAGACGCGAGAACAGTCCGAGCGATACTGGGGCGAATAGGTAGCTTGAGCTGCGAAGCCTGGCTTCGTGGTTGCCGCTCTCCTCTCGAAAGAGAGAAGAGGAGTTCTTACAGAAGTTCTTTGAAAATTCAGGAGGTCCGCGTGACGCTGCATGACGAAGTCGAAGAGTTCAAAGACATGGCCGGCATCGGTCGTCAGGCACGTCCCTACAAGGAGCGGACGTCCGTTCTTGCCCCCCACAGCGCTACGATCTACGAGCTTCTTTTCTCAGAACAACTAACGATCTATCAGGTCTGGCAGTTTCTCTGCCGTCGACGCGGGCTTCGTGGCATCGCCTATTCGACCGTCCGGCGCTTCGTCATCAAGCAGGGCTGGCATCAGCCAGAGGTGAAGACGTAATGGCAAAGTTCGCTAAGCCTGAAAAACAAGCCGCCTCTGTCATGAAATGCCTACAAGGGCGCGGCAACGTCCTCGAATCAGTCGGCACCGTACGCAACTACGAATCTGCTCTTCGCGTAGCCGCAACTTGGGCTCACGAAAATCGCATTGAAGGCGGTCTTCGCGGCATGTCCGTTGAAGACGCAGTTCGTTTCCTCCAAGAACGAAGCACAGAAGTCGGACAAAAGACCATTGATCTTAATCGACAAGCGCTTCAGTGCATGATGCAGCATGTCACACACAAGCTCCAGGAAAACGAACGCCTTGAAATGGTCCAAGGCATTCCTCAACAACTTTCCTCTCGCATCTACACTCCCGAGCAGGTTCAGGCCATTGCCGACAACCAGCAACCGAAAAATGCGCTTGCAACTGAAATTGCCTACGCGACAGGTCTGCGTGCATCCGAATTGCTGACGCTGAGACCAATCGAAGACCGAACGCCGGACATTCGTCTTCGAGACGGTCGCGACCGCACACTTGAGACAAAATTCAGCGGTCGAGAAGATTCTGTTGCCTACACCGTCCACGGAAAAGGCGGATTAATACGAGAAGTCCGAATCCCTACTGCGCTAGCCGAACGATTGGAAGCGATGCGCCTCCCAGAACCTGTCGTCGTGCAAGACCGCGGAATCTACCGTGAAACCTGGTACGGAATCGGCGGTGGTAACGCGTGGTCAGCGTCAGTTACCAGAGTCTCTGAAAAACTTTTCGGTTGGTCTCATGGTGCTCACGGCCTTCGGCATACCTACGCTCAAGAACGAATGGACGAATTGCGCAAACAAGGACTTCATGAGCCGATCGCAAAAGAAACTGTATCTCAAGAGGTCGGGCATTTTAGACCCGACATCACTGACACATATTTGAGGTGAGCATGTTCGGTTTCGGAAAATCCGCCAAACTTGATGAACGAGAACGACTTCTCCAAGAACGCGAACAAGCACTTAATGCACGAGAAAAAGCGCTTAATGTGCGCGAACGGGAATTCAATATAAGAGAGAAACGCCTCAAGGAGCGTGAAACCGCTGTATCTCAATGGGAGAGAGAAGCTGCCGAAAAACTCAAAAGAGCGCATTTGCGCAAAGAAGAAGCTCTCAAGACCGAACTTTCGGCGCAAGCTAAACTGAACCTTCTTGACGAGGCCAGCTTTCAACTGCGGCTCGATCGCGAGAATTTTCTGCTTTGGAAGCAAAAGGAGACGAACAATCTGCAGAAAAACGCGGAAGCCCAGATCCAAGAACAGAGGAAGAAAGGCTTTCAAGAGGGACTTTTTCGCGGTCGGCTAGAAGGCCTCACTAGCGGCAAAAAAGACTACCGCGCTCTTGAGAGAGAGCGAGATGCTGCAACGAGGCGAGCGAGGAATGCTCGATTTGCAGCCATCCGGCGCAAGAAAAAAGAAGAAAATTGAAAAAATCAAGCAAGCCCCGGTAACGGGGCTTTTTTCATAGAAAGAAGCGCCACTTGTAACATGTAACGTGTTACACGTTACTGCGCTCTGCTGCCGACACGTGAATTTCCGTTAACCGATTAATTGCCTCTTTGAAAGTACAGCCAGTTAAGTGCATCACCAAATCAATTGCTCCTTTCTTGCCCACCTGTTTCCTCGTATCAAACCAAAGCGAATCAGTGATAACAAGCTCATGCTGGAATCCGCTAGGTTCAGAAGCAATAACCCGGATCGTTTTCAAATTTCCTGTCGGATGAAAATCACGATCCTTCTTAACGTACAAATGCAAGCCCTCAAGCACCAACACTAATGGCATTGCTTTCAAGAACGCGATCTTTTCTCTTGAAATTTGAAATTTTTTCTTAGGCATAGCCAATCCTCCACTCTTCAAGATCAAGAGCAAATAACCCTGTGGATAAGTTCCCTCCTGGGTCCTCTCCTTCCCCCTTACCCCCCTTTCTCTCGACTAGTCCTCTCTCGATAACCTCGAGAGGCAAATCTCCCTGCGCTTGGCGCAGAGGGTTTCCCAGATAATAGACAGCACTTTGAACACCCTTTGCTGAGGAAATTTCTTTTTTCAGATAGCCGGCGATTGAAGCAGGACTAAGTTCAAGCTCTTTAGCGATCGCTCGAATCGACAAGCCCTGAGCACGCAGCTCATGTGCTCTCGCACAGCGTTGCTCTGCGCGACTGAGATACAGTGCGCGCGGCATGATGTTCGCTTTCCGTCGACGTGCTTCACGTGCTTCCTTGCGGCGCTCATGCTTCACAGATGCAGAAGCAAGCGTTTTGAGCTGACGTTGCTCTTCAAGAGTAATCTCAAGATCAGAAATAAGCTTCTCGGTTTTCGGGGTGTACAGCTCGATGCGTTTCACGTCCTGAGACTTTCTGTGAGTCGAACGCATCTTCATGCGCACGGTCACTAAGTCGCCAAGACGGAAGTTCCAGTTCGGATCGATCTTCCTCGCCAACAGCGAAGCCATCGCGTCGAAATTGTCATCCGTCACACGACCGGCAAGACACATGAAATTCATCTGCCAGAAGAGACAAATCATGCGTTTACCTTCTGGCATTCCGCCTCGGATTTCGACGAGCTTTTCAAGATCATCCGACCGCATAGCATTGACGCTCTGCGGATTCCACTTCACTTTTTGGGCTTTGGTCTCTTTGGATTGCGCTTGCTCCTTCTTCCGATTGCGAAACTCACGAATCTGCTGACGTGTGAACGGAAGTACCTGATCGGCGAACTTGTCGAATTCGTAGCGACAGATCGAGCCGTCCAGCGTGCTTTCGACGTTGACGTACACAACTTCGCAACGACTTTTCTGCTTGGCCGCTTTCGTGTTCGTCGTAGCAACTAGTCGCAAGAAACGCGCAGCATCTGTGGCCTTCGGGTCAGCTCCGAAAGCTCTGAATTTTTCAACGAGATGCTTTTCAACTGCAGACCAGCGAGGAAGAGCAGGATGAGGAATGGCTTTCGTATAAAGCCATTTAAGATGCAACCCACGACCAGAATGAACGATGACTGATGGGCGTGGAATACGCGACTCGTCGCAGACCTGCAAGAGGAAATTCGCGCGGTCTACAGGGTTGAGATCTTTGGCCCAAGGGAGTTCATCGCAGTCGATGTCGACGAAGCTCAAAGCAACAGAGCGCACATTTTCAACAGTGCGTCGAGTGCGATAGAAAGTTGCTTGAGAGATCCAAACGTCAGACTTGGAATTTTGATGAAGAGCTAGAACCTCTTCAAGGCGATGAACCGGGTAGGCTTCAGTGAAGAAATCTGAGTCTTCGTTCTTCGTCATAACGAAGAAGAAGCCATCGTCCGCATTATTTAAGTACCAAAACGGTTCAGCGTAGGGCTCGATGACTGGGAGATCGAATTCTGGTGAAGTTCGATTTGTAGGGGGGGGGGGGAGTTGGCTATAATGACGCATAGGATGAGCGATGAATGAAGGATGAATCTAGGATGAAAGGATGAATCTAGGATGAAAGGATGAATCTGGGATGAGTCTGGGATGAGTCTGCATTCGTCTTCATTGAGTTCTTACGTCCTTCCCTGCAAAGAAATGCGTAAGACTCACCACTGTTCCGAACTTCTGCTAAAAGTTCGAAACAAACTCTTTTGAAAGACCGTGTTGAGGTGCGAACTCAACGCGGTCTTTCTTTATGAACAAAGTTTAATGCTTTTTCTGAAAACTTGAAGTCTTCGTGACGTCTCAAAAGATCCGAACCCAAAGCGAACACAAAGGGAACTGAAACGAGACTCAAACAACCATTTATAAGGGTTAACCCTTATAAATACCTAGGTAATACCTAGGTAACGCCTAGGTATTACCTAGGCGTTTGTTTCAAATCATGTCCGCCATCCTTCCCTTTACAGATTGACTTCGATCAACAATTTGCAAAAAAAATAAGTGCCGCTTCTTCTCTCTGAGAAACGCCCCTCGTTTGTGGGGCATGAAGACTTGTGACCTAGGCATTGGGATTTCAAAGCAAGCTTCAACTTTTTTATGAAAGTCAAACGAATGCAAAAAAGGCTGCCCCTTTAAGAACAGCCTCTTTCACCACTCACTTCGTCAATCGTCGTCCCAATCCATCGACGACGTCTTCTGAACAGTATTCTTGATCAGCATGATCAGCATCTGCGACCTGGTGTAACCAAGCTCTTCGCAAGTTTCATCAAACTCATCCAAGAGTCCGGGATCAATGTTCAGAGTGATAACTGCTTTTCGGCCTCTCAGCTTTCGTACTTTACGAGGAGCAGGTGCCGCCTCTGGTTCCTCAGGAACTTGGGTTGGTGTCTTGAAAGCCCCGTCAGGTGCACCGGAAATGAATTGAAAAGCAGCTTCGTCATCGTCAAACCGTTCAGCTGCTTCTTTTTGCCGCATGGCCTCCTTAACCATTTTCATGGAAGCAATCGGCATATCAATCCTCCCATTCGGCAAAAACGGCCTCTGCTAAAGCCGCTAGTTCGGCTATAGCTTTCTTATCTTTCACCTTGAGCTCCATGACTCCCATCCCGAAGCCAGACGAGGTCGCAAAAGCCTTGCGGCGGCAAAGTTTCGTTTCTAGGAAAGTCAGTTCCGGAAAGTCCTGAAGGGCCTCGATCGAATCAGAATTTTCAGATGAACCGGGTGTCGTTTCTGCCGAGTTCAGCACAGCATAGGCTTTAAACGGACGGCCTCGACGTGCAGACGTCGCTTCTTGAACCAACTTCGACATCGCAGAAACGCCCCACAAGTCAAAGCTTCGAGGTTGGAAGGGCACGAGCAACACATCACAGATCAGAAGCGCTGCACGAAGTGTTGAGGAGTCAAAGCCGCCGACGTCAATGATGATCGTATCCCACTTATCCTTTTGAAGCTTGACTTGAGAAAGGAGCAGCTGGCCGTCAGGATACGACGCACATGCGATTCCAGGCTTCACCTTCTGAGAATCGCGCAACGTCAAGGCCGTGACAGCAGTCTGTTGACGGTCGCCATCGATCAGCCAAACCTCCTTGCCTTTTTTGGCGCGAGCAATTGCAAGTTGCAAAGCAATTGTCGTTTTGCCAACGCCGCCTTTCGTCGCAGCTACAGCGATGATTTTGGGTTTCATAGCCGGTGCTCCTCATGTGTTTTTCGATGCGACCAGTATACCAGAATCACGAGCAAATTACCTATACACCACCTAGGCATTACCTAGGTAGTGTATAGGTAATGCCTAGGTGTTTTTGTTGCTCTCAAAATAAAAACGCCTGTTGGAGAGATTCAACAGACGTCATCAATTTACTTGTAGTAATATCTACTGGTCCCAGCGCTACGGAGGTCCAGCGCGTCAAAGGATTCGGAAGGGGTGGTTTCTTCCGAGTCGTCGGCGGCATCCTGTCGTCCGGCAGAAAACTCAAAGCCACCAAAAGTAAAGCGCCCTGAGGTTCGTAGCCACGGGCGCTTTGGAGGTAAGCGAAGATGGATGAGATCTTTCGCCATGCCTACATCTTAGCACAAAGGAAATTGCACATCGCATTTCGCCTGCGCATTTCGAAGTGGTTCGACCTGTCGTTCCATGTAGACCTTAGCTAAGAGGCTGACTTAATCGCAGATGCACCCTCGGCGGGCAAGCACGCCGAGGGGTCAGTTATCTCACTACGAAATCATAGAGACACCAGTAAGTTACTAGTAACTTACTGGTGTTTTAATATTACTTCAACAGTAACTTAGTAGTAAGTTACTGTTACGCAGGCAGTCCTTCCACAAAGAAAAACGCCCCGAGAACTTGGGGTCTCGGGGCATCTGTTCGGTCTTGAGACTTCTAACCTCATTCTAGAAAAACGAGGCCTTCTTGATCTTGAGAAGCCCAGAACAGCCGTTCTACGACCTTATCGGAAGTGCCTGTTGGCATCTCTGAACAATACCGGCGAAAATGTCTTTCCACCTCCAAAAAATGCAACTATGTCCCCACAGATTTTCAGCTTTTTCTCTGGAGCCGGATTCCTAGATCTGGGTTTCGAGAAATCAGGTTACAACATCGTTTTTGCCAATGAGCTGTGCGAAGATTTCGCACAAGTTTACCGTCACGCTCGTTCTGTCATGGGCATTACGGAACCGATGTTTGGCCTCTCTGAATGTTCAATTGAGGATTTTCTGGAAGACAAAAAAGCTACTCTCGTTCACAACATGAATGAGGCCAAGGAATCCGGGGAACTTATCGGATTCATTGGCGGACCGCCGTGCCCGGATTTTTCGGTCGCCGGCAAAAACGCTGGTGCTTCCGGAAAACATGGTGTTCTGTCTCAGGTTTACATGGATTTGATCTGTGAGACCAAACCTGACTTTTTCCTTTTTGAAAACGTTAAGGGCCTTTGGCGCACAGCGCGGCATCGCGCATTTTTTGATCAATTGCAAACACAGGCTAAAGCAGCCGGTTATTGCTTGACGCGAAAGCTCGTCAACTCACTTGAATACGGTGCACCTCAAGATCGAGACCGCATCCTATTGATCGGCATTCATGAAAGCGTTCTCAAGACGATTCCAGCTGATAAGGAATTGTCTGATTTTGAATGGCTTTCTCAAGATGCTCTTTCTGTAGAGCAAATCAAAGCGCTTCCATGGCCTACTCGTAATCCGTTCGGAACTTCGCCGGAATGCCCAAATAGGGAGTGTCAGGATTTCTGTGTCTGGGGAGGTTATTCCAGGGGCAGCCCAACGAG
>OBWJ01000789.1_pt1 | contig 15786 bp, 9 predicted proteins | sample 1495181 | NCBI WGS metagenome assembly OBWJ01 (sample SAMEA2580041, study PRJEB22360) | human gut metagenome
ACAAGGTCGACCCCCACCACAGCCGCCGTTAATGCAGCCGCCGAAGATCTTCCACGTATATCCGTCGTTGTCCGTGACGGACACTTCTTTCTGTTCCATGGCCGAATTGCTTTCGGGCAGTCCCCATAACGCGTTGCTCGAAAAATCGGCTACGATCGTCACGGGTTCGGACACGGTCGGACGGAAGGTCGTCGGAAGCCCTTCGACGCGCGCACCTCCGTTGAGGCAGGCCCAAGCCACGCAGGTGTAGTCCGTATTGGCGACCAGCCCCGCCGCTTCGGCCTTGAACGAGCTGCTGCCGGCATCGACGACCGCCGCGACCTCGAACGGCGAACCGTCCTTGGGCGTCAGCGTGAAACCAGCGGTAACGACATCCCCGCTGCCCAGCGAAACAGCCACGTAACTGCTTTCGAGCGTTGCGGTCGTGCCCGTCTCGGACTTCAGCCCGGAGACAACCGTCTCGCCCACCGATTTCAGTTCGGTCGGCAGCAGAATCGGAGTAAAGGCCGACGACTCTCCGCTCACTTTCGGATCGTCGTTGAGTCGGGCCCATGCCACGCAGTCGTAAGTCTCGTTTTTGGTAAGCCCCGTAAGATCGGCACGGAAGGTTTCGGCGGCACGGTCGACGGCCGGCGGGGGCTCGGCCCGCCCCCCCCCCCCAAACCCACGCAGCCGGCGCTTCGACCGCCGCACCCCCGGATCGGGGCGTCAGGACGAATCCGGCCGTTATCGCATCGCTTTCGGAGATGGAAATGCCGCTGTATGTCGCACTCAGCGTAGCGGTCGTTCCCGATGCGGAAACGACGTTCGAAGCGACCGGCGCCGATACGGAGCTGATCTCCACGACTCCTTTCTGGACGACGGCGATAACCGACGTACGGGACTCGACTTCGTTCGAATAGAGGGTTATGGTGGTGTTGCGCGGCAGTTTCGTGGGTTTGACGGCGATCTCCACCGTACCGTTCCGGTCGCCGGCTTCCACGGAAAGGGTCACCCACTCGGCCGGGCAGGAGACGGACCAGTCGCAGTTGGCTTCGACGGAGAACGACTCGGTGCCTCCGGCAGGTTCGAACACCACTTCCTTTTCGGCGGCGGCAAAAGCCACCTCCGGCACGAAGAAATCGGGATCCTCGATCTTGCATCCTGTCAGAGCCGATAGAAAGACGAGCGCCGAGAGGATTTGTTTCATACCTGTTTTCATCTGTTCGGGTTGTATTAGATTAATATAGGATTGATGGGTTTTACTGGATTACGGTAATGGAATAGGGTCTCAGCACGACCTGCTTCGAGGCGTCCACCTTGCGGGAAAGCCGCGCCAGCGACGAAGGACCCGTCACGGGGGTTTCGGGCGAACCGGCCGAAATCTGTTCGAACGAAGCGGCTGCGAATCCGAGCCCGTCCGTCGCTACGGTCTTCGCTTCGGGGCCGAGATTCAGGAGCAGAAGCCGCGAAACATCGCCGCCGAACAGATAGCCGTAAAGCGAATTGATCTTTCCGTGTTTCTGCGTGTCGAGCTGCGGATTATCGGAGAAGCGGACCGTTTTGACCGTGACGGCACCCCGCTGCGCCTTGGAAAGCATTTTCAAACCTTCGCCCGTCGCACTCAGCGCATATTTGGGCGCAGTCGCACCGGCGATCGAAACGTCTGCGTCGAAAATCGCGGACGCACTTTTGCCGGCCGTCAGATTGAAGAAGCAGATCAGCTCCACGCGGGGCGTGGCGATCAGCTGCGCACTCATGAGCGTTGCGGCCAGCCCGTGCACCCACTGGCCGGGAAACGGATTGGAGCCGGATTCGAAATTGTATTCGGTAACCCAAAGTTTGTACTTGGAGTCGATCGAGGCGTCGAGCACCTTCCCCTGAGCGACAGCGGCGAGCGTCTGCCCGATCATGTCGTAAGGGGTCGGCGAGGCCAACGCATTCTTCGGATAGATATGGATGGTCACGGCATCGCATTCGATTCCCTGCATGTTGCTCATCACAACCGTATTCCACTCCCGCGCGCGGGGACGTTTGGTCCATGAAGCAGGCGTATTGACGCCGATCAGCGCAATCCGGGCTTCGGGGAACTCCTTCCGGAATCCGGCGGTCCACACACGGCACAGGTCCGTATAATCGGTCGTCTCAGGAAATTTCGTCAGGTAGTTGTATTTTTCAGGATGGTCGTCCAGATAATACTCGTTGCCCATCTCGATATACTCCACCGGCAGACCGATCGACCGGGCGTATTTGAGCATCGCCAGCTGCTCCTCGTAAGTGGAGGTGAGCATGTTTATCAGAAAGACGGGAGCCGCGCCCGTGCGGTCGTACACCATTTTAACGTGTTCCAGCTTGTAGGGAAGCGGTCCGGCCGGCGACGGGGCGATCACGTTCACCTCTTTCCCGATCTCGTTGTAATAGCCCGTACGCCAGTCCCAGAAATTGCCGACAGTTCCTCCCGGATAGCGGAAATTGCCCGGATTGAGTTCCGCAATCCGGTTGATGAACTCCGCCTTGTCCCACCCCGGACCTTTGATGGACTGGGTGTTGTACCCGAAGATATTTTGCGGAATCGTCTTGCTCTGCTGCGAAAGCGTCAGGCCCACGGCATCGGGATCGGGTTTGCTCCCGCCGCCTTTCCGGGCGTCGTCGTCTTTGCCCGAAGAGCAGCAGGACAAAAGTCCCAGCAATAAAATAAGGGTAATCGTTCTGGTCATAAAGTATCGTTTTAGGTTGTTTTTCCGTGCTGATTCCGTGTTTACAAATATATTGAATCCGATTCGAGCGGAATAGCAGAAATTCGCCAAAAAATAGCGCAGCCGCAACCGGGGCGCGTCCCCGTTTTCGGCCGTGCAACGTCCCCTCCGCCGCTCCCGCATCCGACCCGCCGCGCAGCCCGCTCCGCAGTTTTTTCGCCCGCGTGTTAATTTTTGAAGAAAAAATAGCCTTTTCTAACGATCGAATTGACGAATTTTGTGAACGGTTCGCTCCGTATGGAACAAACCGCAGCCCGAACCAACGAAAACCCAAATATTAACCCAAAAACTTTTCTTATGAGAGTATCTCGACTCAAAGATTTGACATGCGTCAGTCTGCTTCTGGCGAGTCTGTCTCCGATGTATGCTCCGCAGGAAGCGGCTGCCGCCGGGCCCGCCTCGCCCCCGCGCCGGGAGTCCGCCGTGCCCGACTCGCTCGCGGTAAAAGCGAACACCGTCATGGTGTCGCCCTACCATGCGTCCGACAAGGATCTGATCACGGCCGCCGTCTCTTCCGTCGGGGGCTGGCAACTGGAATATCTGCCCGGAATAAACCGGACCAACCTGCTCAACGGGCGGGTGACCGGATTTCTGGGCATCCAGCACGACGGAGAGCTGGGCATCGAATCCAATTCGATGTATATCCGGGGACTCCGGAGCATCTCGTCCGACTCCCGGCAGGCCGCCATTCTGGTGGACGGTTACGTGCGCAAGGACGCCAACCGCATCTCCCCGGCCGACATCGAATCGGTTACGATCCTCAAAGACGCCGCGGCGACCGCCCTCTACGGTCTGCGGGGAGCGAACGGCGTGGTGCTGATCACGACCAAGCACGGCCGCATACAGCCCCTGACGGTGAGCATCGACGCCGGGGTAGGTTTTCAGGCTCCGACGCGCCTGCCGAAATACCTCGGATCGTACGACTACGCACGTCTCTACAACGAAGCGGCGGTCAACGACGGCGGATCGCCCAAATACGACCAGTATGCACTCGACTCCTACCTCAGCGGCGACGACCCCTACAACTATCCCGACGTAGACTGGATGGACAGATTCATGAAAAAATCCTCCGTCGTGCAGCGTTACAACGTAAGCGTGCGGGGCGGCACGGAGCGCGTGCGCTACTACGCCTCCGTAGGATACGTGGACAATTCGGGTCTCTACAACGTGGACAAGAACGCCAACACCTATAAGACCAACGCCAACTACGAGAATTATTCGCTCCGGGGCAACGTCGATATAAACGTCACCAAGAAGTTCGTCATCAGCCTCGACATCGCGTCGCTGATGGCCAAGTGGAATTATCCGGGCGCCTATTCGAACAGCACGTCCCGCATTCTGAACGCATTGACGCAGACTCCGCCCAACGCCCACCCGATCTTCAACGAGGACGGATCGCTCAGCGGCACCTCCCAGTACCTCAACAACCCTTACGGATTGCTCAACAACAGCGGATATTCGATCTTCCAGACCCGCTCCAACTACGCCACGCTGAAACTCGACCACGATCTGGACTTCATCACCCAAGGGCTCTCGGTTTTCGGCTCGTTCTCATTCGACAGCTATTTCGAGCAGGTCATCAACCGCAACGTCGGGTTCGTGGTCTACGAAGGCAGTCTCAGCAACCAGCAGGGAACGAAAAATCCCGCCACGCAGAAAAACGACAACAGCTTTTCGAACAACTACCGCACGCTGGACCTGCAGGCGGGACTCGACTACGCCCGTTCGTTCGGCAATCACAATCTCTCAGGGCGGATATTCATCAACTACAACAACGAATCCGGCAACGGCAAGATCATGCCCCACGTCTATAAGGGACTGTTCGCCTACGCCCACTACGATTTCAAGCGCCGCTACATCGCCGACTTCACCATAGCCTGTCAGGGCAGCGAGCAGATCGGCGGAAACGGCTACAACGTCTTCCCCTCGGTCTCCGCAGGCTGGATCATTTCCGAAGAGAACTTCCTGAAGGACAAGACTTTCATCAGTTTCCTCAAGCTGAGGGCCTCCTACGGAGTTTCGGGCAACGACACCAACATCAGCTATTTCCAGAAAAGTTCGTTCTTCAGCTCGCTCGGCAGCACCTACCTTCAGGGGCAGTCGCTCGCCTCGATGCAGGGCTTCCGGGAATCGCAGGTCGGCGTGGACAACATCATGGCCGAACGTTCGCACAAGACCAACGTCGGAGTGGACATACGCATGTTCAAAGACAGATGGTCCCTGTCAGTCGACGGGTTCTACGAAAACAACGACAACCTGATCATCGCACAGGCGAGCATTCCCAATATCATCGGAGTCCGCGGTTCGGTCAAGAACAACATAGGCCGCATGACCAACAGCGGCTTCGAGATCGCCACCGACTACACGTCGCGCATCGGCAGGCTGGGCTACTCGGTTTACGGTAACTTCAGTTTCGCCCGCAACCGCGTGAAAGAGATGCAGGAGACCGACGCCACCTACCGGTTCAACAAAAAGACGGGCTACCCGATCAACTCCGCGTTCGGCCTGAAATCCGACGGTCTCTTCTTCGACTACGACCAGATCGCCGACCATGCGACGCAGACCTACGGCACCTACAATCCCGGCGACATCCGCTATCTGGACCTGAGCAAAGACGGCTATATCAACGAAGACGACCGCACCTACCTCGGTTACGGCGACGTCCCCGAATACGTATACGGATTCGGCATCGACCTGAACTACCGCGGCTTCGATCTGAACGTCTCTTTTCAGGGCGTGGGCAACGCGCAGAAAAAACTCGGCGGATACGTCTACTGGGAATTCCGCCCCGACGGCAAGGGCAATGTGATGGAACACCATCTCGACCGCTGGGCCTATGATCCCGCCAACGGCATCGACACCCGCCTGACGGCCAAGTACCCCCGTCTCAGCCTGACGGGCAACGACGGCAACAACCGGGGTCCGAACTCCGACTACTGGCTCCGCGACGCCTCCTACCTGCGTCTGAAAAGCGTCGAACTGGGCTATACGCTGCCCGCCCGCGCCGCAAAGGCCATCTGGCTGAAAAACCTGCGCATTTATGTCTCCGCGACGAACCTCTTCACCTTCGACAAGATCGACATTCTCGATCCGGAAACGACCACGACGGGGACCGTCTATCCTTTGCAGCGGACGGTCTGCATGGGTCTCAACATATCATTTTAAACCTGCCGAGCCATGAAAAACATTCTCAAATACATCTCGCTTCTTTTCCTCGGTGCGGCGGCTGTCTCCTGCGACTTCGAAGATATGCCGTTCGACAAATATGATTCCGACTTTGTATTCTCGAACGACAAGAAGGCCGAAGGATACGTACTCGGCGTCTATCTGGGACTCCCGTTCGACAAATCCGACGAGAACGGCTACAACCGCGTAGACGGGGCCATGCTCGCCTCGGCCTCGGACGAAGCCATGATAACCGTGCCGGGATCGTCGATCGTCTTTCTGACCGACGGCTCGCTCACGCCCCGGAAAAGCAATCCCGACGGCTGCTGGGAGGATTGCTACAAATTCATCCGCGACGCCAATATCGGCATCGTCGGGCTCGAAAAACTGCCCGAAGCCAACCACGATCTGAAACTTCAGCTTCAGGCGGAGCTGAAATTCCTGAAGGCGTTTTTCTATTTCGAGCTGGTCAAGCGTTACGGCGGCGTGCCGCTCATCGACCGGGCGTACGAGCTTTCGGACGACCTGAACGTGCCCCGCTCGTCGTTCGCCGCCTGCGTGGATTACATCGCAGGGCTGTGCGACGAATCGTATACGGACCTGCCGGCGCCGAACAACGTCAATTTCGGCCGCGCTTCGAAAGGCGCCGCACTCGCCCTCAAGGCCCGCCTGCTGCTTTATGCCGCCAGCCCGCTCTATAACGGCAAGGGCTACGACGGCAGCGACAACGAATTCATCTGTTACGGCTCCTACGACAAGAAACGCTGGGAGTCCGCCGCCGCGGCCGCAGCCGAAGTGATCAGACTGGGCGATTACGACATCTACAAACCCACCCCCGTCGCGGAGACGGACAGGGACGAGCAGGTGATCGCCAGCGGATCGGCCAACTACCGGAAGCTTTTCACGGTGATCACGGGCAACAAAGAGCTGATTCTGCCCCGCACGTCGAAAGTCGGCAACCGCGTCGAAATCCAGAATTTCCCGGTGGGCATCCCCAACGGCAAGGGTCTGACCAGTCCTTCGCAGCAGATGGTCGATGCCTACGGAACGGTGACCGGACAGCCGATCGACGATCCGGAGAGTCCCTACGACCGGAAGAATCCGTATGAAAACCGCGATCCGCGTTTCTATGCCAGCATCTTCTACAACGGGCAGGAGTGGAACGGCACGACGATCGAGACCTTTCGGGGCGGAGCGCACAACAACACCAACACTTCGACCCGGACGGGGTATTACATGTCCAAGTTCTGCGGCAGCGAGGTGGTCATTTCGGGAACGCCCACAAACACCAACCACTGTTTCCCGCTGTTCCGCTATGCGGAGTTGCTGCTCGACTACGCCGAAGCCGTCAACGAGGCTTACGGTCCCGACGTCGATCCGCTGGGATGCGGCCTGACGGCGCGCGACGCCCTGAAAGCGGTGCGCAGCCGCGTACTCCGCCCCTCGCAGAGCGATGTGGATGCCGCCGAAGGGGACAGCGACGCGATGCGCGCGGCCATCCGCCGGGAGCGCCGGGTCGAGCTGGCCTTCGAAGACCACCGCTATTACGACGTGAAACGCTGGAAAATCGCCGACGAAGTGCTGAGCGAAAGCATCCGGGGCATGCAGATCACCAAGAACGGCGACACGTTCTCCTACCAGATCGTGGAAAATGTGAGCAGCCGGCAGTTCTCTCCCAAGTTCTACCTCTATCCGATTCCTAACGGCGACGTGGTGAACAACTCCGCCATCAGAGGCAACAACCCGTTATGGTAAATTCTAAGAGATAAAACCCATGAAAAAGATAATAGCTTTATTTGCAACGATTTTGATTTCGCTCGGCGTGCTCCGCGCCCAGACGGTCGCGGTATCGGGTACGGTCGTGGACGAGCTGAACAGACCGATGGTGGGTGTGAGCGTCGTCGAGACGGACAACGTCGCCAACGGCACGGTCACCGACCCCCAAGGGCGGTTCTCGATGAAGGTGAAGAACGTGCGAAGCACGATCCAGACCTCCTATATCGGTTATATCACCCGGATTCTCGAAGTCACGGCAAAACCGATGACCATTGCGATGGAACCCTCCGCGACCAATGTGGAGGAGGTCGTGGTCGTAGGTTACGGCGTACAGAAAAAACAAAGCGTGGTGGGAGCCATCTCCTCGGCCACCTCCGAAGACCTCAAGCAGATGGGAAGCCCCAACCTGAGTACGGCGCTGGCCGGCAAAGTGGCCGGCGTGACGTTTACCGTGCCTTCGGGTCGTCCGGGCAGCGACGACGCCGAAATCTATGTGCGCGGCGTCGCCACGATGAGCGGCGACTCGGCTCCGCTGGTGCTGGTGGACGGCGTCGAACGCGACTACTCGCAGGTCGATCCGGAGGATGTCGCGCAGCTCTCCGTGCTGAAGGACGCTTCGGCGACGGCGGTATACGGCGTGCGCGGCGCCAACGGCGTGATCCTGATCACAACCAAACGCGGTTCGAAAGGCGCGCCGAAGTTCAACATGAACTATACGTTCACGCTCCAGCAGCCGACCCGTCTCCCGACCTTCCTCGGATCGTACGACCACGCCGTGCTGCGCAACGAATCGCTCGCCAACGACGGCGCACGCCCGGCGTTCACCGAAGAGGATATCGAACACTACCGGCTGGGCGATTCGCCCTACACCCACCCCGACAACGACTACGTAAAGGATTTCCTGCGCAAAACGACGCCGATGCACAAACTCAACGTCAATGTGCGCGGCGGCACGGACAACGTGCGTTATTACGTGGCGCTGAGCGGACTCTCGCAGGAAGGCATCTACCGGCAGTTCGACGGCAAATACCCTTCGAACGCCAATTTCAAACGCATCAACCTCCGTGCGAACCTCGACTTTTCGCTGACGAAGACCACCGAACTGAGTCTCGACCTCAACGGACGTCTCGACCAGAAGCAGAACAACAGTCAGGGCCTGAACGACAATTCGATCTTCTCGATGATGTACGAAACGCCCCCGATGTCCTACCCTTACCGGCTTCCCGACGGTTCTTACGGCGCCAGCACGGATAACGAAGCGGAAAACCTGATGGCCATGCTCAGCGACTGGGGCTATTCGCGGCTCGCCTCCAACATTCTGGAAGGCACGGTCAAGCTGCACCAGAAACTGGACTTCGTGACCAAAGGTCTCTCCGTCCGCGGCATGGTAAGCTTCAACAGCTACTACGACGACGGCACCAAGGTCAGCTACCGTCCGCCTACGTACAGGTATGTCAGCGACACGGAGAAAGTAATCGCCAAGGAGGAAACCGCACCCTCGATAAGCTCGCTGTCGGGCAAGGGACACCGCCGCCGGACCAATATCGAGGTGGGAATCAACTACAACCGGACCTTCGGCGACCATGCCGTAACGGCGATGGCGGTATACACGCAGACCAAGGAGAACACCAACGCCGTGCTTCCGCGGGCCTTTCTGGGGTATGCGGCCCGTGCGACCTACGCCTATAAGAGCAAGTACCTCGCCGAGGTGAATCTGGGTTACAACGGCTCCGACCAGTTCGACGAAGGACACCGCTACGACTTCTTCCCCTCGTTCGCCCTCGGTTACGTCCTCTCCAACGAAGGCTTCATGCAGCGGTCGCTGCCCTTCATCACCTTCATGAAGCTGCGCGCCTCTTACGGCGAGGTCGGCAACGACAAGATCGGTTCGGACCGCTTCCTGTATCTGCAGACCTACGACAAGAACGGCAATTACTTCTTCGGCAAGGACAACGGTTTCGGCGGAATGCCCGCACTGTCCGAAGGTGCGCTCGGCAACACGAACGTCACATGGGAAATCGGCAAAAAAACCAATATCGGCATCGACCTGACCTTCTTCGACAAACTGACGCTGAACGCCGACATCTTCCGCGAAGACCGCGAAAAGATCTTCATCTCGCGCAACACGACGCCCCAGATACTCGGCGTCGGAACGGCCAAGGAGAACCTCGGCAAGGTCCGCAACGAAGGTTTCGAAATCGAGGCCGGCTACCGCGACGTCGTGAACCGGAATTTCAGCTGGTTCGTTTCGGGCATGTTCTCCTATTCGAAAAACAAGGTTCTCTACAAGGACGAAGTCGAACCCAAATACGAATACCTGCGTCAGACCGGCAAGCCGATCGGCCAGTATTTCGGACACACGGTCCTGCGCTACTACTTGCCCGACGACTTCACCACAATCGACGGCGTGCGCGTGCTGAATCCCGACCTGCCGCAGCCCCAGTACCCCGTACAGCCGGGCGACTTCATGTACTGGGACCGCAACGACGACGGCGTGATCGACACGTTCGACGAAGGTCCCATCGGACGGTCCAAAATACCGCGTTTCGTCTACAACTTCACGTTCGGCCTGAACTTCCGCAATTTCGATTTCAGCATGATGTGGCAGGGCGCCGGCGGCAACAGCAAACTGATGACCAAGTCGCTCTACGAACCGGTGCGCGAACGCAATCGCTTCCAAGACATCCACCTCTACCGCTGGACCGAGGAGCGCTGGCAGAACGGCGAGACGATCAAATACCCGCGTCTGTCGAGCGCCACGAACAAACATAACCAGTGCACCAATACATTCTACCTCAAAAAAGGCGATTATCTCCGTCTCAAGAGCATCGAGATCGGCTACACGTTCAACAAGCGGCAGCTCCGGTTCATCGGGCTGAATTCCATACGCATCTACGTGGGCGGCAACAACCTGCTGACCTTCTCCGAGATCAAGAACTTCGACCCGGAGATGGGCGATGAAACGGGTTACTTCTACCCGCAGATGAAGATGTGGAATTTCGGTATCAACATTAACTTTTAATCTACACCCGCAATGGCTATGAAAGTAAACAAATACGGTATAATATGCGCACTGGCGCTCCTGTCGGGTGTCGTGGGCTGCGAGGACAGTTCGAGCCTGCTGGACAAGGAGGAGTCGAACGACATCTACGAAAACATGGTCTTCAGCGATCCCTACAACGCCACATGGTTTCTGAGCAATATCTACAAGAGCATGAACGACGGCTTCATGGTTTTCGGAAGCGACGATTCGGGCGGTTTCCTCGGCAATGCCGTCGATGAAGGCATCTGGAAGGCCAACTGGGACAACGCCTACAAGATGAGCGTCGGAGCGTGGGCGACGACCGACATGCTGCTCAACTACGATCCGTGGAAAAAATACTATACGGCGATCCGTGCGGCATGCCGTTTTCTGGAACATGCCGACGAAATCCCCGACTCGCCGGAACCGTTCATCGACGAGGGCGTACGCACGCGAATGAAGGGTGAAGCCCGCTTCCTGCGCGCGCTGTTCTACTACGAACTGCTGAAATTCTACGGCGGCGTGCCCATCGTCACACGGGTCCTCGGTCCCGACGACGCGGCAGAGCTGCACGGAGCACGCGCCGGGTTCGACGAGGTGGTGGAATTCATCTGCTCCGAGGCGATGCTGGCGGCCGGCGACCTGCCCCATGTGGACGAATACGCCGACTCGGAATGGGGACGCGCCACCAAGGGCGCCTGCTACGCACTGATTTCCCGCGTACGCCTGCTGGCGGCCAGCCCGCTGTTCAACGACCGGCAGAACCCCTCCGGCAGCGCCTGCCGGGGCGAATACAGCGCCGAAAAGTGGAAAACCGCAGCCGAGGCGGCCAAATATTTCCTCGAAAACACCCGCGGCTACGCCCTGCACCGAAGCACCGATCCGGAGCGTTACGGCGATTACGAGGATCTGTTTCTGCGCCGCTACAGCCCCGAAATCATTCTGGCCTACCAGCAGGACCAGTTCGCCGTCCGGCTCGAACGCAACTGCCTCCCCGGCCAGCTGTTCAACTACGCGTTCGGCGTGCTGAACAACTTCCCGACGCTGAACACCGTAGCCGAGTACGAGGTCGTCAGGCTCGACGACCAAGGCAACGTGGTTTCGACCCACCTGCTCGGTCTCGACAAGCTGCTCAAACTCCACGAGACCAACGGAACCGATCCCGAAAGCGGCTTCGATCCCCAGAATCCCTATGCGAACCGCGACCCGCGTTTCTACCAGTCAGTCTGGTACAACGGCGAACCGTGGCCGGCGCGGGGCACGACGGCGGCCAATACGCCCAAATTCGAATCGTATGTCGGCGGCGCCCACGACGCCACGTCCAAGGGATTCTACTGCACGGGCTTCTTCAACCGCAAGTTCCTCGACGCATGGGCGAACCTCACCGGGTACGGCACGATGCTGAAGGTAAATCACAACTTCATCATCTTCCGCTACGCCGAAATCCTGCTCAATTATGCCGAAGCGGTAAACGAAGCCTTCGGCGATCCCGACGCGGTGCCGGCCGGATATCCCATGTCGGCGCGCGAGGCGGTCAATCTGGTGCGCGAACGCGCGAAGTTCCCGAATTACAACATGCAGGACTTCAAATGGCCCGCGGGCATGCCCCAAGCGGCCGCAGGCAAAAGCATCTCGCCGCTGCCCGCAGGACTCGGCCAGACCGAAATGCGCAAGCGCATCATCCATGAGCGCTGGATCGAATTCTTTCAGGAGGAGCAGCGTTTCTTCGACCTGAACCGCTGGAAAATGCGTTCGCCCGTCACGATCTACAAACAGATCATCACCAAATCGGGCGACAAGTTCTCCTTCTCCGTGGAGCCGCTGATAACCAAGACATGGAAAGACAAGTTTTACCTGTTCCCCATTCAGGAAAAGGAGATGAACAAAAGCCCGCTGCTGGAACAAAATCCGGGCTGGGGTCTCGAAGAGTAAAAAGACATGAATAAGAATCTGTTATTTAGCTATTTGGCAGGGACCGTCCTCGGCATGGCGGCGGTCCTTCCCGGAGCTGCGCAGCATACTGCGCAGGCTCCGGCAGAAGCCGTCGGCGACGCACCCCGGATAACGGTCCGGCTCGACAGAATCTCGGAGCGCACCGTGAGCGACCGGCTGCTGGGATTCAATATCGTCTACGCCAAGAATCCCGACTCGCTGTGGCGTTCGGGCGTGCTGGAGAAGGCGATACGGGATGTCCGGCCCGGCTTCCTGCGCTACCCCGGCGGTACGGTAAACACCTATTTCCACTGGGAGCACCCGACCGGGAACGGCTGGGAGGATCTATGGGATCCGCAGTACGACACCGCCCGGAATCGTCCGCCGGAGGAGTTTATGGACATAGACGAATACATGGCGCTCGTGCGCCGCACGGGAGCCGAACCGCTTCTGGGCATCAACGTCAATTCGGGATTCCGCTGGAACCGGGTGGAAGAGGGCGTGCAGGAAGCGCTGCGCCTGATGAAATATTGCCGGGACAAAGGCTTTAAGGTAAAGTACTGGTTCATGGGCAACGAACCTTACATGCACGACTGCAACGGCGGTGCGGTGACTCCGGCCAGATATGGCGAGATGATCAACGCTTTCGTCCCGCGCATGAAGGAGTTCGATCCCGACATCAAAATCATCGCCAACTGGCACGCCACGTTCCGCAAACACGGCCGCCAGTACGACGAGCTGTTTGCCGTGGCGGGCCGCAATATCGACATCATCGACGTTCACTGGTACTGCATGTGGGGCACGGCGTCATGGAACGAATGGCTCGCAAAAACGCCCTGCGGAGTATTTCTGGGCGATTCGTATGCCAGCGAAATCGAACGGTTCCGCGAAATCGCGGCCCGCAACGGCGTGCCGCATGTTCAGCTGGCCAGTCTCGAATGGAACGTCGGTCCCGGAAAAAAATCCGCAGGTCCCCGTCTCACGCCCGGTCAGAGCGCGCTCATCCAAGCCGAAATGATGATGCAGTTCATGCAGGGAGGTCTCGACATGGCTACATTCTGGCCCCTGTTCTGGGACAGCGAGTTCGGATTCCGGAGTTTTTTCGACAAAAAGACCGGAAAGCTGCATCCGACGAGTGAAATCATGAAAATTTTCGGTACATTTCAGGGAAATGAACTGATCGAATATACGGTAAGCCCCGCGCCGGAGAAGATTCCGAGTCTCGCCGTACGGGATGCCGCCACCGGAAAAATGGCTTTGTGCCTGCTCAACAAAAACGATTTTACGGTCGAAGCGGCCGTCGGAGGCAGGCTCGCAGCCCGCAAGAAGCGCGTGGAAGTCGAGCAGTTCCGCATGTCGGCCGACCGTATGTCGCTCGAACATGCGCCGGTATGCAAAGCAAAGGCCGGAAGCGTATCGCTCGCCCCCTTTTCGCTGACGTTCATTTATTTATAACCCGAAAACAACAACGACATGAAAAAATACACCGTCTTTTTCTCGATCGTCCTGCTGGCAGTCGCCTTCCGGGCGCCGGCCAAAGCGCCGGAATACAAGGTCTGCTTCGGAAATACGCACGCCCACTGCAACTATTCGGGCGACATCGCCGTCTTCCGCGCCAAGAAGGGGCTGTCCCTCGACCCGAAGAACTCGGCCGAAAGCCACTACGAACTGGCCAAAGAGAACGGTTACGACTTTTACTTCGTAACCGACCACTCGCAGTATCCGGTCTATACGCCCGACGCATGGGCCGCCGTAAAAGCCGCGGCCGAAGCCGCCACCGACGCCTCGTTCGTCGCACTCCGGGGATACGAACACTCGGAGAACGACGGTCCCGACGGCCGGGGCCACATGAACGTCTACAATTCGTCGGACTACCTCAACGCGATGGCCGACGGCGTGAGCGTCGAATATTTCCACAACTGGCTCGCCAAACCCGAACAGGCCGATGCCATCGTCTGCTTCAACCATCCCCAGAAGGACGCCTACAACGATTTCCACTGCTACAACGAAGAGACGCGCGGCCGCATGAAACTGATCGAACTGATCAACGGCGGCCGGGCGAAATTCTACCCGTCGTTCCTGAACGCCCTCGCCAAAGGCTGGAAGGTATCCCCCGTCGCGGGCTGCGACAACCACGGCTGGGAGGGGATCGCCAAGTGGAACGCCCGGACCGGGCTGCTCGTCACCGAGCTGACCCCCGCAGGCGTACTCGAAGCCATGGCATCGCGCCGCACGTTCGCCACGCTCGACAAAAATCTGAGCGTCGTCTACCGTGTGAACGGCAAGATCATGGGCTCGGACATCAGGGCGGCCCGGAAATATAAATTCGACATCGAAGTCTCCGACCCGGATACGGACCGGGCCGACCAAGCCATCGCGCGGATCGAGGTCGTCATCGGCAGCGGCACGGTCGTGGCCGGCGCCGACTTCGATTCCCACGAGGTGCATTGGAAGCCGGTCGTGCCCGCCGGGGAAAAGTGTTATTTCGTTCTGGTCTACAACGTCTCCAAACCGGAAACGCCCGTGGCTTACGCCGCGCCGGTATGGATCGAACCCTAACGCGCCGCAGTCATGTCACTGAGAAAATGGATAGGCTGTCTGGGCGCCGTATGTCTCTGCTGCGGGTGCGGGGACGATGCACCCGCACCCGGCAAGAGACCTTCGGGCGGCAACGGACCCGACCCCGCGGAAAAAGAGAGTTACCGGCTCTTCATGGGAAACACCCACGCCCATTGCCGCTACTCCGGAGATGCGGTCCAGACCGACGAGAACAGCGTCGAGAACCATTTCCGGCTGGCCAAAGCCAACGGATACGATTTCTACTGCGTGACCGATCATTCGCAGTACGAATCCTATACGCCGCAGGCTTGGGAACATATAAAAGCCGCTGCCGACGCCGCCACGGACGCTTCGTTCGTTGCCATACGGGGATACGAACATTCGGAAAACAACGGCCCCGGCGCCAAAGGCCACCAGAACGTATACAATTCATCGGACTACCTCAACGCGCTGGCCGAAGGAATCGACATGCCCTATTTCCACAATTGGCTGGCCGATGCGGCGAACGCCGGCGCGGTCGTCTCGATGAACCATCCGGGAAAAGAGCAGTACGGCGGCTTCGCCTGCTACAAACAGGCAGGCCCGCCGTAGGTGGCG